>Ga0070762_10000418_pt1 | contig 17659 bp, 13 predicted proteins | sample HubBroMetageREF2_FD_66726 | JGI IMG/M metagenome (GOLD analysis project Ga0070762, IMG submission 66726) | Reference soil microbial communities from the Hubbard Brook experimental Forest, New Hampshire, USA - Hubbard Brook CCASE Soil... | ecosystem: Environmental > Terrestrial > Soil >...
CGCGGCAACTGAAACTCTGGGCACTTGCCAAGAGAAAACCATGGTTCCATCTACTGCTCGAAGCCGCATCCCATTTCCTTCCGCATGGGGTAATCCCCGTTCCGGAATACCGAAGGCCGCCTCTCTGGGTTCATCCGAACTTCGCTAGACGTTATCGAATCGCGCTTGCAGGCTATGAGAGCCGGCTGAAACTCTTCGGACCCTTGCCAAGTTTCCAGCAAAGTACATCCACGCTTGACGCCTTGCGAAGACAAGTCACACGCGAAGTGCTTCCACACGACCCCCCTTACGACAGGCGTTATCCATATCTCGATCGAGATCTTCTGGAATTCTTGTGCGCCATACCACGCGAACAACTGGTGCGTCCCGGACAGCGCCGCTCCCTGATGCGCCGAGCTCTGGTGGGGATCGTGCCCGAGGAGATTCTCAACCGACGGCGAAAGGCGTACGTGTCTCGTGCTCCGATGAACGCCTTTTCGAAAGAACGCGAGTGTCTCGCTGAACTCAGCACCAACATGGTCGCCAGTTCTCTGGGGATCGTAAACGCGCATTGCTTTCGGGCAACCTTGCAAAGAGCTCGGGAGGGACGGGAGGTTCCAGTCATCACGTTGCTGCGGACGATCGAGCTCGAAATTTGGTTGCGCGGTTTGTTGCGATCAACGGGACTAGAGGCTGCCGCGTCGGAACCTCTCCTCGACTTGCGTTGCGATGAAAAACGCACGGCAATACCGGCATCTTCCTAAAGGCCGGCTTGAATTTCTCAGCTGAGAAAATTTCGATAAAGAAAGGAGGTGAACAACGATGACTTATGAAAAGCCGGAAGTCGTGATGGCGGCCTCTGCCTGTGCCGCCGTCCAAAACGGCGCCAAGAGGCCCAGTCCGTACCCCGACGCGCTGCCCGAACAGACAACCGTCGGAGCATACGATGCCGATGAGTAGTCGCGTGCAGGAACACTCGATCCACGGGTGTTCCTGCGCAACATCCACGAGCCTCTGAAAGCAACGTCTGGTTACGGACGTTCGTTCCTCAGACGCTCCTGTATGCCCAAATACCTGCCGAATCACTACCGCGTCGACAGAGAAAGGAGGTAAACAACGATGCCATACGAAAAGCCGGAAGTCGTAATGGCCGCTCCCGCCTGTGCGGTCGTGCAGAATCACATGAAGTGGAACAGCATCTTCATTGACACGCTGAACGAAGAAACGGTCGGAGCGTATGAAGTCGACGAGTAGTACCGTGGCGGAGCGCTCAGAGAACTTGAGCGCTCCGCCATTTTCACGCTTCGCAGTTCATTCCCGCAGCGGAACCGAGTGTTTCTTGAACCGAAGGACGAAGAAGAAACGATACGCAGGGAGGTGATCAACCATGGTGTGAACTGAAATGTGGAATGCCGGTGCGCTCGAATCCTCAAGTGCCCCGGCACGACATCAGCCCGTAGTCGCTCCTGTGTGCACGAACTCCTGCCGATTCATCTCAGAATCGACAGAGAAAGGAGGTGAAAAACGATGAATTACGATAAACCCATACTTGTCATGGTGACTTCAGCTTGCGCCGAAGTTCAGGACCACATTAAGCATGGCGAAGTGTACATCGACGTACTGTTCGAAGAAACAGTCGGGGCATATGCAGCCGACGAGTAGTCAGATGCCGGAGCGTTCGAACGTCATGAATGGTCTGGCATCTGCAAACTTACGACTTCGGTTGCGGAGAGAATCCTTCGAACACTGCGATTGACTTGAAGTTTTTACACAAAGAGGTGATAGATCATGAAGTATGAAAGGCCTCGAGTCCCGACGGTCGCGTCTGCCTGACCGGTCATTCAAAATCAAATTAAGTGTGCGTGTTTCTACATTGACTGGCTACTGGATGCGAATGAATAAATTGGTGTGCCGGAGCGGTCGGGCCCTCGACCGCTCCGGCATTCCGGTTCCAAATCATTGACGGTAGTTGCGAGAACCAGCGCGGGCGCAAGATCAGCGGAGCTGTCCTCCCTGAATGCATTTCAGTGGTGCCTCAACTATTTCAGGTACTTGTCGAACCAAGCGATAACTCGATTGCAGAGGTCGACTTGGTTTGCATACCTCCAGTTCAGGGGCGAATGGCCTTCTCCTTCGTATTTTGCGTATTCGACGTCTTTGCCTAATCTGCGTAGATCGACAAATACTTCGTCGCCGAGATAAGGAGCAACCACTGGGTCTTCAGCCCCCTGAATAATCAACAGTGGCGTCTGGATCCGATCAAAAAAGAATACCGGCGAGTTAGCGATGTATCGGTCGCGAACATCCCAAGGTGATCCTCCCATCGAACCTCGCCCTTGTTCTTCGGTCGAGATTGCGAACGCCGTACCATCTTTCTTCATCTCCCCGTAGTCGCCAACAATGTCCGCGAATCCGCTGGCCTCGATGGCGGCGCTGAAACGAGTGGTCTGTACAATCAACGAAAGCGTGCTGTATCCTCCGAAACTGTGGCCCATCACGCCCAGATGAGCGGGATCGGCGATGCCTAGTTCGATCACCTTGTTGACTCCCGGAAGGACTGTCTTTGCGATGTCCGCCATTGGCGTACCGACACCGATAGGCATGTCCGGCAACAGAACCGCGTAGCCGCGTGTCGCTAGCAATTGCATGTTGAATGGCCCTGTTGCCACCAGGCCGAATTGGTCGAAGTCGTTCGATTGCAGGTGGCCCCCATAGACCCAGACAACCAGCGGATAGCGGACACCGGCTTTGTAGTCAGATGGTAGAAGCAAAGTTCCCTGTAGGGACTGGCCGTCGTCGCTGAGCCAGCGAACGAGTTGCGCTGCGCCCATTTCGAATTTGTCAAATTGTGGGTTGAGATGGGTTAACCGCCGCACGCTTTGCAGCCCTGCGTCGCTCGTCCACAAGTCAGAGCTGTGCCCAGCGTCTTCCTCAAAGTACACCAGGCGCCGGCCGTCATCCGTCACCGTGAATTTCCGGCTCGCGCGAATGCAGGTATAGCAGCGGCCGCTTTCAAGAAGGCGGATGCTTTTCCCGCTCCGCAAATCGATCTTGTAAAATCCGTCCTGTTTGCCCGAATTGTCATGCGTCACGACGACGGTCGAAGTCCCATCGTCACGCGTCCACAGCAGGTTTCCAGATCGCGGAATCATCTCCCGGATTTCGCGGCCGGGTATTTCCGCGAGCTTATTAGCGTTGCCCTCCTTCACGTCTGCCCGCCACAAAGCTCCGCCACGAAGGAAGAAGATCGTTTTTCCCTGGCCATCCCACAACGGTTCTACCGACCCAGAAGAAGACCGAATATCTGTTTCAGGCGAAAGCCGCGTCACATTTTGCGGGCTTTTGCCATCAACTGCGGCAACGTAACAATCACCGTCTGCCCTGGGACCGCCCTCACAGTAGGCGATGCGCCGGCTGTCCGGCGACCAGCGAAATCGATCTCCATACAAGTCGAGCGGTATCTCCGAGGCGAGGATTCGCGCCTGGTCTCCCGCAATTCCGATGACGGTAAGATCGAATAGAACCTGCTGCGATCCGGGTTTCTCAAGACGCGCTGGAATCGTGTACGCGATGCGCGACCCATCGGGCGAAAGCAAATATGCCATGATTCTTGTTTCGTGAACGAGAGCGCTGATTTCCCCGTTGCGTACGTCAACCGAGACCAGGTTGCGTAACTGCTGATCGAGATTAAAGGGGCCGGACCGCGAGGACCTCTTGGCAGCATCGGAGACACCGTCTCGCAGGTATAGGATCGCCGTCGGCCCGCTTTCTGCGTTCTCCGGTCGCTCGCCGGCATCCGAGTCCGAAGACGCTTTCGGGACATCGTCGTATCGCGAGAGGTCACCAACTGGAGTCGTCACTAGCAAGTGCCGACTGTCGGGCGTCCATTCGATCTCATTTCCTTGCAGCTTCGTATCGGTCACCTTGCGCAGCTTGTCTTGCGTTGCGTCCCAAACCCATAGTCGCGCCTGGTCGGCACCATCGCGGGTGGAAAGGAACGCAAGGTAGTGGCCATCACGGGACCAAACCGGGAGCCAATTGTCGCCTTTGGAATCCGTCAGGTTACGGATGGCGCCTGACTCGATATTTTGCACCCAAATATCGGTTCCCGCTGCCCAAGGTGGAACACCCGTGCGATCATATGCCTTCCAATCAAGAGCTCTCGCACGCCCGTTGTCCTGAACCGTGCAGGCAAGTTGCGTTCCATCCGGTGACAATGCGATGGGCATCAGAGGCCCAAATTCTTTGATCCGCAGTGCGTCCTCAACAGCTAAAGGCTTCGCTTCCTGCGTCTCGGTCGCGACGGGGATAGCGGCACCACAATTGAGAGAGGTTGCCAGAATCAGTAGAAGAGTTTTTAGCTGAACCTGCATGCCTTGCCATCCTCCTGTTCGTCGGTCTCGGGATTACGCGTGGCAACACAACTCCTGTTGCCGGCGTTTGCCTCACAAAATTGCAGACCCCCCGCCGTTTCTAGAACATGAGCTTTAAAGCGAGTTGAATCGAACGGGGACTCCCGACTTGATACAGCTCATTAAAACCGCCACCGCCCACATTTGCGCCGCCCAGGTATTGACCCAGCAGTTGCGTTGATAGACCGAACTGCGGATTGATCGATGAGGGACTTTGCAGGTCTCCAGTGGGCGGAGCAAAGTTCGGATGATTCAAGATGTTAAACATTTCCGCGCGGAACTGAATCTTGAGCGACTCATGAATTGGAAAATCGCGGTGTAGTGCGAAGTCCCACTGTGTCGCTCCGAACCCTCGCAGCGCGTTTCTTCCGAAGTCGCCCTGCCGCAAAGGAACGCCTGTCGTGGGATCCAAGGGCGGCGCGACGAATGCCGCTGAATTGATGGCTTTACCCCCTGGGTATTGCGAACCATAAAGGTATAGCGGTTGCCCTGGGACGACATCGGGACGAACTTCAGTCTCTGCTCCGAAAAGCGTCTGAATCTCCGAGTAGTAGACGTTCACAGGCGGCGCGGACCAAGCCTGAATCACGCTTTCGACAGACCAGCTTTTCAAGATCGCATCGCTGAACGCGTTTATCTTCGGAGAAGGAATGTCGTAGGTGATTCCAGCCGAGAACGCATTGCGGCAGTCGAAGTCCGATGGTCCGCGGTTGGAGGCCGAACTGAGTCCCGGAACGAAGTTGCTTCCATATCCATATGTGCCAACAGAACCGTCATCAATTGAGTGCGACCACGTGTAGGAGGAAAGCACTTGCAGGCCGCGCGAAAGCCGCCGCTGGAATTGAATCTGAAGCGCATCGTAATCGGATGTGGCCGTATTCCCGATCAGAGCGGCGTTGCTGAAACTAGAATTGGGTGCAGTCACGAATGCCGTTTGCAAGAGCCGCCGTCCAACCGATCCGATGTATGACGCTGACACGCTTTGTTCTTTGCCTAGTTCCTGCTCAAGCGCAACATTCCACTCGAGCGCATAGGGCAGCTGGAGACGCGGATTGAAGGCCGATAGGATTGCGCCACTAGAACTCAACTCGGTCGGAGTAATTGGGGGCGGGGCAGCGTCCGTCGGGCTCAAGGGAAAAGTCGCAGTGCCGCCAACCGCGGGTCCCAAAACGAAACCCCTAGCCCCAAAAGGATAGTTTGTCCCCAGGGTGCTCCCGACTTCGGAGGTAGCAAGGTCGTAGAACACACCGAATCCACCTCGAAGCACACGTCCCCATTCTTGGCTCTGCGAAAGCTGATAGGCGATGCCAATGCGCGGAGCTACGTTTCCGAAGCGAGTCGCGAATGGCGATGTCCCTGTCGGCGCCAGAGCCAAGTTCGAAAGATTGCTTAGATCGTATCCGGTCACGGCGGGGATACTCGGCCCGTTTATGGACGATGGCGTGAAGTCAACGTCCCAACGGATTCCATAGGTAACGGTGAGCCGCGGGTTCACCCGCCAGGTATCCTGTGCGAAAAGACCGAGATTCTGCAGCAAGAATTCGGAGGCGCGTGACGATTGCAAAGAAGCAAAATCTAGGTCACCGGTTGCGGCAGACACTACGCTGAAAAAGATCGCAGCTTGCGAATAAAGTGCTGGGTTGTGCGATGGCGACAAGCGGCGATAGTCGATCCCGAATTTTAGGTTGTGCGATCCTCTTTGTATTGAAAGACCGTCAACCAGATTGATCTGCCGCTGGACGCTCAGCGTACTGGACCCTGCAGTCAAATACGGATGAGACAATCCAAAGATCGCGAATACGAACTCTCCGTTTCCGGTGGTATAAGGCGCGGGAAATGGCACCGTACCGAGCGGCTCTGCGCCTCCGAAGTTATCAAGGGAAACAGAACTCGACGCATTTGTCCGGCTATAATTGATCCTGAAATCATTGGCCGCGAACGGCGTGATCGCCCAGACTGCCGCCGCGGTTGCGGTTTGAGTGACGATCCGAATGGTCTCCACATCGCTCAACGGAAGCAACGTGCTGGCTCCTCGATCCTGCAAAGCCGATGGTGAGTAGTTGTATCTGCCGAACAAACTCAGCCTGTGCGACAGTTTGTGGTCCAAGCGAAGGCTATAGGCATCGAGTGTTGCTGGATTCGGATAGCTAGCATTGAATTGGGCTACCCCCGTCGTTGGGTCGTCGACTCCGTTCGGCAACGGATAAGCATTGAGAAACGGCTGTACGGCCGGGACTGCAGCGCTCCGAGCGGTCTGATCGGGAACGCTGCTAAGTGTCGTTTCCGGCAGGCGAAGCCTGAGCCCCTCGTAGGAGAAGAAGAAAAACGTTCTATCTTTTACGATAGGCCCACTGAAAGTTCCCCCGAAATCATTCTGCCGTTCTTCCGGCTTGGGCAGGCCCTCTTCGTCTGCGAACCAGTTGTTCGCGTCAAACACAGAATTCCGCAAGTAGTCGAACGCAGTTCCGTGGAACTCGCTTGTACCCGACCGCGTGGCTATGGATATCTGCCCGCCCGGCGTCCGGCCAAATTCTGGCGCGTAGGACGAGGTTTGAATGCGGAATTCTTGCATCGCATCAATCGACACCAGGCTGTTCGTGCCGCCTAGTACGCTGAACGAACCCAGCGCGCCTCCGACGCCGTTTCCTGCGTTGAAATTTGCACCCGTTCCGATGTTCGCGCTGACACCGTCCACCATCCAATAATTCGAAGCGGCACGCTGTCCGTTCACACTGAATTGCCCCTCCGCGCCTTCATTGTTCGGAGTCAAGACGACTCCCGGTGTGAGTTGAATGAGCGTTTGAAAACTCCTTCCGTTCATGGGAAGGTTTTCTGCGAATTGTCGGTCTACGACCGTGCTTACCGATCCGGATTCCGTGTTCATGAGTGGCGCGCCGCCTTCGACCGTGATCGTCTCCGAAGCAGCGCCGAGAGGCAGGGTAAAATTGATCGCGAGCAAGTCCTGCACGGTGAGAACGATGTCCGGTTTGATGAGCGTCTTGAATCCGATTTTCGAAACCTGCAGCCTGTAAGTGCCGGGAGGCAGATTCGTCACCACGTAAATTCCCTCATCATTCGTCTTGCCGGTGTATTGAACGCCGGTCGCATCGTTCACAATTCGAATCTCGGACCCTGAAATTGCCCGGCCGGCCGGATCCAGCACGAGGCCGTTGATAATTCCATTCGGCGATTGGGCCGATAGATTACCGGCCAAAAGCATTATCACCGTTCCGAGAAAACCGATTCTGCGCAACCACATGAGGCTTCTCCTCCGGTGAAGGAATTCCGCTGCATTCCTTCGGTCTACTCCGGAGAGCACGGAAATGTACCACTCGCTACCATCAGAATGGACAGTACCAAAGAAGTACGTAACTAGGGGTGATTTGCTTCGATCTTGAGGTAGGTAAACAGCAGGGGACTGCCGCTGGGCGTCGCGCTTCCGCCATTTGGCTCAACGGTCACGAACACCGCATCAATTTGCTCGAGCGTCTTCGGGTCGTCGAACTTGAGTACCCAACGTTTCTTCGCTGCGTTGTCTTGGTAGAAAATGCCAAGGTTTAAGGCCTGGCGGCGATCCGGGCCGCGCTGGCCCCACGCTTGAAACGTGCGCGCATTTTTGAAACTGGCCTGTTGATCCAGATCATAGGCATAGAAGATCAGTGACTTTCCTTTGGTATAGAACACGCGACCGTACGGCTTTTGCGTGACCCCGTCGCCGGCGACGTTATAAATCTCGGCAATATAGAGGTCCCGGGCTCCCATCAATTCCCGCACGTCGCGGTCGTGCGCAAGCAGTTCCTCTTGTTTGCCGATCGTGAGCTCGCTTTCACGAAGTTCTCCGGAGAGATCACGGATCTGGGCCTCGAGGCTCCTAGCCCTCATTTCGACTTCCGACCGCTGCTGGCTCACGACGCCGAGTTCTGACTGCGCCTTTGTCAGAGAAGCTTGGGCGCCATCGAGCTTTTGGGAGAGTTCACTCTGTGCTTGTGCCACGCGCTGCTTCTCGGCTTCGTCATTCTGGATGGACTTTGCAAAGTCGGCTTGAGCAACCTTCATCTCGTTCAAGGATACGGACTGTTCTTGAATCTCGCGCTTCAGATCGGTGATGGCCTTGTCGCGCTGGGCGAGTTGCAATCGCAAGCTTTCTCTTTCACGTCCCACGTCGCTGATCTGCCGTTCCAGGGCCTCTATTTGCGGATCTTCCCCAACAGGGACGGTGTGGGCCACATTCACGATGTGGGTTTTTCCCACTCGGTATGCGTAGAATCCGAGAGCGATTGTGAGCAAAACGCAAGCAGCGAAGGAGAACCACACGTAATTCCAATTCATTTGTTTACGCGCGGACCGGTTTCTCTGAGCGAAGACAAACCCTGGTTCGGCAGCATCGGACCCAAGCCCCGCGCCGTCCATGCCGACCCACGACGGCGTGGCTACCACGGACTCCTCTATGTCATTTGACTTCGGGACCATAGGTTGAGTCGATGCGGATCGCTCCGAGTGTTCGGCGGATAACTGGGAAGCTAGAAGAGGAACTCCAACGTCGACAACAGCCTCGAACTCCCTTAAGGCTTGCCGGCATTCCGGGCACCCAGTCAGGTGCTCCCTCAGCTTTCTCTGTTCTTGCTCGCTCAGCTCGCCAGACGTCGCTATGGCACAAAGCTCGCGGAATTCATCGTGGGATTCCATCTTGGAGCACTTCCCGATCTCTCGATCTTGCTACTTATTTAACACAACGGTCGACCCGTTGCGGATCATTTGCGAACATTTGCTGCCGGAGTTTCTGCAGCGCTCGATAATAGTAATGCCGAACGTTCCCGAGTGGCTGGCCGAGCTTTTCGCTGATCTCAGCAAACGTGTATCCCTCAAAGAAGTGGAGGCGCAAAGTCTCGCGCTGATCGAGGGATAGCGAGCTCAGTATCTTCTCCAGACCATTGCGGCCAAAAACAATTTCCGCGGAATAATCACTCTCCGTGGTCGGTGTTCCGACCGCCTGAACGCTATTTTCTTCAACCGACGCAACTGTATAGAACTGGCGCGCTTTCAGGTAACGGCGTCGATCCAGTGCTCGATGATACGCCATCTGCACAATCCAGGACCGGGCCGTGCTTTTCGAACTGTCAAAGATCTCGCATTTGCGTTGGATAAAGAGAAACAGGTCCTGGACAAGATCTTCTGCCTCGGTAAGGTCGCCCAAGATCCGCGACGCCACGGTTCTTGTCAGTCGTGCATAGCGCTCAAAAAGAGCCGCTAGGGCCTCCCGGTCGCCGATGCAGATTCGCGCGATAAGGGATTCATCCGAGGCGTCGCTATACTCGAGACACTTATTCTCAGCAATGGCCACGGAGGTCGCCTTTTCCTGCGAAAGGTCCAATGCTGGAAAGTGGGCTGCGAAAAAGTTCCACCAAGAGGTATCCTGGGCATTCAATACTTGACTTCAATCGAAAGTACGCCTCGACAGGGGTGATGTCATTAATGCAGAACATGATCTGTAGCAATATGTTCTGCATCAGAACACGCTTGACGGCGCGATGGTCAGGCGTCGAACGCATATTCAGCCTCGTTCAGGTCCAGAAAGGGCTTTCGGAGAGGTGCTGCGCCAGCTCCGAAGGAGCCAGCGACTGTCTCAGGAAGCGCTGGGCGATAGATGTGATTCGGAGCGCACCTTCATCAGTTTGCTCGAACGCGGACTTGTCAGTCCCACCTTACGGACAATCGTAAAAGTCACCAGGGCTCTCGGTCTTTCGCCAACAGAGATGCTAAGACGAACAGAACGATCGAGTTTTTACCGAAGGTAACTTGCCTTTTTATACCCCTAATAAATCACTTTGTCCATTTAGAAGTGCGCTTATAGAGCGTTCCTACACAAGCTGGACGCGCGTATCGTCCGTCGCGAGGGATGCGTGACTGACGCACAATTATTTGGTAAACGACTGCGGGCGGCCCGAAAGGCGGCGGACGTGAAGCAAGGCGTGCTTGCGAAAGCCCTTGATGTTGATCCGAAGCACATCAGCCGACTGGAGCGCGGTAAGGTCAAACCGTCTTTCGATCTGATTTGCGAAGCCGGTCGGTTTCTGAAAGCTCCGTTTCTTGAACTTGAGATCGCCGAAGACAATCCTTCAGTGCTCAAGAAGCGAATCGCTCGTGATCTTGAAACAGCAGGAGTAGATCAGCTCCAACGCGTCCATCGCGTCTTGAAAGCACTGGTCTCGCCGTGATTTCTTGGTCTGCCACGCAAGCGCTCCCAGCCGCGTGGCTGCAGTTCCAACCGCTTGTCGAGGCTTCAACTTCCCTTCCACGAGCGCCGATACCGGCCAGCCCCGATTGACGTGAATTCTTCCAACAATTTGCCCGGACCGTAACTCGAGCGACCTGCAAGGAGCGTAGTTGACCGATGGTGCTGGATTGAATGAATTGCGCGATATAGTTGGTCCGTTCTTTGCCGGAAACAGAGACCACTTACTTGTCGGGGGGTATAAATGAAAAACAAGAACTGTTTATCGACGGACCTCAACGCGCCAAAAAAGTTTCCATACCTAAACTGTCCTACGAACGCGAAGTATCTAGAACAGTGCCACCTGGTGCGGATCAGTCTGCTTTTCAGGTTCCTCAAATCGGTACGTGCTGGCCTTGAGGTATTCCTCGATAGCTTCACTTGCAATCCAGCGGCGGTGCAGGCTCTCTGCCACAGCGCCTGTAGTGTTTGATCCCGCAAAAGGATCCACCACGAGATCATCCGGGTCTGTGAGCAGTTTAATGAAAAACTTCGGGAGCAGAGCGGGGAAGCGCGCCGGATGAATTTTGATGCCGTTTTCTTTGCATTGTTTGGTGTACACATCGTTCGCAGCATTGTTCCCCATCGTCAGCATGGTTTCAGGCACATCCGCGAAGTCTGCTTCGGTCACGTTCGTAGGGATGGCGCCGCCGGCAGCGATTTTATCGAACGACTTTCGAATCACATGCCCGGAGGGCCGCACGGTGCCGCGGACTCCGTTGCGGTTCAGGCGAATCATGTCCTCGCTGTATTCCTTAAGAACCGCAAGGTTCGAAGCTTTGGGCCACGCCGTCTTCGAAAGCCACCAGACATACTCAACCGAGTCGCGGACGCGGATTCGCCGAACGGTCACCCACTCCGCGGGGACCGGCATTTTGGCGGGGTTGTACCAAAAGCATTCTTGGGCCAAATGAAATCCAACCTGCTCGACCAGCGCAATGAGCAGCTTGAAATGATAGAGCGAGCGGGTGGGCGTTCCGGGGTTATAACTGCCACCAATATTCAGCACAAAACTGCCGTCATCGGATAGGATGCGGTGGATCTCACGCGCGAAGGGCAAGAACCATTCGACGTATTCCTTCTTGCTCTTGTTGCCATACTCTTTTTTGAAATGAAGGGCATAGGGCGGCGAAGTCACCACCAGATTCACTTGGCCCATGGGCAGGGAACGCAGCAACTCGAGTGAATCACCCAGGTATGCAGCGCCGTGCTGCGCCTGGAAGTAGGGTTTGCTGCGCAACAGGTGCGATGGATGAGAAACCGGGACATCTTTCCGGCTATGCTTGGTCGCTGCGCTAGAGGCCATAGGTCTTTGGCGGATATTCCCGCGCTGCTTTGGCTGAGTGCGCATAGATGATGTCATGATATTACGGTCTCGCTATGAAAAAGAGAAACGGAAGCCGAGGCAGTCGCCTTCGTTGTTGGTCAGGCTATTGGGCTCAGCACGAATTCCGCATCGTGCGACTGCGTAAAGATGTATGACGGCAATGAAGACACGCTCGCGCAATCACTCGAATGCATCCAAAAAGTGAGCGCGGATATTCTCGCAAGAATCACACCCCTGTAGCGATGCGGTTCCCGGCATATATTGACTGTCGGTAAACTGCGGCGTAGCATCGTCCCTGAACGGTGACGATATAAAGACGTAACTAGCTTATTCCGCTCGTTGCGCCGCAACGTCCCGTAATCATTCGCAAGACTGTACCGCGATGAGAACAACTCACTCCGCACGCAGCGCGAGCGCACGCGAGGGTTGGCCGCAAGCAGTTTCATTCGTAATTGCTTTGGCTCTGGTCGCTATGTTGATCGCTGCGCTCTTGCCGCGGCCTCACGACGGACGCCTGGCGTCCATCCTGCTCATCTCTGTCCTCTTTGCTCTCGCAGTGGCGATCGCTCTCCATGCCCGTTTCTTGTTCTTGGCTCGACGTGAGCAGCGCCAGACGACTAGCACACTCGACGCGACCGAACGCGAATTCCAGTCCATCTTTGATAGTACGCTCGACGCAATTTTGATCATCGACGACCGAGGCATCTGCCTCGAAGCAAACCCCGCGGCGATTGCCCTTCTTGGAACAGCTCGTCCAGAGCTTCTCGGGCACGCGATCCATTCCTTCTTTTCGCGCGCGAACGAAGGCGCATGGCGGCGTCTTGCCTGCGGGGAATCAGGCCACGGCGAAATGCAGCTGGTCCGGCGAACGCGCGAAACCATTTTCGTGGAATACACCGTGCAGGCGAACTATTTGCCGGGTCGCCATGTTGCTGTTCTGCGCGACGTTTCTCAGAAGTTCCAGGACCAAGCTGCTCTCCGCGAAAGCGATGAACGCTTTCGCCAAATGGCTGGAAACATTCTCGAGGTTTTCTGGATGATCGACGTCGCGACCAGGCACGTCATCTATGTCAACCCAGCGTTTGAGGCCGTGACCGGCCGTTCCTGCGAAACACTCAGCGACAATCCCACTTCGTACCAGGAACTGTTTCACCCCGAAGATCGCGTCCGAGTTTTGACTCGTCTCGAAGAGGCCTTCCAAACCGGACAATTCGATGAAGAATTCCGGATCATCCGGCCCGACCACGCGACCCGCTGGATCTCGGTCCGCGGCTTTCCTGTGCGGGATGCAACCGGGTCGGTGCGGCGACTCGTGGGAACCGCGCAGGACATCACGGCACGGAAATCCGCCGAAGACCAGATGGCCAGGAATCTTGCGCTGGCGGAATCGGCGCGCGCCGAAGCTGACGCTTTCCGCAAGACGACGCTCGCGCTGACACAAAACCTCAGCATGGACAATGTCTTGGACACAATTCTTCAGTCGCTCCTTAAGCTCGTTCCCTGTGAATCGGCACGCGTCCTGCTCCTAGAAACCCCAAGCCGGCTTTTCCTTGCGCGAGAAGTCCAGCACTACGAATCGATTCGACGCCCACCACGAAGCCCGGAAACGTGGGATGCGATCGAGAGTGGCGTTCTCCTGCACGCTCTCAGTTCGAAGACGAGCCTGCTCCTCTCTGACACCGGTCAAGAAAATGATTGGGGAATGTTCAAGGGAAATTCGCACTTTCGCTCTTGGCTCTGCGTACCGCTCGTTGCTTCGCAGAAAGTGTTAGGACTGCTGTCACTGGGCGACACGAGAGTGCATGCCCTCTCCCAGGAACATCTACGGCTTGCGAAGTCACTTGCCATTCCTGCCGCTGTCGCCATACAGAATGCGCGGCTCTTTGAACGCGCGGAGATCTACGGCGCAGAACTGGAACAACGGCTCGACGATCTGGTGCAGACCCAGAATGCCCTGCGGCACGCAGAGACCAGCCGCACACTTTCTGAGGAAAGATTCACCAAGGTCTTCCAGACGAGTCCGATCGCTTTTTCCATCACGACCGTCGAAGAGGGAGTTTTCATTGATGTGAATGAAGCGTTCGAACGCAGGTACGGATACACGCGCGGGGAACTCCTAGGCCGTACTGTATTTGATATCAGGATTTGGGATGATTCCGGCGAACGTGTTCGGATACTGCAAGAGATTCGCGAACAGGGTCGTCTGAGGAACCGTGTCACTCGCTTCAGGAAAAGCTCGGGCGAGATTGTCGATACATTCTATTCAGTCGATCTCATCGAACTCGACGGACGGGAATGCTTTCTGGCGGTTTCTGAAGATCTGCCTGAGCCTCCGGAACTGCAGCTGCCCCTCGCCCGGCGCTTCGAAATCAACTCTTAGTCGGCAAATACCTCGCAAAGCAACTTCTCACCAAATAGATTACGAATCATGAGAAATGCTATTTTTCTGAATTGCGGGCTACTGTCCGTATCGCTGGCGACTCCACTCTTCCCCGCTCTCCCGCCATGCCAGGACCGCAGCCTCAGCGAGGGCGATGTTCTACGCTCCACAACATTGGAGAGCCTAGAAGGGTCGAGCACCCTCACGCAGTCGCGTTTGCATCCGTTTGCGAGTCCCTCGCGGAGAAGTCGCTCCTGGGCGCATCGTCTCAGGAACTCTCTGCAGCGAGGAATGAAAGGTCGGCTGTGGCGATTCCGTTTGACGGCGGAATGGGCGGAGGCGGCGCGGTCGGCTGGAGCATGGCTGCCGATAAATTGAAAAAGCACCGGGTGGAATATACGGCCCGTACAGAGCGGCAGGACGCAGCCCGGTTCAGAACTAAGGCGAGGGAACTGCGAGAAGCTTCCGCATTTCTGCTTTCAGTCGTCCCGTGACGCATACCATCGTCTGGTGCGCGCGCGGCGTTTACTCCGGGGACCGTATGTGGCCGAGTAGGTGGGGGTGGCGTCGCTCTGTCGCCTTATTAAGGATAGGAGAGCGGCATCGCCACTCGGTATAAACCCTTTGTTTTTCCCCGCCTTTCCGCCCCGGTTTTCAGTTGTCAACAATCGATTGGCTTAAAGTCCCTTATAAGGTACACTAAGCGAGTTAAGGTACCGTTTAAGGGATATTAGAATGACAGACCAAAAATCAAAACTCCCGCTGCCAGCCAAACGGGCGCTGGACAAGCTCAGTGCCGACATCCGGGATGCGCGGCGCCGCCGTCGTATTCCGATGGCGCTGATGGCGCAGCGCGCCGGCATCGGGCGCATGACCCTGGTAAGAATGGAGCAGGGCGACCCGGCGGTTTCCATGGGCGCATACGCCCGTGTGCTGTTCGTGCTTGGTCTTACGGCGCGGCTCGACGAGCTGGCCGACGCCAGCCACGACGCGACGGGGCTGGCCGTTGAAGAGGAGCACCTGCCCAAGCGGATCCGCACGTCACGTAACCCGAAGACATCAACATGAGTGACACAGAGGCACTGGTGTATGTCGATCTCGCCGGGGCGCCCGTCCTGGTCGGCCGCCTGTGGTCGCGCGCCCCGAAAGGCCGCGCGAGCGCGACCTTCGAATATGACAAGACATGGCTCGAACACCCCGAACGCTTCGCGCTTGAGCCGGCCTTAACGCTCGGGCCCGGGCCGCAGCATACCGAAGCCGGCAAGGCGCTGTTCGGCGCGCTGGGAGATTCCGCCCCCGACCGGTGGGGCCGCGCGCTGATGCAGCGCGCCGAGCGCCGGGCCGCGCAACGGGAAGAACGCCCCGCGCGCGCGCGGCAGGAAATAGATTTTCTCCTGATGGTCGACGACGAGGCGAGGCAGGGCGCGCTGCGTTTCGCGCAGCAGCCGGGCGGGCCCTTTCTCGCGCTCGCGGAGGCGGAACGCATTCCGCCTGTGGTCAACCTTCCGCGGCTGCTCGCGGCATCCGAGCGGGTCGCCGATGACACCGACACGGCGGAAGACTTGCGCCTGCTCCTGGTGCCGGGCTCCTCGCTCGGCGGGGCGCGGCCAAAAGCGGCCGTGCGCGAGCGCGACGGCCAGCTGGTGATCGCAAAATTTCCGCATAGGGACGATTATGTTGACGTCGAATTGTGGGAAGCGCTCAGCCTCAAGCTCGCGCGCACTGCCGGCATCAGCGTTCCCGACAGCCGGATCGAAAACATAACCGGCAAGAACGTCCTCGTCGTGCGGCGGTTCGACAGGGCGGGCAACACGCGCATTTCTTTTCTCTCCGCGATGAGCATGCTCGGCGCGAAGGACAATGAACAGCACAGCTACCTGGAGATTGCGGACGCCATCCGCCAGCACGGCGCGCAACCCGATGCGGATCTGAAAGAACTCTGGACGCGGATCGTTTTCACGGTGTTGATTTCAAACTCGGACGACCACCTGCGCAACCACGGCTTCCTCTATGACGGACCGCGTGGCTGGCGTCTCTCGCCCGCGTTCGACCTCAATCCCGTGCCAACCGATATCAGGGATCGCGTCCTGCACACATCCATCGGCGTCGACGATCCAACGGCCTCTTTGGAAATCGCCATGGCGGAGGCGGAGTATTTCGGGCTGTCCGCTGATGAGGCGAAGCGTACCGCCGGTGTCGTCGGCGCGGCCGTGTCCGGCTGGCGCAAAGAGGCAGGCGCTCTCGGATTGAACAAGGCCGCGATTGATCGCATGGCTTCGGCGTTCGAGCACGCCGATCTGGACCTGGCGGTGAAATTGAATGTAGCCTAGCAGCACCACCGACGATCGTCGGCGAATGTGCAATGCGTTGCCGCAATCAATCCACGCCGTCCGCCTCTGCAGTAGATGAATTTTCATGGGCGTCAACGCCGGCTATCGAGCAGGAGCCCGACTCCGAACCCGACCAAGAGCGTGCCCATCGCGCGATCGAGCGATTGCGTTACAGACGCCCGAGATAGCCAGCGCGCGAGAGGGCACGTCGCAAGCGTGAGCAGAGAAAACCACAAGATGCCCTCGCTCGCGTCAATAGCCGCAAGTAGCACATCGAATGAGGTCACCGAGACACCGGCGGGAATAAACTGCGGCAGGAATGTAACGCAGACAACGCCCACTTTAGGGTTCAATAGGTTCGTAAGGAGCCCGCGAACGAACCTGCGTGGCGCGCGCTTGCGCCCACTGGGGTGGCAGGCATCTGGCGTAAGGTGTCTTCGCACCTGCGGTCTGCGACCTATGTGCCCTTTCTTCTTGTAAAAGGGTCGAGCATCGGAAATTTCAAGGTGAATCCGGACGATGAGACGTTTCCTCTGTGATATGTCGCGCTGCCGGGTTCGGATCTTCCTTCGACTCTAGGGAACCGGTGTGCGAACCTCTAAGGGCTCATCACCTATGCGCCCTGAGTCTGCTGTGGGCAGCCAAGCACGGCGCGATCTATAAATGCCCGAGTAAACCGTTGCCGCTATCTTGGGAAATGCAGTGAGTATTGCCGGCGTTCATGTCATCCCGCTGGCAACTCCAGGTTTAAGCGTGATGCTTCCTGGACTCGTGATAACTTTTAGACCTGCGACGCTTTCGTTGGCTCCCGAATTACGTCGCATCCCAAAGAAATTCGCCCGGTCGCGGTAGGGACGATCATTGCTGATCGCCCCCCGCACAGAACCGTACGAGCGGCATTACCGCATACGGCTCCCACCTTGGAGGGTTGGCGAGAGGTGCTGCTACTCGCACACCGCT
>Ga0070762_10000420_pt1 | contig 17561 bp, 13 predicted proteins | sample HubBroMetageREF2_FD_66726 | JGI IMG/M metagenome (GOLD analysis project Ga0070762, IMG submission 66726) | Reference soil microbial communities from the Hubbard Brook experimental Forest, New Hampshire, USA - Hubbard Brook CCASE Soil... | ecosystem: Environmental > Terrestrial > Soil >...
GGCCATCTGGTGCTTTACGTGTGCGGGTACCGGGATGCCGAGCGGCAGGCGCTTTCTGATTTCACCTGCACCGCACTGCAGCTGGCGAATTTCTGGCAGGATGTGAGCCCGGACTATGCCAACGGTCGAATCTATTTGCCACTCGAAGATCTTCGACGCTTTGGAGTTACGGAAGAGGACATCGCGGCGCAACGCAATACATCCGCCTTCTGCGACATGATGCGCTTCGAGGTGGAGCGCGCCCGCGATTGGTTCCGTCGAGGCTTGCCGCTGATTGAGAAGGTGGATCGCGAACTGGCTCTTGATATCGAATTGTTCAGCCGGGGCGGGCAGGAGATTCTGAACGCCATCGAGGCGCAGGGTTACAACGTGCTGGGCCGGCGTCCGGCGATTTCAAAAGCACGCAAATTGACGCTGGTCGCGCGTGCGGCTTGGGGAAAACTCTTGCGGGGAAAAAGGGTATGAGTACGGCGGTGCAGCCAGCTCCCACACCCTTCGCGCCTACCGAATCGCAACTCGCGGTTGCGTACTCGGTTTGCCGCCACATCACGCGTGCGGCCGCTAAGAATTTCTACTATGCATTTCTGCTACTGCCGCGGGCCAAGCGTCAGGCGCTGTGCGCTGTGTACGCTTTCATGCGGCGCTGTGACGACATTGCGGACGATGAGTCTCTTTCGCAGTACGACCGGAGGCAGAAACTCGGCGCGTGGCTGGACGCTTTTCACCGCGCCCATTCTGGTCATCCGAGCGACGAGCCTGTACTGCTGGCCCTCACCGACGCACAGCGCCGTTACAACATTCGCGTTGGATTGCTCGATCAGCTGGCCTACGGCACCGCGATGGATGTTGAGGGAGGTCCGGGCGCGGACGAGAATCGCACGAGCGAGTCGCCGGTGCCATACGCGCTTAGCGTTCACTACCGGACTTTTGACGATCTCTATCAGTACTGTTACCGGGTAGCTTCGGTCGTGGGTCTGGTTTGCATTCATGTGTTCGGATACCGCGATCCGGCTGCCGAACCGCTGGCCGAGCGGCTGGGGCTGGCTTTTCAACTCACCAACATCATTCGTGACGTAAAAGAAGACGCCAGCATGGGCCGCGTTTATCTGCCGGAAGAGGACCTGGACAAGTTTGGGATTTCACTTTCTGCTTTGGAATCGGTCTCCGATCCCGCGCTCTTTCGCCCGCTCCTGGCCATGGAGGCCGACCGGGCTCGCGAGTATTACAAGGCTGGAGAAGAACTCATCCCGCTCGTCGAAGAGGACAGCCAGCCAGCGCTTTGGGTGCTGATGACCATCTATCAGCGGCTGCTCGAGAAGATTGCACAGCGCGAATACGACGTCTTCAGCGGCAACGAAAAAGTCAGCCTCACCGTGCGCGAGAAGCTCGGCATTCTGGCCAAAGGCTTCCTGAAACGCTTGTCCTGATGAACGAGCGGCCGGTACAAGATTCCCAAATAGCTGTGGTGGGAGGTGGGCTGGCGGGGCTCGCCGCTGGTTGCGCCCTTGCGGGCAGCGGCTTTCGCGTGACCCTGTTCGAACGTCGGCCGTATCTTGGCGGACGCGCTTCTTCTTATCAGCATCCCGGCACCGGCGAAGTCGTCGACAACTGCCAGCACGTGCTGCTCGGCTGCTGCACCAACCTGATCCAGTTCTACGGACGATTGGGCGTCGAAAACAAGATCCGCTGGTACGACCGGCTGACCTTCCTCGAGCCGGGCGGACGCGCCTCGGTCATTGCGCCATCGAGGCTTCCTGCGCCCCTTCACAATGCGCCTGCTTTTCTGCGCGCTGCTTGCCTGGACTTATCGGACAAACTTTCCATTGGCATGGCAATGACCGCCCTTGCGCCCGGCACGCCACGCGACACTGGCGAGAACTTCCTGACATGGCTACGCCGACATGGACAAACCAAGCGGGCGATCGAGCGTTTCTGGAATCCGATCCTGGTGAGCGCATTGAACGAAGAGTTGGATCGCGTGTCTGTGCCGTATGCGGCGCAGGTAGTGCGTGAATCCTTTTTGAAGTCGGCGGCGGCTGGACGGATGGGCGTGCCGACCGTGCCCTTGACCGAGCTCTACAGCGTTGCTGGAGACTACATCGCTGCGAGAGGCGGCGAGGTCCGATTCCGTAGCAGCGTGGAGTCTTTTCTGAGCGAGCCGGATAAGGTGAAACTGCTGGTGTCAGGCGAGGAAACGAGCTTTGACTTCGTTGTGTTCGCCGTACCCTTTGATGTTCTATCCCGCATACTGCCGCAATCCTCGGCTGCCGACCCGTTGCGGCAAGTTTTGGCGCGATTCGAAACCTCACCGATCACTGGCATTCATCTCTGGTTCGATCGCCAGATCACCGACCTTGATCACGCCGTTTTATTGGACCGGACCATTCAGTGGATGTTCCATAAATCGAAACTTCTGGGGCGCAACGAGAATGGCAGCTACGTAGAATTGGTCGTGAGCTCGTCGAAGATTCTGGTGGAAAAGTCACGAGCGGAGATCATCGAGTTAGCGCTGACCGAACTGCGCGAATTTTTCCCGGGCGCGCGAGATGCGAACCTGGTGAAATCGACGGTGATCAAGGAAGTCCACGCAACCTATTCACCCCGGCCGGGAGTGGACATCTACCGTCCCCGCCCGGAGACGATCTGGCCAAGAGTATTTCTGGCCGGAGACTGGACTGCGACCGGATGGCCCGCCACCATGGAAGGCGCGGTAAGAAGCGGGTATCTGGCGGCGGAGTCCGTGGCCCGAGTCGTGGGAATGCGAGATACCTCGTTCCTCGTATCCGATTTGCCCGCGAGAGGATTCATGCGGCTGTTCGGATAACGGTTAACAGTTTTTTCGCACACTCACTTAGGCAGTTGCGCGAAGACCGGACGGACGAGGCGTCCGTCGCCACGTTATTTCAGCGACACCAGCTTTTCGACTAGTTCGGAGTAGTCTTTCTTTTCTAGGCCGTGGACTGATTTGTTGTACTCGTCCACCTTGCTGGAATAATTCATCGAGCAAAACTTCGGCCCGCACATGGAGCAGAACGCGGCCTCTTTGTAGTAGTCATCGGGCAGCGTTTCGTCGTGCATGGAGCGCGCCGTTTCCGGATCGAGGGACAACGCGAACTGCTTCTCCCAATCGAATTTGTAGCGGGCATAGCTGAGCGCGTCGTCGCGGTCCTGAGCGCCGGGACGATGGCGCGCTAAATCCGCCGCGTGGGCTGCGATCTTGTACGCGATGATCCCGTCCTTCACGTCCTTCTCGTTCGGGAGTCCGAGATGTTCCTTGGGCGTGACGTAGCAAAGCATCGCAGCGCCATGCCAGCCGATCATGGCCGCGCCAATTGCCGACGTGATGTGGTCGTATCCCGGCGCGATGTCGGTGACGAGCGGTCCCAGCGTATAGAACGGCGCTTCGTAGCAGAGCTCTTTTTCTTTGTCGACCTGTTCCTTGATCTTGTCGAGCGGGACGTGGCCAGGGCCTTCGATCATCACCTGCACATCTTGTTCCCAGGCCTTCTTGGTCAGTTCGCCCAGCGTCTTCAACTCAGCGAATTGCGCTTCATCGCTGGCATCGGCAATGCAGCCGGGCCGCAGGCCATCGCCTAGCGAAAACGAGACGTCGTGCTTAGCGAAAATCTTGCAGATGTCGTCGTAACGCTCGTAGAGAAAATTCTGCTTGTGATGGTGGGCCATCCACTGCGCCAGAATGGCGCCGCCGCGGCTGACGATCCCGGTGATGCGCTTGGAAACCATTGGCAGATACTGAATGAGCACGCCGGCGTGAATGGTCATGTAATCAACGCCTTGCTCGGCCTGTTCCTCAATCACTTCGAGCATCACCTCAGCGTTCAAGTCTTCGATGCGTTTCACTCGTGAGATCGCTTCATAGATCGGCACCGTTCCGATGGGCACAGGCGAGTGCCGCAGGATGGCTTCGCGAATCTCATGAATGTTGCCGCCGGTTGAAAGATCCATCACGGTGTCGGCGCCGTAGTGGACCGATGTGTGCAGCTTCTTGAGCTCTTCATCAATGTTGGAGGTGATTGCGGAATTGCCAATGTTCGAATTGATTTTGCAGAGCGAAGCCACACCAATACACATCGGCTCGAGTTCCGGATGATTGATGTTGGCGGGAACAATCATGCGGCCGATCGCTACTTCGTCGCGAACCAGTTCAGGGGAAAGCTTTTCACGATTCGCTACATAGGTCATTTCCTCCGTGATCAGGCCCTTGCGCGCGTAATGCATCTGGGAGAAATTGCCGTCGGCGTTCTCCACCTTGCGACGCGCGATCCATTCGGAGCGCGGCTGGGGAACGATGTGGCCATTGCTTTCGGAGCCGTGATTGGCCTGACTGCTGTTGCCGTTCGCTGCATTACCGTTCGCTGGGTTACCGTTCGCCGGAGCCATGACTTATCACCTTTTTTGGATTCGTCAAAACCCGATTATACGCCGTGGATGAGATTGAGCCGAACTCCGTAGCTCTTGGCTACCCTATTCCATGGTTGTCCGTCCAAACCCCCAGGGCTTAGAATCGCTGCTTCAAGTCAACGAGGTGCCATGCGCTTATTCCGTCTTCTGCCCGTATTTCTGCTGCTCGCAGCCGTCGCTATTTTTGCTCAGACTGATTCCACCACGAACCCGGCGTCAGGTTTCAGCATCGACAACATCGACAAGGCACTGGATCCTTGCGTCGATTTCTACCAGTACGCCTGCGGTAACTGGCTCAAGAAGGCGGAAATTCCGGCGGACCAGAGTGCGTGGGTCAGCTTTGTCGAACTGGACGAACGGAATCTGGTAACGCTGCGAGAGATCCTGGAAAAGGCTTCCGCCAATGATCCCGGCAGAAGTCCGATCGATCAGAAGATCGGCGATTTCTACAGCTCCTGCATGGACGAGAAGAGTGTGGACGCGAAGGGCCTTGACTCGCTCAAGCCGGAGCTTGACCGCATTTCGACGGTGAGCGACAAGGCTACGCTGATTGACGCGGTCGCGCGGGTGCATCTTGAGGGTCCCAACCCGTTGTTTAATTTCTATTCCAACTCGGACCTGCACAATGCAGATCAAGTGATCGCGTACATTGACCAAGGTGGATTGTCGCTGCCCGACCGCGATTACTACATCAAAGACGATGCCCGGATGACGGAAATGCGCAAGCATCTGGTGGAAGAGGTGACCCAGATGTTTACTCTTGCCGGGCAATCGGCGACGCAGGCGGCGGAGTCGGCGCAAACCGTTTTGCGCATCGAGACCGCGCTGGCTAAGGACTCCATGGACCGCACCCTCCGCCGCGACCCCAAGACGCGAGACCACAAGATGACGCGGGAGGCGGCCGTCGCCATGGCGCCGAATTTTTATCTCAATCGCTATTTTGCGGCGACGGGTGCGCCCAGTTTTTCGGAGTTGAACGTCAGCAACCCGGAGTTCTTTAAGCAGGTGAATGGCGTGCTGGAATCTGAATCGCTGGACAACTTGAAGATCTACGTGAGCTGGCATGTGCTGCGAGGCGCCGCTCCGTGGCTCTCTCAGCCTTTCGTGGACGCGAGTTTCAAAATGCGCCAGGCCTTGACCGGCCAGAAGGAAATCCAAGCCAGATGGAAGCGCTGCGTGGAACTCACTGACAACTCCCTGGGCGAGGCTCTGGGCCAGAAATACGTGGAGCTTACGTTCGGGGCTGATGGTAAACAGCGCATGTTGAAGATGGTGGATGCGCTCGAAGAATCGCTGGACACGGATATCCAGAATCTTTCCTGGATGACCGCCGATACCAAGAAGCAGGCAAAGGTTAAATTGCAGGCCATTCGCAACAAGATTGGCTATCCCGACGCATGGCGCGATTACAGTTCGCTGACGGTGGTGCGGGGCGACCTGCTGGGGAATTTTTTGCGTGCCAACGAATTCGAATCCAAGCGCGAGATCGCCAAGATTGGCAAACCGCTCGACCGCCTGGAATGGGGCATGACGCCGCCCACGGTCAACGCTTACTACAGCTCCTCCTACAACGAAATCGTGTTTCCGGCAGGTATTTTACAGCCGCCGTTCTTCGACAAGAAGATGGATGATGCCGTGAACTTCGGTGGAATCGGGCTCGTGATTGGGCACGAATTGACCCACGGCTTCGACGACCAGGGGCGCAAGTTCGATCCGCAGGGCAATTTGCATGATTGGTGGACGCCTGACGATGGCAAGGAATTTGAAAAGCGAGTGAGCTGCGTTGCCGACGAGTACAGCAGCTTCGTTGCAGTCGACGATCTTAAGCTGAACGGGCGCCTCACGCTCGGCGAAAATACCGCAGACAACGGTGGCGCACGCATTGCGCTGATGGCGCTCGAGCGCATGATCGCGGAAGACAAAACCGGAAAAGAAGCCCAGAAGATTGACGGCTACACGCCCGAGCAGCGATTCTTCCTGGGCTTTGCGCGGGTGTGGTGCGAGAAACGGCGTCCCGAGTCGGCGCGCATGCAGGTGACCACGAATCCGCACTCGCCGGGGAAATGGCGGGTTAACGGGGTGGTTCAGAACATGCCTGAGTTCCAGCAGGCTTGGGGCTGCAAGCCGGGACAACCCATGGTGAGCGCGAATGCCTGCCATGTGTGGTGACGGTGTTGGAGGGCGAACGGCTACTTGATAAATCCTTTGCGCCTTTGCTCGCTGTAATGGAGTAAGGCATCGTTGATGATCGGGTACGCCTCGCCTGCGGGCCGTATCTCGTCAACTTCCACTTCTTTTCCTTCGAGCTGTTTGTAATCCTGGAAGAATCTGCGCAGCATGATCAGCCGGTGCGGAGGCATCTCCGAAGCTTCGCGGTAGGTGTTGAATTCAGGATCTTCCGTGGCGATGGCAATAATTTTGTGATCTTTTTTCCCCGCATCAATCATGGTCATTAGGCCGATGGCGCGCGCATGAATAATGGTCAGCGGCACCACGCTTTCCTGGCAGAGCACCAGAACGTCGAGCGGATCGTCATCTTCGGCCAAAGTCTGAGGAACGAAGCCGTAGTTAGCCGGATAATAAACCGCGGAGTAGAGCACGCGATCGAGTTTGATCAGGCCGCTGGCCTTATCGAGTTCATACTTCACGCTCGAGCCAAAGGGAATTTCAATCACCGTGTTGAACTCTTCCGGCAATCGCTCTCCGGGGGTTACGTCATGCCAGGCGTGGATCATAGTCAGTTGACTTAATCAAAAATGAACGACAGGAGAATTGTAATGCCTCAGATGTCTCTTCGGTTCTTGACCCGCGCCCGAGCGGAGGAATAGAGTTTCCTTAGGCGTGGGGCTTTTTATGTCCAACGAAACCAGCAGATACCTGAAATTCGGCGGTGCAACGGTAATCATCCTGTTGGCGCTTGGATATCTCGCCTATACCGGTGTTCAGGAAAGCAAGAGTTACTACGTCACCATCAAGGAATTGCGTGGGATGGGAGACTCGGCCCACACCAAACGCCTGCGGGTTGCGGGGAATGTGCAGCCCGGTTCGATTAAGCGCAACGGCACCAAAGTTGAATTCGTCCTGATAGAGAACGATCAAACTCTTCAAGTTTCATACAGCGGTACCGAGCCTCCGCCCGATACGTTCAAAGACAATTCCCAGGCGTTGGCCGATGGAAGTTTCGGACGCGATGGCGTCTTCCACGCCAAGCAATTGCAAGCCAAGTGCGCCTCGAAGTACGCGCCTCAACAGCCAGGAGCGCCAGCCAGCGGCACTTCTCCGAATGCGCCCGCGAAGAGCATGACCCAGGTTGAGACCATGGGCTCCGGCGCGATGTCCAATTAGAATCTATTCAAGCTGTCACGCGAGGTGGAATTTCCGATCAGTCCTGGAACACCATCCCCGGCCAAGAATGTCGAGGATGGTGTTATCTAAAGGTTCCTGCGCCAGGAGCTTACTGCGCCAGAAAGTCGCTGGCTGTCTCCGCTATTGCGAGAGATAGCGCGCGACGTAGCCGTTTTGGAATTCGAAGCTAAGATCCGAAGTGCCTGCCACCACGATCTTGCCATCACTCTGAATTGCCATTGCGTTCAGCCATGAGATATGGCCACTGCCAATGGCGGTAATGACGATCCCGTTTGTTCCGAAGCTGGTGTCCAGTTTTCCCGCGCTGCTATAGCGGGACAAACCGAAGCCGGACGCAATGAAGGAGCCCGAGGCCTCAGCCCCGGCGGCCCCGGCGGCGACAATGTCACCGTCGGCTTGAATCGCGAGGGCGAAGGCGCCAGAATCGTTAGCAGCAGTGCCGAAGTCGGTGATCGCAACTCCCTCTTTGCCGAAGGTGAGATCGACGCTGCCGTTGGAATCATAGCGGACGATTCCAAAACCGACGCGGTTGTAGACCAGCGGCGCGCCCGCCTTACTCGTAATGGTGCCGCCCACCACAATTTTGCCGTCACTCTGCAACACCAGAGCCGATGCCGAGACCGCGCTTGCCGCAGTGCCCGCAGCGCCAAAGGTTTTGTCGACAGTGCCGTTGGAATTGTAGCGGGTGATGGCGCCGGCTTGGGCAGTGGGGAAAAGTGATATCAATTTCGCGGATTCCCCCGCGGCGACCAGAATTTTCCCGTCCGATTGGACCGCGACCTGGGTTGGGCTACCGTAGGGGAGGTTGAGCAGGCCGCCGGCGCCAAAGCTGGTGTCCGGTTGACCGCTGGTCGTGAATCGGGCCATCAGGCTAGGGTTGCCGAAGCCGGCGACCAGAAGGATTTTTCCATCCGCCTGCACAGCTAGGTTTCCGGCGGCGGCTTCAGTAACCGCAATGAGTGACGTGACGCCACCGTTGCCAAATGAGCTATCAAGGCTTCCGTTGGCTTCAACTCGCACAACCTGCACCCCATTCAATGCGTCCGCAGCCGCAATAATCTTGCCGTCGGACTGGATAGCCACGGCAAAGAATCCCCTAATCTCGACCGTACCGCCGGGCGAGACGTCGACAACGCCTCCCGTGCCAAAGCTCTTGTCGAGGGTGCCGTCAGGGTTCAGACGAAGCAACACGTCGGCAAAGTCATTGCCTGATACGCCGATGCCGGCGACCACAATTTTTCCATCGCGCTGGAGGGCCATGGCATTCTCTGTCGACTTACTACTGGGTGCTTCAAAAAGACCCCCGTTGGCGAAAGTGGTGTCGAGTTGGCCGGCTTTCGCCAATGCGTAGCTGGAAGTGAACAGCAGCAGGGCGATGTTGAACAACAAGAGGTGTTGCAGGATGGTTCTCGGCCGCATATGTTGCTCCTTTTATTTCAATTGTGACTTGGATCGTGTGGCTCGGACGGCGAGAAGAGTATGTCCGGCTCCGCGGACGCGTGTCAAAGACTTGTAAAGAAATTGTCAATTTGTCCAAAAGGGAGCTGCTGTGAAAAGAGTCCGGGTAGCCTCGTCGAGCAAACGGGAAACCTCGCGGGCTGCGGAGCTTTTCGGGGCTGGCGAGACGCACGTCCTGGATTGGCTGGCGGCCCTCGACTTCGCGGGGCGCTTCAGTTATCTTCGGTTCCGATGCCTCCCGCGAGTAATCAGCCGGTTGCTCCTACCGTCGTTGTTACCGGTCTGGTCAAACAATTTGGACGCTTCGCCGCACTGCGCGGCGTGAGTGCGGAGTTTGCTTCTGGGCATCTCTACACCATTCTCGGCGACAACGGGGCAGGGAAGACGACCCTGCTGCGCGCGCTGGCCGGGCTGACGCCGCCGACGCGTGGACGCATTTCGATGTTGGGAACAACCAATCTGCGCTCCGTCTGCGGCCAACTGGGATACATGGCCCATCCTTCTTTGCTTTATGACGAGATGAGCGGCATGGAGAACCTGGGCTACTTCGCTCGGCTGTACGACGTCAGCAACAAAGACCAGCGCTGCGCCGAAGTGATCGGGGCGGTAAAACTTGATCCATCGCTGACGCGTCCCGTGGGCCAATATTCGCAAGGCATGCGGCAACGGATGTCGCTGGCGCGAGCGCTGCTGAACGATCCTAAAATCCTTCTTCTCGACGAGCCCTTCTCTAACGTCGACCTGCGTTCTGCCCGAGAGATGGTGAGTTTGCTCACGGGCTTGCGCGATGCCGGTAAAACAATCTTCGTGGTCACGCACCAAGCCTCTCTGCTCGAAGGCGCTGCCGATGAGTTCGTATGGATGGAAACCGGACAAATCGTTAGTCGCACTTCGGATCTGGCGACGAGATTGGAGACGCTATGAGTACCGTTCCCAGTCTCACGCGAGCCACTTTAGCCAAAGACCTTCGCCTGGAGTGGCGATCGAAAGACGCCATCAACTCCATGTTGTTTTTCTCGTTATTGGTCGTGGTGATTTTCAGCTTCTCGTTCGATCCGACTGCGGAAGAGTCGCGACGAATTGCCGGCGGACTGGTTTGGGTCGCTTTTCTCTTCGCCGCGGTGGTGGCCTTGAACCAGACCTGGGCGCGGGAAATGCGCAATCAGGTGCTCGATGCTTACCGGGTTTCTCCAGCGCCTCCCAACGCCCTGTTCCTGGCGAAGGTCGTAGGGAACTTCATTTTTGTGACCGTGCTACAGGCGCTGATGACGCCGCTCTTTATTGTGTTTTATAACCTGCGCGCACTCGGACCCGCATACCAGTTGCCCATGGTCGCGGCGCTGGGGACCTGGGCCTTGGTGGTGAACGGAACATTTTTCGCAGCCATGTCTTTGCGCACCCGCAGCCGCGAAATCATGCTCCCACTATTGCTGTTCCCCATTTCCATCCCGGCGCTGCTCGCCATGGTCGAGGCCACGGGTGCGATCCTGACCGGAGAATTTTCCGCCAAGTTCTGGATCGTGTTGCTTGCTGCCTACGATCTGGTGTTTACTATCGCTAGCCTCTTCTTATTCGGATTCGTGTTGCAGGCGGAATGAAGCGCGTTTTCCCCATCCTCGCTGTTCTCACGGCTGCGCTGCTTAGCTACGCCTTGTACGAGGCTCTGGTCGTCGCCCCAACCGAGCTGACCATGGGCGACGTGCAGCGAATCTTCTATTACCACGTGCCCTCTGCATGGACAGCTTTCATCCTGTTTTCTATCAATTTCGTCGCTTCCGTCGTGTACCTCATTCGCCGTTCCAACAAGGCGGACATTGTTGCGCTGGTGACGGCGGAAGTGGGGGTCGTATTCTGCACCGTGGTGCTGGTGACTGGGCCGATCTGGGCGCGCCCGGTGTGGGGGATTTGGTGGACCTGGGATCTGCGCCTGACCCTGACTCTGGTGCTGTGGCTGATCTACGTGAGCTACCTGGTTCTGCGGAGGTTTTCGAGCAGTGGGCAGACTCCATTGCTGGCGGCGGTGCTGGCCATTTTTGGCGCTCTCGATGTTCCCCTGGTCTATTTTTCCATCTGGTTTTTCCGCACCCAGCACCCTCAACCGGTGATTGGCGGAGGCGGTTTCATTGATCCCCTCATGCTGCACGTCCTGCTGATCAACTGGCTTGCCTTCTCCTGCTTCGCCGCATTAGTTTGCTGGTCTCGTTACCGCCTGGAAGTGCTGCAGCGGGAGGTGGACGAAACCCTGGCGCTGGAGGCTTTGCTCGAACCGCGGGGTTCGCAAACCAGGACTTCGCAGACGTGGAGAGCGGGATGAGTTATCTTTACGCCGCATACATCGCTACCTGGGCTATTCATGTCGCTTATCTGGGCACGCTGCTGCGCCGTTACATCCGCCTGAGAAACGAGATCGCAGAATTCAAGGGGCGAGAAGAGCGGTAGTATCGGAATTCAGTCAGGCTGCAGGGTCACAGATGCGGCCAGCAATCACGGTTTCTGCTAGTATGCCGATGGGCTAGCCGGGAGTTACTTCATGCGCCGAAACATCGCTGTGGCTGTGCTGTTGGTACTTTCAACTGGTGTCACTTCCTTTGCGGGCAACGCCAAAGCGAAGGCGCCCCAGACTGCTGAAGCTGACGCTCGTCTAAAACATGCCTTCCGCCGGCCCGACAACAACGGTTGGACATTTGTGCACCTCGAAGGCTCCCCGTCCGAAGTCGGCTTCCAGCACGGCTACCTGCTCGCGCCGGAGATCGAAGATGCACTGAAAGTCACCACCCTCGAACAGACGCACGAAAATGGAAAGGATTGGCAATTCTTCCGCGACGCAGCCAAGAACATGATGTGGCCGCACATCGAATCCGAGTACCGGGAAGAAATGCAAGGCATCGCCGACGGCGCAAACGCCCACGGCGTGAAGTTGGACTTGTGGGACGTAGTTGCACTGAATGGCGCCATGGAGTGGAGCTACTACGTCAAGCAATACGATAAGGCGCATGGCATTAAATCCGCCTCCGTTGGCGTTCCCGAGCATTGCAGCGCGTTCGTGGCTACCGGGAGCTACACCAAAGATGGCAAGATCGTTATCGCCCACAACAACTGGACCAACTATCTTGATGGCGAGCGCTGGACCATCATCTTCGACATCGTTCCCGCGAAGGGCTACCGCTTCATCATGGACGGTTTCCCGGGATTCATTCACAGCGGCGATGATTTTGGCATCAACTCGGCTGGAATCATCATTACCGAGACGACTATCGGCGGATTCTTCGGTTACGATCCCGCCGGCATCCCGGAATTTGTTCGCGCCCGCAAGGCCATGCAGTATTCCGCGTCAATTGACGACGCCGCGCGCATCTTCAAAAAGGGCAACAACGGTGGTTATGCCAACGACTGGTTGTTGGCCGATATCAAGACCAACGAAATTGCCAGCCTCGAATTAGGTCTGAAGAATGTCACCCTGATGCGGAAGAAGGATGGATATTTTGTTGGGTCCAACTTTCCCATCGACGAAAAACTTGCCCGCGAGGAGACGGATTTCGATGTGCATGACCTGAGTTTGAGCGCCAACGCCCGTCACGTGCGCTGGGATCAGCTCATGGTCAAGTACAAAGGAACGATCGATTTGGCGGCCGCACAGCGCTTCGAAGGGGATCACTACGATACATTCACGAAGAAGGAAGAACCCAGTGAGCGGACGCTCTGTGGCCACGTCGACCTTTCCCCTCGCGGTGACGGTGCCTGGCAGCCGCCTTACGGCATCGCCGGGGCCGTGCAGAACAAAGCCGCTGATGCCCCTATGGCTGCAGAGCTGAAACTTGCAGCTTCAGCCGGTCATTCGTGCGGCATCAACTTCAACGCCGCTGCGCATCTGCAGGCGCATCCGGAGTTCTCCTGGCAGAAAGATCTTCTGCTCGATATGCCGTCGCATCCTTGGACGATTTTTACCGCGGCGAAGTAACTTCTCTCACCCTGTGCTGGAGCCGAAATTCCTCAACTGCCCGAGGCAGCCGACCCCAGAAATTCGTACTCCTCAATGACGGCCGCGATGCCGACCCGGGAGGCCGGCAACGGCGATTCGGCGCGCACCACGCGCGCGGTGAATCGGACACGCAGCGGTTCGGTCAAGGTGACGTGCGGCGGAAAAGTCAAAGTCACCTGAATTCGGGACCCAGGGGCGAGCGACCGGTCGAGGTAGAGAAAAACGCCGCGAGCGCTCACGTTTTGGGTCTCTGTCAACAACTCATCAACGCTGGCGTCCGCCACTTTGACGATAGCGGGCAGGCGCATGTCGAAACGCCGCATGGTGCGCCGCTCTTCTGACATTTCCGGCGGCGAGCCTTCCGTTTTTTCGAGCATTCGATGTTCCCTTCAAACCAACAAACTCACTCCGCCACTCGATCCGCAACCGGGGAAGACATGTAACTGAGTCATGCTCTCAGGCCAAAGATACTTACTTGTCAGGAGTTTGCAAGACTAAAGAGATTGAGGGGAACTGACTCGGTTACTGCCGCCGCCGCACTGCCGAAGATGGACGAAGAATGTACGGACCGGGGAGGGCGGGGAAGGGATGCGCCCGTTCGAAGCAGCAATCCTATTGCCACAAAAATGGTGCATCTCACCAGCGCGCTCGCAGGCGAATGAAAGACTTGCGGTGCGGAACCCGCTGCCGATGACACGCAGCATGAAACAATTTGCAGAAAATCTGCGCCTTCCCGACGTTTCACGGTTAAGCTGCGCCCAATCACGGGCGTCCGCATTTTTCCACTGCCAGACGCATCTCCGGCCAGCCTGGGCCGCATCTGACGATTCTTAAGGCATAGAATAGGGGCACGCATCTTGACAGGCTATCCGTCAGATGTTTAAGTAGTTAGTTATCTTTTACTCTTATTTTTTGGTGGCAAGTACGCAAGCCGCTTCGCGGGCGCGAGTCGGGGTGCTGTTTGTGCGCCGTTTCTTCTTCCTCTCCCTGAAATCGGGAAAAGACATCGCGGAAATCGGAGGAGTTCAGTGAGATTGAATTGCCGTCGGTCGGGAAAGACTTGTTCGCCAAGCCGCATCCTCGTGGCTATTACCCTATTGATGCTGCTTGCAGGCGCAGCTTTGACCATGAACTCCGGTATGGCGAAGCTCCAGGTTGCAGACGATTCAAGTCGAACTCCCACGGCATTTGTCGTGTCCACTCATGTTCCGTCCAAAAGTCCGAAGCAAATTCTGGCCACGTATAGCCATCTGCCGCTGATGTTTGAGCCGAACCAGGGACAGATCAATGCCAGCGTGAAATTCGCCGCGCGAGGCAGCGGTTACGGGTTGTATCTCACCGCGCAAGAAGCCGTCCTGGTTCTGGAGCACGCGGCGTCCGAAGCTCGGCATCCGGCCGCTCAGACTTCCGCAGTAAGCATGCAGCTGGTAGGAGCAAATTCCAGCGCGGAGCCGGTCGGTGATGTTCAACTTCCCGGAAGAAGCAATTACTTCATCGGGAACGATCCCGCAAAATGGCACCGCGACATTCCGCAATTCGCGCGGGTGCGATACCACAACGTGTATCCCGGCGTGGACCTGGTGTACTACGGCAATCGGGGGCAACTGGAATATGACTTCGAAGTTGCGCCCGGCAGTGATCCCAGGCAGGTCGCGCTGAGGTTCCAGAATCTCGCGAATCACAGCCCCAAGAATCCAAGAATTGTCGCTGGAGGGGATCTCGTTCTTGACGTTGCCGGAAGTGATGTGCGACTGCGAGCGCCGCGCGTGTATCAGAAGTTCGGAGCCGAGGAACGAACTGTGGCTGGCCGCTTTGAATTGCGGGGCCAAAAGAAAGACGAAGTCGGTTTTGAACTTGGCGATTACGATCGCACCCAGACATTAATCATCGATCCGGTGCTCGCCTACTCAACGTATCTCGGGGGCAGCGGAGCTGAGAGTTGCTCCGCGATTACCGGTCTTCCCTTCACGCCGGGCTGTCCAGCGATTGCCGTGGATGCGGCCTCCAATGCGTACGTAGCGGGATCGACCACGTCAACCAACTTCCCCCAGACCGCCGGAGAATTCCAGCCTGACCTAGCGGCGGGAGCGACTGCCAATGTGTTCATCGCCAAGTTCAATCCCACCGGGACTCTGCTGTTTGCCACGTACCTGGGCGGAAATGGCACCGATTATGCTGCCGGGGTTGCCACGGATACCGGTTTCGATGTGATCGTTGCGGGTACGGCGAGTTCCGGTAATTTTCCCACGACGAACGGGCCTAACAATGCCGCATTTCAGACCACGCCAGTTAGCGGCGGCAAGCACGTATTTGTCAGCAAGCTCGATCCCACGGGAAGAATCCTGTTGTATTCCACTTATCTTTCCGGCCACGGCATCGACATCGCTTCAGGTCTGGCGGTCGATCAAGGCGGCAGCAACGCATACGTAACCGGGACAACCACTTCGGCCGACGTGGATACAGGATTTCCGTCCACGACCGGAGCCTTTCAAACGAAGCCGACGATAGCAGGCTTGAATCAATTCTTCTTCACCAAGGTGGATCCGAATGCGAGCGGCTCTGCGAGCGTACTCTACTCGACTTACTTCGGCGGGAGCAGCCCAAGTACTGGCACGGTCGTGGGCGGCGGCATTGCGGTGGATACCAACTCGAATGCGTACTTTACCGGGGGTACGAATTTTATCGACATGCCCGTGCTCAACGCGTTTCAAGCGACAAACAAGGGCGGGTATGACGTCATCGTGGCCAAGTTCAATCCCTCGGGCGTTACCGGAACCCAATTGTTGTATTCGACGTATCTCGGCGGCTCCGGCGACGATATCGGTTACGGCATCGCAGTCGATACCAGCCCTAACGCTTATGTCACCGGTTCGACGACTTCTACGGATTTCAATGCCGGCGACACCGGGACCACGGCATTGCAGGCGTCAAACGGCGGCGGAACGGACGCGTTCGTCGCGAAACTCGGAATACTTTGCACTGGCACGGCCTGCACCACACCGCTTCCCCTGAATTACTTCAGCTATCTGGGCGGCGCCGGAACGGACGTCGGTACGGCCATCGGCGTGGACAATAATTCGGCCGCGCGCATTACCGGCTGGACGAACTCCCCAAATCCGAGCTTCCCGATCGTCGGGAATGCGCTGCAGAAGACTTACGGAGGAGGCTCCAGCGACGCCTTCTATGCCAGCATCGACACACTTGCCACCTGCAGTCCGATCATAACTCCTACTTGCGCTCCAACCAGTACCTCGAGCTACTTCGGAGGAAATGCCGAGGATATAGGTACCAGCATTGCGCTCGATCAGCAAGGCTCCAGCTACCTAGCGGGAGAAACATGGTCAACCAATTTCCCTGTGTTGAATTCTGCGCAGGGAAATCTCAGCGGACCGAATGACGCATATGTAGCCAAGCTTGCACCTGTCCTGAATTTGACCATGCCATCGCCCGTTGCCAATCCGCTGGTGGTCGGTATCGGCAGCCAGGTCAGTTTTGCCTACACCATTACGAACAGCGGCGAGTTTACCAATGGCGTGACTTTCGTCGACAACTTGCCGGCAGCCGGCGCGACCTTCGTTTCCGCGACTGCGAGCCCGGGGACGTGCGGCAACGCCGTCAACCAGACCGTGCTGTGCAACATCGGCACGCTCAACGCCGCCGCCACGGCAACCATTACCGTGATTCTGACCCCGGCCGCGCCGACCCTACCCGGCGGCTCGGTAAGTCTGGGGAACAGCGGTGCGGCATTTGTCGGGCAGTCCCAGTTAGCCACGGCCAGCGCCAGCGTAGCCGTAAATGATTTCAAAATCACTGTTGCCCCGGCTACGCTCACCGTCCCCGCCGGCGTGCCCGCCGTCTACAATGCCACGGTTACACCGAGTGCCAATAGCGGATTTCCAGATAGCGTCTCCATCGCTTGCGGCAGCGGTCTGCCCACCGGAGCCACTTGTTTGCCGGGCAATAACAATCCCATCCCCAATCTCAACACCGGCGCGCAGAGTTCGCAGTTGATCATCAACACCATCGCACGCGTGACTACCACCACCGAGTTGCGGCATCGAGGCGGTCCAGGGATGCCGCTCTACGCGACTTTGCTTCCCGTGTCAGGACTAGCGCTGCTCGGCGCGGGACTGGGCGGCAAAACCTCTCGCCGGCGACGGTTGCTGATGGGGTTGCTACTGGGCGGATTGTTCGCGCTCATTACGTTTCTGCCCGCCTGCGGTTCAAGTTCGACCACGACGACCACGACGGGTACTCCCGCGGGAACTTATGCCGTAACCGTCAATGCGGTTTCGGGCAACGCGACCCGGACCACGGTGGTTACGCTCGTCGTTCA
>Ga0070762_10000421_pt1 | contig 17552 bp, 17 predicted proteins | sample HubBroMetageREF2_FD_66726 | JGI IMG/M metagenome (GOLD analysis project Ga0070762, IMG submission 66726) | Reference soil microbial communities from the Hubbard Brook experimental Forest, New Hampshire, USA - Hubbard Brook CCASE Soil... | ecosystem: Environmental > Terrestrial > Soil >...
ATGAACAAAAGACTCGGTTTTGTGTTTGTTGCATTGATGGCAGTTCCCGTTGCTCTGCTCGGGCAGCAGAAGCCACCGGTGTCTTCCGCTCCACCAGCGCAGTCCGCTCCGCCCGCGAACCCGATTACCGCGAGCGAAAAAGGTTTTTACTCGTTTGTGAGCGGAGCGGTCGTCGGTGCGGCGCAGAAAATGCCGGAAGAAAACTACTCCTTCAAGCCGACACCGGAGGTTCGCACTTTTGGCCAGCTCGTTGGCCATGTGGCCGACGCTTCGTACATGTTCTGCTCGCAAGCCATAGGTGAAGCAAACCCAGCAAAGGACATCGAAAAAACCAAGACGTCAAAGGCGGACCTCGTGGCTGCGCTCAAGGACGGAGTGGCGTACTGCAACAAGGCATTCGACAGCATGACCGATGCAAAAGGCAGCCAAATGGTGAAATTCTACAACTTCGACATAGCGAAGCTGACGTTGTTCACGATCAATTCGGCGCACACGGATGAGCACTATGGGAACATGGTGACCTATCTGCGACTGAAGGGGATCGTTCCGCCGACAAGTGAAAACCAGTCCGCACAGCCACCGAAGTAAGAGGCTCGAACACCTAACTCAGCTCCGGTTTCCCGACTACACAGGCACTTGAGTGTAGCCAGATTAAATCCATTATAATTTCTGGCTATGAGTTTGAAGCGGTCACCGTGCCGTCCACCCGCCATCAATCAAAATCGTCTCGCCGGTGATCAACGACGCGGCGGGGGAGGCTAAAAACACTACCGCCCCTGCAACTTCCATCGGCTCACCGATACGGTGCAGCGCGGCGATCCGTTCCAATGTGTCCGCGTGAAATGCCGCATCAGAGAGTGCACTCTCCGTCCCCGGTGTGTGGATGAATGTCGGTGCCACGGCGTTCACGGTGATCCCGTACTTGCCCCATTCCACCGCCAAACATTTAGTCAAATGAGCAATTCCTGCCTTTGTCATGCAATAAATCGATTCCGTCGGCAACGCCGCAAAGCCTGCCTGCGAGCTCATGTTGATAATCGTCCCGCTCTTTTGCTGAATCATCAGTCGCCCTACGGCCTGGCTTGCAAAAAATGTCCCTTTCAAATTCACGGCCAATGTTTCGTCAAAGTCTTCCTCACGTACATTCTCGGCTGGATTTTCCGGCGCGATCCCAGCATTGTTCACCAGGATGTCGATTCGACCGAACTCCTTGGCAGTTTCGTCCACGGCGCGATAAATCTGCTCCAGCCTGCGCATGTCCATCTGAAGCGGGAGGGTTTTTCGCTCCATCTTTCGTATCTCTACCGCTAAGCCCGAGTCCGCCTTTACATCGCGCAAACCTAGCGCCACATCCGCGCCAGCATGCGCCAAGGCCAGCGAAATTGCCCGTCCCAAACCTCGAGCCGCTCCCGTTACCAATGCCACACGCCCACTCAACCCAAACTGCGGATACTCCATTACCTTGCCTCCAGGACTCACTTATCATTTCCGCTCAAAGAGTATAAATAATTCGACGGACAGCATACGCTACGAGATTCCGTCCGCTTTGGTGAAGAAAATCAGTACCTATCTTTAGCATTCAGTTCCTTGCCCGTTTATCGTGACGTGAACTGTATAGGTCTTGACCTGATTGCATAACAATGGCTCCTCGACCCGAGTAAACTTTGCTTGCTTAACGACCATAGGCTCGGGAGAAAGGAGCCGATATTGTTATGCAATCAACCTGTGCACGATTTTGCCACACCACCAGGTGTAGCGGTTTCCCCTTAGCGCGTAATACCCCGTTCACGTCTTAAGGACTTTTTCGTCCTGGCCGTTGTGGAAGGGGCGGAGAGGCCGCGCCAGGCTAGGCGGTGGAGGCGTTTGCTGCTGGGATCCTGGCGATCCAGCACGGTGGAGAAGGATGCGAGGAAGTCTTCGACATCGCTCAAGAACAAATCTTGTTTGTCGCGATAGTGAACGTAGAAGGTGGAGCGGCCGACTTGGGCGCGATCGAGCACGTCTTCATGTTCACTTTTTCCTGGACAATCTGAGTGCGTTTGTTCGGTATCGCGGTGTTCGGGAAATAACACTGTCACAGGAAAGCGATTCATGTCTAGAGTGGCGACATGACTGACAATCGCAAAACTGGAATAGCTTTAATAGCTGGCTCGCTGGGCGGAATTTTGACAATGGCCATTCATCCCACGGCCGGGGGCGCGCTGACGGCGGAACAAGTGGGGCATCTCGCGGTCGCGTCGGGCGTGGCGCACTCGATTGCCATGGTGAGTGTGCTGGTGCTGTTTCTGGGAGCTTGCGGACTTACGCAGAGCATCGCGGCGGCGGACCGAATTGCTTTCGCGGCTTTAGTGACTTTTGGATTCGCGTGCGTGGCGGTGTTTATCGCGACGGCGGTGAGCGGATTTATCGTGCCAAGTATTATGAAGCACATGGTGCGGGATGTTGCTACGGCTGCGTCGCAATGGCAAATCGTGATCGCGGGAATTTTTCAGATCAATCAGGCATTCGCGCGAATTTATTCGGTTGCGGCGGCGGCGGCGATTCTACTTTGGTCGGCCTCGGCGCTGCGCAATGGCGGACTGGGGCGCGGTGTAGCGATTTACGGCTGCGTGATTGCGGCGGTCATTATCGTTGGGGTTGGCGTTGGGCACGTGAGGCTGAATGTGCATGGCATGGCGGCGGTATGGCTGGGGCAGGCTATCTGGTTCATGGCGGTTGGGTATCAGTTGTATTCGCGGGCAGCAGTGAACAGTACAGCGACGGTCTAGAATCACGTTTGCGTTTGAATTACGTTGAAGCGCTGCGCGCGCTACGCCGACGGAGATTCCCACGGATCGTAAGTGCCGACGTGCCAGATGTGGCCTTCGGGATCGGCGCAAGTGAAACCTTTGCCGCCGTAATCCTTTTCTTCCAGATCCATGAGAATTTTGGCGCCAGCACGTTTGGCGCGGGCGTAGATTGCGTCAATGTCGGAAACGACGAGGTACGGTGATTGCGTTTCCACGCCGTTGAGTTCATCGGGCTGCTTCATGACTTTCGAGCTCGGCGTGTCGTTGGTGACGGAGCCGATCATGATCATGCCGTTACCCAAGGTGAGTTGGGCATGCATGACGACGTCTCCTGGTCCGGGATAAACGGCGTGTTTTTCGAAAGCAAAGACTTGGCAGAGCCAGTCGATCATGGAGTTGGCATTGCGGTAACGGAGACCGGGGATTACGGAGGAATTGGTGTTTTTAGAAGTTGTGCTCATGGGGAGATTCTGACATTGCGCGGGAAATTTGGCTTGGAAAAATCGGAACTGTTAGGGAATGGGAATGTGATTTTGCCAGGCGCCGCGATGGGCGGAGTAGGTGGTCGGGTCGACGCCGGAGAAGGCTTTGAAGTCGTTGGCAAAATGAGATTGATCGTAATAGCCACAGTCGAGGGCCAGATCGGCCCAACGTACATCTGCGCCGCGATGAAGAGTTCGAAGAGCGAACTGAAAACGCTGGAGACGGCACCAGGTTTTGGGAGTGATGCCGACGGATTCGCGGAAGACGCGAGAGAGCCAGCGTTCACTGATGCCCAGGGATTTCGCGCATTCGCCAACCGTGAACTTTTCTTGGGTGAAAAGGTGCAGGGTCTGGTCGACGATGGGAGAACGGCACGCGTTGTCGGGAAGAAGCCGGGTCAAAAGAATTTCGAGAGTGCGCAGCTTCGTTGCGGGCGAAGGCGCTTCGCGGAGTTGATCGGCGAGACTTTCACAAGCCCAGAACTCTTGCAGGGCGGCGGATTGTTCGAATAACAAGTCGGCGCGCTCGCGGAAAAGTGCGGGAAAGCCTCCTGGCTGGAGGACGATGCCGGCGAGCTCGTCCATGTCGGCAGTGTCCACAAGCTCAAAGCGTGAGCGCGCGCCGGTAACGATTGATCCGGGATGCGGCGGGTTGTCGTGCCAGTTTCGTCGAGGCAGTCGGTCAGGAAATTGCGCGAGAGATTGATAATGATCTGCATGGAGCCGTCGGGCAGAACGCGTTCGAGGCGGTGGGGCAGCTTGGGCGCGCGGCAATACCAGAGGGATTTAATCCAAGGGCGTGACAAAGGCGCGGGAGGTTGTTGCAGGTAGATCATGGATGGCAGCGAGTATTCTAGCGCTGAGCGGTACGCCCCGCGAGAAGAACTCGTGACTTGAAGGAGCACCGCCAGGAATGGCTTTGCTACAGTGTTTCGCGTTCCGGTCTATAATTTGCGGTAACTATGCCGCTTGATCCGGGTACTAAGCTTGGTCCCTATGAAATATTAGCGCCGCTCGGCGCGGGTGGAATGGGCGAGGTGTATCGCGCTCGCGATACGCGACTGGAGCGCGCTGTTGCGATTAAGATTCTGCCAGCACATCTTTCGGCCGATCCGGCGCGGAAGATGCGGTTTGAGCGCGAAGCGAAGACGGTGTCGGCACTAAATCATCCAAACATCTGCTCCCTTTTTGATGTGGGCTCGCAGGACGGCATCGATTTTCTGGTGATGGAATGTATCGAGGGCGAGAGCCTGGCGGACCGTCTGGCGAAAGGCCCGCTACCTGTGGAACAAGTTTTGAAAATTGGCACGGAAATCGCGGACGCGCTGGACAAAGCGCATCGTAGCGGCGTGGTGCATCGCGACCTGAAGCCCGGGAACATCATGCTGACGAAGACGGGCGCGAAGCTGCTGGATTTTGGGCTGGCCAAGCCCGCTGTTGCGGCTACGAGCGTGGTGACACTCACAAATGTTGCGGCGCATTCGCCGGTCACTGAGCAGGGGATGATCGTGGGGACGTTTCAATACATGTCTCCGGAGCAGGTGGAAGGCAAGGAGCTCGACGGGCGCAGCGATATTTTTTCACTGGGCGCGGTGCTGTACGAAATGCTGACGGGGCAGCGGGCGTTTGCGGGAAAAAGCCAACTGAGCGTGGCTTCGGCGATTCTGGAAAAAGAGCCGGCGCCGATCAATACGATCAAGCCGCTGACGCCGCGGAATCTGGATCACGTGGTGCGGCGGTGCCTGGCGAAGGATCCGGATGATCGGTGGCAATCGGCGCGCGATCTGTCACTCGAACTGAAGTCTATTTCTTCTTCCAGCGATGCTTCGTCGCAAGTGCCGCCGGTGGCGTTGCCGGTCACGCGGCGCAAACATCCGCGTGACCTGATGGCCTGGTCGCTGGCCGCGATCGCGTTGCTGGCCGCACTCGCAGTGTTCTTCCTACGCCGTCCCGAGACCGCGGTGGCCGCGCTGCCGGTTTTTTCGTCGATCATTCCACCGGTGGGAACTTCGTTTGAAATCGAAGGAGACATGGGCACGCAACCGGCTTTGTCTCCCGACGGGAGCTCTCTGGTTTTCGGGGCGGGGGGCGAACTGTGGCTCCGGTCTCTGCGCACCGGAGCGGAGCGAGTGCTTGGCGGGGCGCACGGCGCGATCAATCCATTCTGGTCGCCGGATAGCGGGAGTGTCGGCTTTTTCACGGACGGCAAATTAAAAACTCTCGAGGTCAGCACTGGTGTGGTGCGCAGTTTGTGCAATGCGCCCGCAGCGCGCGGCGGCGCTTGGGGCTCGAGCGGCGTCATTATTTTTACGCCTGGGCCTCGCGACGTGATCCATCAGTTTGCAGTCTCTGGTGGAACTTCCACTCCGATCACCAAGCTCGACACCAAGCTGCACTCGACGCACCGGTGGCCTTTCTTTCTTCCGGACGGCCAACATTTTCTTTACCTTGCTTCGAATCATTCGTCTCCACAGGCAGAGCAAAACGGCATTTATGTGGCATCGCTGGATGGGAAACTGAATCGATTTCTGGTTGCGTCTCTGGCGGGGGCGGCTTATGCGCAGGGCAATTTGCTGTACGTGCGAGAGTCCACGCTGCTTGCGCAACCATTTGATCTGAGCTCGCTTTCGCTATCCGGCGCGCCGCATCCGGTTGCGGATAACGTGGTGTTGGACCTTGGGGTGTGGCACTCGACATTTACGGCTTCCCTAGTTTCGAACACGCTGATTTTCCAGACGGGCGCAGCGATGGCGCAATCGCGACTGGAATGGGTGGATCGCAGCGGGAAACATCTGAGCTATGTGGATGAGCAGGGCGTTTATCTGGGCCCGCGGATTTCGAAAGACGGGCAGCATTTTTTGGTGACCAGCGGCGACCCGACGCACGATGTGTGGCTCTACAATTCCGGCGGCCCGCAAAAGACGCGGCTGACATTTGACGGATTCATTGCCGGTGAACCGGTGTGGTCGCCGGACGGTTCGCGGTTTACGGTAACGCTGGGAATGCCGAACAGTATGTTTCGCATCGTGACGCGATCGTCTTCAGGCGCGGGTGAATCTCGTACGGTGCAAGAACTGCCGTCGTCCGACACGGCCACAGACTGGTCTCCGGATAGTCGTTATCTGCTGACGGAAAGCGCGAATTTGACGAGCGGAGATTCGGAATTGAGCATCGTGCCGCTGGATGGCAAGGAAAAACCGCGACTGCTGCCGGTGGCAAACACTGGCACGCAGACCAGCGGACAATTTTCGCCGGACGGCAAGTTTATTGCGTTCACGATGCTTGCAAACGGGACTCCGCAGATTTTTGTGGTGCCGTCCGCGGGGGGAAATGGCATGTGGCAGGCGTCCAGCCTTGGTGGACACTGGCCGCGTTGGAGCCGGGATGGCAAGCAACTGTATTTCATTTCGATGCGCAACGAAATGATGAGCGTGGAAATTTACGAGAAGAACGACAGTATTGAGGTGGGCCATCCGGAGCGACTGTTCGCTTACCGGCCGTCGGTGCGCATCTATCGCACGGGAATGATTAACTATGATGTGAGCCCGGATGGTAAGCGGTTCCTGGTGGTAGTGGCGGCGGATGAGAACAACCGGCCGCTTACTGTTGTGCAAAACTGGACCAACTTAGTTTCCGCAACTCACTAAATCGAGACGAACGTCACGCCCTAAAGCCTGCCTAGTTTGTGCGGAGGGTACGCCTCACACTTTTATTTTGGACAGGTTTTCTCGAGGTGCGGAGTAGTGCTTGGCAGAGATAGCCGACGATGTATGGGGAGCGGTGCGTTCCAGCAAATCTTGATTCTTGACGAGTGAGGAGATGGCTTTGTCGAGTTGTTTCCAGTAAGGATGAGACTCGTACTCTTTGTAGGGATATGCAGGGGAGTTTTTGGGAGTGAATTGTTTTAATTTTACGGTTCTTGAGTTCATTTAGCATCGCTCTCTTAACAATGATAGATGTATCCACTTATCGCCGAGCTAGGGCGCGAGGTCGGAGGCCGGGATCCAAGGGGAGGACGGAGGTGGCGGAGCTATGGAGGCGCGGAGCGGAGCTAGTCGGGTTTGTTCGAGGTGGTCGCGGTAGAAGAGATTGTAGGTGTCGAAGGGGATGAGGCGGCCATCGGGATGGGCGATGTGGATGCAGGTTTTTTTGACGGAGCGGACGTCGAAGGAATGGGCGTCGAGGAATTGGACGATGAGGACGCGGAAAATATTTTTGTAGCTAAGATCGGCGGGAGCGGAGATGCGCGGAAGACAACAGAGCAACTCGCGAAGGCTGGAGGCACCGGATTCGGGCGAGTGATTGGTGGAGAAAAGTTTGAAAAGACAATCGCGGATGCCGGGCTCTTCTTCGTAGACGATGGTGTTGCTGGCGGCGTTGATGAGGACCTCGGGTTCGACCAAGCGGGTGAGTGGGACGGTTTTGCCGTCGAGCTTGAGGGCGTAGGCCATGGCGAGGGCGTCCGGATGGCAGGGGACGGGAATGACATCTTCAGGACGAAAGACGTTGGTCTGCTCGAGAATGTTGCGGCGCACTTCGGTGAGAGTGAGGCGGTCGGTGGAGGGATTGAATTTTTCGAGGCGGCCAGCGTCCTGAATGGGTTGTAGGGTGACGCCGCGGACGCAGGGCTGCTGCAGGGCGTAGTCGATGATCTTGCCAATTTCGCGGTCGTTGAGACCTTTGCGCAGGGTGACGACGAGCGTGGTGGAGATGTCGTGTGTGTTGAGCTGCTCGAGAGCTTTTTCGCGGATGCCGCGGAGATCGGCGCCACGTAGATCGAGCAAGGCTTCGCGTTCGAAGGAATCAAACTGCAAATAAATCTCGGTGTCGGGCGCTTCGGCGGCGAGGCGTTTGGCGAAGTCTGGCTCTTGGGCGATTTTCAGGCCGTTGGTATTGACCATGATGTGGCGAATCGGGCGAGCTTGCGCGAGTTTGAGGATCTGGAAAAAATCGGGATGGATGGTGGGTTCGCCGCCGGAAATTTGCACGATGTCTGGATGGCCTTCGTTGCGAACGACGGCATCGAGCATTTTTTCGATGAATGCGAGAGGGCGATGCTGGAGGCGCTCCGGACCACTGGCGGAATAGCAGACGGGACAGCGGAGATTGCAAGTGTCCGTGACTTCGACGAGCGAGACGCAGGAATGCTGTTCGTGGTCGGTGCAGAGGCCGCAATCGTAGGGACAGCCCCATTTCACGGGCGTGTTGTAGACAATCGGCATTTCGGGACGCTTGATGAAAACTTCGCGGCAGCGGCGGTAGTAGTCGACATCGTCGGCAAGAAGGACGCTTTCGGCACCGTGAACCGGGCAGCGCTTGAGCATGAAAACTTTGTCGTCTTGGAAAACGATTTTGCCTTCGAGCTTGCTGAAGCAGGTGGAGCAGATGGTGAGCGCGACATCATAAAACATGTAGGGGCGGACGCGCTGGGTCATTGGGAGCTCGACCTCTGAACCAGCCAGACTATGAAGTAGATCACAGCGAAGACCAGAGTTAAGAGAAACAAAGCGATGAAGAACAGGCCGGCATAGAGCAGGTAGGGGCCGATACTGTCGGGGGCTTTGCCGAGTTTAAAACCACCGGCGCAGGTGGTGAGGGCGAGGAGCGAGGTAGCGACCAGAGTGAGGCCGATGGGTTTCCAGAGGGAGCGAGGAGGTGTTTGTGGAGTGGAAATATTAGGCATTACGGATTGGCGTCCTTCCTGGAGATGAAAAAAGCGATGGCCGCGGCGATGATAACCCAAACGGCAGAAACCAGCAGAACGATGCCGGAAAAAATAAAGAGATCGAGGAAGAAGGAGAACCGGGGAGACGGCGGTGCGGACTGCATGGAAAAGTTGCAGGTGGATAAAGCGCCGACGAGGGTGCCGCCGGAGAGCAGCAAGGCGCAGCCAAAGGTGATTGCAGCGGGAATGAGCGAGCCGAGACCTCGTGACCTGGGCTGCTTGGGTGGCTCGGGAGGAAGCCAGTTGGCGGGAAGATGGCTCATCGGTTGCGCCAGCCGCCAATGGCGCTGAACAGGAGTCTGACGAGAACAGCAAGGAACGTGACGGTGAGTGGGACTAAAGAAATCAAACCGATGCCCCCCAGTACATCGGAAATATCCGACCGGAACTTGGATGATCTGTGTCCAGCCAGAACAAAACTGCCCCCACAACAGGTAAGGGTGAGAAGTAAAAAACAGGCGAAAGCAATGGAAAGTTGGAACAGGGGATCTTTGGTGGGACCTTGCGCATTGTGATCTTCGGTCATTGCACGAAACTTTGAGGAAGTTGGACCGGATCGGTCGGTGCTGCACCAACGCGCGGAGACTTTGCTTCATCTACCGGTGCATCGCGGCGAATCCAGCGAAGGATGTCTTGAGCATAGTAGAGAAGCATGGCGATGCAGGCCCACTGGATGGAGGAGAGCCCGGCAAAGACGCGGATGTCTGGTTTGAGGAAATCGCAGGCGAGGCGGAAAGTGAAATAGGAAATCATGAAAATTTTAAAGAGATCGCCTTGGCGATGAGGACCGCGGGAGATTTGAAAAATGGCGCAGGCGAGGAGAAGAAGAAAAAGAATTTCGTAGAGTTGGGTGGGATGGCGGCGAAGGCCGTCGCCGAAGTTGATGCCCCATGGCAACGAGGTGGCGACGCCGACGGTGTGATCTTCGATGCCGGTCAGAAAGCAGCCGATGCGGCCGATAGCGATGCCGATGCAGAGCGGAAGAGCGAAGAGATCGCCAGTGCGCGTAGTGATGCCGAGGAGGCGTTTGGAAAGTTCAACAGCGAAGAGGCCGCCGATGAGGGCGCCGACAATCGTTTTGCCCGAGAACAGAATGGCGGGTTGTGAGAAATGAAGGCGCGTTTGCTGAGGATCTTCGAGCAGGAAAAGCAGCTTGGCGCCAAGGACTGCACCGATGGCTGCAGCGGCGATGATCCACCAACGATTTGAGTCGTCGAGGCGATCGCCGCGTTGGATGCGCAATGCGAGGTAAATACGAAATCCAAGGGTGTAGGCAAGCGCTTCGAAAAGAAGATGAGGATGAATGGAAATGGGCCCGACATGAAAGTAGAAGGGGAAAGGCATTGTTGGTGAAAAGCTACGGCAAGGATGGTGAATCGTCAACGAAGCGGAGACCAAAGAGTCAGGCGGAAGGCAGAAAAGGCGCTATGAAAGAGCAGAAGCGGACGAGTCGCAGCAAATCTACAAATAAATCTGTATAGGTGATGCTTGGCAATTGTAAAAACACTGTGAGTTATCAAGATTGGACTTGACTCGTGCGCGAGTTGGGCTAAAATCCCGGCGCTGTCTGTAATGTTTTTTCGCTCCACACACACCTCAGTTAAGTAGCAAATAAAGGAATAGTCGAGAGAAAGTCTGGGAGGACTAGTATGTATAGGCTCATTAGGAGGGTTTTGCCATTGTGTGCCCTGGCGATGGCAACCGCGGGAATCGCGTCGGCACAAGGTATCGCTGCAAACAAGAAGCTGCCGGCAAGTATGCTTAAAAAAGTGGCCCCACGAACGGCCAGGAAATCGGATCCGATTTCAGCGTTTGGGGTCAACAAGGCGTACGGGGGAACGGGCAAGTCGTCCGCGGTGACAGTTGGAATTCCCGGCGTGGACTCGCTGGCGAACTGGTCGGACCAGTTCATATCGCCGGGATTCGACCCGAACGGAAATGCGGAATCGGTGTGGCCGTACACGATGGTGGGAGCGCCGCCAGAGTCCGGGCGGGTCACAAATTTCAAGGCGCCAATCATCCCGGTGGACGTGGATTTGCTGGATGCGAACGGGAACGTGGTGATTACGTTCGCCGGTTCACAGGTAGCGAAGGTTGTGTACAACTCGCCGGTATTCGAATCGTACAGCTACCCGTCGGGAGACGGACAGTATGACGACGAGATGATGCGAACGCAGTTTTGGGATCGAATTCACCGCTCGGGGGAAGAGAGTTCAGATAACGGGTATCACAATTATTTGAAGCCGAGCGTGAAAACCACACGGCATATGCAGATACCTAACGCCTTTTGGGCAGTGTTTGTGGATGCAAACGGCAATCCTCTCGCTGCGGCGATAGACGAGGTTGAATTCGGAAACCTGCTATTCCCAGCGACGTTCCCGTTTGACAATTCGACACCGGTAGGAGCGGCCGAAAATTCGGGTGACATCACGACGAAAGATATCTCGACGTTTCTGTTCAACAACGTGTATCTGTACAGCGGCGGAAACCCAAATAACTGCTGCATTCTGGGGTTTCACACGTACGATTTTGAGCCGGGAATTCCGAGTAATGGAAATCGGGAGCGGCGGTACGTGCTGAACTATTCGAGCTGGATTTCGCCGGGATTGTTCTTCTTCGGATTCGAAGACATCACGGCGTTGAGCCATGAAATGTCGGAAACGTTTGACGATCCATTTATAAACAACGTCACGCCATGGTGGCTGTCGCAGGATGCATTTACGGGTGGCGCGAATTGCCAGGACAATCTGGAAGTGGGCGACGTGGTGGAAGTGCTGACCACTAATCCGGTGTACGCGGCGGCGGTGGATGGCCAGACCTATCATCTGCAAAACGAGGCCCTGCTGCCCTGGTTTGCGTTCCAATCGCCATCGCATGCGCGGAATGGAACGTACAGCTTCCCGGATGAGACGACGTTGATGAGCCTGTCGCCAGGGCCACTTCTGCCTGGCTGCAAGCCAGCACCCTGAGTTCAGGGTAGATAGAAACTTGTGGGGTGACGCGGTTCACAGCCGTGTCACCCCATTTTCATTTACGGTAAAGGTATGTGACGGCGGGTAAAGAATTGGGAGCAACTTTGCGGGACGATGGAGAGTCTGAGGGAGCAGGAGGGGTTATGTTACGAGTTCAAATTTCCCCTTGGAAAAAGTTAGTAGGGGCGGCTGCGGTACTGGTGTGTTCCTTGGCGGTTGGGTATGGAGCGGCGCCACGGGGGTGGATCCTGGCGGGTACAGCGCCCGCGGAATACGAAACAGGGGTGGATATGGATCACATGTATCAGGGGCATCCCAGCGCATTTCTGAAAAGCAAGCAGGCGCGGACGACGGGATTTGGGACATTGATGCAGCAGATCAGCGCGGGACAGTATGAAGGCAAGCGGGTGCGGCTGAGTGGCGTGGTGAAGCCAGAAGAGGTTACGGGCTGGGCCGGATTGTGGATGCGGGTGGATAAGGAAAAGGAGGTAATGGCGTTCGACAATATGCAGGACCGGGCGATCACCGGGACGGGAGATTGGCAGCGGTACAACGTAGTGTTGGATGTGCCGCGGGATGCGACGGGAGTTGCGTTTGGAATTCTGCTGACGGGCGCGGGGGAAGTGTGGTTGAGCGGGATGAAGTTTGAGGTGGTGGGATTGGATGTGCCGACGACGAATATGACGGGGAAGGATGGACATGCGCCGAGTGAGCCGGTGAATTTGGATTTTACGGAGTAGGCGGGCGCATAGAGGAAGATGGAGCGGTTAGGTGTGAGTTGGGGTGGCGGCGTTGGCGGCTACTGAAGATAAGTAGGCTGCTACGTGGGGGTGGTTGCGTTCTTCAGCGATTTGGAGGGCGGTTTTGCCATCGTTGCTGCGGTGGTGGACATCGGCACCGTGGGCGATGAGTTGCTTGACGATTTCGCGGTGGCCATTGGCGGCGGCAGAGAGTAACGGGGTGTAACCGGGTCCGTAGCGGTAATTGACGTTGGCGCCTTTTTCCAAAAGCCATTTCACAATTTCGGTGTGGCCGCCGGTGACGGCGCCGGTGAGCGCGTTGTAGCCAGTGCCATTGGTGGCGGCAGCGTTGAGGTCTGCGCCATTTTCTGCGAGATACGCGGCAACATCGAGATGACCGAAGACGGAAGCGAGAGCTACGACCGGGAACCCATCCGGAGAAAAAGAATTGGCGAGAGCGGGATTTTTTTCGACGAGTTCTTTTACGCGATCGATACGTCCGGTGGCGGCGGCGTCATGAATCTCGAGTTGCGCGCCATGGAGAATGAGGAGATCACGGATTTCGCGCTGGCCGCGATAGACGGAAGTGAGGACGGCAGATAGGCCGGCATCGTCTTTGGCGGAAGCCAGGTCGGGATCGACTTCAAGCAGAGCTTCGACGCGCGAGTAGTCGCCGGTTTTAATGGCGTCGAAGAATCCCGCGGCGGGACTCATGAGATATACCCTCCAGAAAGAATAGATGACCAACGAGAGCGCGCGGGTGCGTGTAGCCAAACTGCACGGCAGACGATCAACGGCGTGAACGGTCCTTGCGAACAGCTTCGTCGATGAGCGCGTCGAGTTCCACGCGAGACAAGGTTACTTCGTCGGTATCGTTCTCCCCGGCATCGCAGGTTTCGGGAAGTTCAGCGCCGCCCCCAGGAGGCGGAGTGACATGATAACGAGCCCGCGCGGCCATCAGCTTAGCGACTTCGCGAGTGGTGAGGAGCTGCGGCTCACCCGCCAAACGCGCCGCCAACATAATTTTAGCGAAATGCTCGAGAGTTTCCATCCGGAAAAAGGCAGTGAGGAGATCGGGGCCACAAGTGACGGCACCATGATTAGCGAGCAGCAACGCATCATAGTGCGGCACGTAAGGTTCGAGCACTGCGCCTAGATCTGGAGTGCCGGGAGTGGCGTAGCGGACCAGCGGAATTTTGCCGAGGCACACCACGATTTCCGGAAGCAGGGCCTGATCGAGACCGAGACCCGCAGCGGCGAAACCTGTGGCGGTGGCGGGATGGCCGTGACAGACAGCTTGCACATCGGGACGCATACGGTAGAAGAGAAGATGCATGCCGGCTTCGGAAGAGATCTTACGATCACCTTGAAGGTGACGGCCGTCCATATCCATGACCACGAGATCCCCGGGCGACATCATGCCCTTGTTCATGCAGGTGGGAGTGGTGAGGATGCGGTCGGCATCGAGCCGAATGGAGAGATTCCCTTCGCCAGCAACGATGAAGCCGCGTTCATACATCCAGCGGCCAATCTGGCAAATATCACGGCGGTGCTGTTCTTCAGTTCTTGCAGCAAGCTCGGGCGACGAGTCCGATGGCACGGTACGGACTCCTTCCTCGACCACGCGGTGGTGCGATCTAATCGGGAGCGATCGTTTTGGGTACTGCTGGCAGAAAGAGTACGCTTGGAGACCAAGAAAGCCAAGGGCAAATCACGCGTAAATGCCCCGTAATTTGAGAGCCGTGGCGACACGGTCAATCGACAACATGTACGCGGCTATTCGATTGTTGACGCGATGGGTTTCGGCGTAGCGAACGACCTCGTCGAAGGCGCGGTCCATGATGTCGAAGAGCCGCTCGTTGACTTCGCTTTCGCGCCAGAAGAAGCCCTGGCGGTCCTGAACCCATTCGAAGTAACTGACGGTGACGCCACCGGCATTGCCGAGAATATCGGGCACGGTGAAAATGCCCTTGGCATCGATGATGGCGTCGGCTTGCCAGGTGGTGGGGCCATTTGCGCCTTCGCAAAGGATTTTGGCCTGGACCTGGTGGGCGTTCTGTTCAGTGATCTGATTTTCGATGGCGGCGGGGATGACGACATCGCAAGGCTGGAACAAAATGTCGCGAGCGCTCATCTTGGTGCCACCACCGGGAAATTCCTGGAGTGACTTCTTCTGGAAGTTGACCCAGTCGATAACTTTGGGAACGTCGAAACCCTTCTCGTTGTAGAGACCACCACCAATATCAGCGAGGCCGACGATGCGATAGCCGGCTTTCTGCATGAGTTCGGCGGCGAGGGAACCAACGTTGCCGAAACCTTGAACGCAGACACGGGTGGTTTCTTTTTTCATGCCGAGCTTGGCGAGGGCTTTGTCGACGCAAATCATGACGCCGCGGCCAGTGGCTTCGCGACGGCCACGTGAGCCGCCGAGTTCGATGGGCTTGCCGGTGACAACAGCGGTAGTAGCTTGACGGGCGTGCATGGAATAGGTGTCCATCACCCAGGCCATGGTCTGTTCATTGGTGCCTACGTCGGGAGCAGGAACATCGCGCTCGGGCCCGAGCCAGTCAGAAAGTTCCGCAGTATAGCGGCGGGTGAGGCGTTCGAGTTCGCCACGAGACATTTTGCGGGGATCGCAGATGATGCCGCCTTTGGCGCCACCAAACGGGATATCGACAACGGCGCACTTCCAAGTCATCCATGCAGCGAGGGCGCGGACTTCATCGATGCTGACGTCGGGAGCGAAACGAATACCGCCCTTGCCGGGGCCGCGCACGGTGGAATGCAAAACGCGATAACCGGTAAAAACTTCGAGCTGGCCATTATCCATGCCGACGGGAATGTAGAGAGTGATTTCCTTGTCGGGATATTTGAGATAACGGTAGATGCCCTGCTCGAGGCCTAATTTGTTGGCGGCAACTTCAAAACGCGCTTCGGCGTTTTGGTAGACATTCATCTCTTCAGGTGCTGGAGCTAACGTGGACATGCACAAGACTCCTTACAAGTCGCGCCCGGTTTTTTGAGCCACGTACGACAGAGTTCGGCCTGAAAAAAGCGCAGGCAAGAAAATTAAGTGGGTCAACGAGGTGAACGCGGCAGGCTACCCATCCCACCGGAACGGCTAATTGACCGGGGTTTCAGTATACGAAGCGAAATTGAGCACTGCAAGGGAGTGGGAATCGGGAGGTTGCTTGTGGGAAAACCGTGAGGCGGATTGCGAATTGCAAACGCGTAGACGGCGGTTGCGAGGAATTACGCCCGCAGGTAAGAGAGGGACACGATATATCATGCCCCTACAAAGAAATTGGTGGCGGAGATTACTGGATGCGGAATTGGACGGTGACGGTGAGGTGCATGGAGGTTGGGCTGCCGTCGAGCTGCGCTGGAGAATATTTCCACTGCTTCACGGCTTCGAGAGCGGCTTGATGAAGCACGGGAGATCCGGAAAGTACTTTCATGGTGGTGACGTTACCTTGGGCATCGATCAAGGCGTCGAGAGTGACGTTGCCAGAAATGTGCTGAGAGCGCGCCATAGAAGGATAGACCGGAGGAACGGACTTGATGAGACGGGCTTGCTTGACGTCTCCGCCAACAGGAGCGGGGGCGGCGGGTTCTTTACTGTGGCCGCCGGTCAGGCTGGAAAGCGAATCGGCATTGGGAGCGACTTGCGAACCGACATTGAGTTCAGCTTCAGAAGAATCGGGTGCGGCGCTGGAAGAGTGGTTCACGACGGGAGTAGCCAGGCGCACGTCGCCGAGAGCCGGTTTTTTAGGTTGCGCGACAGCAGGAGGAGCTGGGGCGGGGGCAATTGAACTTTCTTTGAGATTTTTAGTTGAGGACGGCGCGGGGACGCTGGAAGTCGTGGAAGCCGCGCTTGCTGGTTGCGAAGACGCGGGAGCCGGCGAAGGAGCAACAGTTTTCGCGGAAATGGCCGGAGCGGTAATTTCGGGCGGCGCGCTTACGGGCGATGACGAGGAAGGAGACGCAAAGTTTGTGGGCTGCGATGTGGCAACAGCTTTCGGCGCTTGCGATCCGAGTAAACCGGAGAGAGCGTTGCCGGGCTGTTTGGAATACCAGAAACCGCCGGCGGCGAGTGCGATGGTGGCAGCAGCCAAGCCGAGGAACAATCCTTTTTTGGAGCCAGAAGAGGTCGATGCGGATTCCGAAGAGGAATCGGAAAGCAGTTGGCCGCCGAACATGGCGGGCTGATCGTGTTGCGAAGAAGTTTCGGAGAAGCTGGAGGAGGATTCGGTGGAAGCCGAGTCGGAGGTCGATGGAGCGTCGACAACGGAAGTGGATTCAGATTTGGCGGCCGACGATTCGAGCGCAGGGAGTTCGGAGTTGCGAGCCAAAGGCGCGAGCCACGAGGGAATTTGAACTTCTTCCTTATCGAGCGTGCTGAAAGACTTTTGTGGGGGAACCGACACTTTGATTGGAGCCGGGATGATGACTGGCGCAACGGGAGCGGGCTGCGGTGGCGCTGGGGCCAGATCCAACTTGGTCAACTCCAAACCTTTTTGCGCGGTGATGTCGGGCTTGGCGATTTCTAGCGGCGCGATGTTGGCCAGAGCCGGTGGCGCGGCTGGAGATGAAGGTTTGGCGGCAGTTTCGGTGAAGAGCATGGCGCTTAGTTGCTCTTGCAGGCGCGCGGCTTGCAGCTTGAGTTCATCGGTGGATGGCTGCTTGGTGGCGGCTTGCTGCGGCGGCTCGGATTTCACGCTTATGGGAGGAGCCACTGGAGCGGGAGGCGCGGGTGGTGGAGCGACTGGCGCTTGCGGCACAGAAAAAATCGCGGCAATTTGCTTGGTGTAATCGTGAGCCGGAGCTTGAGGGCCTTCGGGCTT
>Ga0070762_10000422_pt1 | contig 17550 bp, 15 predicted proteins | sample HubBroMetageREF2_FD_66726 | JGI IMG/M metagenome (GOLD analysis project Ga0070762, IMG submission 66726) | Reference soil microbial communities from the Hubbard Brook experimental Forest, New Hampshire, USA - Hubbard Brook CCASE Soil... | ecosystem: Environmental > Terrestrial > Soil >...
GGTTTGCGCGGGGCGAGAACCAGGAGGGTGCGGCGGAATTGACGTTGGACTAGGTCGTAGGCGGCGAGGACGGATTCTTCTTCACCAGTTACTACGCTTCCGGCGACTAGAACCGGCCAGCGTTCTTGTTGGCGGATTTGTTGCTCGAGCCAGTTGCCGAAGCGAGAGATTGCAGGAGGGGCGGCGTCGTATTTTAGATTTCCGGTGATGGCGATACGGTCTGGCGCGGCGCCCATGGCTTGTAGGCGGGCGGAATCTTCGGAAGATTGCGCGAGGAAAAGTTCGGCGTCTTGCATCGTGCGTCGGAAGAATGGGCCGACTAGAAATTCCCATTGCTTGAAGCGGGCGAAGGATTTTTCGGAGATGCGGGCGTTGACGAAGACCACGGGGATATTGGCGCGATGTGCTTCGCGGAGGAAATTCGGCCAGATTTCGGTTTCCATGATGATTGCGAGAGACGGCCTAATCGCGCGGAGGGCGCGGCGCACTGGGACGACCCAGTCGAGCGGAAAGTAGAAGATGCCGTCGGCGGTTTGCAGGCGTTCGCGGGCTAGGCGCTGGCCGGTTTCGGTGGTGGTGGAGACGAAAATCACTGCGCCGGCGTAGCGGCGTTTTAGGCCGTCGATTAATGGTTGGGCGGCTAGAACTTCGCCGACGGAAACGGCGTGGATCCAGATGGGTCCGTTGTTCGCGGCGGCCGGCGCGGCTGCAGTTGCGGTTGCTGCGCGGGCGGCGATCGCCGGTGGCAGGCTACCAAGACGTTCGCGCAGGGCGCTGGACGGTTCGCCGGCACGCCAACCGCGCAGCGCGAAATACGGCGCGAGGAGGAACATGCCCGCAGCGGTGAGGATGCGATAGAAAAAATACATTCCGTGGGTGCGGCGCACAAACGGCCGGAAAGAGCCTTTGCCGTGCGCGGACCCGGTATTATAGTGGCAGCCGCGAGAAAACACGCACAACTTCCGAGACGGCGGAGGCATCGCACAGCAGGATGACGAGACGAACATCCACTTTATTAGCTATTTCGATGGTGCTGCTTAGCGGCGGCCTTGCCGCTCGCGCACAGAACAATCCCGCGGCGACGAAGGAGAAACAGGCTACGCCGGATCCTCACGCTGTGCTAGCGCACGATCATCATGACGGGTTAACGGTAACGGCCGATCCTTATACCGACAAAGCGCGCGGCAAGGAAAAATTCGGAAAGGCTAATCCGCTGGACGCAGGAATTCTGCCGGTAGAGGTTTTTCTGCGAAACGAGACGAACGAGCCGATTCACGTGGACATCAACACGATTCAGCTGGAAGTGCAGCTGCGCCGTGGAGGCAGGCAGGAGCTTGATTGGTTGCCGCCCGAGGACGTGGCTGGTTTGGTGGCGCATCCTGGCGGGGTGGCTCCTTCGAACCGGCCGCGGGTTGCGGGGATTCCTCTGCCGAGTGGCGATAAGAAGACGGATAAACTCGCCGAAATTTTGCGGCCGTTGACGCTGGACGCTGACGTGGTGCCGCCGATGGGAGCGTTGCACGGGTTTTTGTACTTCAATGTGAACAATGAAATGTCGTTGGCGGATACGGCGGTGCTTTACGTGCCGGATGCGACCGTGATAGCGTCGAAGAAGGCGTTGATGTTTTATGAAGTTCGATTTGGTAAGCCTGCGGCGGCCGCGCCTGCTAACTCTCCTCAGTAGGTAGCTCTCCAACACTGGTATTTAGAGGTCTCCTCCCGCTAAGCCCTTCATTTCTTGACGTAAGCTGGGATTCCTGATACAAAAGGCCATTCTGGTCTGTAACTTCTCGCTGTCAGCAGGCTCCCCGATTCAAGGAGTCTTCATCCGGAGGAAGAATGTCGGTACAAGTACGGGGTTACATGTGCGCGAACGTGCGAATGGCGGGGGGCTACTAATGCTGCAAGTGCTGCAAATTCTGTGGAAGCTGGGATGTCGCGCGGGGAGGGTGGGCGCGGCAGGGTGTACCGCGATTTTATTGAGCGCGACGGCGGCGTATGCGCAGGCGGCGCCGGAAACGCCTGGCGGCGAAGCGAATCTGAAGCTGCCGGATTTATCTTCGGTAAATTTTCTGGGAATAAATGGGCACAAGCTCTTGCTGTTTGGGATTTTGTTCTGCGTATTTGGGCTGGCGTTTGGCCTGGCGATTTACACGAAGCTGAAAAACCTGCCGGTACATCGCGCGATGCGCGAGATTTCCGAATTGATTTATGAGACCTGCAAGACTTACCTGGTCACGCAAGGAAAATTCCTGCTGCTGCTGGAAGCGTTTATCGCGGTGGTGATCGTGCTGTACTTTGGCGTGCTGCTGCACTACGAAGCGGCGCGGGTGATTATCATTCTGGCGTTCAGCATGGTTGGAATCATGGGCAGTTTTGGCGTGGCGTGGTTCGGGATTCGCGTGAATACGTTTGCGAATTCGCGGACGGCGTTTGCGGGGCTGCGCGGGAAGCCGTTTCCGATCTATCACATTCCGCTCGAAGCGGGCATGAGCATCGGGATGATGCTGATCAGCGTCGAGTTGCTGATGATGCTGTTCATTCTGCTGTTTATTCCGGGAGATTATGCGGGGCCTTGCTTTATCGGATTTGCGATTGGGGAGTCGCTGGGTGCGGCGGCTTTGCGCATCGCGGGCGGCATTTTCACGAAGATCGCGGATATTGGTTCCGACTTGATGAAGATTGTGTTCAAGATCAAGGAGGATGACGCGCGGAATCCGGGCGTGATCGCGGATTGCACGGGTGACAACGCGGGTGATTCGGTGGGACCGAGTGCGGACGGGTTTGAGACTTACGGAGTGACGGGCGTCGCGCTGATTACTTTTATTTTGCTGGGCGTGAAGAATGCGGACCCGACGGTGCAGTCCACGATCCAGGTGCAGCTGCTGGTGTGGATTTTCGTGATGCGCATCGCGATGCTGGTGGCAAGCGCGGGAGCCTATTTCCTGAATGACTTTATTTCCAAGGCGCGGTTCAGCAAAGCGGACAAGATGAATTTCGAATCGCCGCTGACTTCGCTCGTGTGGATTACTTCGCTGGTTTCGATTGCGATGACTTATGCGATCTCGTCGGTGATTGTGCCGGTGCTGAACGGCGACACCAGCTTGTGGTGGAAGCTTTCGACGATTATTTCCTGCGGGACTCTGGCTGGCGCGATTATTCCGGAATTGGTGAAAGTGTTTACTTCAACGGAATCGCGGCATGTGCGCGAGGTGGTGGCGTCGGCTGAGGAAGGCGGCGCGTCGCTGGGGATCTTGTCGGGGTTCGTAGCTGGCAATTTTTCGGCTTATTACATCGGCCTGGCCATGGTGCTGCTGATGTCCATCAGCTACCTGGTCAGCCTGCAGGGGCTGGGGAATTTGATGATTGCGGCTCCGGTGTTTGCGTTTGGTCTGGTGGCATTTGGATTTTTGGGAATGGGACCGGTAACGATTGCCGTGGATTCTTATGGGCCTGTGACGGACAACGCGCAATCGGTGTACGAGCTTTCGTTGATCGAGACGATTCCGAACATCAAGCAGGAATTGAAGCGTGATTTCAATATGGATGTGAATTTCGAGCGGGCTAAGGAATTGCTCGAGGAGAATGATGGGGCGGGAAATACTTTCAAGGCTACGGCCAAGCCGGTGCTGATTGGGACAGCTGTGGTCGGCGCTACGACAATGATTTTTTCGATCATTATGGCGCTGACGAACGGAATTACAGAGAACGTGGATAAGCTTTCGCTGCTGCATGCGCCGTTTTTTCTGGGATTGGTGACCGGCGGCGCAATGATTTATTGGTTTACGGGGGCTTCGACGCAGGCGGTTACCACGGGAGCTTATCGCGCGGTGGAATTCATCAAGGCAAACATCAAGCTGGAGGGCGTCGAGAAGGCGTCGGTGGAAGATAGCAAGAAGGTGGTGGCCATCTGCACAAAGTACGCGCAGAAAGGCATGCTAAATATTTTCATCGCGGTTTTCTTTGGGACGCTTTCGTTTGCGTTCATCGAGCCTTTCTTTTTCATCGGGTATTTGATTTCGATCGCAATTTTTGGATTGTATCAGGCAATTTTCATGGCGAATGCGGGCGGGGCCTGGGACAATGCGAAGAAAATCGTAGAAGTGGAGATGAAGCAGAAAGGTACGCCGCTGCACGATGCTACTGTGGTCGGAGATACCGTGGGCGATCCGTTCAAGGATACTTCGTCGGTGGCTCTGAATCCGGTGATCAAGTTCACGACTTTATTTGGATTGTTGGCTGTGGAGCTGGCGGTGCAGTTGACGGCTGAGACCGGCGGGAATTTGACGCATATTTTGGCCGCGGCGTTCTTCTTGGTTTCGTTCTTCTTTGTTTACCGATCGTTTTATGGGATGCGGATTAAGGGGTCGGAGTAGCGGTTACTCCGCATTACGCGCCGCTTGCGTCCATTCGATTGCGGAGGCGAGCCGCCGGAAAACCTTGCCGTGAGAAATCGGTTTGACGCGGCCTGAATCGAGATCTTCCATCCGGCGCGCAATTTCAGCGTTCCAGGCGTCTTCAACCGATTCGTCCTTTGCATGATCGAGATCGCCACATTAATGGACGTCATTCCGCACATCGCGGGAAGTCCTGAACGACGACGACGGAGAAGACAACATGAGCCGGCTCACGGGGAAAATTGCGCTGGTCACGGGTGCTTCGAAGGGCATCGGCGCCGGCATTGCGAAGAATCTGGGCGCTGAGGGTGCGACCGTGGTCGTGAATTATGCGACGAGCCGCGCGGGCGCGGATTGGACGGTGGCGGAGATTGTGAAGGGCGGCGGTCAGGCGTGGGCGTTGCAGGGCGACTTCTCGAAGCCCGAGGAGATCACGCGGACGTTCGCGGAGATCGAGAAGAAGCACGGGAAGCTGGACGTGCTGGTGAATAACGCGGGCGTGGCCGCGTTTGGGCCGCTGGAGAGCGTGACGGCGGAGGAGTTCCACCGGCAGTTCAATCTGAATGTGCTGGGTCTGCTGCTGTCGACACAGGCGGGCGTGAAGCTGATGACTGCAGGCGGATCGGTGATCAATATCGGGTCGTTGGCGGGTTCGATGCCAGCGGCCTACGGGTCGATCTACTCGGCTACGAAGGGCGCGGTCAATAACCTGTCGATCTCCCTGTCGAAGGAACTGGGGCCGAAGCAGATTCGGGTGAATGCGCTGAATCCCGGACTGGTGATCACGGAAGGGCTGCAGGCAACGGGCTTTATGAAAGGCGAACGCTACGATAGCGCAGTAAAGGGGACGCCGCTGGGACGAGCTGGACAGCCGGACGACATCGGCAAGATAGCGGTATTTCTCGCGTCGGATGAATCCTACTGGATCACCGGGCAGTTGATTCAGGCTGCGGGTGGAGTCACGCTCTAAGGCCGGCTTCGGGATGCACCCAGACCCGCCTGACGTTTATTCGATTGCGGAAGCGAGTCGGCGGAGAACTTCGTCGTGACAAACCGGCTCGACGCGGCCTGCGTCGAGATCTTCCATGCGCCGGACGATTTCAGTTTCCCAGGCGGCTTCGACCGATTCGTCTTTGGCGTGATCCAGACTCTCGATCAGGGAGCCAGTGAGGTCGGCGCGGTCCGTCACCGGGAGTTCGAGAGACTTCTTCAGAAGTTCGGTTACTCCTCTGCTCATGAGAACCATGATGCGCCCAAAATTGCGGGACGCCGAGTTCCCCCACGGAGTGGGGACCTCGCCGAGTAGCCGAGTTACGACGCTACGCTCTGAGGAGGCCGAGGAATTGGCGCGGGTCGTTGGCGAAGCCTGGGAATACCGGGGACAGGTCGCGGTCGCCTAGATGTTTATTGATAATTTCGCCCAGGACGCTGCGATAGTCGGTGGTTACGGCTAGGTCGCGGCCTTGGTTTAGCTGGGCTTCGTTTAGGCCGGGCCAGCGGGTGTAGACTTTGCCGCCTTTGATTTCGCCGCCCATTACAAACATGCAGTTGGCGTGGCCGTGGTCGGTGCCACGGTTGCCATTTTCGTGAGCGGTGCGGCCGAATTCCGACATGCTGACGAATACGACGTCGCCCATACGTTCGCCCATGTCCTGATTAAATGCGGCGACTCCCTGCCCTAGATCGCGCAACAGATTTGAGAGCTGCCCCTGCACGCCGCCTTCGTTGACGTGGTGATCCCAGCCGCCGCTATCTAAGAACGCGACTTCCAGGCCGACATCGGCTTTGAACAGTTCTGCGATTTCCTGCAGGCTTTGGCCGAAGCGATTTTTCGGATATTGCGCGCCATTTTCGGGTTGGTACTTATCGGGATTTATTTTTTTGAGCTGGTCAATGGCTTCGAACGTCTCGTTGCCGACGCCGCGCAAGGCGTGATCCACCGTTTGCGCGTACATGGCTTCGAAGCCGCCTTCGGTGGTTTGTTGCGGGCCGTTCATTTTGAATTGCTTCAGATCCGGGATGGCGATAGCCGATGCGCTACCCTGCAGCGTGCGCGGAAGATACGGGCCGAAGGCCACCGCGCGGAATGGCGAAGGTTTTTCTTCGGGCATGGTTTGCAGGGCGCGATTAAGCCAGCCGTCGTCAGTGGCTTTGCGGCCGGGGGTGCCGGATTCCATGAAATCTTGCGCGTCGAAATGCGAGCGCGTGGGATCGGGCGAGCCGACGGCTTGGACGATAGCGAGTTGTCCGTTGCGGAAAAGTGGGAGCACCGGCGATAGGCTGGGATGCAAGGCGAAGAATCCGTCGAGATCGAGCGCGGCATCGGTGCTGCCTTGGCGGGGCTGAGGAATCGCGATGGTGGGACGCATGCGGTAGTAATTTGGTTCAGCGAAGGGGACGACCACGTTGAGGCCGTCCATCGCGCCGCGTTGGAAGAGGACGACCATTTTCTTTTGGTTGGGCGCGGGGGTGCCGGCTACGGCGCGTTGTAGAAACGAGGGCAATGCCGCCATGCCTAGCATGGCGACGCCGCCGTTTTTGAGGAAATAGCGCCGGGAGATGGTCATTGTGGTGCTCCTTGTTGCTGGGCGCGCGTTTTGGATCCCGTACATCAGCGGCTGAAGCCGCGTGCATTTCGCAGCATTAACGTCGTGGCTAAAGCCACGACCTACAAAGCAACTTCAACGGCGCTGAAATTCTGGCGTGCCTAAGACCAGGCCTACGATCAGACCCTCGTTCACTTGTTTCACGGGATCGTCCAGGCGCGCTTGCAGAATTTGCGGATCTTTCAGGCGCGCTTCCAGCGTTGCTTGCGTGGATGACGAAATTTGGCCATCCAGGAACACTTGTATCGAGCGTGCGAGCGCGGCGTTGGGATCTTTGGCGGCTTCTTCGCCGAGCATGTTATTCAGATCTATCGTGGCGCCGCCCATTTTGTCTGCGGCGAAGGCCAGAGCGAAATTCAGGCGGTTCAGCAGGGCGCCGGTGTTCACCCAGGTTTCGGATTTATCGGAATATCCGGTGGGCGGCTGGCAGAGATAGAGCGGTTCGCCCATGCGTCCGACCCATTGCGAGAGCGGAAGAGTGATGGTGACTTCCGAATTCAGAGCGCGGGCAGTGCTGGCGACGAGCTCGAACGGAGTTTTCACTTTTGCGCGATAGGCGTCTTTGGACCAGAACTCCGGCGAATAAATCATGGTGTGCAGGACGGCGCGAATGTCGCCATTGCTTGAGCTAAAACTTTTCGCCATACGGTCAATTAGAGATTGCGTCGGATTGTCGGAAACGAAGTGGCGCGCTAGCTCGGTGGAAATAAATTTCGCGGTGGCGGGTTTGTTGGCGAGCATTTTCAGGGCTTCTTCGCCGTCTTTTTCGCCACCGTAATTGAAGGTGCGGCCCATGACGACTTTCTTGCCTTGGCCGTGAATTTTTTCGTCGAAAAAAAATTCGGGATCTTTGCGCGGCTCGTGGATGGTCCAGCCGGTGAGGCATTCGGCCATTTGAATCACGTCCTGCTGGGTGTAACCGGCATCCACGCCGATGGTGTGCAGCTCCATCACTTCCCTGCCGTAATTTTCATTGAGGCCGCGATCGGGTTTCTTGGGTGCAGCGACGCCACTCGCCGCGGGAGGGCCGCTGGTGGCTGGTCCGGGAAAGGTGCCGGGAGTGGGCATGGAGCCGCCGGCGAAGCCTCCCTGGTAACGGGCGCGGCGAAAAGTTTTCTGCGCTTGCTGGCGCGCGACGGCGGCGGGATCGGCGCTCAAATAATTGTCGAGAAAGAAAAGCATGGCGGGGCTTTTCGCCGTGGCGAGCAGCAAATCCTGAAATTTACCCATGGAGTGCGGGCGGATGGTGTCGCGCTCGTAGGAGGTGAGGAACCACTTGTCGTCGCCTTTGTTGGCGAAGACATTGAAATGATTGAACCAGAAATCTTCCATCACGGCCTGGAGCTGGCGATTGCTGTAAACCGCGCGATCCACTTTGGCCATGGAAAGCTCGGCGATGATGCGATTGGGGCCTTGGAGTTTCGCGAGTTGTTGCTGGGCTTTATCGAGATTGTCGTTGCCGGTGACGATGATTTGCGATTCTGCTTCTTGTTGTTTCGCTTTCAGCTGCTGTTCGTATTGGTCTTTGGCTTCCTCTTTGCTGAGGCCCTGTTGCTTGGCATTCTGGTCGGGGCGCGGAAATTCTGCCAGCAGGCGCTTGGAAGACATTGTTATGGACGGATATCTTTGCAATCGCTGATTCAGATCGGCGTCCTCGATTGTCTCGGGATGGAGTTGCTGTTCGATCCATTTTTCAAGGCCCGTCTGGCGGATTTGGTCGACGTCGCCGGGACGCGGGCCGTAGGCGAGGCGATTCATGGCGTGAAGGATGGCTTCGTCTTCGGTAAGTTCGGTGATCGGGAGTTTGCCTTTGAATTTTTTGTCGAGGGCGATGCGTTCGGGGGCGGCGGCTGCGCTGGGGGCCACCGTGGATTGGGCGCTGGACTGGGCGTCGTTTGCGGCGCCGGCGTGCGGGACGGCGGCGGTGAGTCCGAGGAACAAAGCGGCACCAAGAATGGCGGTGCCGGAAGCGTCGAGCCGACTGTTGGTGTGAGCGATCCGCTTTTTGTGCACTGCTGGAGCCTCGGAGCGCACGGTGCGCTGAGAGATACGAATGGCTTTTGTTGCTTCGTTCTAGTGTAACCCTGGGATCGGGCAAAAGTTGCGGGTGGGGGCCTAGTGGTCAACAAGCACAGGCGGAATGTGCGCGCCAGCGTTCGCTACTGAAGCTAACCGAGCAGGGTCTGGCTGAGCCGCGTTTGGGATTCGAGGGAGGCTTGAGATTCAGCGTTGTAGGCCGCGCCGATCAGGACTACGACGGCCGTCAAGTACATCCAGAGAAGCAAGCCGATCGCGGCGGCGAGACCGCCATAGACGACATCGTAGGGCATTTTGCGCACGTACACGCCGAAGACTACGTCAACTACCCACCACATAATGGTCGAGACCACGGCGCCGGGGAACAGGTGCATGAATCCGCGATGGCCGGGGCGGCCGATGCGATAGAGGAGCACCAGAGTGATCATCGAGAGCAGAAACACGGTGGCGGCCTGGCAAACAATTTCGAGTTCGTGAATTAGAATAGGCTGTCCGTATTGGCGGACCAGCCAGGCGCGGGCTTGTTTTCCAAATACGGTGAGGATGACCACGACGGTGGTGGGAAGAATTGTGAGCAGCAGCAGGAGGAGCGCGCGCAGATGCACGCGCCAGTAACCGCCGCGCAGCGGATCGCCTTCGATGATGCGGAAACCTTCGATAAAGCCAACCATGACTTGCGAGCCGGCGACCAGAGTGCCTCCGAGGCCGAGCAGAAACCATTTCCAGGGATGCTCGCCTTTGCGCACGAAATATTGGGCGACGACGTCGTCGCTGCCGGGAGGGAGTATGAGTCTGAGGCGGTCGGGAACTTCGTGGAGCGCGCCGTGGAAAGAGGCGGTGCTGCTGATGACACCGAGGGCGAGAAGCAGCATGGGGAAAAAGGCGAGGAACATGTTAAAGGCGATGGCTTGGCTGAGGGTGATGCAGTCTGGAAAGACGCGGCCGAGGCCCCGGAATAGATTTTTGAGTATGCGCTCCATGGAAGTCGTCCGCGGGATTATAGGTTAGTGACGGCCAACCGTGCGAAATATCTGAGGCGTTGTGAGTTGGTTGAGCGTTTCAGCACAGATCGGGCGTTGCGGCGAACCGGTAGAGGCTGCCAGGCAGCGTCGCTTGCCGCATTTCGCGGTGCAGAGTAAACTTTGCAGACGATTGGCGCGAATTAGGCGATTTGCGGCGTGCGGGAGGAATTTGATGTCTCGTATGGTGCGTTGTGGGTTGATTCAGGTGCACTGCGAGTGGTCGCCCGAGAAATATTCGATCCGCGACATTTCCAAGAAGATGGTGGAGAAGCACGAGAAGCTGATCCACGAGGCAGCGAAGAAAAAAACGCAGATTTTGTGTTTGCAGGAGCTTTTCAACGGGCCTTATTTTTGCGCGGAGCAGCAGGCGCGTTGGTATGAGATGACCGAACCGGTGCCGGATGGGCCTACTGTGGAGCGGATGCAGAAATTGGCCAAGAAATATGGCATGGCGATGGTGGTGCCGGTTTATGAGCGGGAGATGACGGGACTTTTTTACAATACGGCGGCGGTGATTGACGCGGACGGGAAATATCTGGGGAAATATCGCAAGCATCATATTCCGCAGGTGGCGCCAGGATTTTGGGAGAAATTTTATTTCACGCCTGGGAATACCGGGTATCTGACGTTTCAAACGCAATTTGCGCGGATTGGCGTTTATATTTGCTACGACCGGCATTTTCCTGAGGGGGCTCGGGTTTTGGGCTTGAATGGCGCGGAGATTGTGTTTAATCCGTCGGCTACTGTGGCGGGTTTGAGTGAGTATTTGTGGGAGCTTGAGCAGCCGGCGCACGCGGTGGCGAACGGGTATTTTGTGGGGGCGATCAATCGCGTGGGCAAGGAAGCGCCGTGGAATATTGGCGAATTTTATGGGAAGAGTTACTTTTGCAATCCGCGGGGCAAGATAATCGCGCAAGCGAGCCGTGACAAAGACGAAGTGCTCGTCGTTGATTTGGATTTAGAAGAGATGGACACAGTGCGGCAGACTTGGCAGTTTTATCGCGATCGTAGGCCAGAATCGTATGGCGAGATTACGCGGACGCATGCTGGTGTGAAATCAGTGGACGCAGCGGACTGAAGGAAGCGGAAATTGGAAAATGGGAACTGCGCGGTTCGACGTTGGGCGGGTATTTCCATTTTCGATTTTCTCTGTTCCATTTTGACGTAGAACTTACCAGGACGACAAAGAGGCCAACGGAGATGACTACTACACCGAAAGTGGTGCCGACGCGGAGAGAAGAAGTGGTGCGGAAGCATAAAGAATTTATTTGGCCGTCGGTGACGAATTACTACCAGCATCCTTTGGTGGCGGACCATGCTTCGATGCAATACCTGTGGGACATCGAGGGCAACAAGTATCTGGATTTCTTCGGCGGGATCGTGACGATCGGCGTCGGGCACTGCAATCCCAAGGTAACGGAGAAGATCAAGGCGCAGGTGGACAAACTGCAGCACACCTCGACGCTGTTTCCGAATGAAGCGGTGGTGGCGTTGGCGGAAAAGTTGGCGGAAATCACGCCGGGAAAACTGCAGAAGAGTTTTTTCACCAGTTCGGGGACGGAAGCGAACGAAGCGGCGATTATGCTTTCGCGGATGGCGTCGCCGAGCTACGACATTGTGGCGCTGCGGCATGCTTATTCGGGCGGGTCGGCGCTGGCGAAGTCGGTGACGGCGCAATCGGCTTGGCGGAAGGGCGGAGTGATCAGCGTTGGCATATCGCACGCGGTGAATCCGTATTGTTATCGCTGCCCTTTGCATCTGACCTACCCGTCGTGCAACGTGGCTTGCGCGAATGACGTGGAAAGCGTGATCCAGACGACTACCAGCGGATCCATTGCCGCGTTTATTGCCGAGCCGATCCAGGGCGTCGGCGGATTTATCACGCCGCCGCCGGAATATTTCAAGATTGTTTATCGCATCGTGAAAAATTACGGCGGGCAGTATATTTCGGACGAAGTGCAGACTGGCTGGGGGCGCACTGGGAAGAAATGGTGGGGGATCGAGCAGTGGGAAGTGACGCCGGATATTATTACGTCGGCGAAGAGCATGGCGAATGGAGTGCCGGTTGGTTTGACGATCACTACGGCGGAATTGGCGGACAAGTTTCAGGGATTGAATATTGCTACGTTCGGCGGAAACCCTGTGACGTCTGTCGCGGCGCGGGCGGTGATTGAAGTGATCGAGGAAGAAAATCTGCGGGAGAATACTTTTGTGGTGGGCGGATACTTCCGCAAGAAATTGGAAGAGCTGCAGCAGAGGTATCCTCTAATTGGCGACGTGCGCGGGATGGGGATGATGCAGGCGATGGAGCTGGTGAAGGATCGTCAGACGAAGGAGCCTGCGCCGCAGGAGACCAATCAGATTTTGGAACGCACGCGCGCGAATGGTTTGCTGGTGGGAAAAGGCGGGATGTATGGGAATGTGATTCGCATGGCTCCGCCGATGAATATTTCGAAGGCGGATGTGGATGAGGGGGTACGGTTGTTGGATAAATCGTTCAGTGAGGTTGCGCTGAAGTGAGGGCTGAGACTGTCGAATCCGATTCCCTCTCGGCTGCTAATCCGCGAGACTATCGGTGGGGTACTCTTCTCGGGTGGACGATGGTCCTGGTCGGGGCGCTGTTGGCTGTGATCTTCGTCGTCATCGAGATGGGCGACAGGCCGACCGTTCGTGGGGTTTGGGTGATCGAGGCGATGATTGAGCCGGCGCTTCTGATCCTCACGGGTATTCTAGTGACAGGAAGAGCGAAATTGGGGCTCTGGCTGAAGTATCTCCTTACTGCAGACTTTGTGTATTCACTAATTCTGCAGTTCGTGCGCGCTCTAAGAACCAAGGGGCTCGACGATATCTATCGGGTCTTGTTTGATGCTTGCGTTCGGAGCATTTGGTTATGCATCGTTGCTTACCTGTACAGTCGGCGCGAAATGTTTACGGGTTTTTGGGGCAGCATCGAAACGGATAAAATTCAGAGCGTGGACGCGCGGAATCACGCTCTCTGACAGGACCATACATGGCGACGGCGATAACGACGGAGCAGCTTTGTCGGAATTACATTAATGGGGAGTGGGTGGAATCGCGGTCCACGAAAATTGTGGAGCGGCGGAACCCGGCTAACACCGATGAGGTGGTGGCACGGATACCGCTTTCGACGCGGCAGGAAATGAAGGAAGCGATTGTGGCGGCCAAGGCTGCCTTCCCTGCCTGGCGGGAGATGCCCGCGCCGAATCGCGGCAAGATACTTTTTACAGCTACGCGGATCATGCAGGAGCAAAAAGAATCGCTGGCACGTTTGCTGACGCGCGAGGAGGGCAAGGCGCTAAAGGATTCGCTCGGCGAGGTGCAGCGTGCGATCAATATTCTGGAGTTTATGGCGGGCGAGGCGCGGCGGTTGAACGGGGAAACGCTGACGAGCGAACTGCCTAAGAATTTTTCTTACACGATTCGGCAGCCGCTGGGAGTGGTGGGCGTGATCACTCCGTGGAATTTTCCAGTGGCGATTCCGGTGTGGAAAATCGCGCCGGCGCTGGTGTGCGGGAATACGGTGGTGTTCAAGCCGGCGACTTTGACGCCGCTGACGGCGATGAAAATCGTGGAGATTTTCGCGCAGGCGGGATTGCCGGCGGGCGTGCTGAATCTGGTGATGGGTTCGGGGCGCGAGACGGGGGACGAGCTGGTGCAGAACCCGCACGTGCACGGCCTTTCGTTTACTGGATCGAATGAGGTGGGTTGCGCGTTGTACGCTTCGGGCGCAGCGCATTTGAAGAAAATCCAGTGCGAGATGGGCGGAAAAAATCCGGTAGTGGTGCTGGCGGACGCGGATTTGCATCTGGCGATGGAGTCGGTGTTGTCTGGGGCGTTTGCTTCGACGGGACAGCGCTGCACGGCAACGAGCCGGGTGGTGATTGAGGAGAGCGTGGCGGACAAATTCGTCGAGATGCTCGTCGAACGCGCGAAGAAATATGTGGTGGGCGATGGGTTGGAGGCGGGGACGGACATGGGGCCGTCGGTGGATGATAGCCAACTCAACACGGTGCTGAAATATCTTGAGATCGGGAAGGGCGAAGGGGAACTTTTGTGCGGCGGGGAGCGGTTGACTGGATCGCGATACGATAAAGGCTGGTTTGTGGCGCCGACGGTGTTCGATCATGTGGCTTGGGATAGCAAATTGGCGCAGGAGGAGATTTTTGGGCCCGTGCTGAGTGTGATTCGAGTAAAGGATTTTGACGAAGCGCTGCAGGTGGCGAACTCGGTGCGTTACGGGCTTTCCAGTTCAATTTATTCGACGGACTCAAACAAGATTTTTGAGTTTGTGGATAAGATTGAGACCGGGATGACGCATGTGAATTCGCCGACGGTGGGAGGAGAGGCGCACGTGCCGTTTGGCGGGGCGAAAGATAGCAGCGTGGGGCCGCGGGAAGTCGGACACGCGGCGATTGATTTTTATACGGATCTCAAGATCGTTTACATTGATTACACGGGGCGGAAGCGGGAGTCGAGCCTTTATTAGGGCGGGCGCCGACATCGACGCTGCGATTCTGCGTTTCGGAAATGCTTATATTCACCGCGCATCGCGCTGCGAGACAATTCATCAACTCGAGAACCAGAGCAACGGCTGCCCGGTTCGATAAACCTAAACCGGCCGCTACCAATTCAAATTCCGGGCCACCGGAAACGAGAGGATACTCACCTGGCTGGATTATTTGATCGCGAAATTTATTTGGACATCGAGACTTTGCGGCTTTCCAGCGAGGTAGATGGAGGCTGGGGAAACATCCGCGCGTTTGGGCTGGCCGTGGCGATCACTTGGGACAAGGAGAATGCGTTCCGGCGGTGGTATGAAGAGGATGCGCTGAAATTAATCACGGAGCTGGAGCAGTTTACGCACGTGGTTACGTTCAACGGCAATCGGTTTGATATTGAGGTGCTGCGGGCTTACGCGCCGGTCGAAGGGTTGCGCAAACGATCGCTGGATATTCACGAATTGCTGCACAAGCAGCTGGGGCATCGCGTGAAGCTGGACCAATTGGCGAAGGATACGTTGGGAACGGCGAAGAGCGGCGACGGGCTAGATGCCGTGAAATGGTGGCGCGCGGGGCAGAAAGAGCGCGTGGCCGAATATTGCGAGCAGGACGTTGCGATTTTGCGCGATGTGGTCGAACACGGGCGAGCTAAGGGATTCGTGGTGATTTCGGCGAAACAAGTGCGCGTGAAATGGGAATGACTTTGCTGAGGGCAGTGCGCGTCATTGCGGCGATTTGCGCGATTGCGTTCTGCGCTTGTGCGGGGGCACGCGGCGACGGCGGATATTTTTTTGCGGGCGCTGCCGATACTGGGCGCTTTTTGTGGAAAGGGGTGGGGCGCGCGCAGCTGAAGCTTGAGAACAAGACGCCACTGCAGTGGAACGTCTATCAAACAGAGAAAAAGAAGGAAGCGAATCTGGTGCTGGTGCAACTGGGGCGGCGCTATATGGCGCTGGATATCAGGGGAAAGGTTGCTTACTACGTGTTTCCTTCGGATTTGCAGGCTAAGGGAGCGGATTTTGAGAGCGGAAATTTATTTTTGCAGTCGCGGGTGATGCCGACGACTGCGTGGACCGTGCGCGACGTGGGACCTGCGGAGATGATCAAGTTGACGCTCGGAGACTATGGGCGCGCTCTCGACGTGGAATTGCCGCACATGCCGGACTTGCGCGCGTTTTACTGATTCGCTCGCGCGGTTTTTTGTTTCCAGGACATCGGGGGCTGGCCGGTGTGGATTTCCTCCATTGTGATGCAGCCCTGCACGGGGCAGACTAACGCGCACAGGTTGCAGCCTACACATTCTTCTTCCATGACTCGCGGTACGTGAACTTCCATGCCGTTGGCATTGTGTTTGCCTTTGGCGTTGTGCTCCGGGGCGCGTTCGATGCATTGGTGCGCGCCGTCTTCGCAGGCTACGTAGCAGAGTTGGCAACCGATGCAGAGGCTGGTGTCAATTTTGGCGATGATTTTGTAATTTAAGTCGAGGTCGCCCCAGTCCATTACGTTGGGGACGGCGCGGCCGCGGAAATTTTCCGTGGAGCGATAGGCGTGGTCGTCCATGTAGGCGGCGAGGCCGTCGGCCATATCTTCGACAATGCGAAAACCGTAGTGCATGGCCGCGGTGCAGACTTGCACGCAAGTGGCGCCGAGGGCGATGTGTTCGGCGGCGTCCTTCCAATCGCCGATGCCTCCGATGCCGACGACGGGAATTTTTACTTTTTTCGCGACGCTGGAGAGGAGATGGAGAGCGATTGGTTTCACGGCGGGGCCGCAATAGCCGCCGTGGGAGGACTTCCCTGCCACGTTTGGACGCGGCGCGAAAGTTTCCAGATCCACGCCCATCAGCGAATTGATCGTGTTGATGAGGCTGACGGCGTCGGCGCCGCCACGCTCGGCGGCCAGCGCGATGGGTGTGATGTCTGTGACATTCGGCGTGAGTTTTGAAATCACCGGAGTCTTCGCGACCTCTTTGGCCCACGAGGTGATCATTTCGGTGTATTCGGGAACTTGGCCGACGGCGGCGCCCATGCCGCGCTCGCTCATGCCGTGGGGGCAGCCGAAATTCAGTTCGAGCGCATCGGAGCCAGCGTCTTCGGCGCGGCGAACGATGTCGTGCCAGGTTTCGCGTTTGGATTCGACCATGAGAGAGGCGATGACGAGATTTTTGGGATAACGCTTTTTTACTTCGGCGATTTCTTGCAGATTTACAGCGATGGGACGATCGCTAATTAGTTCGATGTTGTTGAGGCCCATCATTTTTACGCCGTCGAGATCTATGGCGCCGTAACGAGAAGAAGTGTTTTGGATTGGATCGCCGATGGTTTTCCAGACTGCGCCGCCCCAGCCGGCGTCGAACGCGCGCATTACTTGGCCGCCGGTGTTGGTCGGTGGGCCGGAGGCTAGCCAGAAGGGGTTCGGAGAGCGCAAGCCACAGAAGTTTACGGACAGGTCGGACATTTTACCTCCCCACTTGGTTATTGGGTGACGGGACGTCGTTTACGCCGCGCCAGATCAACCAGATTACAACAGCTAACATGCCGAGCCAGCCGATGGCGCGGACGGCGCTGGCGATTTGGATGTCGTGTTCCAGGACGCCCAGTTTGCCGAACAGATAATTCCAGTCATGGATTACGTATTCGGAATCGCCGACCGTGAGCAGCGGCAAATCTTGGGCACGGGCATCGGCCATGTAAGTGGCGATGGGGATAAATTGTTCGAAAAAAAAGAAGAGACAGAATGCGACGGCTTGCGATTGGCGGCGGAAGAAAAAATAGGTGGCTAGCGCGAAGGGAGCGAACAATTGCAGGAAGGTGCCGCCGGCGACCATGATGAATTCGCCTCCGAGGCGGAAGAGCAGGTGGCCGCCTTCGTGGATGGGAACGAAAACGCCGTCCATCAGGAGGAGAAGGCCGGTGCCGCGGGCGCGCTGGTAGAGGAATAGCGCGTAAAAAATAATCCAGACCATCAG
>Ga0070762_10000423_pt1 | contig 17548 bp, 27 predicted proteins | sample HubBroMetageREF2_FD_66726 | JGI IMG/M metagenome (GOLD analysis project Ga0070762, IMG submission 66726) | Reference soil microbial communities from the Hubbard Brook experimental Forest, New Hampshire, USA - Hubbard Brook CCASE Soil... | ecosystem: Environmental > Terrestrial > Soil >...
GAATCGCCATTCAGCCCCGTTTCTTATTGAAAAACGCTATCAAAAACGTCGAGGCTAACAACTGGCGGACACTGTACTAACGCGTGAATCGGGTTACTTCTCAGCTACGACGGGCGCGCAATGTCCGCAGACCTGCCCGCATGCGCCGCAAAACGGAGCTCCAGGCATGGGCAAAGGCGAAGTGATGCTGCGCTTTCTCATATACGTCGCAATGGCTCCCATCAAAAACCCGTTCGTTAGCCTGAGCACCCACGTGGTAAGTGCGTACGCGATTGCAGCGCCCGCGCCCGCGGTAAAGGCGAAGAGGGCCGTCACTCCGGCCCCACGCACGCGCAAACGCTCTCTTTCACTCTCGCGCACACTTGATTGACCGGACACGGCCCGCCGCACGTGCCCGCGTCCACGAACCCGCAAAACGGCGAGCCCGCTTCCGGCCGACACGCGCACCCGGTCTTTCCCACCCCTTTGCAGACCTCGCCCGACGGGCACGGACCGCCGCAGCTGCCCGCGTCCACGAAGCCGCATTCTTTCTGCGCGCTCGGGGGAGGCTTCGCCCCGCACCCCCGTATCGCCAGGTTCCAAGCCACGGCTCCAAACGTGATGAACGGGAGAGCCACGAGAAAGCGTTGTAAAGGGGTCATGGGAGCGTCTCCTTGGGTTCGTCAGGCAATTCCGCCAGCATGTGTTCGACCAGGTCCAGGATGGCCGCGTAGGCGTCGGCTTTGGCGCTCATGGCGACTTGGGCGTGCCCGCCCAGCAAAGCCCGCCCCGCGCCTTGCTGGTACGCTTCCACGAGCGTCCTAAGGCGAACCTGTAACCGCCCGAGAGCGTCGCGTGCGGTCAAGGGTACGGGCACGCTTCACGTCTTAGCTCGTGGCGGCGCGACGGGGGGAAGGTAGTCGGCTAAGAAGTGGGAAAGGGTGGGAAGTAGGCCCGCGTCGGGGTTATGCGCGTCGACGTGGTCGACGGTCCACGTGCCCGACCCATAGACCTTCAAGTGCATCGATTCCGTGGGCACGGCTTCGCGGTATTGAGCCACGACGCCCGGGTATCTCCCCACGACCTGAGCGCGCAAAAAGCGACGCTTACCAAGAGCAATCCCGAGCGGAAAGACGAGACGCCCGCGAGCATCCTTGACCCACGGACCCGAGGGAATGGGAGAGAGCGCGCGAGCGCCGACGCAGACCCCCACGACACGGCTCACGGGCTCGGAGGCGGCGCGGGTGGGGGCACGGCAGCCTTCGCCGCGTCGGTGCCCGCCCAGACGAGCGCAAGAAGCAAAAGCGCGATGGCGGTCTTGCTCACGACAGCCCCATCTTGGAGAGGGCTTTACGAACGAGCTTTCGGGCGTGAGCGGCGCTCATGTCCGCGAGCGGCGCTCTAAGACCTTGGATGACGAGAGACACTTGATGCCGGAGCGCGGCTTTCTCTTCTTGACTCATGGGTCACCTCTTCGACGTTCGTGACTTGCGACGGCAAGGATACCTCAGCGCTCGCGCCCGTCCAAAGCCCGAACGCTCGGAACCGGTTTCGGCCCATGCCCCGCACGTTGACGTGTGCGAAGCCCGCGCTTTGCAGGCGCGCGATGATGCCGTCCGCTCCGCCTAAGAGAGCTTCAAACGCGGTCAGCGTGACATCGGCCGCGTAGCTCTTTCCCTCTTCGAGTCTCATGCCGCTATCTGCCCAATCATCCCGCTCGTGCCTTGCGCGGGTATCCCATCGCCATAGTCTTGCCCGCTTCCGTAGAACGTGGGGGTTCCGCCATTGTGGCCACTTTCGAGCCACGCAATGGTGTTGAACCCGAGGCCGGGGTAGCCCTTGTAGTGAGCGGGCGAGGGCAGGATGGTACTTGACCCTGTCGTACCCCCTGAGGTCGTGGCGGAATTGACGGACGTCGAATTGATGCCAATGCCTACCACGATGCCAAAGCCCGTGGGGTTATTCACTCCACACAAGACATCGGCTGTTAGGTAGGTGGCCGCGTCGCCTGTCACATAGTTGAATTGATTGCTAGCCACACCGCGCGCTTCGCGAAACCCCGTTGCGCTGTATGACCATGAGGCGGTCGTATCTTGCACGATGAGAGGGCGCGGCACTTGATTGTACTGATTCCACACGAACCGGTTGAGGTCACTATCTTCGGTCGTGTCCGTGCCCGTCGTGCGAATCGTTCCGAGGTAGAGGTTTGCAGGAGTGCCCGATTCCACGAGCATACCGTTTTGCCGCGCGAGCGCGGTTGCGCGGGCGGTGTTGCTCGCCCATTCCACGAGCGAGAGGGTGACGGCTCCACCCGTGGACGACGCGAAAACATCATAGTTCGCGCCGCTCACAAGTCCCGCGAGGGCCAAGCTCACTTCGGGGGTATTCACTTCGGTCCACACACTATCGATGTAGAGCCAAAGGGTGCCGCTTTGGTACGGGGTGTAGTAGAGCGTTCCCGCGGCAATGACGTCGGTGGGGGTTACGGGCGTACCTGTTGCGAGACTAAGGCGAAGCCCCGGGGGATTGGGGATACCCCCTTGCGCAAAGGGCGTAGGAGTACCGTCCACGCTAACGACGTTCGTGAGAATCGCTCCGCTCATGGGCGCTTACCGTCCGCTCGTGGCGTAGCCCGAAGTGGCTTGCCCGGACGACGCCCCGGGAGAGGGGAGCACGTCGGGCGAAGGCTCCTTTGCAGGTTCGGGCGAGGGCTCCGCGGGCTCGGCCGGTTCCGCGGGCGCTCCCGCGAGAAAGGCGTCGAGGGCCGCGCTCGCGGCGCGCTCTTCGCTGGCAGCCTTGACGAGTGCGCGCTGGCTTTGCACGTGCAAGGCGCTCGCCTGGGCTATAGCCGCTTTTTTGGCCATGCGGGCCGCGAGAAGGTCACCTAACTTTTTTTCGTCGATGCTCATGGGAGTCTCCTATATGGCCGCTTGGCCTATCTCGATGATACGCATGCTCGCAACAATCCACGCCGTGACGACACCGTCAAAGCCGCTCTGCCACGAGAGCTGAAGTACGTTGCCTCCCTCGATGGTGAAGGCCATGACCGAGCCCGACGCGGTGTAGGTGGCGTCGCCAAACACTTCGACCGTGCCCGTTCCCGCAATCGTGGCGACGCCTCCCGCGCACCGTACGACGCAAGAGAGCTTGTGGGCGCCGCACTGCGGCGTGGCCGGTATCTGAACGGCTGCCTCAACGATGACTTGGTAAACCTTGCCATCGGTGAGCGCGATACCCGTGTTGGTCGGCGGGCTTGCCTCGCCGTAACCGAGGGCGACGACGCTCTCTGAATCCGTGAACCCGCGCCAGACTATCTCGCTCTTTTGCACGCACGTGGCAGCCGTTGGCGCGGAAGCGTTCGGCCCGCCCGCGATGACATCTTGCGTTTCATAGAGCGCGTAGGCTCCGCAGCCTTGCGCGTGAGAGTGGTCGCCCTGGCACTCGCAAGAATTGCCTTCGGCGTGCGAGTCAGCTCCCGCAGCAACACACACACTCCCTTCGGCGTGGCTCGCGATGCCTTCGGAGAGGTTGCCGTTGCCTTCGGCGTACGAATTCGTATCGCTTGCCGTGTTGCCAATCCCTCCCGGAATGCACGCGCCCGCGCCGCCCGCGCTATTGCCCGTGCCTCCCCCGACGCGCGCGTATTCGGCGCTGGCGAGGTTATTGAGCCCTCCGCCCACGCTGGCATACGTGGGAGCGCTTGCGCCCGTCGTGGTCGCGTTTTGGTCGCCTCCCGAGACCGTTGCGTACTCTCCGGTGATAGGAGGGAGGCTATCGGTCGTGTCGCTTCCGAGGTTCGTGAGCCCTACTGACCCATCATCGGGCAATTGATTCGCGCTCCGCGCCGAATGAATGGCCGTGCTCGCGACGGTCGCGTCGGGCGCGTAGGTGACTGCGACGAGGTCACTATCGCCCCCTCCCGTGACTTCAATGGGAATGAGCGCGACGGCGGACCCTTCGAACGTGACGGCCGTCGTCCCGATGGGCGCGTTCGGGTCGAGGGCCAGGGCGTAGAGCGTGGGCATGGGGGCTATCTCCTGTACTTCAAGCGCTCGGGCGTGAACGGCTGGTGAGGCAAGCCCTCGCCCAGCCAACGCACTTCGTCCGGGTTCTTATGCTCTACGACGCGCTCGTACATATGAAAGCCCGCGTGCGGCTCGGTCATGGGCGCCACGAACATGCTTACGGTGAGCGTCTCTCCCGGGTCGCCCGATAGAGGCGTGTTGCCCTCGGTCGTGACTTGCACTTGCGCTTGAATGTCTTGCGCCGGGATTGACCATTGGTCGGAGAGGTCGCCCGGGTTCGGCGTGAGCGCGATGCCTTGCGTCAGCGTGTTATAGGGCGGCGCAAGCTGGTAGTTTCGCACCAAGGTGGCCATCGCTTGCCCTACGCCCACTTGGAGCGAGAGCGCGATGTTGAACGTGACGGTTTCGCCTTTGAGGTTCGGCAAGACCACGAATTGTGCGACCCACACAAGCGGCCACTTCCAATGGGCGGCCACGAGCTGCTTACTCACCAGCACCGTCGGCGCGCTCGAGATGCTCTCATTGTTGAGCGACGTGAGGTTGAGGATTGTCGCAGAGTCTCCCCACCTCAGTGTATCGTGAGCACTCATTAGGCACTCCCCTTACCTGGCGCAGCAGGTTTCGGCATGAAGGCAAGGTAGGCCTTGCTCGTGTACGTGGACCAGGGCGAAAAGTCGGTACCGTTCTTCGAGATAGCGTAAGCCGCTTGCGCGTTGGTGAGCGGGTCAAAAAGCGCGTCGGGGTTGGCTTTGAAGCTCGGATGCGCGGCGACGTTTATCTGCCAGAGGCCGAGCGACACGCCGCAAAGGGGGTCGCCCGACGCTTCGGGATAGCCCGCGCTTTCGGCCAGGGCGATAGCAACGGCAATGTCGACGGCGCTGGCCGTGAACCCTGCCTGCTTGGCAAAGCCCGCAATCGCTGCGGGCGTGAGCGCGGGAATCTTGCCCCGGTCGCCCGGCCCGCAATCGGCTTGCTTGCTCGTGGTCATGGTCGCCGCGAAGGCAAGCAGAGCCACGAGAATGAGCCCGCCGCTTCCGCGGTCCGGTCGCGAGTCACGAGGCCGGACCAAAGGCGCCTGCGTTCGCGAGGGACGATTCGAGCGCTGCGGCCGTGTCGGGTCCGGCCTCCCCGTCTTTCGTCAAGCCCGGTTGCGCGCTCTGGTACGCGAGCACGGCGGCTTTCGTCGCGGGTCCGAACTTCCCATCGGCCGCGCCCGCGGGCAAGAAACCGAGGGCGATGAGCGCCGCCTGGTAGCGCGCGATGTAGGCCGAATTCGCCTGCCACGCGTTCGGGCCGGGGTAGGGAAGCACGTGCGCGAGCAAGGGTCGCGAGACCGTGGGGGCTTGGGTCATTCCAGGGGCGGGCGCGACTTGCGCGTTTGCGAAGACTGCGGGCGCGCTGGCTGCGGCTTGGGTGGGGGTGGGCGCGGGAGCCGCGGGAGCCGCCGCGGGCGCGCTCTGGGGGCTTGTGGGAGCGGGGCTAGGCGCTGGCGGGGCTGCGGGCATGGGTGCCGGCGCAACGGCGGGAGCCGCCGCTTTGACGCGCCAGGCTTCGGTCGCCATGAAGGTCTTGGGACCCTTGTCGCCCGGATGCCACGCGGGCGCGAACGTGAGCCACTCTCCGCCGAAGTTTTCTTGAACGAAGGGCTTTCGCTGCTTTTGCGTTTTCGTGTCCCACAAGAAGTCATTCCAGTATGCCGCGCGCGCCGCGACTTCCGTGGTCACGGGGGTATCGGGCTCCCACCCGGGTCCCGGGAACGCGGGCAGCGTCGCAGGGACGGGTCCCTGCGGCCATGGGATACTTGGAAGCGCGTCCGCGGCGGGCTGAATGGGGAGCACCGTTGCAGCGCTCGCATCCGGCGCGACCGCGGGCGTGCTGATTGGCGTCACCGACGGCGCAGCCCCGGGAGCGGCTCCGCCCTCGGGAGTCGTCGTCGGCATGGGGCCGGGTTTCTCGTCTTTCTTTTTCGAAGCCGAGAGAAGCCCGACGAACATGAGTAGCTCGATGATTCCCACGCTCATGGGCGTTTCCCTTTCCCGTTCGAGTGCTTCTTTTCTTCGGACGCTGCGGGCGTGCCCGGAATGAGGCTTCGCACGATGCCCGCGATGGCCGCAGCGGCGACGGGGTCTTGGGTCTCGCTGCCTGCTTCGCTTCGCGCTTGCGCAAGGTCGGTCGTGAGGCGCGCTTCGCGGTCCGCCGCTGTCTGTTGCATCTGCGCCATCGTGCCGACGACGTTATGCAGAGACACGAACGTGTTCGAGAGCTGCGCGCTAATCTGACCCACAAGCTCCACAAGCGAATCTTGCGATTGCGACGCCGCGTGCACGCCCTTTTCAAAGGACACGTTTTGCTCGTGCATGACGGCTTGAAGCATCGTCGTCCACTCTTTCAAGTTCTTCGCTTGAGCGGTCGCGACCTTCGCCTCGGGCGAGTCGTCCTCTTCGTCGTCGTCGGGCTGCTCCAAATCTTGCGCGCGAAGCACTTCGCCCTTCTTATCGAAGAGCGTTACCGCGACGCAACCCGAAGCCCATATGCTGGCCTCGACCGTTTTCCAGCGGTTTCGAATGTCAGCAGGGATAGCAATCTTGCGCTCCTCGCCGTCTTCGAGACGAACGACAACCTTATCGGGCGCGGGCTCGCGTCGGAGCCACGGTCGCAGGCTTTTTGCTTTCATGCGGCCGATTGCCTTTGCTCGCGGTTGGCTTTGAGGTTTTCAGCCGTGACGGGATTGCACGACCACTTGAACTTTTGAAAGTCGGGGTGGGCTACGAGCTTGGCGTGAACTTGCTTGATGAGCGACTTGTACTTCGGACCCTTCGCGGCGAGCTTTTTCAAGTGCTCCCGCGCGCTCGGATTGCCCGCATGCGCGTGCATGAGAGCGAGCGCCACGCCCCCTAACAGGGTGGGGTCGGGGGGAATGCCAAGCGCCGCGCCGAGCACGATGCCCACGGGTCCAATCTCTTCGGCAATGTGCTGGAACGTATGAAGCGCGCTCGATGCGAAGTGGGAGAGTGCGTGGAAGAGATTCCACCCCACGTGAGAGCCCTGCACGCTCCAAGCGCACTTCCAATCGCCTCCCGGCCCGGGGTCACACTGCCAGTGTTTGGAGTGGTAGCTATCGGGGTTCGCGGCCGTGCGCGCGTGAAAGCGCGAGGCTTCGTCGACGTGCACGGCCGCATGCGGGATGCCCGCGCGCTTCATGGCGTGCGGTTGCATCATGACCGTTGCGGGGGTCCACACTTGTCTCGCGGCGGCCATGTGCACGCCCGCGGGCGCGATGCGAAGCGCGACGGCGCGCGCTTGCGGGGTGATGATGATGGGCGCTCCCGAAGTGTTCTTGAGACCCATGTGGCCGATAAGGATGTGAGCCAAGCTCGCGACCACGCTCCGCGGAGAGAGCGGCCCAATCTTGGGCTTGTCGGGGAGCTTGTTCAACATGTCATTGATGACATGCGACTCCGCCATGAGCTTGCCGCGCGCCATATCCACGAGCTTGTTTACGTAAGGGTCTGTCACGATGCGGATGGCGCTCGCGCCGGGAATCGTGGCCGTTGCGTAGTTGTAAGCCGCTTGAATGGCGAAGACGACGGGATGGCCGCTCGCCACGGCTTCCACGGCATTCACTGCCGTTTCGGCCGTGGCGATGACTTCAGAAACGACCGTACCCAGACCCGGGATGACAGAGACCGCGGCTTCGATACCGTGGACGATGTCACCCCATGGCACTTTTCCCAAGGTATTCACTACCTTTGATACAGAGTGGACGATGCCACTGCATATCTTACCGATGTTGCCAAACGAAAAGCCATTGACCACTCCCGGCTCATCCTCATGGTAGGGAATGCGCGCGTAGGGCTCGTCTCGAAAGCCCGTGACGTGCACGCCCTTCGCGGCCAATTGCTGCCGAAGCACTTCGACGTGAGCATGCCCCGGGATACCCGTCGCGCTCTCCGCCATACTCACGTCGTGGCTCATGAGGTCTTTCAGCGCTTCGCGCACCTCTTCGGGCTTATGCCCCGCGAGACCCATCTGCGTCGCGATGAGCTGATAGCGGTCGAGGTTCGGGACAAGCTCTGCGGCGTCGCCGCACAAGATGGCTCCCACAATCGCCTGGTCGAGGGCTTGGAGCGGATGACGCATCGTGCTCGTGACGGAAAAGCTCGTGGGCATCTGCCCGATGACTTGCTTGCGGTTGCCTGGCAAGCACCCTCGCACCCGCACGAGCGGCGAGCCCGTGAGAGGCATGTCGCATCGTGCCTGGTACATCTTGCCTTGCCCGGCCACTTGGATGCCGCGCACGGCCACTTGCGGGCCGCAGTGCATCGATAGGGGGCCGGTTGTCGGCGCGAGAAACCCGCGATAGATGCGCCCGTCGTGCGGGTCGCACGCGGCGACGTCGAGCGTAAAGCCGTCGCCCCCTCCGATGACCTGCTTTTTCTTCGGCAGCGGCATGCCCGCGTCCGCGCTCGGGTCATTGTACGACCCATCGGAGCGCTGCACGATGGCATGCCACATGTTCTTCCCCGAGGGCACGACGATGGCGCTCGCGCCGGGGTCTTCGCCCGACGCGCGGAGCGTGGCCGCGTGAAGCGGCGCCCAGTCGTCGCAGTCTCCCCAGCCACGCGCGGCAATCGTCTTGCCGTGGTCGAAGTGTTCGTCGCCTGGCGGTTCGGGTCTCCACTTGGCGCCGCTCGCCACAAGCTCGTGACTCGTCGGGCTCTCCCCGCTCCGAATCATGTGCTCATCGAGCCGAGTCACGGCTTCGAGCGCCGCATTGATGACTTCGGGCTCTACGTGCTCTTCCGGTATCGATAATCGTATGCGCACGGCAACACCTCCTTTCGCGTGAGGGAAAACGAACGAGCGAGAAAACAACGGGCCGGAGCCCTCCCGCGGGCGGCTGCAAAACCGCGCGAGAGAGCCCCGACCCGAAGGGCCTAGTGCAGGTAGTGGCCGATGGCCGTAATCGTGTACTGCACGTAGTCGCTCGTGGTCACGAACGTGGGGGGGCCGAGCAAGCTCGCGAGGCACCGAATCCAAACGCCCGGTTCCGCTTGCTTCCAAGACATCCACGTATCGAATGCCCCAGGAGCGCCGATGCTTTCGAGGTCAATCGACCCGACCTCGCCTTGCTGCAAGTCGGTTCCGACGAACGCTTGCCCGACGAGGTGAGCAATCGCGATGCCTCCCGCCGTGCCTCCCTTGCCGATGAGCAAACGAGTCATCTTGAAGGGCTTCTGCGGACGCGCGGAAAACGTAATCGTTCCCGCAGCGGGAGAGCCGCCGACGGCAGCCGTAGAGCCCGCCCACACGCCGTTGAACTCTTCCGCGTTCAAGGGCATGGGCACATGGCCCTCGCCCAAGGGCGGGGAGCCGGGCGCGTTCATCTCGCGCCAGGGCGCGGTGTGGCCGTGCATGTGGCGATGATGCGGGTGACGCCCGACGACCGCTTGCGGTTGCTCGTAGGGACCTTCGACCTCTTCTTGCTCGTGTCCGGCCACGTAGCCGCCGGCCACGTAGCCAACGCCGGGGTGATACCCGAGCACTCTGGGGTAACCTGCCATGGTGTTCTCTTCTTTCTTCAGTGACGGTTTTTGATAACCCGAGCGGGGGTCTCATTGCCCCCGCACGGTACACTTGTGAGCCGCTTGGCTGCCTTGCCCTAGAACCCTCCCGCGACGTAGCCCTCGACGCCTTCGACCTTGCCCTCGCTCCCGAGCTGATACGCGGAGACCACGAGCGCGGCCGTACAGATGTCATCCGCGAGCGGGAACTTGCCGCGCAGAAGGTACGCCGCGAGCGCAACGGTTCCGTTTTGCCCGATGACGGGCACCGTCGGAAGCGAGGCTCCGAAGGTCTTCTTGATGAACCCGAGCGCGCCTCCGCCGAGCGCGGCGTTGATCTGCTTCTGCGTCAGAAAGCCGCCGAGCAAGCTCTTCGTATGGTGACGATGATGCTTCTTTTTCGGCTTCTTGTGCACGATGCGCGTTTTCGCGCGAAGCACGATGGGCCGCGGAGCCTTGAACATGATGGGACGAGCGCGAACGATTGCCGACGAGTGACGATGCTTGGCCATAGAAAAGGGTCCTTTCGTTAGCGGCCCCTTTTGAGGAGTGGGCCTAGTTCGAACAACACTACAGCGGCGAGTGCCCACGGCACAAGAGAGCCGAGGGTGTCAAGGGTTCCGAAGAGAGGATTAGGAGTGCCGACAGGGGGCGGCGCCACGACTTCGGGCGGCGCGTCTCGAATGAGCTGCGGAAGGTTCGGCAAGCCCGCCGAAGCCAGCTTGACGATGAGCGCGTTCAGCTCCAAGCGAAGCCCGCGCCCCGTCGCAAGGTCGGGCGACGCGGCCGACACGTACGCAAGAATACGCGGCGCGAGCGCGTACCACGACGCGCGCAAACCCTGGTCGAGGGTCGGCGCGTTCGCCACGGCAGCCGACACTTGCGTGGACGTCGGACCGAGATAGGCCTGTATCGCTGAAACGTCCTGCGCGTCGCTCACGAGCCCAAGCGTACGGTAAACGCGAGAGGTCAGCGAATCTTTCCAAGCATCGGCCCGAGCACGAAGCCCGCGACCGCGCCCAGAATCATCTTCTGCTTGCCTTGCTGGCGCTCGGCTGCAACTTCGGCGCGCGCGGTTTCGACCGCTTTTTGCGCGCCCGAGAGGGCCTCTTCAATCGCGCTCGCGTCGCCTCCGATGACCGAAAGAGAATTCTCTTTCATGAGGCGAACGGCTCTCAAAGCAGCCGTGCGCGCCTCTTCTTCTGTCGTTCCCTCGTCTTGCGCAAGGGCGATGAGGTGTTGCACGGTTTCCACTGTCTTCTGAACGGCTTCGGGCTTAGCTTGCGTGGGCATGAGGCAAAGATAGATGGGCTCGGTCGTTTTCGCGAGCACTTTCACGTACGCGCACACCAAGCTCTTCGGGCAAGAGTGGGTAAGAGCCGCTCTTTCGCAAGACCCCGACGCGCCCGATACCGCGCACGCAGTCAAGACCTTCTGCCCGGCGCGCATGGCGAAAGTGCTCGCGCTCGCGTACGGACAAGTGCCCCTTATGAATCTCGGGAGCGCGCTCGTCACCCGCGCGCGGAGCCAAGCGGCGGGCGCGTTTTTGCGTTCAGACGCCAGCGTGTGGCTCACGTTTGACGACGACGTCACCTCCGACGTGGCGACCGTGAAAGCGCTCGTGGAATGCGCCTACGATGAGAAAGCGCTCGTGAGCGTGCCCGCGCTCGCGCGAGGGAGCAATCTCGTCAATTGGCACTTGGGCAGCCCATGGGAGAAGTCCCGCATCGTGACAAGCGTCAACGGTCGCAAGCTCTATCCGATTCTTGCCTCGTGCTTCTCTCTCGTGGCCATGCATCGGAGCATCGTCGAAAAGCTCGCCGCGAAAGTGCCGCTCGTGGGCGTCGGGCTCGAACGCTTCCCGGCGCTCTTTCTCGAACGCGTGCTGCCTCCCCACTGGATTGGGGAAGACATGGCGTTTTGCATCGATGCCATCAAGGCGGCGCTGCCCGTCTATGCGCTCTTAGATGGCACCGTCACGCACGCGGGGCGCTCGTGCACCGTCAACGAAGAGGCCGACCTTCGAACCGACGCGGAGACCGCGCTCACCCTCACGCGCGAAGCCGAGACGCGCCCCGACCTTCGTAAGCCCTAGCCTTCGTATTCGTACTCTTCGCCCCGGCACATCGGGCAATCGGGAATCGTTCCGACCCTCACGTACTCTTTTGATTCGGGCAGGCGAGTGCCTGCTTTACCGTTCCAGCACGCAGAGCACCTGCGACAGACGTACGCGTCTCGCGCACGCTGGGGTCGCGTCCCGGGTTTGAGTGACGGAGGGTAGTCGCTCACTCGCCGCTCACGACGTCAATGACTTCGGGCGCGGGCGGCTCCAAGTAGCCGAGCATCGCGAGGGCTTCGAGCAAGCGGACGACCGTACGGCGCGCCGTCGCGCGGCTCTCTTCCGGCCATTGCTCAAACGGGATGAGGTCACGCCCCGTCAAGATGACCGAGCCGCCCTTGCGATTGCGTTCTTGCGCCAGCAAAAGCGCGAGGTGCGCGATGCGGTCGCACTCCGCCCGAGAGAGGTGAAGGTCGGGCGGGGTCTGAAGTGCGAGGGCTTCAATGCGCGAAGCCGTGTCGACGATACGCATGGGGGGGTCTCACCTCACGATAGCTCGGAAAGTTTCCTATTCAACCGCGTCCGGGTCCCGCTCGAAAGCATCATAAAGCTTCGGCGCATTCTGCCCCTTTTTGGGGGCACCCAACCCTCGAAAGGCAATCCACACGGGTTGCCCGACGTGGTCTTGCAAAAACGTTTGCAAGGTCTTGCCTCCGACTCCGATGTTGAGACCGGCCTCGCTCTCGACCACTTTGCCGTCCCCGGTTTCGATGGGACCCGACGTGTCATCGGCGAGCTTGAACGTAAAGTAGACGTTCGGCCTCCCGTCGGTGCCCTTCGTCTCGACGGCATGACCCACGATGCCCACGATGAATTGACCGGGGCTCGTGGGCTTCCAGAACCCCGCGATACCCGTCTCGACCTTTCGAAACCCCTTGGGAGTCTCAAACCCGCTTCGCTTTTTGCTTGCCATGATTGCTCGCTTTCCCTTTCTCGTTTTTGAACGCGGTCCGCACAAGCCTCCGAAGCACGTCCGCTTCCGACGTGTCGTAAAGCCGCGCCAGGAATTCGAGCTTGCGTGTATCGCTCGACGTGGCGCGGTACTGAATGCGCTTCGTGCGTGCTTCTTTGGCTTGTACTGACATCGTGAGCCGCACGTTAGCCGCTTGACCCTGCCAAGCGCAAGGGATTACCTTCGCGGGCTTCGCTCCAAAGAAAAACCCCGTCCGGGGGTCAAAGCCGGACGGGGCGGGCAAACGCGAGCGGGGAGTGCTCTCGAATGGTCAAGCGGAAAGATAGGGCGACTTGCGTTGGGTTGCAAGGCCTATAACCCGTGGCAAAACGCCGCAAACCCGCGAAACGTAAGGCGCAGCCCAAGCGGATAGATTGGGGAAAGCGCAAAGCCCCGAAACCCGGGAGCAAGCTTCGGGCCAAGTACGAAAAGAGCGCGGTCTACAAGCGCCGCGTCGCGAGCGCTGAGAAGGGTCGTAAAACCCGCAAGAAGCACGCGCGGGCCGAAGCGCGGCGCCTGCTCAAAGAAGAGCGCCGAAGCCTCATGAAAGAGCGCCTAGGCCCCTTGCTAGGCAAGGTGGTCGAGGCCTGGCGTAAGCGCCGACGCTGGCAAGACACGACAGACGCCCATGCCAATTGGTACCGTGCCAAGCTCGACGCCGAAGAGGACTTTGGAGACGACCGCGAATGGGACCGCATGCTCGAAGAGCTGAGCGACGACTATGACCTTGATACGCTCGGGTGGGACATTCTCTACTGATGCGAAGCCCTCGCGCGAAGGTCTCGGTCCAGCTCGGCAAGACGCGCCTTTAGCTCTGCCTCTTGCTTGATTCGGAGTGCTGCCCGGGCCTGTTGAACGGTTCGGACGTGGGCAACGGTTCGTCTAACTGTCAGCATCGGCAACAAAACAGGCCAGCAGAAGAGGGCTCCTATGTACCTGTTGGGGTCGACGTCCACATAAAGTTCAAGGGTCGCCCCAACGCCGACGCCCCATGCTGGAATCGTGAGAAGCCACCAATTCATGAGACCACCTCCGTTTTTCGCGCAGCGCGCATTAGGGTTTGCGTCTCACACGAACGCGAGCCCACCCCATTCCGGTTGCTCGGTTTCGAGCATGCGCCGATCGTCTTCCGACGGCTCCGCGCGGTAGGGCACACTGCGAAGCCCCGCGGGAAGGCGCCAGGGCACGAGCGCGATGCCCTTCTTGAGCGCGGGCGAGGGAATGATGCCCGAGCGCTTCGGTCCGGGAGCGTAGGAGAGTGCACGCGGCATAGGGTCTTGCCACTGGCCATAGAGCGCGCTGCGGCGGTACTCCCACGCGGCCGAGTCAATGTCGCCCTCATCGACCGAGACGCGCCATAGACTCGACTTCGAGCCGTGAAACATGGCCGGTTGCTGCACGGTCAGCTCGCCCATGGGCGCGCGCTCCCATGCGCGAAGAATGCGCGCTCGGTTGCGATGTAGCGTGTTCGTGCCAAGCCCGCGGGCCGCGGTGTGCTCGCGTTCGCCTTGGAGCGAAAACCGCATGCCCGGACGCAAGAGAAAAGCTCCCCGCGGCCACTTCTTTTCTTCCCACTGGCCGAGCGAGCTTCCGAGGTTGAGCGGCAAGGCCTCGCGCGAGAGCACGCTATCGGTCGCAAGCTCCAGCACGTTCCACGGGTCTTTCGCCAGGGCGACCGCTTGCAAAAGCATGGCGCGCGTCGTCGCGGTAATCAGCCCCGCGCGCACAATCGAGCGGTACTTGCCTCCGCCCCCTACGCGCTGCGCGCTTTTGCCATAGAGCGAATTGAGAGCGAGCTTGAGCACGATGCCGCGGCCGTTTTTGCCCATGAGCTTTCGGCGCGCGTAGAGCGACTCAATCGTCACCGCAAAGGGCGGATTGCAATCGCACGAGCGGCGCCAGACCCAAGCCATCATTGGGACGATACCCGGGTGAAGGGCTTGCGCGGCTCTTAGCTCGACGTTCCACGCCCACCCCCCGGCGCTCTCGACGGGAAAGACGATGTTGCCATCGGGCAGGCGATGCGGGAGCGGCCCCCACGCCTCGCACGCGCCCTTGCGCCATTCGGTGAGATACGACACGCACGCGGGCGCGTCGCCCTCTATCGCGTCGAATACGTGCGACGGGCGCGTCGCGAGCTCGAAGCGGCCGTGCGCCATGCACGGCAGCCCCCGCATGGCGTGAGGATACGCGCTTGCAATGTCGTAACCGTAGAGCCTTCCTTTGACCGGCCCGACGTGTGAAAGCTCGAAGCGCCCGCCGAAGTAGGCCGAATCGGCGGCGCTCCCCATGGCCTCGGGAACCTCGGCTTTCTGCTCTCCCGCTTTCATCATCCCAAGCACGACGTTGGCCGTCGAGCCCGGACCGTAGAACTTGTCCAAGTGGATGCCCTCATCGTCGTGCGCCTTGAATAGCGCGGTCGCGAGCTGAGCGAGCAAGCGGCACTCGCTCTGGCAGTAGCGTTTCTCGCTCGCGCGGATGCCCGGGAACTTTCCGCGCTTGCCCTTCATGGCTTCGATACGGTCGACTTCGCTCTTCGAGCCTATCGACCACTTGCGTAAGGCCTTGACGAAGCTCGTTTGAAAGAACCTGAAAAGGTCCCACACGACGCGCGTGCGAGCCTTGGGAACGCGCCGCTGTTTGCCGTTGCGACGACCCTTACTTGTTAGAGAGCCATCCCACCGCGCGACGCTGAAACGCGTGGCAAGAAGCGAGATGAGGTATTCCTCGTGCGACACGCGCGGCGTACCCTTGCCCGCGGACACGCGGTGCTCGGGATGCTCTATCGCATAGATGACCTCGTCGGGGAGCGACTGAAGCCACTTGCACCGGTCGTAGCCGAGCGAGTAGCCCACGAGCACCGCGTGTTCGGAGAGCGAGAGAAGCCACTTGACGACCTCATCAAACGTAAGGCCTTTCGGGTTTTCAAGCTCACTCACCAACCCGTCCACGTCGCTGGCTGCCATGTACACGTACCGATGACGCCCGCGCCCGTCGGTGTAGCCCTCACCGTCGATGCCGATGACGGGCTTGTCGTGGGGGTCTTTCTTTTTCGCCTTGCGCGAACCCACCCGCGCGGCATCGTAGGCGCGCTTATCGCGCACGCGCTTGCGATGACGGGCCGCGGCCATGCCGCACTTTTCACACGGGTCGCCTTGCGGAGGGTGCTCGGGTCTCAAAGGCCTTTCGCTCCCTTTCGAATGTCCCACGTTTCGCCGCACGCGCACCGGACCCTGAAAGATACGTGGACGAGCGTCGCACCTTTGAAGTCGTCCACGGGCACGCTGATTGCGATGTTATCGAACGTGGGTAAGTCACGCTCACACGCTGGACAGTGAGGTTTATCCTTGTGCTGCGTCGGAAGCCTTCGGACCTTGCTCACCACTTTCCACCTCGTTTGAGGGTCTGGAGTCGCTCCTCGCGCGCCGCTTGTTGCCCCAGCACCTTACACCCCCACGAATCGGGCAGACGCCCGCACGGGCAGCCGATGTAGCGGCGCGTCTTCTTGTGCCGAATGACACCGCGCCCGTAGCACTGCAAACAGGGAGGCTTCGCGGGCGTGAGGTTGACTCGGCTCGTCATGCTGCCCGTTCGGACAACTTGAGAGCACGCGAGGCCCTTTTCGTCGTCGCGGTACGGGCAGCCGATGGCGATGCACTCGTCGTAGGTCTTGTGCGTGGTCATGGGAGTCTCCGGTAGCCGCAAGGCACGCGCACTTTCACTCCGACCGGCCACTCAGGAAAAAACGCCGTGGGACACGAACCGACGCACGCATTGACGTACCGAACGCCCAAGAAAACCCCGCGCACTTCCACCCGAGAGAGGTCGCAAAAAACCGTGACTATCACCTCCCGCATGGGCACTTCGGCTTGCAATTCTAGGAGTAGCTCTTGCCCTGAAACGACGTAGCCCGCTTGCCCGCACGTCAAGGGCTCTTCCGTTTCCCCATGCACTCCCTGTAAGAGCAAACACACGAACGCGGGAGGGGGAGGGGGAGGTTGCAACGCAAAGCTAACCCGCTCGCGAAGCCGCTCGAAGTCTTCGAGTAGGTCGAAGATGCCAAGCCGAAGGCGCAGCCATGCCCATACGCGTTTCATGGCGAGCCTTTCGGGCAAGGGGTGGGGCACGGATAGGGAACGCACATAAAGCCCGTGGGGCCGCCCGGCACCTCGTCGCAACACGTCGTAAAGCACTCTCCCGCGTCTACCTTAGCTTCGGCACCATCAAGGCCCGCATCAGACGCCGCTCGGGAGGCGTCCACAATTCCAACGTCAGCCCCGGGCAATCCTGATTCGGACACTCGGGCTGCCTCCCCGTCCCCATGACTCGCACCTCCGTCCGACAGAGCGGGCACACCCACGTCGGGCAACGGAGCTGCGTCGAGCCCGCTAGGGTCCGGGTCTCGTGCTGGCGTAGGGTCTCCTGCGCCGCTTTCTCTGTCGTCGATGGCGCTAGAGTTATCGGTTGCAAAGGGCGCTCCCCCGCATCCGAGGGCCAAGCCGCTTCCAAGAAAAACGAGGTGTACCAATCGTAGAGCGCGTTTTTGAGCCATGTGAGCATCGTCCTTTCCTTTCGTTGATTGTGAGCCACTTGTGAGCCTTCGGTTACTTCATGCGTGAATTGCGGGGGGTCTCGCCCAGCGCCCGCACAAGCGCCTTCTTGAGGGTCTCAATCTGCTTACGGACGTTGACGAGAGGGTCATCGCCTCCCGCGCGCGGTATCTCCGAAGCCGCGTTGTCGAGCTTCGCGAAGGCCGGGCAGGGGGTCTGCCGCTCCGCGCGCATGTCGTTTGAGACGTCGGGTTGGACTACGCCTAGAAGCGTCGTCTCAGTCGCAATGGCGTCGGCAATGGGGTCTTTTGAGGTGAGGGTCATCGGGGCTCTTTCGGTTGGGTGGGAGGTTGAGAGGT
>Ga0070762_10000427_pt1 | contig 17540 bp, 17 predicted proteins | sample HubBroMetageREF2_FD_66726 | JGI IMG/M metagenome (GOLD analysis project Ga0070762, IMG submission 66726) | Reference soil microbial communities from the Hubbard Brook experimental Forest, New Hampshire, USA - Hubbard Brook CCASE Soil... | ecosystem: Environmental > Terrestrial > Soil >...
CGGTCGCCGACGTCTTCTCCCATGCCGATGATGCCGCCGCAGCAGAGCTCGAGATCGTGGCGCTTCACGCGCTGACACGTTTCCCAGCGCTCGTCGTACGTGTGGGTCGTGCAGACTTGGGGAAAATAGCGGCGCGACGTTTCAAGGTTATGGTTGACTTTATCGACGCCGGCTCGTGCCAGCAGCTCGATCTGCCCGTCGTTCAAGATTCCCAGCGAGACGGCGACCGTTAGCGGCAGCTCGGCTTTGATTTCCACGACGGCGGCGCAGACGCGTTCCAGCAGTTTTTCGGAGGGGCCGCGCACGGCGACGACAATGCAAAACTCACCGGCCCCACGGGCGTGAGCGGCGCGCGCCGCCTTGACGAAATCCTCGACGCTCGAAAGCGGCTCGGCTTGGACGTCGGTTGCATAACGCGCGCTTTGCGAGCAAAAATTGCAGTCTTCCGAACAACCGCCTTTTTTTGCGTTATACAGCACTTCGACGGCAATCTCGTTGCCGCAGTAGTGCGAGCGCACGTCATCGGCAAGGGCCAAGAGAGCCGGTACGTGTTCGGCGGTCAGCTGGGCAACGCCGGCGAGCAGCTCGGCGCTCGCAGGGCGGCCTCGCTCGAGCAACTGGGCTCGCGCGCGTTGGATCGTGGAATGCGCCATATCAGCGCTCTTGCTTCACCAAAGACTCGAAAAGCTTTGCACCCGCTTCGACCGCTTGAGCTTCGCCCGGCGCAAAGGCCATGACGCCAAGCACCGGCAGACTTCCCTGCAGCACGCAATAAACACGGTCGCGGTATGTCGGATCCGTTCGGCCCCAGCGCTCGACCAGCACGGCGCCGGCGACCGGGATGTTCAGCTCGCGGCAGAGGCTGCGCGTCAGCATGGCGTGATTGATGCAGCCCAGGCGCAGGCCTACGGTAATCACCGCCTCGAGCTTTGCCAGGGCGGCGACGTGGCCGATATTCTCGTCGGCGTTAAGGGGGACCATGATGCCGCCGATGCCCTCGGCGACGATCGTGCCGGGAATTTTGTCGACGGCATCGGCGAGCCGCTGCGCCGTAAGCGGGGGGCAATCTTCGGCGAGTGCCGCGGACCAGGGGTCTCCGGCGTTTTCAAAGCGGGCCAGCTCGGAGTGCGGTACGTCGGCGAGCCGGCCCGCATGCTGCGCGTCGCCCTCCCCGCGCGGCTTTACGCCCGTCTGGACGATCTTGACGATTGTTGGGTTTTGGCCGGCGCGGCGTAAGGCAAGCGCGAGTGCGGCCGTCACCCGAGTCTTTCCGACGTCGGTGTCGGTTCCGGTTACGAAGTAGCGCTGCATCGCCGTAGCTCTTCTGCGAGCATATCTACCTGCTCCAGCGTGTGGTCGGCGCGGATCGTGATGCGCAGCCGTGACGTACCGGGTGCCACGGTGGGCGGGCGGATCGCGGGGACGAAGATGCGGCGCTTCAGTAGTTCGTCCGAGACGCGCAGGGCGCGCTCCTCGCTGCCGAGGATGACGGAAACGATAGGCCCTTCGATGGAGCCTCTTCCGAGCGCGGTCGAAGGACGCAGGGCGGCGCGCAGGCGCGCGGCGTTTGCTCGAAGGCGTTCGCGGCGATCGTCGCCGCGGCGTGTAAGGAGAAGAGCGATGCGCGACGCGAGCGCCAGCGACGGTGGCAGCGCGGTGTCGAAGATGAACGTCCGCGCACGATTGACGAGCAGCTCGATCGCCGTCGCGGGGCCCGCAACGAAACCGCCAAGCGAGCCAAGCGCTTTCGAAAGCGTTCCGAGGATAAGGATGCGCGGATCGTCGAGCGCGCGAGCGAGGCCCGCGCCTTGCGGTCCGGCGATTCCGAGCGCGTGCGCTTCATCGAGCAGCAGGACGTCTTGCTCTCTCAAACATTTGAGGAGTGCGGTAGGATCGATCGCATCGCCGTCCATTCCGAAGATCGATTCGCTGATCACGAGCAAACTCTTGGACGTACTCGCCGCCGGGAGCGTGGCATGCTCGTAGATCGAGTGAGGTTTGCGCGCAAGACGGATTCCGTCGATCAGGCAGGCATGGTTGAACTGGTCGGAGAGAATCGTTTCGACCAGCTCTGCCAGCACCGGAATCGTTCCCGTACCGGCTAGGTAACCCGAAGAAAAGAGTAATGCACGCTCGCGGCCCAGCCACTCCGCCAGCTCGTCTTCGAGAAGCGCAAGCTCGCGGTGCCGTCCTCCCAGCAAGCGTGCGCCGCCCGAGCCGACGCGTGTCGCTCGTTTGAGCGCCTCCACGACTTGCGGATCCGTCGCCAAGCCCAGGTAATCGTTCGACGAAAAGTCGATGACGTCGGCAAGCCCATGCCGTGGGAGCTCGCGGTAGCGATGCTCGCTGCGAATAGCTTCGAGTGCGTGCTCCGCCGCTTGTAGGTAGGTCACTATGACGCCGCAAGCACCGTTGACAGCGATTCGAAGAAGCCGTCGACCTCTTCATCGGTCGAGCAGAGCGGCGGAACGAACTGAATTACGTCGCCGATCGATCGCGTGAAGTGGCCCGCGTCGTACAGCGCATCGGCAGTGGGCCTGCCCAAATCGTTGCGCAGCTCGATCCCGAGCATCGTCCCGCCTTGGCGCGCGTCGTGCACGAGCGGATGGGCGCGTAAGCTTTCCAGGTGCGCGCGCGACCGTTGGGCGATACCCTGCGCGCGCTCGAGCGTTCCTTCTTCTTCGAACAACGCGAGCGATGCCAGCGCCGCGGCGCATGCAATCGGATTTCCGGCGTACGAGTGACCGTGAAAGAAATGGACGAGTTCGTCGGGGGCGCCGAGGAATACGTCGTACAGCGATTGACCGACCAGCGTCGCAGAGAGCGCCATCGCACCGCCCGTCAAGCCTTTTCCGACGCAGACGATATCTGGGCTAACGCCGATCTGTTCGAAGGCGAACATCGTGCCGGTACGCCCGAATCCGGTAGCAATTTCGTCGCAGACGATCAGCGCTTCGACGCCCCTTAACCGTTCGTAGGCCTTCTTCGGAACCAGCCGCATACCGGCTGCGGCTTGCACCAGCGGCTCGAGGATTACCGCCGCAACGTCCTCTCCGAGCGGAGCGGTTGCGTCGTAACTCTGCGTCTCGAACGTGACGCTGCCGAAGCGCGACTTGAAGACCGCGATATCGGAAAGGCTCATCGCGCCGATCGTATCGCCGTGGTAAGCGCCACTCAATCGCACGAAGCGGGTGCGATGTGGCTGCCCGGCGTTCTGCCAATATTGCAGCGCCATCTTGATTGCGGCCTCAACGGCGCTGGCGCCGTCGCTTGCAAAGAACGCGCGATCCATGCCCGCGAGGGCACAAAGCCGCTCGGCGAGCTCTTCAGCGACGGGGTTCGTTGCCCCGAGTAGCGTCGCGTGATCGAGCGTCGCCGCCTGACGCGCGATCGCCTCGACGATGCGTGGATGGCAATGACCGTGAATCGTCGTCCAAATCGAGCTGACGGCATCGTAAACATGCCGGCCGCGCGCATCCTCCAGCATCGTTCCACGGCCCCGCACGAACGTTCGCGTTCGCTCGTCAAAGTGCCGCATCTGCGTGAACGGCAACCATAGATGCGACATCTTGGCCGTTTTTCGCTGTCAGCGAGCGGTCCCCTCACGCAACGGGCAGTATTTTTCTCGTGGCCAAGTTGCGCCGGTCTTGCCTTTTGATATAAGCTAATTCGATGTTCGAGAACACGCAACGCTGATGTCACGGCCGCACGAAGACCGTCAGCATCACACAGCCACCGACCACCACGCCGGCGGGCCGGCAATCGTCTTTGCGCCCGGTGCATGGTGGGCGATTGGCGTCGTGCACGTCACGGCGGAGCGTGCCGACGCCGCAATCGCGTCGTACGAAACTCTCGTCGAGAACGCTCGCACCTCGGCGGCGCGCGTACACGAAGCCGCCATTCTGCGCTCGCAGAATCATCGGCGCGTGATCGTGCTGCTCCATCTTGACGGGCACGAGGCATTCCGGCACCTCGGGGCAGCCTGGGACGATCATCATCTGGTCGCGCAGCGGCACGACGTCGCGGAATCACGTTCCTTGACGCTCTACCGTCTGGCGGCGAACCTCGGCGACGCGGCGATCGATCCGGCATCGACCGACGCGCTAGCGTTCGAGCAATTCTCTGACAACCTCGAACGGATGCAGGCAGTCACGAGCTCCATCGCCGCGGCGCCGGGGTTCCGAGGCGCGTCGACCTTGCGCAGTGACGACGACTCCATTGCTGCAATCATTTATCGCTTCGCAAACGTCGAGGAGATCGGAGCATTTCGCGCGAGCGAAACGCTCCATCCCGTGCACGTCGTGCGCACGTTTGTTTGAGAAGCCGCTGCCTTTGGTTTTGTTACGCGGCTTTAAGCTTCCACGCCATCATCGACCATGAGAAGCCGGCAAAAACGAAGTTCAAACCGACGACGAACCCGATGAACCACAGAGCGGAGAACGGCCACTGTATCCAAAGCAGCACGCCGAGAATCACGCTGACGACTCCGCCGAACGCGACCCACCCGTAATGCGGAAACTGCAGCATGAGCGCGGTGACGAATCGGAAAAGTCCGCCGAAGACGAAGAGCGCGGCGAGCAGAAGCGTAACGAGTAGAGCCCCGGCTACGGGATGTTCCAGCAGCATCAAGCCGACGATAATATCGAGAATGCCAACCAAGAGCAGCAGCACTATATGTCCGGCGCCGCGCGCCATGACGGCTCCGGCCAGTTGCACGATGCCGGCAATGAATAGGGCCGCCCCGAGCACGATGACCGAAGCCATCGTCGCGACGCCCTCGGCCCATATGCAGTAAAGGCCGACGAGAATGAGTGCGATCCCGACGGCGAGGTACCAACCCCAGAGCTTATGGGCATCCGCAACGGAATCGGGTACGCCTGCAAAAGCCTTCATGAACCACTCCTATTCTTGAAAAGGTAAAACAAGAGGATTCGGCCTCAACCCGAGCGGCCCCTTACTTGGGCCCCTCGGATTCGCCGACGTGGTTCGCGCGGCGGACGGCCGGCGCGACGATCTTTACGACGACAACCTGCAGCACCGCGGCGGCGGGAACCGCTAAGAACGCCCCGGGGATGCCCAAGAGCATGCCGCCGACAACCGTCGAGAAGATAATTAGCAGAAAGCTCAACTGCACGCGCTGCCCGAAGATGATCGGGGAGAGGACGTTCTGATCGACGACTTGCACGACGGTGAAAATGGCCAGGACGATCAACATTTTGACCCAGCCGCTCGTCGCAAGTACCACCAGCAAAATGACGGGTCCCGAAATTACGGCGCCAACCATCGGAATCGCCTGAAACACCGCGACCACGAAACCGAGCAGCAAGGCGTAGGGAACCCCAAGAATCGCAACCGCGCCACCCATCGCCACGCCGACGATGGTTCCGTTGATGACGATTCCCTTTACGTAGGCGCTGAGGCGCACGCCAATCGTCTCGAAGGCCTCCTTCCAATCCCGGCTGGCCGTTTGCGGCAAGAGACTGAGAGTAAAGCGCTCGAGGTCGTCCGACGAGAGCATCCATCCAACTGCAAGCAGCAAAATGATGATCGCGTTTCCGAAAATGGCGGCAATCAGAGCCGGCCCTGCCAACAGGTGCGCCCCGACGGAGCTAAAGGCGCCCCCCGCGCCGTTGGCGACTGCGCCTGCGAACTGTTTGGAGAGTTCGTAATCCTTTAGGAAACGCTCGGCGGCGACGAGTTGGTCTTTCAGGGAGTTGACGTAGCCCGGAATCGCCTGCACGAGGCGCTGAATTTCGACGCCGAGCGGAGCGATTAAGATATAGGCAATCAGCGCTGCAATCAGAATGGCCCCGCCGAACGTAACGCCGACCGCGATGCCGAACGGCATTCTCGCGCCGAGACGATCGGCGACCGGACGCAGGGCCGCCGTGATCAGGATCCCCGTAAAGAGCAGGACGAACGCCGAGAGCGTGTCGGCAAGGACGAGCCAGAGGACGTACGCGCCCGCGAACACGGCCGCGGCCGTGAGCCACGTGCGAACGCCAATCGCTACCGGGCGCGGTCCCGAATCGATCATTGGGGCGTAAAGGCCACGATCTCTCCCTTGTCGCGGTCGCTCGTCCACCACATCGTACCATCAAACGTTAGCGCGCGTCCGTCGAACGGAACCGCGGCGACCGGTTCGAAGATGGCGGCACTCTGCCGGAGATCGATGCGCCCAAACTCGAGGTTCTCGAACTCCTCGTCGGCAGCGATCATGAACGCGCTGCCGGCGCCGGCGAATGCAAAGCCGGCGCAGCGCGCAGGCAACGCGATCTCCCGCTGGACTGCGCCACGGCCGTCCAGCTCCAAAATCCGCTGCTTTCCCTGCTGGCAGAGGTAGAGGGTCGATCCGTCGGCGGCAAGATGCGAGCCCGTGACGTCCGGGCACGCGACCTTATTGTCGAAGCCGCGCCCCGGGCGAAACCGGAACAGATAGCGATCGTCGTCGTCGAGTGCAACTACGACGGAGAGCGCATCGCCGACCGTCGCGAGCCCGTACGGCTTTCCCGGCGCGGCGATTTCATCGACGACGTCCCAACCTTTGGTGTCGATCGCATACAGTTTGTCCGTATCCCAAGACCCGACCCATAGCTGCCCGCCGTAAAAGGCAAGCGGCTGAGGCCGGCCGGCGGGAGATTTCTGGCGGTTTACTTCTTTCACGTTTTGCATACTCGCCTAAAGGCACGCGGCCTGCGCGAGGTTGCGTCTAGAGGACCTAGGCTTCGATGCGTTCGTCGATTGAGACGTTGTACAGGAAGAGGAACTTGCCCCATTCGTCGGGCAGCGTGTTGCGCTTGATCTGAATCCAGGGGATGTACTTCGGCTGGCGCGGTTTGCGCTGCAGCGACATGTTTGCTTCATGCGGAGTCCGGTTGTTTTTGCGGTTGTTGCAGCGCATGCAGGCGCAGACCAAATTCTCCCACGTCGAGTCGCCGCCGCGGCTCTTGGGGACGACGTGATCCACGGTCATCAGCCGTTCGCCGCGCGTACCGCAGTATTGGCATGCGTGTTCGTCGCGAATCAGGACGTTTTTCTTCGTTAGCGCGACCCGCTGCATCGGACGGCGGATGTAGTAGAGCATGCGAATGATCGAAGGCATGCGCATTTCGAACGTCGGCGAGGCCAGAATGCGCTCGCGGCCGTGCAGCATCTCCGCCTTGCCCGCAAAGATCAGTTTAACGGCGCGCTGAAAGCTGGTGACGTTGAGCGCTTCGTATGTGAAGTTGAGCACGAGCACTTCGCTCATGCAAACGTTACCTTCATGCTATAAAAGCGAGGCATCTCAGGTGCCTCGCTTCCGAACGAACGTCATGCGCGTTTCGGTTAGCATCTGCGTTATTGCTAACCGCTCTTCCGGTCGCAACCTTTCTTTGACCCGGTCGAACGCCGCCGTCGCCACGTCGATCGCGACTTCGGCCGACGCATGATCGGGCGCGCGTCCCTCCTGCTCGGTCAAATACGCGTGCGCGGCGAGGGCGAGCGTCGCAATAACCTCGCGCAGCAAAGGCTCGACGGGCGGGATCTGCCCTTGAAATCCGGCGCTCTCCCACTCGGGAGCGGCGGCCCCACTAGACATCTCGGGTCGAAATTACGCCGCGGTGGAAGCCTTCCCTTGCTGCCTAACCATCTGGAGGAAGTACCGATGGACACGAGCGTCGTTGCCGAGCTCGGGGTGGAACGAGGTCGCCAGCACGTTTCCCTCGCGCGCCATCACGCCGCGCCCCTCTCGCTCCGCAAGCACCGCAACGTTGCGCCCGTGGCGTTCGATCCACGGCGCGCGGATGAAGATTGCCGGAAACGGCGTGTCGCCCAGTGCCGGGATCGCAAGCTCGACTTGTGCCGAGTCGTTCTGCCGTCCGAACGCGTTACGCCGCACGGTGATGTCGATGAGATCGAGCGTCGGCTGGCTGCGCTCGAAGACATCGTGCGCGGCAACGATCATTCCCATGCACGTTCCCCAAAGCGGCATCCCGGCTCGCGTACGTTCCACGATCGGCCGCGCAAGACCGGAGCGGTCGAGCAGCTTCATAACCGTCGTGGATTCACCCCCGGGCACGATCAGCGCATCCACACGCGCGAGGTCCGCGGGGGTCTTTACCGGGATTGACGAGGCGCCGCAACGCTCGAGTGCCACAAGATGCTCGACTACGTCTCCCTGGAGTGCGAGCACTCCAATTTTAGACACCGCGGGGGGCCATCAGTTGCGCTTCCGTAAGTTGGCGGACGTCGAGGCCCGGCATCGCTTCCGATGCGCCGAGCGACCGGCAAGCCTCTAAGACGATCTCGGGCTCGTTGAAGTGCGTCGTCGCGTCCACGATGGCACGGGCAAAACGTTTTGGCTCCTTCGATTTGAAGATGCCGCTTCCAACGAAGATGCCCTCCGCGCCGAGCTGCATCATCAGTGCTGCGTCCGCGGGCGTTGCGACGCCGCCGGCGCAGAAGAGCACGACGGGCAACTTGCCGTCGCGTGCAATCTCCGCGACGAGTTCCACGGGGGCACCGAGATCGCGGGCTCGCGCCACGAGTTCTTCCTTTGGGGCGATGTGCAGCTCGCGAATCGCATCGCCGATGGCGCGCATGTGACGAACCGCCTCGACGATGTTGCCGCTACCCGCTTCGCCCTTGCTGCGAATCATCGCCGCGCCTTCGGCAATTCGGCGCAGCGCTTCGCCGAGATCGCGCGCTCCGCAGACGAACGGAGTCTTGAAAACCTGTTTATCCACCTGGTAGTTGTCGTCGGCCGGCGTCAGCACTTCCGACTCGTCGATGTAGTCGACGCCGAGCTGCTGCAGAACTTGCGCCTCCGCAAAGTGTCCGATGCGGCATTTGGCCATAACCGGAATCGTTACGGCGTCCATGATACTGCGAATCAGCTCGATCCCGCTCATGCGAGCAACGCCGCCGTCCGCTCGGATGTCTGCCGGGATCCGTTCAAGCGCCATCACGGCAACGGCGCCGGCCTCTTGCGCGATCGCCGCATGTTCGGGCGTGACCACGTCCATGATGACGCCGCCTTTGAGCATCTGCGCGAGTCCGCGCTTGACCGTTACCGTTCCAGTTTCCATGCACCTATTCTAACAGCCGTACCCCAAAGAACGCCGCGACGTAGCTCTTACGGAGGTGCGGGCGTCGCCCCGGAGGGCGCACCGGCCTGGGGCGAGATCGGGGGACCGCTCGACTCGGGCGACGGCCTGAAGGTCGGAAAGGGCTTCTGGCGCCAGATCGGGATGTTCGGATTGGGCGTCGGCGTCACCGGCGGCGCGGGGGTCGGCGAGGCCTTCGGCGTGGGCGGCAACGTTGGCAGCGGCTTTGGCGGCACTCGAGGATCCGGAAACCGCGGGTCGCCGGCGGCCGAAAGAGACTGCGAGCGCTTCCAATCGGGGCCGTACGGCTGCGGCGAAGCGTCGGCGCCCGACGGCAGCGGGGTGGGCATCACGGACTGTAGCTGCTGCTGGGTGGCCTGTTGCATGACCCGATCGCCCATCCGCTGCCCCACGGCGACTGCGATCAAGAGAACGGCGGCGCCCACCGCCAAGACGATCGTCGGAAATTTCATGCGCGCGCCAGCGTGCGAACGAGGTCGAGTTTTGCGGCGCGCGCGCGTCGGTCGCTTGGCTTGCCAATCAAGTGCACCTCGCGCAGGTCGCCGGCGGCCATGTTAACGCGCGCCGTATGTCCGCGAAACTCGAGCAGCACGTCGCGCGCGCGATCGGCGAGGTTACCGACGAAGATGCGCACCGCGCCTGCATCGTCTTCGAAGGCGATCCCACCGACTTCGACGGGCGAGATGGTTACTTCGTCGCTCACGTCGCGTCCGGCATAGATGCACGCAAACGGTTCTTCCGCCGAAAGCTCGGGCATATTCGCGTAAATCGTATCGTTGAGCAAATCGACGACGTACGTGCAGCGCCGGCCGCCCCAGTGCACCCGAGCGGCGGCGACCCATTTCCAATCCGCCGGACGCAGTGGTGCCAAGTGCGGACGTCCGCTGGTGCGATAGCCATCCAAGCCGCCGACGGTCTCGGCGACCGCCCACAGAAACTTCGCGCTGGTCCAGGGGGAAAGATACATTCCGCGGTTGCTCAACGAGCCGCCGTCGAACCATTCGGCAAACTCCCCCGGCACCGTATTGCGCGGGCTTCCGGCTTCCATCGCGGCATAAGTTTGAGTGAGGAAATGCACGGCGTCGTCGGTCATGCCGTTACGGGCGAGTGCCACGGCAAACCACAGAGTAAGGTCGGGCCAAATACCGCCGAGCAGCCCAAATCCATACGATGGAAAATACCAAGCATCGGCGGTCGAAATCGTGCGAAGTCCGACCGGCGTCACAAAATCCGCCTCCTTCAAGCGAGTAAGAATCGCTTGCCGCTGAGCCTGGTCGGCAACGCCGAAGAGCACCGGGAAAATCTCGTCGGCGGTAAAGTTGTCTTGGTAGTTTCCATCCTGATCGTAGTTGAGCACGAAGGCGCCCGTATCGTCGTTGTACAGATAATCCATCATGGCGGTTCGCATGGTCGCGGCCTCCGCGCCGTACTTTTCCCAATGGTCGTTGTCGCCGACGACCGCGCAGAGCATCGCCGCCGCCTCGAGCGCGTAGACGGCCTCCGCATTGATCTCCGTGACGGCGCCGTCGAGCGTGTAATACGGAATGATGTTGCGCCAGGAGGAAATACCGTGCATGTCTACGCCTTTGGCTTGGCAATAGACCAAGCCGTGAGCGTCGCGCTGCGAAAGCACGTAATCGGTAAGGCGAATCACCAGGGCAATGTGCTCCCGAACCCACTCGTCGTCGAGCGTCGCGTTGTAGTGGTGGAGCATCGCGATGAGATGCAGCGGCGTATCGTCGTTGATGTTCAGGTCGTAGTCGGTTTTATAGCCGGTGACGCCGCGCACGTATTCGACCATCAGCCCGCTCTCCTGAACCGCTTCGTTAAAAACTTCGAGCGCGTTGCGACTGAACTCCGGCCAAAAGTAGTCGAAGCCGTGAACGAACCAGGACGTGTCGCGTGAGACGAGGATGTCGGAGGGCGGCGAGTTGGTCGCGCCCCAGCCGTGCGGATACTCCTTGACGATGCGCAGCATGTTGGCCTTCGCCCAAACCACGCCGCGGCTGATCTCGGGGGAAGGCGTGAGGAATCGCGCGTCGGCGAGACGCTCGTTGAAATAGCCTTGCGTATCGTGCAGCGCGCGCAGATCGGAGAGCAGCGCTTCGAGCACGGGCCGGCTGCGTTCGGTTCCGGCCTTATCGTAGACGACGGCTAGTCGCAGCGATTCACGCGCCCCGGCCGCCACCGTAATCCGGTATTCGAAGGCGCCGAAGATGCGCCGGCTCACGAGCTCTGCTTGTTGCGGCGTGACGTCGCCCATCGTCGGTTTCGAATCGGCTTGCGAAAACGTGGCGCGGCGCATGGCCTCGAGCAAAACCTGCTCGCGCAGCGAGAGCTGGACGGCGACGGGACGGCGCGATCCGCCCCACCAGCGCTCGCCGCCGGTCTCGAGATTTTTCGAGCAGATGAAACGTCCGTCGTTCCAAGCGCGGACCTCGTGTTCGGGCTCGCCGTAGAATCGCTGGCCGACCAGCATCGCCCACGGGAAGAGCGAAACCTCAAGCGCTTCGGCGCCCGGATTGAAGAGCGTCACGTCCACCACGAATGCGACGGCGCGGTCGAACTCCGGCCCGTGCGGCACGTAGAAGGCTTCGGTTACGTGAACGCGGTGGTCGAGAGTAAACTCGGAGATCTGCGCGTAGGGAAGGAAGGTGAGATCGTGCTCGATTTGATGCGGAAAGAACGTGCGGTCGAGGAGACGATAGGCGATGTGGTGCGTGCCGAAGATGATCTGGTCGGTGTCGGCATCCCAAAGGCCTCGCACGCCGCCTTTTGCGGTCGATTGCGCGAAGGCTTTGAAGTTCCCGAGTAAGAGCCCGTAGGGGGTCTCGGATTCGTTGAGAACGTAGGCGCAAAACTCATTGCGCTGCGCGTCGTAACTCAAGCCCACACTCCGTACTGCGGCGCGGGGTGCGGAGGCGCCTTCTCGCGCGGCGGCTAACGGAAAAGGGTGCGAGCACCCTCAAAAATCAACCTGACGCTCGAAGTGCTCGCCCTGCGCAGCGACGGATATCACGGCATACGCAGCGTGATGGTGCCGATCGACCTGGCGGACGAACTGACGATCGAACCCAGTACCGGCTTCAGCTTTGAGTGCAACCGCGACGAGCTCGCGGGGGAGCGCAATCTCGCCGTCGCAGCGCTGCGAGCGCTGGGCGAGAAGCTCCCGGCGGTACGAATGCGATTGCTCAAGCGGATTCCCTTGCAAGCTGGATTGGGCGGGGGTTCCAGCGACGCCGCGGCAGTCTTGCTCGCGGCAATGGCCGGCGCATTCGGACCGGCGCCGCGCCTCGAGTGGATGCAGCTCGCGCGGAGCCTTGGATCGGACGTTCCCTTCTTCCTCGCGGGAACGGCCGCGCTCGTCGAAGGAATGGGCGAGCGCGTGACGCCGGCTGGGGCGATCCCACCGTGGAACGTATTGATCGTGAAGCCGCCCGTCGACGTTTCTACCGCGCAAGCGTATCGAGAGATCGATGCAGCGAAACGCCCGCAGCGGCCCCGGAGCGGTTGCGTCTCGATCGCAATGCTCGAGGCGCTGCAACGCGCGGAGTTTCCACGCGTGCAAGCGCTCCTACAGAACGATTTTCACGACGTTATTGCGACGCGCAGTCCCGAGGTTATGGACGCCCTCGACGCGTTGCGGGTTGCCGGCGCAACCAACGCGCTCCTGGCAGGCTCGGGTTCGTGCGTCTTTACGCTCTCACCAGAAAAGGCGGACGTCGAGGCGATTGCGCGACGCTTGGAGTTGCCGCCGAATTACGAGCGTTTCGTGACGCGCTTTGCGACGACGCCGGAGTGGAGATGAACGCCGTTCTTCTTGCCGGCGGTCCGTTGGACGATATTGCGCGCTTGCAGCCGGGCGCGCCGAACAAAGCCTTCGTCGACATCGATGGGAGAACGCTTGCGGGACGCGTACTGACAGCTCTCCGGGGTTCCCCGTCGATCGAACGCATTGTGGTGGTGGCTCCGCCCAGCACGTGGGGACGCGACGATCTTCGCGCCGCCGACGATTTTCGCCTCGACGGCGTACGGATTACCGAAAGCTTAGAGAGTGGCCTGAAGGGCTTCGAACCAGACGAAGACGTCTTAGTGGCGGCGTCGGATCTTCCGGTGCTCGCGGCTGCAGCCGTCGACGATTTCGTTGCCGGCGTACGCCGGCTCGGCGCCGACGTGATCTACGGATGCGTCGAGAAAGGCGCGCACGTGCGGGCCTTTCCCGACGTGCCGCATACTTGGGCTCGCATGCGCGACGGTACGTTTTGCGGGGGCGGCATGGTGGCGATCAAGCCGCGTTCGCTCCCGCGACTGGAACGCTTCATCGAGCGCTTGGGTGCCGCGCGCAAGGATCCGCTCAAACTGGCGTCGCTCTTTGGCTGGGATATGCTGGCCCGCTTCGCACTTGGCCGGTTGTCGATCGCGCAGGCCGAGGCGCGCGCGACGAAAATTCTCGGCGCGCCGGTACGCGCGCTGATTTCCGCCTATCCCGAAACGGCCGTGAACGTAGATCGCGTGAGCGACGTCGCGCTTGCGCGCCGGCTCGTCAGCTCGGGGAACGCCACCGCTTGAAAAGCTCGTTGGCGATTCCGAACTGATCGAGCGCCTTTCCGACGGTGTGCGCGATGATCTCGTCGACGCTCTGCGGGTTTGCGTACATGGCCGGGATCGGGGGCAGAATAACGGCACCGATTTCGGCGAGTCGGACGAGCGTGCGGAGATGACCGAGATGCAGTGGCGTCTCGCGAATCACCAGCACGAGCCGGCGCTTTTCCTTTAAGCAGACGTCGGCGGCTCGAACGAGCAGATTCGAGTTGAACGAGTAAGCGATCGCGCTCGCGCTCTTCATCGAACAAGGAATGATCAGCATCCCTTCAGTCATGAACGAACCGCTCGAGACTGCGGCCGCGAGATCGTCGTCGCGGTGAGCGACGTCGGCGAGGCTTTCGAAATCCTCTGCGGTCATCTCCGTTTCGAGCTCGATCGTGCGGCGAGCGGCCGCCGTGAGGACGAGATGCGTTTCAACGCCGCCGATGGCGCGCAGCGCTTGCAATACCATGTAGCCGTAAAGACTGCCGCTTGCCCCGCTGATGCCGATGATGATGCGTCGCATCGGAGAGCCGTTATACGTTGGCTGCAGGGGCGCCTGGTAGAAACTGTAACTCCACACCGTCGTGCCGGAAGCCGCGCAAGTCCGTTCCTTCATTGACGATGCCGTCCGCTGGCGTAAAACCGGAGACGAAGCATTCCTGCTTCGGCTGATTCGTTCGAGTTGCTCCGGCGTTCCGCACGACGTCGGCGCCGCGTACGCTACCCTTGCAGGGCGCACGGGCGAGCTGCTCGACGCGATCGACCGCGGCCGCCTCGCACTCCCGCCACCGGAGCGCGACGCCGTGCTGCTCTTCGTCCGGCGCGCGCGCCTCGTTCGCGAGTCTAACTCAGAAGCGGACGCCTTTCGCGTCGTCGTCGCCAAAGCGTTTGAGGTGAAAGAGTATGCCACGCTTCGACACGCTCAGGGTGACGAGGGGGAGGGAGAGATCGAGCTGGCGGAGCCGGTCGAACCGCAGGAAGCCGCGGGCGTGCCGCGTTGGCAGAAACATTTCAGCGCCTCGGCGCTCAACGCCTATAGCGAATGCGCGCGCAAATGGTTCTACCGCTACGCGTGCGCCGCAGTCGAAGACCCCGGATCGTCGGCCTCTGCATACGGCACCGCGTTTCATCTCGCGCTGGAGGATTTCCACGGTGACTTTCCCCGCCCGCGCGGCGCCGATCGGTTGGCGATGCGCAATCGCATGCGCGAGTGCGTCACATGGGCTTTCGAACGTAATCGCGACGGCTTCGAGACGCGCGTGGAGTTCGAGCTGCAAGTCCGGCGCGCGCAACGCACCGCGCAGCGGTACGTCGAGTGGCTCTTGGTGCAGGAGTTAGAGGCGCCGTTCGAGGTGCTTGGGCGCGAAGTTTCTGCCGAGCTCGATCTGGATGGACGAGCCTTCGTCGGATTCATCGATCGCCTCGACCGCGACGAACGAACCGGCGACGTGGGAATCGTCGACTATAAGACGGGAAGCATCGCAACGAGTGCGGCGGAGCATTGTGAGAAAGTACGCCGCTTTCGCGACTTCCAGCTTCCCTTCTACTACTGGGCGCGCACGGCCGCCGGCGATCGCGTGAGCAAGCTCGTGCTCATTCCGCTAAAGGACGCTCTGCTCGACGTGCGCCCGGTCGTGTTGGAGGTTGGCAAAACGATCAAGGTCGACGATCTGGAGCGATCGCGCGAGAAAATGATCGAGCTGAGCGCGCTATTAGCGTCGGGCGAGATTCGGCGTTTCGAACCGACCACGAACGCTGCGGCTTGCACGTATTGCGCATACCAGACAGCGTGTGCCAACAAACCCCCGGCGGAAGCCCAGCGTTTCGGAAGTTGATCGCACTCGAACTGTCGGACGACCAGCGGGCCGCCATCGAGGCGCCGTATGACGGCTGCCTCGCGATCCTCGGCGTTGCCGGCACCGGCAAGAGCACCGCGCTCGCCGAGCGGGCGAACCGCGCCCGCGTGCTCTATCCGCACGCGCAGCCGCTCTACGTGCGCGCGCACCGTCGGCTCGATGAGTATGCCGTCGCGCTGCTGCGCGCAAAAGGGCGAGAGATCACCCTCATCGACGATGTTGAGGCGGAGTTGCTCTTCACGCGCGCCTGCACACCGCTCTTCGACCTGCGATGGGCGGAGTTCGCGCAGGACCAACTCGATCCGGAAGTTCCCGGATTGCGCTCGCCGCAGCGCTTTCTCCAATCGGCATTTCGCTTGATCCGGCGGCTGGGCGATGCGAACGTGGATCCGGCGCTCTTTCTCTCGCTCGCGCTCACTGGGGCGACAGAGTTCTATGCCAATCCACCGAACTTTACCGACCCGTCGCTGCTGATCGCCACCAAGAACACGTTTCACGACTCGCTCGACGTCTCGGCGCCGGAGCTGGCTCGGCAGCATCGCCGAGAGGTCGACCTCGCCAAGATCATCGCCAAACTGTACGAAGCATACGTGCAGCTCGTCAGCGCGACGGGCCGCATGACCGGGCGCGACGCGATCGTCGCCGCGATCCACGCGCTGCGTGAGGACCGCGAGCTTGCAGCGCAAACGCGCGAGCGGCATCTGTTCGTCTTCGTCGACGACGCCCAGGAACTGACCGATGCCGAAGTTCGACTGCTGCGCGCGATCTTCGGGGAAGCCTTGAGCGGCGTCACGCTCTGCGGAGATCCCGCCTCGGCCCTTTCAATGGTGCGCAGAACCCAACCCGATACGACCTTCGCGCACGCCGGCTCGCGCATCGAGCTGCGCGTACAATACCGCTCGCCTCGCATCGACGTCTATCGCCCGCCGACGGCACTCGACGAAGCGGCGTTCGTCGCGCAACGCGTCGGAGAGTGGATTGCGGAAGGCGTGAGCCCGCAACGGATTGCGGTGATCTTCCGTTCCGTTCGCAACGTCGAACTCTACGAAGCCGCACTACTCGACGCAAACGTTCCGGTCGTGCTCTCCGGCGACGTGAACATCTTCGCGGATCGCCGCGCCTTGGACGCGCTGGCGCTGCTATGGAACGCGTACGACCCGTTTCGTCACGAATGGCTCTTGCGGACGCTGAGCGGACCGGCTGTGGGCCTTTCCGACGCCTCGCTCGCGATGCTCTGCGGTGAACCGCCGGACCCGCAGCGGCCTCTCTTTGCTTTCGACGACGAACCGGCGCCGACCACGCGCGCGAGCCGTTGGAATCCCAAACGGGATCTGCGCTTAGGCTGGAACGTGATTCGCGGCGAGCAAGATGATGCGCTCGGCGCAGATGCCGCGGCGCGAGTCAAACGATTTCGCCGGTTGCGCTTGGAGTGGCTCGACGTCATGCAAACGCAACCGTTCGAAGCGTTCGCGCGCAGAGTTTGGCGCGATGCTCTGGCGCGCGATGGCGAGCCGGATTCGGCGCGTGCCCGAGCGCAGCAGGCGGTTTTGGAACGGCTGCTCGACCGCTTACGCGATTTTTTATGCGAGAAACCAGACGCGACCACGGCCGAGGTTCTCGAGTACGCGCAGCAGCGCATGGAGAGCGATCTGGAAACGTGCGAGCCGCCCGTGACGGCAAACGGCTTCGTGCAGATGACGAGCGTCGAGGCTGCGCTCGGACGCGAATTCGAGCACGCGATCGTCGCGAACGTTCGCCCCGGCTCCTTTCCGCTCTGGTACGCACCGGACGCGTTTCTCTTTAGTCCAAAACTTGGAATGATACCAAAGGAGAATGCGGGCGATGCACAAGCAGCCCGTACGGCAAAGTTCAGCTACTATATGTTTCGAACGAAAGCGGCACGCCGCTACAACGACCGGGAGCGCCGCGCGCTGCGCTACGCGCTAGGGCGAGCGTGCCGGAGCGTGCTGGTTACGGCTTGGGGAGCGCC
>Ga0070762_10000432_pt1 | contig 17502 bp, 13 predicted proteins | sample HubBroMetageREF2_FD_66726 | JGI IMG/M metagenome (GOLD analysis project Ga0070762, IMG submission 66726) | Reference soil microbial communities from the Hubbard Brook experimental Forest, New Hampshire, USA - Hubbard Brook CCASE Soil... | ecosystem: Environmental > Terrestrial > Soil >...
CCAATAGGACTGCCCATCTCCTAAACACGGGTAACCTCCATGGAACGAACTTTGATTGCGACCATTGAACACGAACGGGCATAAAATTCGCATAAAACGAACATAAAGCGTTCATAAATAATTTTAGTAATGATGGGGAAGATCGGGCGATTGCATATACCGGGGAGAGTCGCCGGCTACGTCAGTGTCGGCAGTTATTCCATTGCAAAGAAAATCAATTCCCAGGCTCGAAGCGGTATCCAACCCACGGTTCGGTAACGATGTAGCGCGGCGAGGATGCTTCCGGTTCAAGCTTCTTTCGGAGTTGGCCCACGAACACGCGAAGATATTCAATCTGCTCTGTGCTCTGGCCGCCCCAGATTGCGCTCAGCAGCGTTCGATGAGTTACCACTTTGCCGGGATGGCGGGCGAGATAGACCAACAGATCAAATTCCTTCGGCGTCAGATGCACCTCGCGACGACGGACCGAGACTTTGTGAGCCGCCAGATCAATCCGACAATCACCAATCTCAATCAACGATGCTTGTTCGCTCTCACCCGCGGGAGCGCGCCGCAGATGTGCACGGACGCGCGCCAGCAATTCCTCGATCCCGAACGGTTTGGTCACGTAGTCGTCTGCGCCTGCATCCAGGGCTTGAACCTTGGTTCTTTCCTCACCCTTGACCGAGAGCACGATGATCGGAATCTTGGTCGAAAGCCGCAAGCGCCGGCACAACTCCAAGCCGTCCATATTCGGCATGGAGAGATCCGTGATCACCAAATCTGGCGTCCAGTCTTTCATGATCTCGACTGCAGTCTCGCCGTCATTCGCCACGCGAATGTCGTAGCCCTGGCTGGACAGACTGGTACGCAGCACGCGCGTGATCTGGGATTCATCGTCCACTACGAGAATGCGGCGATGTTCGGTCATGACGGAATTACGAGGGTTCCTGAGTAACGATGTGTACGTCTACTGGAGGAGCATCACGCAAGAACTTGTTGATGGCAGTCAGATACAGGTATTTTCGCCATCCACCTGTGGCCGATCGCCCAAAGACAACTTGCGTGACGTGTTTTTCGCGAACGAAGTCAGCGACCACTTCGGCGACGCTGTTTCCTTTTAGTTTGGTGACATGCGCGCCCACGTTTTCAGCAAACTGGAGATTCGCCGCCAGCGTTTTCTGATTGGCCTCGTTGTCATCCTGGCCCAGATCGACATAAACGACATGCAGCTCGCCGCCCATTGCCTGGGCCATGCGAGCGCCCCGTGCAATCAAATATTGCGCGCTCGGATTGGAGCTGATGCAAACTGCGATTCGCTCCCTAACGGCAACGGTTCCGCTGGCCTCATCTTTCTCGCGATAGGATTCCAGACTCTGATCCACGGCCTGCGCCACCTGGCGAAGTGCCAGTTCGCGTAGCGCAATCAGATTCCCGGGACGAAAGAAATTACCCAGGGCGCGACCGACGCGATCCAGAGGATAAATGTCTCCGCGACGCATGCGACTCTGCAATGCCTCGGGAGTCAAGTCTGACATGACAACTTCATCAACTCGCTTGAGCACCCAATCCGGCACCGTTTCGCGCACCGTGATACCGGTCAAGCTCTGCACTGTGGGCGTGACGCTCTCGAGATGCTGAATGTTCATCGTCGAGAGAACATCAATGCCGGCGTCAAGCAGTTCGAGCACATCCTGATATCGCTTGCTATGTTTACTGCCTTCTACGTTGGTGTGCGCCAACTCGTCCACGAGGGCGACCGTCGGTTTTCGCGCCAGAATGGCGTCGACGTCCATCTCTTCGAACAGCGTGCCTTTGTACTCCAATTTTTTTCGAGGAACCGCGTCAAGCTGGCATGCAAGTTCGGCGGTCGCTTTGCGCCCGTGGGTTTCGATCACTCCGATGACTACGTCCTCGCCACGTTTATGGCGGCGAATGGCTTCGCTGAGCATGCTGAAAGTCTTGCCGACGCCGGGTGCATAGCCCAGAAAAAGCTTGAACACGCCTCCTTTTTTCGTGGGGTCAGCCTCGGCCAGCCATTGCTCGGGAGTTTTAGGCATCGCGGCTATTGTCGTCGAGCGGATCGAAAATGTCGATATTCCTTTGAAGCCTAGTGATGCTCACTGATCCCCGGTGGAAAGATCAGCTACAATCGGCGACGTGAACCAACCGCGATTCAGGTCGATCTTGCGCTACGCTGCGACAGCAGCCGCCGTAGTGGTTGTCGTGTTTGTCTACCACACCGTGATCAAGGTGAATCCGACGACTGTCGCACTCACTTTCCTGGTCGGCGTATTGATTGTGTCGGCAAACTGGGGATTGCGCCCTGCTTTTTTCATGGCGCTGGTCGCCACCCTGGCCTTCAACTACTACTTTCTTCCTCCGGTCGGCACGTTGACGATTGCAGATCCCCAGAATTGGGTCGCCCTGTTTGCTTTTCTGGTCACTGCCATCATCGCCAGTCAACTGGCGGAGCGAGCCCGCCGCGAAGCGCAAAGCGCCAACGAGCGCCGTGGCGAGGCTGAACGTCTTTACAAATTCAGCCAGCAACTTCTTTCCAGCGACAACGTAGTCGAACTGTTGAACGCTATCCCGCGATACATTGTCGAACGTTTTGCAGTCAAAGCCGCTGCCATTGCGTTGCCCAATCGCCCGGATGTCTATCGTTCCAGCTCCGCCGTCCACGATCTAGAGCTGCATGATCTCCAACTGGTTTGTATGCGCGGCGAGCCGATGACCGACCCCGAGAAACAAGCCGTGTTCATGCCTCTTCGAATGGGTGTCCGGGTAGTGGGCAGCATGGGCGTTTCGGGCGCAATGCTTTCCCGTGAAACTCTGGAAGCGATGAGCAGCTTGATTGCGATCGCAATCGAGCGCGCCGGGGCGGTCGAAAAACTCAGTCGCGCTGAAGCCGCCCGTGAGAGCGAACAGCTGCGGTCAGCCTTGCTCGATTCAGTAACCCACGAGTTTCGCACTCCGCTGACAGCCATTAAAGCGTCCGCGACCTCGCTGCTCTCAAATCCTGGACTGGACGGCGCTCAACGGACGGAACTCCTGACCGTGATCAACGAAGAGAGTGACCGCTTGAATCGTCTGGTGGGCGAAGCGGCCGAAATGGCGCAACTCGACGCCAACCAGTTCGAGCTTCAACTGGGAGCCCACCCGATTCGGGAGGCTGTCGATGCGGCACTGGAGAAAGTAAAGCCCGCACTAGGGCAACATCCGGTCGACGTCCGACTGCCTGACAACCTGCCTTTCGTCCGAATGGATGAAGGCCGCGTCACGGAAGTGGTGACGCAGTTGCTGGAAAACGCAGCCAAGTATTCTTCACCCGAATCTCCAATTCAAGTTACAGGAGAACTCGGGAACCGGATGGTGATGACTAGCGTCGCCGACCGCGGACCGGGGATTGACGATTTCGAGCAAGCCTTGATATTCGAGAAATTCTATAGAGGCCGCGATCAGCGGCTCCAGGTGCAGGGCACCGGCATGGGCCTGGCGATCGCCAAGGCAATCGTCGAGGCCCACGGAGGCAAAATCGGCGTCACCAGCCAGCCCGGCCACGGATCAGTTTTCTATTTCACCCTACCCGTCGTCTAGCCTTACGTGCATAACTCCTCGCCGCCACATCGCGGCCGCTCTGCGGAAGCGAGGAGTTCCGGTTTACGGCAAGTAGTACCGGAACGACGTGAAGAACATATTCTCTGTCGCTGAAGGGTTCCCACCTTTCCCGGCCCACGTATTGCGATCGATGTAGGAGTACTGGGGTCCCCATTGAATCCTGCCCTTCGGGCCTTGGTAAAAGCGATACCAGAACCCGATGGTGCCTTCAATGATGCTCCGCGTGTCTCCGTTGCAGTTTGACAAGCCTCCGGGATTGAACCCGTTGGTCAGAGGCGTTCCCACTGCTCCCGGTACCGGAATGCTTGCGGTGCCGCCCGTGGGATCGGTCGAGGTCGGGGGAGTCGCCACGGTGGTAGTCGTGGCAGCCGGTGGGGTCTCTGTATAGCAGCCTGAGTTATTGAAGAGCGTCGATCCATATCCGACGCCCTTCCCGCCAGCGACGAATGCAGTCCGGTCTTCATATTCGCCGCCCACATTGGCGTAGACGTCCAACCTTGTGCCGTGGTATTCCATGGTGCCTAGAGCTTGGTAGTTCCTTACCGGAACCAGGACGCCATCGGGCCGGACAACCAGATCCGAGAGGCCTGCACTGCCGTACCGCCCAATGCCATTGCCGCCGAGGAAGTGCGCCCCCAAGTCGAAATGCTTAGCGATGGTGCCGCGGATGTTGGCACCGATACCGCCGTCGAAAGCGGAGTTGTTATAGGCGCCTACAGCGGAAGGCTTGGTCGCCGTCCCCAAGGGGTAAATTCGGTCGCGGAAGTCGGTAAAGACGCCAAAGACCTCGAAGTGTCCCCAGCCCGGCTCCACGGCGAGCTTGCCAATGAAATCAGGTGTGGGATTGTAAGAGTAGTTTGCGGTTGGGTTGTACAGGCCGCTGCTCGCACCTTGTTGGCCAAGCACGAAGTTGGTGCTGCTCCCGTGGCCACCAACAGTGGCCTGCGAGTCCTCGACCGAGAACGCAGCCCACGCTTTGTTGCTGATATTCTTGGACACCCGGAAGCCATACTGCCGGGCCCAACTAAAGCCGACGTTATACTGGGGGTCGATGGTCATGGGCAGGGCTTCGCTGCGGTTGTCAACGCCCTTCTTGGTTTCCGTCACCAAGCTCCACATTTGACCGCCAGTAAAAGTCCACCCGCTATTCAACGCCGCCTGGGCGAACGCCTGGCGCACACGAAGTGTATAGCTGTTGCTCTGATTGTTATTCGAGGTAGTTCCAGCCGACAGGAAGTCAGCCTCGTAGTAGCTACCGATTTTGGCGCTACCCAGTTTGCCCTCGGCCAATAACGACAGACGCGACTGACGGCCGGACCCAAAGAATTCCGACATGTGACTCGACGCCGAGCCATCGAACGGAATCGAGTTGAAAGGCGTGTTGATGTCGGCGCCAAGCGCGTGCGAACGCCACACAGTTTCTGCCGCGGCGAAGCCTCCTGGCGTAATCGTGATGCCTTTGTAATGGATTGCCAGGGGACTTTCGAGCGCATCCTTGACGTTCTTTTGTGTCTCTTGCAACGAGAGCGCCGTGTTGGTTGCGTTCTGCTTGAGGTCCGTCACGTCGCTCTTTACTGACGCCACGTCCTGCTGCTGTTGGGTACTCTGAGATGCAGCGGCGTCGGCCTTCTGCTGTGCCGCCGTGGCGTCGCTCTGAACTTGTCCGACTTGCTGCTGCAACTGCTGGATTTGCGCATCTCGACTTTGTACTTGTTGCGTAAGTTGCTGAATTTGTCGCTGTTGCGCATCGATTGCCAGCTTCATTTCGTTGAGCTGGATCGCAACACTGGGCGTAGACGTCTTAGCGACCGCCCTCTTCTTGGTAGTTGTAGCGGTGCCTGCAGTCGTACCTTGCTGTGCCGACGCCGCGAGTGCGCCGACGACGAGCGCAAACGCCAACGCCAAAGCCATTACGTGCTTCATTTCTCCTCCCGAATTTCAAAGATGACTTCTGAAAAAAAAGCGCGTGACTTCCCTTTGTGTGTTTTAGTGCTGGGTTATGTGAGACTGCTGATGCTAGCGGTGATTTGTTACAGAAGTGTGAATATTGTGTGAACGTCGCGTTAATCCGCTCAAAGTTGTGTTTCTTGCTTGAGAAGGCCACGACCCAAATTGCAAAGTTCCCTTCGCGATACTGCCGCGACGCGCAGTCCTGGAACCAACGGGAGGTCGCCTAGTAGTCGATCCTCGTTGGCCAGCCCCACTGCGAAAGACCTTGCTCGCCAGCACATCCTTCGCCAAATGTGGCACACTCTTTCTTCAGGGGTGCGATGAACATTTTCGAATTCACCATTCTGGTAGCCGCAGGTTCGTTTTTAGCGGGCCTCCTGGGATCGCTCACCGGTCTCGGCGGCGGAGTCGTTCTCGTACCTCTGCTGACCCTCTTTTTCAAAGTCGATATTCGCTACGCCATCGGGGCTTCCCTGGTTTCCGTGATCGCGACTTCTTCGGGCGCAGCAGCCGCCTACGTAAAAGAAGGATTCTCCAATATCCGCATTGGCATGTTCCTTGAGATTGCGACTACTTTTGGCGCTCTAGTGGGAGCATTTCTGGCGGCCTTCATTTCCACCAAAGCCTTGGCGGTGATTTTCGGCCTGATGCTGCTCTATTCGGCCTATCTTTCCCGCAAGCCCCGACCGCGCGCTGAGCGTAATTTGCCATCAGATCCCCTCGCCACCCGGTTGCGTATGAATGGAAGTTTTCCATCGGAAGAAGGCGGAATGCGCCAGTACAACGTACAACGCGTACCCACGGGTTTCAGCCTCATGTTTGGCGCAGGCGCGCTATCTGGACTCCTCGGTATCGGTTCAGGAGCGGTGAAAGTCCTCGCCATGGATCAAGCCATGAAGATCCCATTCAAGGTCTCGACCACCACCAGCAACTTCATGATCGGGGTTACCGCGGCCGCCAGCGCTGGCGTTTATCTCAACCGCGGATATGTCGATCCGGGCCTAGCCATGCCTGTCATGATTGGCGTCCTTGCCGGTTCCCTCCTGGGCGCCCGCATTCTGGTGAAGGCCGAGACGAAGGTTTTGCGCCTCGTCTTCAGCGTCGTGATTGCCGTCCTTGGCATACAAATGCTCTATAAAGGATTTACCGGAGGAATCTGAATTGGCGGAAATCGAAACCCGGGCATTCACCGATCAGAAGCTCGAGAACATGGTCGGCAACCTTCTCCGTGCCGGCGTGTCTCTCTCCGCTTTGGTGGTCTCGCTTGGCGGCGTAATCTACCTCGCCCGGCATGGTCGGGAGCCCGCGAGTTACCATGTATTTCACGGCGAACCCTCGGACCTCAAAAGCCTGGGCGGAATCGTTCGCTACGCCTTCGCATTCCGCGGCCGCGGAATCATTCAGTTAGGGCTGTTGCTGCTTATCGCCACCCCAGTCTTTCGGGTCGCACTATCGATCTGGGGATTCGCCGAGGAGCACGATCGCATGTATATGATATTCACCGGCATCGTGTTGATAGTCCTGCTTTACAGTCTCCTGGGCTCCGGTTCCGCATTTTGAAGAACGCATTTCGACTGTAACCGTGTTGCCAGTGGATATTTTGTAAAAGCGGGAACAGCGACTTCCCTCTCCGGTGCGCAGCAAGCTCCCCGTGCGGCCAAAGGTATCGCCGCGAACTTCGGTACTCATTATTTGTTATTACTTGGCGATGCGCCACCCAACGCGGGCTAACCTGCGCGCAACATCACGCTTCCCCTCACCAATATGTGAAGGTGAAGTTGTCCAAATACGTGGTATTCGCTGACTGATTATCGTTCCCGTCCATTTGATAGTTCACCGTGATTCCCCACCAGTTACCCGGCGCCGCGCCCGGCGCGTAGGATCGGTTAATGTTGGTCGTCACTCCATTCAGCGTGATCGATTGAAAGAGTAACCAATTGTCAGATTCTCGCTGCACTTGAATGGTCACGTGGTTCCAGGCGTTCGCCACTGGATTACAGGCTACGCCGCTGGACACCCAGTGCTGACTGACGTTGTCCCAAATATCCCATTCGTGTCCACCCAGAATGTTGCACTGATTGCCCCAGATTAACCCAAGGCCATTGAAGTACATGTTGATGTCGAACTCGAGGACCTGGGTCACACCGAGGTTCGTCGGGTAGAAGTAAGCATCGTAAGTAAAATTGTGCAAGGTTGGAAGGAGGGTGTGATTAGAGTCAGGCAGACCCTGCGTCGAGCCTTGGCCGATCAACGGATTACTCCACAATACATCGGCATAGGGCGTGCTGCCGCCGATGTTGAACTGCGTCGCGTCTCCGCTCAGGGAGGGCGACTTGATTCGTTGCTTCATGGACCAAGTGACGCCCGGACACGGATACGAACAGATGCCGTAGCCCGGAGGCAACTCGCCCCAGCTTTTCCATCCACCGCTGGCCTGCAGATTGGGCAAAGGAGTTCCCATCGATTTTACCGTTACAGTTGTCGAGGCGTTGGCTGTGCCGCCTGCGCCCTGAGCCGTCGCGGTGTAAGTCGTGGTCGCGGTCGGTGTAACGTTGGTCGATCCGGTTGGCGGAAAATTACCCAATCCTGCGATGTCCACTGAGGTCGCGTTGCTGGTGGCCCAGCTCAGCACCGCGGTGGCGCCGCTAGTAATGTTATTCGGTTGAGCGTTGAAGGAAATCGTAGGTGGCGGATTCGACGTCACTGTGACCGTGGTCGTCGACTCGGCCGTTCCTCCGGGTCCCGTTGCTGTCGCCGTGTACGTGACAGTAGAACTCGGAGACACTTTGACCGATCCATTCGCAGCAAACGCACCTACGCCCGCGATGGCCACCGAGGTGGCGTTGCTGGTCGTCCAGTTCAGAACCGCAGACGTTCCTGCCGCAATGCTGCTGGGCTGTGCATTGAAAGCAATCGTGGGCTTCTCGTCCGATGTCGTTACGGTCACAATGGTCGAGGATTCGGTCTTTCCACCCGGCCCTGTCGCGGTCGCCGTGTAGGTTGTGGTGACCGTGGGAGTCACTTTCACTGAGCCGATGGCCGGAAACGTGCCAACGCCAGCAATGCTGACCGAGCTCGCATTGCTGGCGTTCCAGTTGAGCATCGTCGCCACGCCGCTCAACACCGTATTGGGCTGAGCTTTAAGTGCGATCGTGGGTGCCTGCCCGGAATTACTGGATGCGCCCATCGATCCTCCACCACATCCAATGGCTGCGATTAAAACGAAAAATAAAAAGACGAATGCTGATATGCGCAGAACGAATCGCATAGAAACCTCTTCCTGGTCAAATATTTCAGGCGAAGCGACTAGGCATAACTCTTGGGTTTCTTTGAATTCTAAGAGGCGTTACGAGCGAGTCGCAAGCTAAACTGCAGAAGTAAATAATCGAAAGTACACTGCGGACTCGCCCTGCTGAGCACGTATTGCGACTCTGGACGCGCGAAAGCCCGAGCCAAGGATGCCCTGGTCGCGTGGGAGAAGTTGAAAATGATTGAAGGCTGAGGGTGGCCCACCCAAGCATTTTGCTTGGGTGGGTCTTTCGAACGTTGGAGGACAGCTCAACCGATGGGCATCTAATCGCATGGAGCAACCTCAGCGTTCACCATCGACGTCCTACGAACCCTCCGGCGCATGCAGCACGCGGAAGGTATTACCGCCGTTTGACCAGACCAGGATCAGAGCGTCCTTCCCTTTGGGCACAGATCCCAGGGCACGCTGTACATCAGCCGCGCTTTGTACATCGTGGCGATCGACCTGCACGATCACGTCGCCGCGCTGCAGGCCGGCGTTGTCGGCTGAACTGCCCGGCTGCACCTGTTCGATCACAGCTCCATGAACAAAGCCGGGAGCTTGGAGTTGCTGACGAAGGTCAGGGGTCATGTCGGCAAGACCAAGTCCCCAATGAATTTTGTCGTGCTCATTTTCCCCGACTTCGTTGCCTTCTTTGTCGCGGCTTCCCATCGCTTCGAGGGTGACCGGGATGGTTGTGTTTTTGCCGTCGCGAATGACTTCCAGCTTGATGGTCGTTCCCGGACCCTTCTGTCCGACTTCCACTTGAAGCTCGCCCGCGTCGCTTACTTTCTGTCCATCGAGTTTGGTGATCACGTCACCGACTTTTAAGCCGGCCTTCGCCGCTGGTGAATCGGCTTCGACTTGGGTGACGACTGCCCCGGTGGCGTCGCTCACGTTAAAGAACTTTTCGTTTTCGGGCGTAACGTCGCTGATTCCGATTCCCATGTAGCCATGCGTCACTTTGCCGTCGCGAATCAGCGTGTCCGCGGTCGGCTTCACGATTTGCGTCGGAATGGCGAAACCCATTCCGGAGAACGCGCCGGAAGAAGAAACCAGGAAAGTGTTGATGCCGACGACTTCACCGCGTGCATCGACCAGCGGGCCGCCAGAATTTCCCGGGTTAATGGCCGCATCGGTCTGGATGAATTCGCCGGGCTTGCGCGCGTTATCCGAAAACGGATTCGGCCGGTTCAACGCGCTGACAATACCGCGCGTCACCGTGAAGCGGAAACCAAGAGGATTGCCGAAGGCCAACACGGTCTGGCCGGGATGGAGTGCGGTCGAGTCGCCCCACGGAATGCTGGGCAGGCTGCCGCCGTCCACTTTGAGAACGGCGAGGTCCGTTAGAGGATCGGCGCCGACCAGCGTGGCCTTCATCGTTTTCCGATTGCTCATCGTGACTCGAATGTCGACCGCGCCATCGATGACGTGGTTATTGGTCACGATATAGCCATCGGGCGAAATGATGACTCCGCTGCCGATGCCGTGTTCAATCTGCGGCTGAGGCCGGCCGCGCGGTCCAAAAAACTGACCGAAGCCCGGACCGAAGAATTGCTGCATGTCGTCGGGCATTTGTTGTTCCGCTGTGTCCGCTTTCGTTTTCGAAGTGACGGCGACATTGACGATGGCTGGGGTTACTCTCGCGGCCAAAGTCTCCATGGCATGGTCGAGCGAAAGCAGAGGTGCGACACTATTGTCATCGAGCGCTGCTGCGGCTGGAGCCGGAGCTGCAACCGAGGCCCGCGCGGACATGGGCTTGGCGGTTTCGTAGGTTACGACGGCAGCGAGGGCTGCGATTGCTACCGCCGAAACAGCTACGCGGGTTATTGTTTTTTTCCAGTTTGTTGGGGTTGCGTCTTTCATGATTCGTTTACCTTCTCCTTTGCAACTAATTATTTAGTTTTTGGTTGCGAACTCGTACTCTTCTCTAAAATCTTTCCAACTTCCTAAATCTGTTTTGCGGGAATTCTGGTTTCAGACGGAATTTGATTCGAGTTGAAGACAGTGACGCGCCAGACGTAGACTCTCCAAAACATGGGCCCTGCTTCTTCGGATTGCGAGGTTTCCATCACGACAAAGATTGCTTGCGGTGATGCTTGCCCGTCGATGGTCATTAGCACGGTCGGAATCAAGTTTTCGGTCTTAGGTTGAACCAGCCGCGCGTCTAACAGTCTATCGGACTCTTGGGGAGCAGTTCTTTCGCCCCGCTGGGGCTCGATTGCTTTCCGCATCTGACCCACGGCCTGCCCCGTGGGCTGCACTCTTGCGCCGCGTTGCGGCTGGTGTGACTTAGGCATCGGTTTCAGTGCTTGATCCTCAGGCTCCGCGGAGTTCACGCGGTAGCTTGCCATGATTGCTACTGGCTGTGCTTCGGGCCCGCCGAAAGTTGATGTCAGCTTCCCCGGAGTCGGTATCGCTCCCGCCATGGCAACATTAGGCACTGCGTCTTCGAAGGCCACGAGTTCAGGCGCATGCGGCAACGACACCAGACAGACAACGAAAAATGTCGCCACGGAATATAACGCCGGCTTCCAGACTCGCGTCGCACCGCAGCGATTCACATCCAGAATGCGGGAGACGCGCAGCGAAGTTTGGCGCATGCGGTTGACGATTGCTTGCGCCAGCGCCACTCCGCGCCGCATAAAACTCTTCTCCGCCACTGAAACTAAGCATTGGGCGTAACCTCGCGGATTGGTCGTCTCCGCCAGCACGGCGTCGTCACACGCCATCTCGCGTTCCAACGTAAGCTGGTTCTGAATCCACCATACCGCTGGATGGAAGAAAAAAAGCGCTTTTAGAATCTGCTGCGCCAGATTAGTCCAATCGTCGCGACGTCGCAGATGAGCCAATTCGTGAATCAAAATCGAATTCAGTTCGCTGGTAGAGAGCTCATGAAGTGCCCAACTCGGAATTACGACAAGCGGCTTGAAAAAGCCGATTGCGGTCGGCACCCGCACCTGATCCGATTTGCGTAGCGCGACGGATCTAACTGATTGAAATGCTTCGAACGTCGATCGCAAAACCGGGTCCAAACTGGCGTCGTCGATTGCCGAGCAGCTCTGGCGCAGCCTTCGTAGCTGCAAAAGCCCGACGCCCACTCTCAGTAATGCTGCGCCTGCAATTGCTGCCCACACGAGAAAAATATCGAGCGCCCATGACCTGGGAACCGTGATGGCAGAACTCGCGCTCCCCGCGCTGGTTAAGCGGGCGCTCGAGGCGGCAACCCCGAGAACCGGAAGCATTGCTATCGCCAGCAAAGCAAAGAACCACACCGCGAACCGGGTGCTGGAATTTCGTCGCCCCACAAGCCGCAAGAGAATCCAGGCAAAGAGTGCGATACCCACGCCGTCGAGCACACAATTGAGCAGGCTCGCGGCCGAGATTCGTGCCAGTTCATTCAGATTGAGTGCGGCGGTCATTTATTTACTCGTTCTTCTCTTCGCTTGGCTGCGTCTGTTCCAGGAGCTGCCGAAGTTTTTTCAACTCCTCCGCATCAACGCCACGGTCTTCCAGGATGTTCAAAACCAACATCTCATGGGAATTCTTGAAGAAGCGATGGGCGAGATGGCGAATCTCCGACCGCGAGGCTTCCTCCCGCTCCACCAGAGGCCGGTAAATGTGCGCCCGGCCATCCTTTATATGTCTCAGGTATCCCTTCTTCTCAAGGATACGGATGGTAGTAAGTACTGAGTTATAAGCGAGTTGCGACTTCTTCGGGAGCGCATCCAACACCTGCTGAACGCTCGATGGACCTTGTTCCCAGAGCACATCCATGAGCCGGAGTTCGGCTTCCGTCAGAGTCGCGGATTTAGTGGGCGGCAAGAAACCATCCTCCGTTCTCAATTATTAGACGCAATGAGAGCCCAAACGTCAACTAATTATTTAGTTGCATGAGGAGGGGCTTTGGGTTGTCTGGCGGAATCCAAGAGCGTGATGATCAGTCTGCGGATGGAGGCGCGAGCGTCTGCGCTCGTGCTCTTTTTGCTATCGGAAGGACCGCGGATGGAGTGAGGCAGATCCTTCCGACTTTCAGGTCAAAAACAGGAAGGTGATCCACTGGAGCACGAGTGAGGACGCTCGTGCCTGCACGAAATCGTCTATCCCCTGGCCAGAGTTTTCCCAAGTGAGGGGATTAAACCCGAAATGTCGCTTTCAAAGGTGGAGGAGAAAACATTCTCATCTCTAATCTCTTAATTCAACGACAAAGGAAACGCCATGCATCGTTTACTGAAAGCCGTTCCGGTCATCTTACTCGCGGTATCCGCCTTCGCTCAGAACGGCGGAGACGCTCAAACTCCAACCAACATGACGGTCACCACACCCGGCGGAGCCGCCAACTACATCTCACTGTTCTCGAACAAGGACACGATTGTGAAATCTGGAATTGTCCAGAAAGGCGGCAAAGTAGGTATCGGCACCGCTGCCCCTTCCTCGCCCTTGACCGTGAACGGAACCATTCAGAGCCTGGCCGGAGGCTTCGAATTCCCGGACAGCAGCGTGCAAACCTCGGCGGGCCTCGCTAGCGTTTCGCACGACTACACTATGGCTGGGCTGGGAACGAGCGCTTCACCCTTGACGCTCGCCAATCCGCTGTCCATCACGGCAACCAGTTCTGAAACACCGCTTCAGGTCAGCAACCCCAACGGGGGCTATGCCATTTACGCGTCGGATGACAGTTCCGTGGGCGGATTCGGCATCACGGGATTTACCAACGTCGGCACGGCAATCCAGGGTATCGGCAATTCGAACAACAGCATCGGAGTTATCGGAGTGGATGGATCAGCTGGCGGCTTCGGACTTTTCGGCTACGGAATCAGCGGATATTCCTGGGCTGGATGGTTTCAAGGCGACGTTAACATCACCGGTAACATTTCCAAGTCCGGCGGATCGTTCAAGATCGATGATCCGGTGGATCCCGCCAACAAGTATCTCTATCACTCGTTCGTCGAATCGCCCGATATGAAAGATATGTATGATGGCACCGTGACCACCGATGCTTCGGGTAATGCCACCATTCAGCTGCCCAAGTGGTTTCAGGCGTTGAATCGCAGCTTCCGCTACCAGTTGACGCCGATTGGACAATTCGCGCAGGCCATCGTCGCCGCCGAAATGGAGAACAACCAGTTCACCATCAAGACCGACAAGCCCAACGTGAAAGTTTCGTGGCAAGTGACGGGCACGCGGCACGATGCCTGGGCCAATGCGCACCGCATCCCGGTGGAAGTGGAGAAACCGCAAGAAGAGCGCGGCTACTACATTCACCCCGAACTCTTCGGTCTGGGACAGAACAAGAACATTATGGCTGCGCACCGTCCAGATATGTTCGGCGAGGATGGCATCATTATTCGGAAGCCGTAAGCTTCTTCCGGCGCTCTGTCATCGGATGACCCTGCTCCTTGTCTTCGGCAAAGAGCAGGGTCGATCTTTCTTTTGAGAGTGAAATGGGACGTGGCGCTTATCACGAGATAGACTTGACCGACACTCAAGGGAAACTTCACCCATGAAGCCGGCAGCATTGGGAGTTCGAATGCATTCCGGTTGGGGAGTGCTGGTGGCCCTTGCCGGAGACGCCAATTCCGTCGAGGTAATAGACCGGAGGCGAATCGTCATTTCCGATCCGACGATTCCCGGAACCAAGCAGCCCTATCACCATGCCGTCAGTTTTGGATTCTCCGCGTCGGGACTCCACGAGTCTGAGAAATATCTTGCCGGCTGTGCCGCCGTTTCCGAGCGCCTGGCTTTCGCGGCGATCGAAGAAATCATCCGGGAATTGGAGGGGCGCGACTATCGCGTCGTTGGTTCCGCAGTGCTTCTGGCGGCGAGCCGCCCGCTGCCGCCGCTGGCGAAAATTCTCGGGTCGCATCCGCTGCTTCATACGGCGGAAGGACAATTCTTTCGCGCCGCGGTCATCCAAGCTTGTCAACGCTTGAAACTTGCGGTCGAAGAAATTCGCGAGCGAGAACTCGAAGCGCAGGCCAAGGCGACATTCGGGACTGCCGCTGGCCGCCTGCAGCGAAGGATCGCAGACCTGGGACGCTCGATTGGTCCGCCCTGGACGAAGGATCACAAAGCCGCGGCGCTGGCCGCTCTCCTGATTTTGACGCATTAGTGGAACACGTTGCTGCTAGCAAACACTTAACATAATAGCTAACTATTTGTCTTGGCTTCAAAAAAGCTCTGATCATATATGCAATGGCATGCTACGACGGGTGGCATTGTCATCGGCCTTATACCGACCGGCTGCGCCACATCGACCTCGACATCTAAACGATGCGGATCACGGATTGACCCCCAGGTAGCGATTGAAGAACATCATCGTTTCCACTGCCAGGCGGTGGCGTGCTTCCGGAGTTTGGAATGTATGGCCATCGTCCAGCTTGATTAGAGTCACTGGAACTCCCGCCTGGTGAAGTTTGTCGTAGAGTTCCTGGGCTTGCGCAATAGGAACGTCTTGATCACCTGTGCCATGCACAATGAGGAATGGCGCATTTGACTTCTCCACGTGGTAGACCGGCGAAGCGCTGCGCCACACGTCAGGAAGTTTGGTAAAGTCCCCGCCAAAGAAGTTCGCGAGCATGGCATCTCCGTCGGGATCGTGATTGGTAAGGAAATCGCTCGGGCCACTCACATCGACCACGGCCTGCACTCGGCTGGAATATTTGGCGAGTGCGGGGTCGGAATTGTCGCGAGTGTCCTCCATGCCAAGCAGCGCAGCCAATTGCGCGCCCGCTGAATGTCCGAAAGACCCAATCTGATCGGCGTCGACGTTGTACTTCGCGGCGTTAGCGCGCAGCCAGCGAACCGATCTCTGCACATCATCGAGTTGCGCTGGCCACCGGTTTTCGCTCCCGTGCAACAGGCGGTAGTTGACAGATACCGCAACAAATCCCCAGCGCGCCAGGAAATTTCCCATTCCTCGCATCGTGCCTTTGTCAAAGCTCATCCAGCTGCCGCCGTGGATCAATACGACAGCGGGACACGGCTTGGAACTGGACTGGGCTGGTTGGTAGACATCGAGCAGCAATTTGTCGCCGCCTTGCACTCCATATTCGACATCTTGCTGGAGAGAGACCTGATCCGATGACGCGGGGTTCTCTGCCGCGCGGGGAGTCGACAATGTTGGGGGATGCGGATTTTGTTGCGCGGCGGAGTAAGCGCCACATCCGAACAGAAGGCCGGAGGCCAATAAACTTTGCCTGAGCGAGCGTGAAAACATAGATACTCCCGATTGATGTGCGACATTTTTTTAGAAACAACTTCAACTCGGCGGGCGATGGACATCTTTTATTTTATCCTGATGGGTACTCCGGCTAGCCTGCTCCCGCGAAGTTTATCCCTCATTCTGATCCTACTCACAGCATTGACCGTGGAACGCGGGTCGGGCGAGGGAACCCCTAAACACGTTCGAACTCCCAATATCACTGCTGCTTCATTCCCAGGTCGGTCAGGACTTTAGGATTTTCTTCGCCCGCCGCTAAGACTTCATGACACGCAGAACAGTCGTTCGTGATCGTCTGACCACCCGCGCTCGTATGGCTGCCGTCGTGGCAGCGGAAACAGCCCGGCGAATCGCTATGCCCAAGATTATTGGGATGGCTTCCCCAGGTCAGACGCATGTCAGGGAAGATGTTATGGAGGTAGATCGCTGCCACTTCCTCGCCCGCTTGTTGCACCAGGCTGCGTCGCGTTTCATAGATGGTCGAGTAATTCGTCCGATAGAAATTGTTAATTTCGTCGGGAATACTCTGCTTTGCGATCTCGCGGGTAGGATAATTTACCTTCAGAACCTCGACTGCCTTTTTCCTGACATAGGGAAGTTCCGGGCTGATGCGACCCAGCGACATTTGCTTGTCCACCGCGTTTTCGGGCAATTCGAAGACATGCGTAGGCCGGTTATGGCAATCTACGCAATCCATCACACGATGTTCGCCCTTATCCAATTGCTGTTGGGTAGGTTTCGCGTCCGTGGAAACGAATTCGGTGGTCTTTCCCTGATCGTCGGTGTAATACACGACCGGAATCGTCTGCCGCTCGGCGTCCGTCGAAATGTAGCGGATGCGCGCACTGTCAGCGATGTGATGCCCGTGGATGCCGACCGAACCCTGCCACGTCCGTCCGCCCACTTTCAACAGCAGCACATTCGTCTGCGGCGTGTTTTTTTCGTCGTCTTTGTAACTGGTGCTCACCAGAAATTTGTCGCCGGTAAAGCGCTGCGGCCAGTGACACCGCTCACAGGTTTCCCGCGCGGGACGCAGGTACTTAACCGGGGAAGGGATGGGACGCGAATAGGTGTGGAAGGTTACAGCAACGACCTGGCGCAGCCCAGAAAGCTTCGAACGCACAAACCACCCCGCCCCGGGGCCTATATGGCACTCGACGCACTCTACCCGCGAATGAGGTGAATTTTGATACGCCGTATATTCCGGCGCCATTACGGTGTGACAAGTCGTCCCGCAGAAACTCACCGAATCCATATATTCGACACCGCGGTACGATGCGGTCCCGATAATAAGAAGGTTGAGCATGGTGGCGAAGGTCACCCACTCCAGGGTCCGCCGAATTACTGGCAGACTCAAGTCGATGGCGGGAAAGGTTCCTGGTAGCTGCCCACGTGCGCGCAGGCCTCGCCGCCGTAGCCAGATGCCGATAGGAATGAATAG
>Ga0070762_10000433_pt1 | contig 17498 bp, 12 predicted proteins | sample HubBroMetageREF2_FD_66726 | JGI IMG/M metagenome (GOLD analysis project Ga0070762, IMG submission 66726) | Reference soil microbial communities from the Hubbard Brook experimental Forest, New Hampshire, USA - Hubbard Brook CCASE Soil... | ecosystem: Environmental > Terrestrial > Soil >...
CGTGCCAGAATTTCTAATCGCAAGGTCGGTTCCCGGGGGTCAGTTTACGGCCGACAGAATCAAGCCTCCGTTGAGGTTGATGACTGCCGTCGATGCTGGCAGCAAGTCGCCGTTTGCATCAATCTCAAGCGACACAGTTGCTATAATTCGGCGACTTCGTCGTTGTTCTTTCATTCCCTCAGTTGTAATAGTGATTGCACGTCGGAAATCGTTTCAACCGGCAGCAACAACATCCGTCGCGTGGTAGCGGAAACGCTTCTCTAATTCCGCATCGCGAATGTAGTCGACAACGGGCTCGACGCCAGGCTCGTCAATTATCACTCGTGTTGTGCTTTACTTTTCGGTTTGTCGAGGCAATCGGCATTGGATTGCATGGAGGAATCCCTGACTTGCGAGCTAACCGAGCGTCGAGAAAGAAGTCTGAACTCGGAGTGATGATGCTGGATATCGATCATTTCAAGCAGTGCAACGACGCATTCGGCTACGAAGTGGGTGACTCCGTTTTGCGGAGTTTGGGGAACCTCCCCAGAACGCTATTCAGGGCCGAAGATATCGTGTACCGCTGCGGTGGCGAGGACTTCACAGTAATGCTCCCTGTCATCTTTCCTCAGTGAATGGAACAGCGGGCGGAGGAAAGTCGCGAAGCAGCCAAAAAGGGAGCCCGTCCAAGTTCGTGGCCAATCACTCGAGCCTGTGAGTTCATCGACCGGTCTGTCAAGTTTTCAACGTTGGCGGGATCTCTTATCCAGTGCATCGCCGCGTTGCTGAACACGGCGTCGAATTCGTTATCGAAATCCGGAGCTCTCCCGTTCGTCACACGGACGTCCAGGCCGAGTTTTCCTGTGGCGTCGAATTGCGCTGCGCTGGCATCGACACCGATGACCTGGCATCCCATCGAGGCGAGCTTCGCAGTAAGCGCGCCATCTCCGCATGCAATGTCCAAGATCCGCTCGCCCGCGCGCGGCGCGAGCAGTGCGACCCGAGGGCGTGCCAAGTTCGGCGACGAAGTGGGCGTTGCGAGCTTGGCGTTCAGGATCCATGTTTGCGGCTATAGCATTTGAAGGTGGTCTCCCATTGCAGCATTAGCTTATCAGTTAACGTTGGTAGTTTGTTTTCGGCGTTTGGTAATTGGACCACGATTTAGGTTGGGCGAGGGGCATTTGCAGTGCTGATGGAGTCCCGTCGCTGACGCTCTCTCGGGTTCTTTTTACTTTGCCTCGCCTTGGCCAGTCTGCGCTCGGCCTCGCGGCTCCAGACTAGGTAACGCGAGGTTGTGAAAGTTCGACGGGGTTTCCTGCGCTTCGACATGGGTGGAGTCTCACACCCTTGTCGGCGCGGCTCGTGACACTACCCGGCAATTGAGGCGCGCGGCGGAAGAAGTACAGGTCTGGGTTCAAACCGGTCCCATGGCTCGTCCCTTCGCCGGAGACTTAATCCTAACTAGCCAGAAGTCATTGAGGTTCTTCACGAGGGACTCGAACTGCTTCAACTCGGCGGGCTTTCTGAGATAGCAATTTGCCCTGAGTTGATAGCTGGTCACCAGATCGGATTCCGCCGCGGAACTGGTTAGAACAATTATTGGAATCGATTGTAGGTGCGGGATTGCCTTCACACGCGACAGAACGTCGTGGCCGTGTATTTTTGGCAGATTTAGATCTAGCAAGATGAGCTGAGGGCGAGGTGCATCGACATACCTCCCTTGGTGTCCCAGAAACTCCATCGCCTCAGCGCCGTCACGGACCACGTGAAGACGCGCGCTCTTATTGGTCTCAAGCAACAGCTCTCGCAGCAGCCTGACGTCACCTTTATTGTCTTCAACGAGCAGAATATCTATCGTTACCACTTCGCTCCTCACGAGTCGATTGCGCGGTTACGTCGTCGGGTAAATGATGGACGAGCCTCCCATGCACGATGGGCCTGTTCTGGAAGGGGATTTTATCCTGCCACATCAGTTGTCGAAGGCAAGAACGGTAAACGATAAGGCACCAATTTGGCTAGCACCGACACAGTGCACGAGCTAGCCGCTGATAAGCCGGTTGATCTAAATGGGTCGACGCAACACTTAGCTAGAGCCCGCCTAGCATTGAAAACAAAAGCCTAAATCGCTTGTTAGGGTTAGACCAGCTGGAACGCTGCCCTGGCCAGGTGTTAAGCCGAGCACAGCCAAACAGATGGTTCTCCCGCGCAAGCATTGTCGAATCAATGCACGGGAGGGTGTTGCATCGACCGGTTGAGCTGGCACGCTTTACCGGAAACTAGGAAATTCGCGTCTCCGGTAACTGCGATAATCGGGCAATACGATTTCCTGCAGACGAAAGTCCGCACCCGAAGGCTCGTTCGCTCGTATCTCGTTGCCGGCTATCGAGAGCCGTCAAAGTTTTGGTCCCGATTTACCATCGGTAACGCTTCCCGGTTCCGGATTCTATTTTCGAATTCGCGTAACCGCTTTCCTAGATAATGGCGCCGGTGATGGCGAACAGGTCGAGGCTCCCCCGTGGCCCCGCGTCGGGTGAACGGCTGGTCGTAGAAAAATGTTCCGCCACAAATTCCGCTGGGCGAGAATCCAGTCACATAGAGGCTTCCCTGTGGCAGTTCAACTCCGTTGGCGTCTTGATCCGTCATCACGAGCCAAACCAGGTTGCCACTCCCGTCCCCCAGGCTGAGAAGGACCACATCCCCAACGCTCACGCTGGAAATACCGTTCGCAGGGTCAACACCATTATTTATGGCTTGCGCGCCTGTGGAAGAGAATGCTAGCGCGGAGGTTTGCGCGGGACATAGCTCACCTGCACTGACTAGTAGCGTCGCCGTTACCGAAGAGTCTGCGTTCACATTAAGCGAAAGCGTGTCTGAGCCGTTGCCGGGAGCATTGTGATGATTATTTCCGCTGCTCCCGGTGTCATTGAAAGTACCAGTGTAGGTTCCGCTGGGATTGGGAAACACGTAAATCGTGTAGAGGCCCGCTTCGCCAGTTGACAGAGCATAAGAGCCCGCAGCCGGGCTTGCCGGAGAACTCAAGCAGGGGTTGGCGTTGCCGGTCCCGGAGAACAGGTATTGCGAGCCGTCTTCGTTGGACACCGTTATGTCTGAATTCGTGCTGCTACACAAATTAGATGCGGTCAATTCGAACGATTCGTCCGGGTCGTCTATAGAGTTCGTCGCCCAGAGCACGTTGGGATTGCCCAGGAACGCTGGCTGTTGATTTACAGTGTTGAAAATAAGGCTGAGTTGCTGCGCGCATGGAGAACTCACGCTGCATTGTACGGTCGCGTTGGGGTCTGAATTTGTGGCAAAACCCGCGCTCGGCTCTGTCGAATCCGATTCCAGTAAGAACTGACGATTTTGCGCGGCTGCCAGGGCGTTGGTGTCGAGAGTCACTGCACCAACCAGAGCAATAACTCTGCCCTCGACATTGGTTCCAGTGTCAACGGTGATGCTGACGGCGGCCAGCACAGTGCCAGTGACCACGCTATCGACTCCGAGGGTGGCGGAGCTGCCAACCTGCCAAAAGACGTTGGCCGCGGTGGCGCCATTCGTTAGAACGACGGCAGAATTTGTTGCGGTGATCAGAGTGCTACCGATCTGAAAGATGTAAGGCCCGGCTCCGCTGAGAGTGAGGGTCCCGGTCAGCTGGGCCGAAGCGGCAAAGCAGTAAACCCCGGGGACGAGAGTTGTAGCCCCAACGCTCGTCCCTAAGATCAGCCCGCTGAGATTGGTGCCGCAGGATTCGGCGAGAAGGTCGGCGTACGCGGTATGCGCATCCGCTTGAGCGCTTGTCGCAGCGGGATCGTCGGAATGGATTGTGCCTCCTGATATTGTTCCTGGAGGAAAACCGGTGACCGCTGTTCCGGGGCTCACGCCAAGGTTACCGACGATGACAGTCGGTCCGGCATTCGTCACGGTGGCAGCACCCAGAACCACGAAGGTCTGGGCCGCGCCCAGTGGAGGCGCGGACTGAGCAACTGCCGGTGTGCCAAAACCAAGCAGGCACATGATAAGGATGGCTTGTCTCACGGATCACCTCCCAGGCGAATCAAGCGGTTCTAAATGTAGTATCGGCCAAACATCGGCCGACTTGAATTTCCCGAGCCGTCGCCGCTGGAGGTGTTTCTTAAAGCAACAACGAGGATTCGGAGGCGCAACACTTGCTCGTAACGCGTGCTAGCTCCCGATAAGTCGGGCTGTCTCAATGAGTCGACGCACGACTTGCTGCAAGGCTGGTTGCAGTGGCCTCAAAAGCTAAAGTGGTTCGCAAGTGCTGATTCCAACAGGACACCACCCTGGCTAACTCTAATTGACTACAGCTTGATCAACGGGTGCTCTGACGGCAGTACGGTCGTATCTATTGACTAGCGAGTGTTGCACCGACCAGTCGAGCTGGCATTCCTTATCCGATAGCAGGCCAGAGCGAGGCGAAAGTGTTCGCTACGTGCGAGATATCATCGCCATTAATTTTTACGAGGTCACGCGGGCAGGCTCTCAACAACGGGTGCAGGTGCATTCATAAATCCCAGAACCGCTTGTTTCAATTGGGAATCAACTTCATCCGCGATCGTCATGACGTCTAGCAGCACGTTGTCAAAATCGACGTATCCTAAATTATTTTGCAGCGTGTTAAACAGACAAACTTGTAAAATACGTGACTCTTCGACGACCATAGCCAACGTATAGCCTTGCTCGCGCCGCAGAACTCCGTGATCTCTTGCAGAACGAGAAAGTAAAGCCTTGGGATGAGGGCCTGCGCAGAGACGGAGAACCAGATCGCCTAGAATGAGCGGCAGGTGACCGGTGCGATCTTTGGGACTCAGTGCGATTACATTCAATTCCGGATCGCGTTCGACCTTTGACAACCAGTTCAGCATCGTCGCATCCCGGTCGCGTTCCAGAATTACTGCAACGCGCTGTTTGACCGACTGTAACCGGATTGACGGATTCAAGAGTTTTCTCTCGATAATTTCAACAACCTCATTCAGGCCAATCGGCTTCAGAAGGACTTCATTAGCCTGCCGAAGAATCGAATTCGTCGCTTCCTGGAGGGCGGGATAGCCGGTAAGGACCAGAGTTACAGAGTTGGGATTCGCGTGACGCATCGCGCTGACGACGGTAAGTCCATCTCCTGCATCCGGGAGGTGTAGGTCGCACAACAAGACCTCAAATTTCGCGACGCAGATGAGCCTGAGCGCTGCGTTTACGGAACGGGCCACCGTCACATCAAATCCTCGCTGCGCGAGTCCCTGTTGGAAAATCTCGCAGAAGTCTTCGTTGTCATCAACGAAAAGTAGACGTTTTTTCGTCACCACGCAGCCTCCGACACCTGAACTTTTAGCAGGGCACCCAGGCGGTTCAATATCGATGATCCTGCTGCAATCACTGGGCCGTTCGCGCTTACGTTAGAATCTAAAATTCAGGAGGCCTTGATCCTCAAAATGGGAATGGGATTACCGGAATCAAACTGCTAACCGCTTAAGGGCGACAGAGAAATAGCCCGTTCGTGAATTCCGGTCCTGAGCAGCACGGCGAAATCTTTCACAGATACTGGCCGGCTGAAATAGTAGCCCTGCGCTTCATCGCAGTGCTGCGCCTTAAGAAATGCAAATTCTTGTTGGGTTTCCACTCCCTCCGCGATTACTCGCAGCTTCAGGCTGCGGCCCATGCTGATCACAGCTGCCACGATGCTGGTGTCTTCTGTTTCAAGGGAAATTTGGCGGACGAACGATTGGTCAATCTTGAGCGCATCGAGTGGAAACCTCGTCAGATAGCTCAGACTGGAGTAACCCGTTCCGAAATCGTCCACGGCTAGCCGTATTCCCCTCGCTCGCAGCGATTGCAGCACGGACGCAGTAAAATCAGCACGCTTCATCAACACGCTTTCGGTCAGTTCCAGTTCCAAAAAACTCGGGTCCAAGCCCGTCTCACCGAGGATCGCAAACACGCCCTCCAGGAAGCCTTCGTCACGGAACTCCAGCGCGGAGATGTTCACCGCCATACTTCCTATCGGCAGGCCCGCTTTAACCCAAGCCCGGGCCTGCATGCACGCTTCACGAAGAACCCATTTGCCGATTGGCAGAATCAGGCCGCAGTCTTCCGCGACGGGAATAAAATCTGCAGGAGAAACTGCTCCTCGAATGGGGTGCGTCCATCGTATCAGCGCTTCCGCACCGGTGATTACCCCCGTCGTTAGATCGATTTTCGGCTGGTAGTGCAACGCGAACTCCTGCCGGTCGAGGGCCCGTCGCAAACCCTCCTCGATCGATTGCCGTTCCACCGCCCGGACATTCATAGCAGGCTTGAAAAACTGATAGCTGTGGCATCCGTTTTCTTTGGCTTGATACATGGCAGTGTCCGCATTCTTGATGAGCGTCTGTGCATCGAGGCCATCGTCGGGATAGACGCTCACGCCGATGCTCGCTGTGACGTGAAGATCGTGCTGTTCGACAACATGAGAATTCGCGACGCCCTCCAGCATTTTTCTCGCCGTAATAGCGGCATCTTCGGGTTTTTCCACCTCAGAAAGTAGAACGATGAATTCGTCACCCCCTTGGCGGCTAACCGTGTCTGAGCACCGGATGCAACCTAGGAGCCGGTTGGAGATACTTTTCAGCAGTTTGTCACCAACCGTATGTCCGAGGGAATCATTGATGTGTTTGAAACCGTCCACGTCCAGGAAAAGAACTGCGACCTTCCCGCTGTGTCGTGCCGCCAAGGCAATTGCCTGAGCCAGCCTGTCGTTCAGGAGCATCCGGTTAGGCAAACCAGTCAGAAAATCGTGGTGCGCCGAGTGGTTCATCTGCAGCGCCATCGCCTGTGCCGCGCTCACATCATGGAAAACGATGACCGCGCCGGTCGCGTGCCCTTCTCGGTTGTGTATGGGCGCCACCGAGTCTTCGATAGGAACCTCTCGTTCATCGCGTCGGACGAGAAGGCAACCTGACGGCAGGTGGACGATTTCGTTTTGTCTCATGGCTATCTCGACTGGATTTGGATTGGTTTCCCGGCTGGCAGCGTCCAGGATTCGGAAAACCTTGGACACGGGAAGTCCTGCGGCGTCTTGCCGTGACCAACAGGTCATTGTTTCCGCCACGGCGTTAAGGAAAGTGATATTCCCGGTTACGTCGGTGCAAATGACTGCATCGCCGATCGAGTTGAGAGTAACTTGAGCGCGCTCCTTCTCATCAAACAGCGCCTCATCCAAGGCTTTGCGTTCGACTGCTTTATGCAATGCTCTAACCAAACCACGCGCATCGATCTGTCCCTTGATCAGATAGTCCTGTGCACCCTCGCGCAAAGCTTTCGCTGACAGCGATTCATCGTCCATTTTCGTCAGTACCACGAGCGGCACGCGGGGGGCGGCGGCGTGAGCCCGCCGCACGGACTCCAGTCCATTTGCGTCCGGCAACTTCAAGTCGACCAAGATAACGTCGGCTGTCCGAAGCGCCAGGTACTGCTCGGCCTCGGCCAGGGACTCCACGTGCGTCACTTCCGTTTCGCGCAATCCTTGCTCAGCAAACATCTCTTTGAGCAAACGCACATCGCCAGGATTGTCTTCGATCATGAGAAGGACTTGCATCGCTTTCTTGGGCATCAGCAACCTCTAGTTGGGCAACTCATCGACTGAACAGGGCAGTCCACCGCGGAAAACGACGCAAGAAGGGATCTTGATTATCGCCTGTTGGCGATCATAGTCAAGATAACCAGGTCAGTCGGTCGCGCACCAGTTACCCGTGTTCGGTTAAGGAGAACAACTTCGATGATTCGCCAGCGGTCCTTCTTTCGAACCCCGCACAAACGGAACTGGCGCGGATGGCAGAAAGTCAGTGTGGCTTCGCTGATCACTGAGCCTCCGTCACGGCACGAACAGCTTTTACAGAGCTTTTCCGCCCTAAGCACGCGCGTTTCCGCGGCGGTACTGACGCGATCTTGTCCTTCTGCTTTTGAGACATACAGAGCCTGATCTGCTTTACGCAATAGGATTTCGCTGTTGGAACCGTGGGCAGGAAACGCCGCAAGTGTTGCGCCGACCGATTGAGACCGCGGTGTTCATCGGGCACCCGGGATTTCAGAAACGGGTTGCCAGGTATCAATCGTCTTTGAACTCGACATTCCCATTGCAGTGTGCCGGTCCCGGATTGACGCGCTTTCCATAGAACTGTGCCCTTAGGTCATAATCTTCCGCAGCCGGGACGGGCCTGCGAATGCCCGCCCATCTTGTTGCACTGAGAAATGAGAATATTTGCAGCTGGTGCGAAATCCGTGAAGGTGATTTGCTCGCGGTTCCTTATCCCAACTCGCGATGCGAGATTCGCCGCCGTCCTTATCCGCAAGAGGCGGATATCGTCGGACGAGTCACGGGCGTCGCCATGCACTTTGCTGAGTCCCACACCTGAGCTTCGCAAAAAGCCGTGTCCGCTGTGAGGAGGTCGTACTGCGATAGGCCCGGCTATGGGAGAGCGCCCGTGCCCGAACGCGAGGTCACGAACTACAGGACAGATCGCCGGCGCAGGCATCATCACTGGCTGGCGATGGTCACGCATTCCGAAACCGAGACCTTTGGTCGCGTCTTCATCGGGCGCGAGAGGGCGGAGAAGTTCGTGGCGTGGCAGAAGAAATCGCCCGTTGTGTTGAAGACTCGAATACGGCGGTTGAGTTGAAAACGCGGGTCGCGCCTCTCGTACGGCCCGCAGGAGAAATGGGTCTGTCTTTTTGCTTCCGCTGACACGAGGTCTTAGGCTGCGGTCGATTTCCCCGGGTCCTTTTCCATTGCAAAAGTTCTGCCCGCACTTCGGCAGCAAGCTTCCCCGTGTCGATTGCGCAACCCGCCACGGTGCGAGCGATCCAGGAGTCCATCGGGAATGCCTGTCCTGGGGAGTATCCGGGGCGATACAGGTCGGACGCGAGCGCGCACACGACCCGGAAGTGGTGGAGTTCCCGCGTGCTCACTTCGCCTCCATAGCTTCCCACACTTAGTTCGGCGTGATCGTCACACTCGTGGCCGCGCCATTCGAACTGATCCTAACAATACACTTCAGTTTTTGATTTCTGAACGCCTGCGATCTTGCCTGTCGCTACTCTACCGACACGGGCGAACTCACCACCTAGCAACGGTCTCCCGCATCGCTCCTCGATTTCATCGATGGTAAGGCGTTGCCGCAAAACCCAATGGACAGCGTGGTGGCGTACTTCGTTATTGGTGTGCTGTATCCGAACATGCGCAGTTGCTAATTGGCACACTTCGTCAGCCTAATATGGTGATCCGCTTCAATTCGTTACGATTTGTTTACTGCTTGGAAGAATCTTCGTTGCGAAGCCGATTTGTTTTGACAGCCACCTTTGCTTTTACTAAAGTTCGACTCCCCTCCAAAAATATTTCAGGCCTACCCCCTTCCTCTGGAGCAGTCGTGCATTTGTTAATTGCCGAGAATGACTTTGCCCTCGCGACACTCTTACAAAGCAGTTTCGAACATGAAAAATATGTTGTGGACGTGGCGGAGGACGCTCCCACTGCGAAAAGGTGGGTCGAACAGCGCTACTACGACCTGGCGATCCTGGACCTGGATATCGAGCGAGACCGAGGGACTCAAATTCTACAGCACTTCCGTGCCAAGCGGAGTCAGCTTCTCATCCTGGTTCTCTCCGACAGCAATCGTCCGGGAGGATGCGCACAGCTTCTGGATCTGGGCGCGGACGACTCCGTGCAGAAACCATTTTCATTTTCAGAGTTATCCGCGAGAGTGCGCGCATTGGTGCGGAGAGTGACGCGGTCAATGGAGGCGGTGCTGTACCTCGATGATTTGGAGCTGAACCGGATGGAGCACTCCGTAAAGCGTGCCGGACGGGTGATCGAGTTGACGCCGACAGAATTCGGACTGCTGGAGTATCTAATGCGCAATGCCGGACAGCAATTGACCCGCGCGCAGATTGTACAGCAAGTGTGGAATTACCCTTTTGACACGCTGACCAACGTCGTGGACGTTTATGTCAACTATCTGCGAAGCAAGATCGAGGGGCCGCTCGACCGCAAGCTAATTCATACCGTGCGTGGAATCGGATACGAGATGCACGGAGTTGCCAATGTGCCGACCCGCGAAGTGTAGGGTGCAACGGCTGAAACGACACCACATATGAGTCAGGCACTGATCGCCGTCGACCAAACCCAGCGCGAGAAGCTCGTCATCGAGCAAATGCCTCGTGTCCGATGCATCGCGCGTGGAATTCACGTTCGCTTGCCGCGCCACGTCCTTCTGGAAGACCTGGTGCATGCCGGAATTGTGGGGCTCGTCGAAGCGGTGAACAGGTACGATCCCAACAAGAACGTTCAACTGCACCACTACGCCGAGTATCGAATTCGCGGCGCGATTCTTGACAGCCTCCGAGAAGTCGATTGGGGTACGCGCAGCCTGCGCCGGAACGGCCGGCGAATCCAGCTGGTAATTTCTGATTACAACGGCCGGTTTGGGCGTGACCCCACGGAAACCGAGATCGCATCCGGGCTCGATATCAGCTTGCAGAGCCTGCAGCATCTTCTCGATGAACTGCAAGGACTGAACTTAGTGAGTCTGCAGGCGATAGCAGGCGAGGGCGAGCTGGGCGATCTGCCGATGGCAATTCGTGCGCGGGCGGATGATGATCCCTTCCACCAAATGCTTCGATCGGAGATGACATTGTTATTGGCGAAAGCGGTCAGTGAGTTGCCGCGGCGAGAGCAAGAAGTGCTCGCTCTGTATCACTATCAAGAACTGACGATGAAGGAAATCGCCATCGTGCTGGGAATCGGTGAGTCGCGTGTTTCACAATTGCACACCCAAGCGCTGCCGCGTCTCCGAGCTCGGATCTGCGAGCTAATGCAAAAATCCGTTCCTACTTGTCTTTCCGAATCCTCGGGCGACCGATGATAGCCCTCGCGCTGGACACACAATCACTCAGCGTGTGGGAAAAGTTTTCCATGACGCCCACACTTCGCAGCCGCTGCTCCAGGCAGTTCGCCAAACAACGCCGGACGACCGCGGAGCAGTTTTCACACATGCCGTCGCTGCCATAAAGAAAGTCCCGGCGTTCGCATCGCAAACATCCACGGTTGTCGAAGTAGTACCGCATCTTTGCAAGATGGATGCTCGGCAAGATTTTCCGCATCTGCAATGAAACGGGCTTCGGCATGTACCACCGTTGCAGGAAGATTTCTTCGTCTGCGTTGGGCTCGGATTGTGTCGCGTTTCAGCATGGCCCTATACGTTGTTCCTTCTTCGGGAACTCGATCCTCGTCAGCCAGAAATCGGTGAGGCTCCTTACCAGCGCCTCGAAGTCGTTCCAGTCATCCGGCTTCCTCAGGTACGCGTTTGCCTTGAGTCGATAGCAGTTAACGAGGTCGGATTCGACTCGGGAACTTGTCATCACAATTACCGGAATCGCCTGCAGCTGAGGGTTTGCCTTAATACGCGCCAGAACGATACGACCGTGCATTCTTGGCAGCGCCAGGTCCACCCAGATAAGGTCAGGGCAAGGTGCATCGGCATAGCGTCCTTGGGCTCCCAGAAACTGCATTGCCTCGAAGCCGCCGGTAACTACGTGAAGACGCGCGGTCTCGTTGACTTCACCTAGAATCACACGGATTAGCCAGCCGTCACATTCGTTTCCGTACACTATCAGAATCTCTAGCGGCACCGTTTTGCCCCTCAACTCGATTATGCGGCTACGTCGTGGGGTGGATGCGAAAGCAGGCACTGCTGTAGGAGGGGACCGTTTTGGAAGGGGGGTTCGTATGACGCGTCATCTGACGAAGTCAAGAACCGCGAACGAGGATTCCATATTGTAGATAGCTGGACCGCCGCACGTACCTCCGCCTTTTGGTCGGTTGTGGGGACAAAGTCTCCGCTGGCCGCGTTACCGGACCACTGCAAACTGGAATCCACTTCTCGGGTAAGCGCGATATTCCGGCAAACGGATTACTTCCCGGTGCGCCGCGCTACCAGCACACGATCGCTACTATCGGGCCTTCCTTCGCCACCAGGTGAAGGGTAGTTGCAGTTACCACCCTGTGACTTCACAATTCTTTGGCCTTTGATGTTGCTCAAATTTCGAAGATAATGGTGGTCCCTTCTGGAAAGCCTGCGATTTAGAATCTGCTTTCTCACTCCCGATTTCGGCCACAGAATTTATTGCGGAAGAGGTCCTCTCCCCCTTCTCCTTCAAGTGAACTTGGGAGTCATGTTGAGCGAAGGAAAATCGGAATGAGGATAAGCCATAAAATTGCTCTTGCGCTGGGCATTGTTACGTTTCTTGTTACCAGCGTTCTTTCTTATGTGGCTCTGAGCAGCGCAGAGAAACTGGGCCAGAGACTCGATTCAGTGTATGCAAACTCTATTCTGCCATTAAGGCAAGCGGAGCTGGCGAATCGCGAGCTGGACGATATTTATATCGCTCTTTCCAGTGCGATTGACCATACGGGAACTAGGCAGCAACAGGACTTGGAGGAGCTTGCGGAAAGCGAGCAAAAATTCAACGCAATTATGGATCGGTACCAGAAGAAATTAACCATCGCGAATGAACCGGTAATGCAAGACCTGCTCACGAAATACGGCGCATTGCAAGACCAGACGACGCGTGAACAGAACGCGTTCCACGGAGTGCAGCGCGATTATCCCTTGCTGAAAGCATCGAGCGACGCAATTTTAGACCTGCTAAAGAATGGCAAGCAGGCTGAAGCCATGACGCTTTCCTACAGTGAAACCATTCCACTCTTCCGTCGGCTTGATGAACAGACCCTTTCGTTGATTGAGTTGGAAGTCGAACAAGGCGACTATGCAAGCCGAGAGGGCCACGCAGTCCTAGCGGCGACAAAAAGGCAGATCGGCATTGCCGTGATCGCAACGATCTTATTCGGCTTCCTCATGGTGCTGGTTCTGACCCGCTTCTTAATTCGCCCCCTGCGCGAATTAACCTTGGCTACGGACCGAGTCGCCAAAGGGAATCTACTCGACCGTATCCCGATTCAATCGCGGGATGAGATTGGTCAACTGGCCTCGTCATTCAACCGGATGGTAGAAGACTTAATGCGCACTCAGAGCGAATTGATCGCGGCATCCCAGGCGGCTCTTGAATCATCGCGCGCGAAGTCTGAATTCCTGGCGAACATGAGCCACGAAATCCGTACGCCGCTGAACGGTGTCATCGGGATGACGGATTTGGCGCTCGAAACTGAGCTAACCGGCGAACAGCGAGAATACCTCGAGACGGTCAAGCTTTCGGGAGACGCACTGCTCATCGTGGTCAACGACATTCTGGATTTTTCAAAGATCGAAGCAGCGGGAATCGATCTTGTGGCGCTCGATTTCAACCTGCGCGAAACCCTGGAAGCGGCGCTGAAGATGCTTTCGGTGCGTGCGCACGAAAAAGGTTTGGAGCTGTTATGCGAAGTCGCTCCCGAGGTTCCTGAGATAATGTGTGGGGATTCCAACCGGCTGCGCCAAGTCGTAGTAAACCTGGTGGGCAACGCTATTAAATTCACGAACGAAGGTGAAGTTGCACTGAAGATTCAACTGGAGTCTCAGTCCGGCGAGGGCCGCATCTTGCATTTTGTGATCGCGGATACCGGAATCGGGATTCCAGCCGATAAACAGCGAATCATCTTTGACGCGTTTGCCCAGGCAGACAGTTCAACGACGCGGAAATACGGCGGAACCGGCCTGGGCCTAGCCATCTCGAAGCGTTTGGTGGAAAAGATGGGCGGGAAATTGTGGGTGAAGAGCGAAGTAGGTCATGGAGCCGAGTTCCATTTCACCGCGCGGCTGGGAACCTCGGAGGAAGCGAGCAAAGTGAGGACGATCGCGCTGCCCACGATATTGCGGAATGTAAAGGTTTTGGTGGTGGACGATAACCGGACCAACCGGCGAATTCTGGAAGGGATGCTCCAGCTTTGGGAGATCAACGTGACGTCAGTGGAGTGTGCGGAAGAGGCCCTTGCGCAATTGTTGGCAGCGCAAGTATCGGGTGCCCCGTACGCGTTGGTCCTGACTGACATGCACATGCCGGAGATGGATGGTTTTGAGCTGATCGAGCGAATCCGGCAAAGACCGGAACTTTCCACGGCTACCATTATGATGTTGACCTCCGCCGGCCACCGCGGAGACGCAGCGCGGTGTGAGCAACTCAAAGTTTCTGCGTACTTGCTGAAGCCCGTCCGGCAATCGGAATTACGCGAGGCTCTCGTCAGAGTTCTCGATAGCCAAGAGCAGGATGGGACGATTCCTCTCATCACCCGGTATTCCTTGCACGATTCGCCCGATCTCGCGGACCGCTTGCCATATGGGTCGCCGAAGACAGTCAGGTGAACTCGATCCTGGCAAACCTCCCGGCTCACAGCTGACGGAGCGGAGCCGCACAGAAAGAGACCACCGAAAAGGAAACGGAGAAAGCTGGTCCAAATCTTTCGATTCCGCACAGAGCGCCGGCGGTTTCCCTCGTGAACCAGCCTTACGTGGATGTGAGCGAAGCGTTTCTCTTTGGACGAGCTAGGCGAGCACCCGCAAGCAATTCATCGAACTTGGACTTTGCCTTTTCACGCGAGACTCTGGCGCTATCGCCCAAGTACTTCCTCGTCAAGATGTACCCTGGGCTCGTGTCTGCACAATCCTTCCATCTTGCGACCCACATTCCATTGGCATCCGATCAGACTCCTGTTCGGAGCGGATAGTTTTGCTGAAAAACGTAGCCGATCTTCCGATCTTTGATGTAGTTTTGCAGAGCATCTGCCGCGCTCCGGGTCAGAAGCACAATTCGTGTTTTACCGTACTTCCCTGTGACGCGCGCATTGCGCGCGCGCAGGTCCACGTCCTGCACCCTCAGGCCGCGCACTTCTGACACACGAGAGCCGGTTGCGTAAAAGAATTCAATCAGCGCTTTATCCCGTAGGGTTTCTGCTGCGCCGATGAGCCGCAGCACCTCGTCCTCGCTCAGATGCGGAGGGCTCTGGCGTGCCGTTTGACGAATGGTGACGAGACCAGGTGCGACGTAGTCGACGAGCCCGCCGAGATTGAGAAAATCATAAAACCGTGGAAGTGAAAGAAGGTGCTTCCGCGCACAAATCAGCGATACGCCGCCTTCCGAGAGATAGAGCATGAAACGGCGGACGTCCCAATGGGTCACATCGATGATTGATTTCACTTTCAGAAACTCAAAGAACAGGCGGAGGCTTTGCTTCTGCCGCTATTTCGTTGCAACGCTGTAGTGCTGGATAACCATCCATTGCTCATAGCGATTGGCTAGCTTGCGATTGAAGGCGGCGCACGAACGCATGAATTCCTCCGGCCGGGTCGAGCGAGCGCGGATTGCCGGCCACGGGCAATGTCGACGTGAACGTGCCAGCGGGCAAGGAGACGAAGGCCTCCAGTACAAATGTACCTATCGGCTGCGGTCTCCTGGCGCGGGAAGGGAACACGCGCTTCTTGTTCCACGGCTGATTTGCCTCCAAGTGTTTGTGGAAGAAATTGAGGAGGCAGGGTGTTACGCCCCGCGCAGCCGAGATGCAGCTAACGGCCGCTGATGGACCTGGGTGGGTATCCACGATACGATTGGCCTTTCGGAGTCACATATTGTGCCGCCCAGAAATGCGATGGACAACATTGTCGTAGGCAGGTCAATATTATTGACGGGCGCAGGTGGCTCCATCGGGTCTGCCTTAGCCAAGACCATCCTACGTCTCGAGCCTCGGTGCCTGATTCTTCTCGACAACTCGGAGCGAAATCTCAACGAAATCGACCTCGAACTGGCCCAAATGAATCGCCATTCGCATGTATCGGTGCTTGGCGATATTTGTGACGCGAAGTTGTTGTCTCAACTTTTTCGGCGTTACCACCCGGAGGTTGTGTACCACGCGGCGGCTTTCAAGCATGTCCCGCTTATGGAGAATAACCCTTTCGCGGCGGTGCGCAATAATGCTCTAGGAACCGCGAGCCTTGCGAGCATCTCGCTGTGTGAAGGCGTCGCGAAATTCGTCCTGGTTTCGACGGACAAGGCCGTGAATCCCATCAGCATCATGGGTGCTTCGAAACGTGTCGCGGAACTTGTGCTCCTCAGTCTGAACAATCCCAACAACCAGATGACCGCGGTGCGCTTGGTGAACGTTTTGGGCTCGCAGGGAAGCGTTGTGCCAAGATTTTTGGCTCAAATCTCCCGAGGTGGTCCCGTCACCGTTACCCACCCGGATGCAACCCGATACTTCGTCACGACCGACGAGGCTGTCGACCTGATACTCCTTGTATCGGGGCTGGAGGAAGGCGGAGGTATTTTCGTTCCGCAACTGGGCGCGCCGGTAAAAATCCTAGATCTGGCCCTCGAGTTAATAGCTCAGGCCCGATCCCAAACTGGGACAGTCACTCCCCTTACCTTCACGGGCCTTCGATCAGGGGACAAAATTTCGGAAGAACTCCTTGCCGGGGATGAATCGGCGGCGCCGACCGCCGATCGCAGAGTCTTGCGAGTGAAGACGAAGGTATTTCCTGCGGACGCACTGGAGTTGTACATGCAGGATCTTGCAAGGCGTGTTGAACAACGCAACCTTGCTTCCATGATCGAGACTCTTTGCCAAATCGTTCCCGATTACCGGCCGACGGAATGCCTATACGCTTCAACGCAAGGTTCTTCGGCGTAACGCTATGAAGCGAAAAATTGCGGTAATTACGAGTTCGCGAGCCGACTACGGACACTTGTACTGGCCCTTGCGGGATTTATCGGAGAACCCAAATGTCGACCTGAAACTGATCGCACTCGGTTCGCATCTGTCGCCCGAGTTTGGGAACACGGTCCAGGAACTTGAAAATGACGGCTTTGCAATCGATTCCCGGATAGAGTGTTTGCTGAGCTCGGATAGCGATGTCGGTATGGCCAAGACGATCGGCGTGGCTACGCTGGGCCTAGCCGACCTACTCGGGCAGATGCGACCGGACGTGCTTTTGCTCATCGCGGATCGTTACGAGATGCTTGCTCCGGCTTCGGTGGCTCTGGCGTTGCGCATTCCGATCGCCCACATCGAAGGGGGAGAAGTGAGCGAGGGTGCGATTGACGATGCGGTAAGAAACGCTCTTACAAAATTGAGTCATATTCACTTTACTTCAACACTCGCCGCCCGCAATCGGGTAATCGCGATGGGCGAAGAAGAGTGGCGCGTCCATCGCGCCGGTGCCCCATCCCTTGATCACCTGCGCAGGCGAACTCTTCTCACTCGCGAAAAAGTTGAAGAGCGCCTCGCGCTCGATCTCCAGAGACCTACCGTACTCGTGGTAAACCATCCGATGACCATCGCCCGCGATACGCTGCAAGAAGCGGACGCCTTGTTCGCGGCCCTGGAAAATCTTACAGATCAAATCCTATTTTGCTATCCGAATGCAGACGCTGGAAGCAGAGCTTTAATCGATCGGACGAAGTCGTTCATCGCTCGCCGAGGGCATGGAAAGATCTACACCAATCTCGACTCTGTGACCTACTTGAGTCTCCTGCGTCAGGTCGATGTG
>Ga0070762_10000434_pt1 | contig 17465 bp, 17 predicted proteins | sample HubBroMetageREF2_FD_66726 | JGI IMG/M metagenome (GOLD analysis project Ga0070762, IMG submission 66726) | Reference soil microbial communities from the Hubbard Brook experimental Forest, New Hampshire, USA - Hubbard Brook CCASE Soil... | ecosystem: Environmental > Terrestrial > Soil >...
TTCTTCAACGCGTTCGCCGGTAATCCTCCGGTGCTCGGCATTGGCATCGGCAGTCACGAGCCGGGCCGCCCCAAAGATACTCGCGCAAATATTCTCGAGACCAAACAGTTCGTCGTGAATCTCGTCTCCGAACAAGTCGCCGAAGCTATGAACATCACTGCTATCGAATTTCCACGCGAAGTCGAAGAACTCAAACAAGCTGGCCTTAGCATCGCGCCTTCGTTGCACGTTAAACCTCCACTCATCGCGGAAAGTCCGGTCGCGTTTGAATGTGAGCTGCTGCAAATCGTCGAGCTAGGCAGCGAAAGCGGTCTGGTTCTTGGCAAAGTACTGGCCATGCACGTCCGCGATGAATTTGTTCTGGACGAGCGCAAGCATTACATCGACACGCCGAATCTCAAGCTGATCGGCCGCATGCACGGCACCGGCTGGTATGCTCGCACCTCGGATTTGTTCGAAATGCCGCGCATCCCGCTCAAGGAATGGAACCATCGGGAGTAGCAACATGCACGGCGCTGCAAAAACTCAAACGCTGTGTTGGCATGAGGTGAGATGCCAAGCCATAAGACGAATTACTTCAGCGGCGTTTCGTTTTCGTGGCGCACTTCGCGCGCATGCGCGATCAGTTTCTTCAACTTACCTTCAATCGCAGCATCGCCGACGTGCTCCTCCTGCAGTACCCCGTCTGCGTCGACGGTAAACGTGTGCGGAATCGCCGTGACGCCGAACATGGTGGCCACTTCACCACGGAACCCGCCATCAAAATATTGTGGCCAGGTCATTTCATTTTTTGCGATGAACTCTTTCCACTTTTGCTCGTTGTCATCCAGACTCACGCTCAGAATCACCAACGGCTGCCCTTGAAACTTCTTGGCAACGTCGCGGATGTGCGGCAATGCTTCACGGCAGGGTGCGCACCACGTGGCCCAGAAATCGAGTAACACTACTTTGCCTTGCATTTCGTCCATGGATACGCGTTGGCCGTCGATGGTTGTAACAGTGAAGGGAGGAGCCATGCGGGCTCGCGCCAGTTCGATGTGCTCCACGTAACGCACTGCGCGCTGGCGATTGGGATCATCCGCGGGCCGCATCTTCATATATTCTTCGAAGCGCGCCTTTGCTGCATCGTCTTGGTGCAGCAGCGCCAACGCACGTCCATCGGCAAACACCGCGTCTGGAAAATTCGAATGGATGGCAACCGCTTTAGCAGCCTCGTCGTGCGCGCGGGCGTAATACTCATCCTTGTGTCGTTGTATGCCTTCATCGATCAGCACGATAGCGAATTGATAATGCGTCAGGGCCATGTCTCGTTCATCCGTTGCTTCGGCTACCATCTCTTGGCAAGCTTGTTCCGCGGTTTTCCATTCACCTAGTTCCACACCGTATTTGACCATTTGCTTCTGACACGCGTGGCAGCGACCATCATCCTGCTTGTCGGCCTTCTTGAACTCATCCAGCGCGGCGTCTTTGCGCCGATCGTGTAGATACTGTTGCGCATTTTTATAAGTTTTCTGGGCTTTTTCACTTGTTGGACCGTCTGGCTTTTCCTGAGCGAGGATAGGCGTGGCAAAACATAGGACGGCCAAGCAGATCTGGGCGAATCGCATGGGTGCCTCTCAGTTTTACAACGGATAATGGAGAAAGAAGCTGGGATCAGGTTCTCAAAAATGTGCCGCGCTGTACAGCTTACTGATAGTACCGTCCTTACTTCGTAACGGGTGGGCCTGCCAGCGCTGAAATCGACAAACCATTCCGCGGTGGCGTCAGAACTGCCGGCAATTTTAGTCCGCCTCTTACAAAGAAAAAAGGCGGCTCCATGATGAGAGCCGCCTGTTAGGTTTCGCCTGCTAATGCAGCGAACAAAGTTTACAATTCTACTGCTTGTCGTACACCTGCACGTCGTGCGTCTTAACACCCGCAGCGTTTGTGCCTTTAATATCGACAGTGGTGCTCTTCCCATCCTTGGAGACGGACACTTTGGATACTCCCACCACTTTGCCGCCCTTCTTTAGAGTAGCTACGTAGTTGTTGGCGTCAATGCGCTTCGCGGAAATCGTGTCTGCTCCATTCGGAACCGACCCGCTAACGGGATTATCTTTGTCATCAAACTTCACGGCAAAGCCATAGGCCATGGGTTTGCCGCTACCGTCGACACCGGTGAAGTCGTACTTAACGCCATCACCGTCGGCGGCTACGACACGCGTCAGGCTTTGCGGTGCCGGTCCCGGATCAAACTTCGATTTGGCGGTATTCAGCTTCCACGTACCGACTAGTGGATTGCTTTGCGCAAACAACGGAGAGGACACAACTGCTACGAACAGAGCGATCGCGACAACTTTCAAGACGCGGTTCATGGGTGACCCTCCTTGGGTCTCATTCAGATTTGGATATCAAAGATTTACCGGAAAAAACGAGGCCCTGGATAACTAACGTGCGCAAACAATAGGACGCGGCGTGCCGCGTGTCAAGCTTCCGCGCGAAATTGTTATTCGTAGCTAGGCACAGGCGTTTTGAGGACGCGATCAACTTAGCGGTCCGTGCATGAGTAGCACGGGTCAATGGACGCCTGGATCAGCGGCGCATCCGCAAGGTGCGCTCCGCGAAGCTTCACGCGAATCGCCGGCGTGTTGGCATAGGTGGGTGTGCGCACCCGGATGCGCTTGGGCATGTCGGAAACGCCATCGGCGGTTACCGAGTACAGCACTTCGCCACGCGGCCCTTCGATGCGCGAAATCGCTGTCCCGGCTGGAACTTAAAATCCCATCAGTGGTGGCACTCCCAGCACCGCGAAAATTCCAAACAGAAAAGCTGCTCCGCTGGTGGGACATAGACTCGCCAGTCCGCGGCGTTCCGGCCCCAGGTTGCCATCTTCTTCCGCCGTGCTCAGGCTAATGAACGGCAGCGCCTTGCCGAGCGGGTGAACCACCGCCACCGTCAGCGCCCCGGCCATCGCCTGCCTCATCCCCACCGTGATACCCAGCATCACAAATCCAAAATCCTCAAGCGTCGAGAGCACCAGCAGACGCTTCAGGTTCCGCTCCACCAGCATCAAACGAGATCCCAACAATGCCGCGAACGCCGCCGCCCCCAGCCACACGCCGCGCGGCTCAACCACCCACGGCGCTGCTTGCGCGATCAAGTACAACTCGCCGAATGCCACCACATCCACAACCGCAATCAACAAACCCAGCACCAGCGCGGGCAAATCATCCGAGATGCGCAACAGCCATAGCGACAGCGGAATCACTGCCAACAGCGAACTCAGCAGCAGCGCCCGCGCCCAATCCGCGTAACCGCGATCAAGCAGCAGATCACCAGCCAACAGCGCCGCACAGGAAAGCAACACAACCGTGAGATACGTCCATTTCGCTTTCTTCGATGGGGTGCATTCCAGCACCAGCAGCAGCGCCACTCCAACCGAGAATGTCAGCAGCGTGGTGCGAAATGCCGGATGCGACACCACCAACCCCTCCACCGCAATGCTCCCCGCCAGAATCATCAGCGGCGTATGCTTGCGCCACGCCAATCCCAATGCCCGTAATCATGTAGCAGATTTGGCTCACTGTGCTGTACGCCAGCATGCGTTTCAAATCGTTTTGCACCATGGCGCAGAGCACTCCCACCAGCATCGTGACCGTGCCCACCCACACCATCGTGGCGCCCCAGTTCGCATGCCATGCCCCAAAACTGTGCATCCGCGCCGCCAGGTAAACCCCGGCCTTCACGTAACACGCAGCGTGCAACAGCGCGCTCACCGGCGTCGGCGCCGCCATCGCTTCCGGTATCCACGAGTGCTGCGGGAATTGCACCGACTTGGCCACCAGCGCCAGCAGCATCAGCGAAACACGCCGCTGGTAAACGCCTGCGGCAGATACGGATTCGTCCAAAGGAAACTTCCCGTGCGCATGTACAGCAGCAGAATCGCCGCCAGCAGCCCGTACCCCGCCAGGTGCGTCATCAGCAGCACTTTGCGCGCGCCGCGCACCGCCTCCGGATTTTTGTACCAGTAACCCACCAACCCAAACGAACAGAGCCCCACCACTTCCCAACACACATAAATCAATTAAAGGTTGGCGAAGAACACCAGGCCCACCAGCCCGGCAATAAATGTCAGCATCAACGCGTAGAATCGTGTGGCCGCTCGGTCTTCCGCCATGTAGCTCACGGAATAGATCAGGACTATCATCCCGATCGCCGTGCCCATCAACGCGAACAGCAGGCTCAGCGCATCAACGTGGAAAACCAACGAGGCGGGACCATCCCAGGAAATCGAACTCACATCAATCGCGCCGCGTCCGTGCACCGCAGGGAAGAGTAAAAGCGCCGCAGCCAGGGCCGGCGCAGCGCACAGTACCGCCAGAATCCCTTTGGCCTTTGCAGACAGCAGCTTCCCGAGCACGACCTGCGTTAGCACTCCCGCCAAAAGCGTAGCCGGAGCGAACACCACCAGGAGCGTAGGCTGTATCGTCATCACCTTATTGTCGTGCACGGCGTCGACCAAAGCTGTGACACACAGCCTGAGCGAGGAGAAATGCGGTGAGAGCGTTCCAAATTGAAACGGCAAGGTGATGCAGGTCACATGGAGTTCGGACAGGCGTCGCATTTTCATCCGCCCCACGACTTTCTTCACACCTTCGCAGTGGTATAAAACTAAGGCACTATCTCGCGTTCACCTCAACTAGGAGCATTCATGCCATCCACTCCCGACTATCACGCCATGCTCGCCGTCGCTCTGGAAGAGGCGCGCACCGGCCTGAAAGAAGGCGGTATCCCGATTGGCGCCGCCATCTTCAACGCCGCTGGCAATTTGATCGGCGCTGGCCACAATCGCCGCGTGCAACACGGCGATCCTTCCGTCCACGGAGAGACCGACGCGTTTCGCAACGCTGGCCTGCAGAAGAGTTACCGCAAACTGATTATGGTCACCACACTCGCGCCGTGCTGGTATTGCAGCGGCTTAGTGCGGCAATTCGGATTTAGCACCGTGGTGATTGGCGAAAGCAGGAATTTTCAAGGCGGCGTCGACTGGCTACGTTCCCTTGGCGTCCAGGTAATCGATTTAGACTCACAGGAATGTGTCACGCTGCTCGCCGACTATATTCGCGCCAACCCCGCCGTCTGGAACGAAGACATCGGCGAAGAATAAGTCGCGCTAGTAAAGGAGTTTCCCGAGTCTCCTACAGTTTTTCTCCCGCGAAACCCTACTGGAAATCATGTGTATCGTGATTCCGCAGCCGCGCATCCCACTGGTGAACGCCATGCTGACCAATTTTCACTGCGGCTACGGCGTCGTTTGCGGGAATTCGGGGCCCTCCTGAATTCCCAATCAACCAGAGTACATAGGAGACATGCGAAATGCGTTTGCAAGTAAAACAGATTCTTATTGGCCTTGCCATCTGCGCAATGGCCACGCCAGTCTGGGCGAAAACTAAAACAGCCGACCTTGAAGTCACGCAACCTACTACCGTAGGAAGCACGCAACTAGCCCCCGGAGATTATCAATTCCGCGCCAAGGAACAGGGGAATCAGGTCGACGTTTTACACAATGGCAAGATAATCGCCGAAGTTCCTTGCCATTGGGTCCAGTTAGACAAGAAGTCTGATCAGACCAGTGTGTTGCTCAATGGTAACACCGTAACTGAACTGGACTTCGACGGCAGCAATCAGGCCGCCCGTTTCTAATCATCCTTTCTCATTCTTCATCCTAATCTCTACCGGGGCGGAGCCAACCCGCCCCTTTTTTTTCTGACTGATCTCTCGCTCGATTCTGACTGTCGCGAACAGGGTGGTGAACGCGCCACTTGTTTCCCTCTATTCAGTGGAATTTCCCCACCGCTTGCTATAGGCTGTCGCCTCAACTCCTCACCGGGACATTGGATGGATCTTAAACAGGCCGACGCTTCTCTCTACAATCCTGATTTAGCGCCAATCCCGTTCTCACGCCGTTCCTGGGGCACCTACAACTACGCTTCGCTCTGGGTGGCCATGAGCGTTTGCATTCCCACCTACATGCTGGCAAGCGGCTTGATCGCCGGCGGCATGAGTTGGTTGCAAGCGGTGGGAACCATTCTGCTCGGCAACTTAATCGTCTTGATTCCTATGCTTCTCAACGCCCATGCTGGCACCGAATACGGCATTCCATTCCCTGTATTCGTGCGCGCTTCATTCGGTGTTCGCGGCGCAAATATTCCCGCGGTTTTGCGCGCCCTCGTCGCCTGCGGCTGGTTCGGCATTCAAGCCTGGATCGGCGGCCAAGCCATCTATTCCATGCTGCGCATCGTCTGGCCCGCAGCGGCCAACATTCCCGGCAGCAACTGGATTTGTTTTTTCGTTTTCTGGGCCATCAACATGGCAGTCGTCTGGCGCGGCATCGAAACCATTAAGTTTCTGCAAGGAATTGGCGCACCGTTCATGCTCGCCGTTGGCTTGCTTCTTCTTTTCTGGATCACCGGCAAAGCCGGCGGCTTCGGCCCGGTCCTCCACACGCCCAGCAAATTCCACACCACCAAGGAGTTCATCCACTTTTTTATTCCGGCGCTAACCGGCATGGTGGGATTCTGGGCCACAGTGGCGCTGAATATTCCTGACTTCACGCGTTACGCCAAATCGCAACGCGCCCAAATGACCGGTCAAGCCCTGGGCCTGCCCACCGCCATGACCTTGTATTCCTTCATCGGCGTGGCCGTCACTTCCGCATCCGCTGTAATTTTTGGCGAGCCTATCTGGGACCCAGTTATCCTGCTCTCACGATTCAATCAGCCCGCAGTGGCCCTGATCGCCCTGATCGCCATACTTCTCGCCACACTCAATACCAATGTCGCCGCCAACGTCGTCTCGCCTTCCAACGATTTCTCCAACCTGCGTCCCAGCCTGATTTCCTTCCGCACCGGCGGCCTGATCACCGGCATAGTCGGAATTCTAATGATGCCCTGGAAGCTCCTCGCCGACTTTAGTTCCTACATCTTTGGCTGGCTGGTCGGCTGCTCCGCGTTTCTCGGCCCCATCGCGGGAATCATGATTTGCGATTACTACTTGGTGCGTCACCGAAATCTCCTTGTGACCGACCTTTATTGGCGCGGCGGCCTCTACGAGTATCGCAACGGCTTCAATCCCAAGGCGATGATCGCGTTGGCCATCGGTGTCGTCGTCGCCCTGATTGGTCTCGCCGTCCCGCCGTTGCGCTGGCTCTACGACTACGCCTGGTTTGTAGGCTTTTTCATTTCCGGTGGGTTATATTTTCTGCTGATGCAAGCGCGCGTACCCACCGCGAAGTAGCTTGCGGTCTTCAGAATGTCTGTTGTCAGAAGTTGTTTTCGCCTCTACTCTTCCTTCATCACGGGGAAACGCATCCCAATGTAGGATTGCTGCTTTTCGAGGAGGTTGTGTTGACGGAACTTCAGCAAGACACCCGGCGTGCCGGCGCTCTCGGCGAACTTCTCCCGCCGCTCACCCGCAACGAAGCCGCCGTCGAATCCGCGCGCTGCCTGATGTGCTACGACGCGCCCTGCACTCACGCCTGCCCCACGCACATCGATATTCCCAAGTTCATCAAGAAAATCAGCACGGAAAATCTTCTCGGCTCCGCGCGTGCCATTCTCGAATCGAATTTGCTTGGCGCCACCTGCGCCCGTGTTTGCCCGGTGCAGGAATTGTGTGAAGGCGCGTGCGTGCTTGGCGCGGAGCACAAGCCCATCGCCATTGGCCGCTTGCAGCGCTACGCGATGGATTTTATTTATGGCAAAGGAACTCTCCCGTTTCATCCGGCGAAAGGGACTGGCAAAAAAGTTGCCGTGATTGGCGCGGGCCCAGCCGGGCTTTCTTGTGCCGGCGAACTCGCCAAACGTGGCCACAGTGTCACCCTTTATGAACGCCGCGATCTCGCGGGTGGACTCTCCACCTACGGCATCATCGGTCTTCGCGAGCCCGTGGAAATTGCCCTGATGGAAGTGGGCATGATCGAAAAGCTTGGCGTCAAAGTCGAGACCGGCAAAGAACTGGGCACCCATTTCACGCTGGCTGACTTAAACGCGCAAAATTTTGGTGCCGTGTTCCTTAGCGTTGGCCTGGGCGCCACGCCCGGCCTGGGAATTCCTGGTGAAGAGTTGATCATCGATGGACTGGAATACATCGAGCAAACCAAGCTGGCCACCTCAAAATTAATGATTGGCCGCAACGTGGTAGTCATCGGCGCGGGAAACACCGCCATCGATTGCGCCACCATTGCCAAACGCCTCGGCGGCGGTCAAGTCACCATGGTCTATCGCCGCACCGAACACGAAATGACCGCCTACGCTCACGAATATGAATTCATCAAGCGCGAAGGCGTGGGTTTTTCCTTTCTCACCCAGCCGGTTCGTGTGCATTCCAAAAACGGCACCGTGGAATCCTTGGAATGCGTGCGTATGGAACTCGGCGGCTCTGATGCCACGGGACGCCCCGCGCCACGCCCGGTTCCTCGTTCTGAATTCCTTCTTCCCGCGGATCAAGTGGTGCGTGCGATCGGTCAACACAAGCCCTCGCTTGCCTCGCAGCTCCAGTTGAAAACAGAAAAAGGTTTCATCCAGGTAAGCACGGAATACGAAACCAGCTTGCCCGGCATCTACGCCGGAGGCGATTGCATTCGCGCTCGCGGCGCTGCTTCCACAGTAATGGCCGTGCAAGATGGCAAACTCGCCGCACAGGCGATTCATGAAAGGTTGGTGTCACGTGGCTGACCTCAGCATTAATTTTGCCGGCATTCACTCGCCGAATCCCTTCTGGCTGGCCTCTGCGCCTCCCAGCAATTCCGGCATGCAGGTGCATCGCGCCTTTGAAGCCGGATGGGGCGGTGCCGTTTGGAAAACGATTGGCGCACCGGTGCTGAATGTCTCCAATCGTTACGGCGCATGGCATTACGGCAACCAGAAAATGCTCGCCATTAATAACGTCGAACTAATTTCCGATCGCCCGCTGGGAGTAAACTTGCGCGAAATTGCTGAAGTGAAGCGTGCCTGGCCTGATCGCGCCGTTATCGTTTCCGCCATGGTGGAATCCAAACCAGAGATCTGGCACGACATTATTCGCCGCATTCAAGATACCGGCGCGGACGGCATCGAGCTGAATTACGGCTGCCCGCACGGCATGAGTGAACGCGGCATGGGCAGCGCCGTTGGCCAGGTTCCCGAATATTGCGAACAGATTACTCGCTGGGTCATGGAAGTCGCCAAAATTCCCGTAATCGTGAAGCTCACGCCAAATATTTCCGATATTGTTATGCCCGCTCGCGCTGCGGTAGCCGCCGGTGCCAATGCTGTCTCGCTGATTAACACCATCAACTCCATCATCGGCGTCGATCTCGAGACGCTGGAAATTACGCCCAACATCGGCGATAAAGGTGGCCACGGCGGCTATGCTGGTCCCGCCGTGAAGCCCATCGCGCTGAATATGCTTGCCGCGCTCGGCCGCGACAATATCGTTGGCGGTTCCAAACTGCCAATTTCCGGCATGGGCGGTATTTCCACTTGGCGCGATGCTGCCGAATTCCTGCTGCTCGGAGCCAGCAGCTTGCAAGTCTGTACCGCCGTGATGCACTACGGATTCCGCATCGTCGAAGATTTGTGCGATGGCTTGTCCAACTGGATGGACGAAAAAGGTTTCGCCACGATTCAAGACGTCGTCAGTCGTAGCCTGCATCATGTCTCCGACTTCAACCAGTTCGATCTTTCCTTCCGCGCCATCGCTCGCATCGACCAGCAGATATGCATTCATTGCAACCTCTGCTATGTCGCCTGCAACGACACCGCGCATCAATGCATTGACCTGATCGCCAAAGATGGCAGCGTGGTCCAGCCGCTTTCCTACGATGTGCACGCCAACGGCAAGGAAGATGCCATCAGCACGCGCGCAAAAGTTGTGGTCCGCGAAGACGATTGTGTCGGCTGCCGCCTGTGCTTCAACGTTTGTCCCGTGGAAGATTGCATCCACATGATCGAGGAGCCGTCCGGCCGCGCCAGCGTCACCTGGGGCCAGCTATCTCAAACGCAACGCGAAGTCACCGAAGACTGGGAGAAAATGAAAAAATACCGCGAAAAAATGGGCATCCACATCCACTGATGTGTGAACCGTGCGCAGATGTGTGAGCCATGCGAAAATCCGTCCTCTATGCGCTCTCGCACCCAGTCCAGTCCGATCCGCCATCCGACACGTCATTCCGAACGGAGTCTGCGTAGTGAGGAATCCCTCTTTCTTTTCCCGGCCAATGCTACCAGCAACCAAACCAGGAGCATTCCATGTCCTTGCTAATCCGTAGCGCCGAAATCGTCAACGTAGGCTCTCGCACCCACGGCGACATCTACGTCGAAAACGAAACCATCACCCGCATCGGCAAAGATCTCCAAGCCCCACCCGACGCAGAAATCATCGATGCCAAAGGTCAGCCTGTCTTCCCAGGCTTCATCGATCCCCACGTCCACATTTATCTCCCCTTCATGGCCACCTTCGCCAAAGACACTCACGAAACCGGCAGCATCGCCGCGCTAATTGGCGGCACCACCACCTACATCGAAATGTGCTGTCCCAATCGCAACGACGACGCGCTCCAGGGCTACCAACTCTGGAAATCCAAAGCGGAAGGGAACAGCGCCTGCGATTATGCCTTCCACATGTCCGTCACCAAATTTGTCGCCGAGACCGAATCGCAGTTGCGCCAGATCGTCGCCGATGGCACCGCCTCCTTCAAAATTTTCCTCGCCTACAAAAATTTCTTCGGCGTCGACGACGGCGAAATGTATCAGACCCTGGAACTCGCCAAGCGCCTGGGCGTCATCACCACCGCGCATTGCGAAAATGCCGAACTCGTCGCCCGCCTCCAGCAAAAATTGTTGTCCGAAGGCAAAATTGGCCCCGAATGGCATGAGCCCAGCCGCCCGGAATCCGTCGAAGCCGAAGGCACCGGCCGCTTCGCCAGTTTTCTAGAAAATACTGGCGCCACCGGCTACGTCGTTCACCTCTCCTGCGAACCAGCGCTCTACGCAGCACTTGCCGCAAAAAAACGTGGTGTGAAAATCTCCGTCGAATCCGTCCTGCCCCATTTCCTTCTCGACAAGACCTATGCAGAGCGTCCCGGCGTCGAAGGTATGAAGCACGTGATGTCTCCTCCTCTTCGCGCCAAGCACAATCAAGATGTCCTCTGGCAAGCACTCGCCGCAGGCTCCGTCGACACCGTAGGCACCGACCATTGCCCCTTCGACTTGGAGCAGAAACTACTCGGCAAAGATTCTTTCGTCAGTATTCCCAACGGCATTCCGGGCATCGAAGATCGCGTCAACCTGCTCTACACTCACGCCGTGAAACGCGGCCGCATCGATCTCGATCGCTTCGTCGATTCCGCCAGCACCCGCGCCGCAAAATTGTTTGGCCTCTATCCGCGCAAGGGCGCCATCACCGTTGGCAGTGACGCCGACCTGGTCATCTACGACACCAAATATCGCGGCAAAGTCTCCGCCAAAACGCAGCACGTCAACAACGATTACAGTGGTTTCGAAGGCATGGACATCGAAGGCCGCCCTTCAGTCGTCACTGTCCGCGGCAAAGTACAAGTCCGCGACGGCAAATTCGTCGGCGAGCGCAGTCGTGGCAAAATGCTGAAGCGCGAACCCACCCATTTCTAGGGTTCGTCAGGGCACGACTTCACTCGCTTTCACCTGACTGCTGGAATATCATCTACCCGTCGTTCCGAACGGAGTCTTCGGAGTGAGAAATCCCTCTTTTCCTTGCTGAACACATCGAATGGCGAACCCTTCATGAGCCTCAATCCCAAACGCACCGTTGCTGAACTCAAAGAACTCCGCGCGCTTACCGGAGACGAAAACGGCGCGCAGCGTGTCGCCTGGACCGACACCTGGCAGGAAGCACGCGCCTGGTTCGCATCCCTACTCACTGACCTGCCCGTCGAGCATCACTACGATCCTGCTGGCAACAATTGGGCCACGCTCCAAGGCGCATCGCCAAAATCTCTGCTCATCGGAGGACATCTCGACTCCGTTCCCAATGGTGGCTGGCTCGATGGCTCCCTCAACGTCCTCGCCGGTCTCGAAGTCCTGCGCCGCATCTCCACCGAATTCCACGGCAAGCCTCCCATCACCATTCGCCTCGTCGATTGGGCCGATGAAGAAGGCGCCCGCTTCGGCCGCAGCCTGCTCGGCTCGTCCGCCTTCGCCGGCACACATTCCATCGCAGCCGATCGTGTCCGCACCGATAAAGACGGCATCAAGCTCGAAGACGCACTCCGCCGCTGCAACGTAAACATCGACAAATTTCCCGAAGCGCAAAAAGAACAAAAAAACGCCGCCGCCTACCTCGAGCTCCACATCGAACAAGGCCCGGTCCTCGAACGCATGGGCCTTCCGCTCGGCGTGGTCCTCGGCACCAAAGGTGTCGAGCGCCACATCATCGCTTTCCACGGCCAGGAAGCCCACTCCGGCTCCACGCCCATGAACGTGCGTCGCGACGCGCTCGCTCCCGCCGCCAAGCTCGCCCTCGAAATCCGCAACATCGCGAAAAAGCATCAAGACGCCGTCTGCACCATGGGTAGCGTCAAAACGTTTCCCGGTATTGTCACCGCTGTCGTTGGCCGCTGCGAAGCAACCCTCGATCAGCGTGACCTCGACGCCAAAATTCTCGCTCAGATGTATCGCGAAGCTCAGGAAGCCAGCGAACGGTTCGCCGCCGAAGAGAATTGCACCGTCAACTGGTCGCGCCTCTGGAGCATCGAGCCCGTCCCATTCCATTCCCACCTGCTCGATCTCTGCGAACAATCCGTCAAGGAAATTTCCGGCACCTCGCACCGCGTGCCTTCCGGCCCGCTCCACGACGCCGCCGAAGTCTCCCGCGCCGGCATCCCCACAGTCATGATGTTCGTGCAATCCCTAAACGGCATCAGCCATAATAAGATTGAAGACACTAAGGAAGAGCACCTAGAAATGTCCGTAGCAGCCCTGGATCGCCTGGCTTCAAAAACCATGGACTGGCTCGTGAAACAGCGGTAGAAGCGAAGTGTTCGGCGGGGTTTAAGCATCTAAGAGCTGCTCGAAAGTTCCGTTCGTCAGGGCACGACTTTTAGTCGTGCCATAAACAGGCCAGCGTAAATGCGGCTTTAGCCGCTGAGGTGCTCGTTTTGACGTTTTTGACATAAACTCGAACTTCTCGTCGTCAGCATTCGAGGAAGGATACGACACATGAATTCTGAATCCCGCAAAGTCGTACAGGAAAATCGCGATTACACCATGTTCTCCTGGTCCGTCCAGGGCGCCTCGGCTCCTCTGCACATGAAGCGCGGCCAAGGCGTCTTTTTCTGGGACGGCGACGACAACAAGTGGCTCGACTTCAGCTCCCAGCTCATCAACCTCAATGTTGGCCATCAGCATCCAAAAATGCTGGAAGCCATCAAGAAGCAGGTCGATGAACTCTGCTTCGCCGGCCCCGGTTTCGCCACCGAGCCACGCGGCCAACTCGGCAAAAAACTTGCCGAAGTCACCGGCCTCGCTAAAGCCTTTTTCACCCTCGGCGGCTCCGAAGCCAACGAAAACGCCATGAAAATGGCTCGCCTCTTCACCGGCCGCGACAAAATTATCACCCGCTATCGTTCCTATCACGGCGCTACCATGGGCTCCATGACTGCGTCCGGCGATCCGCGCCGCTGGGCCGTCGAGCCCGGCATTCCCGGTATCGTCCGCGTTTTCGATCCCTACTGCTACCGCTGCCCGTTCGGCCAAAAAGTGGAAACCTGCCATCGGGAATGCGTTTCCCACATCGAAGAAGTCATCCAAATGGAAGGCCCGCACACCATCGCTGCCATCATGTGCGAAGGCATCACCGGTTCCAACGGCCTGCTCGTTCCTCCCGACGATTACTATCCGAAACTCCGCGCCCTCTGCGACAAGTACGGCATCCTGATGATCGACGACGAAGTCATGAGCGGCTTCGGCCGCACCGGCAAGTGGTTGGCCACGCAGCATTTCGGCATTCGCCCCGACGTCGTTACTTGCGCCAAGGGCCTCACCAGCGGCTATCTCCCGCTCGGCGCCGTCATCGTTTCCGATCCCATCGCGCAATATTTCGAAACCCACATGCTCTGGGGCGGACTGACCTACAGCGGCCACCCTGTTTGCTGCGCCGCCGCCGTCGCCAATCTGGATCTCTACGAAGAAGAAAAAATCTTCGAAAATGTCGAGCGCCAGGGCCGCTACCTCACCTCGCGCCTCGAAGCTATGAAGAAAAAGTTTCACTCCGTTGGCGATGTTCGCTACAAAGGACTCTTCAGCGTTCTCGAACTCGTAAAGGACAAGAACACCCGCGAGCCCCTAGCTCCCTTCAACGGCACCAGTCCGGAAATGGCCAAACTCGCTGCGCACCTGAAGAGCAAACACCTTTACGCCTTCAGCCGCTTCAACATGCTGTGGGTCTGCCCACCACTCATCATCAATGAAGCAGAACTTCGCCAGGGCCTCGACATCATCGAAGAAGCATTGGCCCTGGTCGATGCCGCGCTCGCCCCAGCGACCGCTCCCCAACCAGCCGAACTACTCTCACGCAAGTAGCTCTTGTGGCCGCCATTCCTGGCGGTGCGCAAACCACCAATTCTTCCATCCTTATTAATGCTGGCCACCGGGCCGTCCAGCCATAGTTCTGCGTTCAAAAGGTCGTCGTTAGTGACGCAGGTCACGCCCGGTACGTGACGACCGTCACTCCCACGCTAGCCAATACCACTTAGTAATTGTTTCGCATTATTGTTTCCTCTCCATTCCTGCGCCACTTTGGTTCTGGCAGCGTGGTTCGCACTTGGGGTGGGCCGCGCATCGCTCGTCGATTTCTCATCGTTTCTCATCGCTGATAGGGGTAAGTGGTGCGCTCCCGCCGCGCCGGTTCAATGAACTGTGTTGTGGACCAACAGATCCGCTTCGTCAGTATCCAGAAAGCGCTTTTCGCTTCTTGGCCATCGCGCAGCTATCGCCAAGACACGCTTGCGCTTCTGTCGCGAAAATCGGTGCAGTATTCGGCCAGTGACACTCCCGCCGTATACCGCGAGAGTCGTGGTGTATCGCAGAACCATCAGCAAATAGAACATGGGTTCGTAGTTTTATCGGGCGGTTGGGTGAATGTCGCTGGGGTTGATTTACCTTATCTAGCTACATCTGAGATTTATCTTGCGGTGCGGATCGCGGCGTCTGCTCTTCGCCACACAGGTCCGAATCGCGCTCGCCTTCGAGATTATCTAGCGTCCGGATCACCGCTGCTTCGCGCCAGCGACGGCACAGTTCAAATTTCGTTCGATCCCGCCGGCAATTCCATGGCAGATTTACTTCTTGTGCCTCGCGGCAAGTTGGCTGCAGCTTCGGACTCGGAGGACTCCGTCACGCAAACCAACCTGCCACTCAGCACACTCAATTAACCGCAACTCGCAGCGCGATTATGCGCGGCCTGCCCGCTTCGCCGCCGTCGACGCATCCGTCGCTTTGATATCCGCGGAAGATTCCTTCGTCGACGAAATATCCTCGGCGCCGGTGCGATTCAGAATGTCCTTGGCCCGATTCACTTCATCCGATGTGTCGCAGTGCACGGAAACCAGAATTCCGCCCTTCTGCAACCGTCCTTCGTATCGCTTCGCTTCATATTCAGGAATGCCCATGCCGACAAGCGCTCCCGTAACACCGCCCACCACGCCGCCAACTCCGGCGCCAGCCAGCGCCGCCATGATTGGTCCCGCGGCGATGAACGGCCCAAGTCCTGGAATCGCCAGCGCTCCAATGCCTACCAGCCAGCCGAGCGCTCCACCAAGCACCGCTCCCGTGCCCGCTCCCGCTGTGCCACCTTCCGGAGCCTTGGTTTCCTTCTGCGTGGCTATTTCGCGTCCACCCAGATTTTCCGGCAGCAATACCGACACATCGGTGACAGGGAATCCCGCATCCCGCAAAACCGTCAAAGCGCTTTCCACCGAATTCCTCGAGGAATAAATTCCGAATACGGATTTGTTTTTCGCCATCTGTTTCTCCCTTTACAATTTGTTGTTCTATCCAAATGCTCTGCAAAAGTTCGGCGCCACATGCTGCAATGAATGCGTGTCGCGTGGCAGCTCTCACCCGCTGCCGGAAGCCAACAGAAACATGAACCGTTTGCAGATTCGCAGAAGGTCGCTCACAAATACATAGGGAGAATCCTTCACCATCTGCATAGTCATCCTGCACACACCCCTGCAGACCGAATCCCCCTAAAGGTTTGCGAGTTTTTTCCTAAGGAGCGATGGGTATAGCTTGCTTATCCTCAGAAATCTAAAGTCGTCCTCGCCAGCCACATCCGCAATCTGAGGAGAAATGTAAAATGTCCAACGTCTATTTTCGTGGACTCGTGTCCACGAGTGCCGGAGCATTACTCCTGACTCTCGGTGGCGCAATTTTCTCCGCGTCGCCTGCGTTCCCTTCGCAATCTTCCGCGCAGCAGCCAGACAACACCGCGAATAACAAACAGGAATCCGCTCCCGGATCGCCAACCGCGGATCAGCAAAAAGAGTCCGCCGCCGATCGCGACCTGACCAAAAAAATCCGTCGCTCGCTCACCGAAGATAAATCCCTCTCCATGTACGCGCACAACATCAAGATCATCACCCACGACGGCGAAGTCACTTTGAAAGGGCCGGTGAAAACAGAAGATGAACGCGCGGCCATCGAAGCCAAGGCCACGTCCATTGCGGGTTCGGGTAAGGTCCAGAATCAACTAACTGTGAAATAGTAAGCCGCAAATTCTAAGAATCGGCGCGTAGGTCCGCTCGGGGTCTGCGCTACACGCAAAAGGGAGATTGCGCAGACCCCACCCACAAAATCTCGGTCAATATACAGTGTTCGTGGTATGTAAGGCTGTAGGGGGCCTATATTATCAACGAAAGGTACTAAGAACCCCGGCCAACTTTGCATACGAGAGGATTTAATGTCCACCTTGACTGGCGAACCACAAGTGCAAAAACACGCTCCTATGACCTCCACCCGACCACTTCGCATCCTGGTTGCCGACGATCACGACATTCTTCGTCGAGGGCTCAAGCAGCTCTTGACCGCACGGCCAGGTTGGGAAATCTGTGCCGAAGCTCGCACTGGCAGGGAAGCTGTCAGCCTTGCCGAACAACATAAGCCCGACATCGTCGTCATGGATGTCAGCATGCCCGATCTTAACGGCTTGGAAGCGGCGCGCCGCATCCGGAAGGACTTGCCCAAGACCGGCATCATCATCCTCACCTTGCACTTCTCCGATCAGCTCGTGAAAGATATCGTCGAATCCGGCGCTCGCGCCTATGTCATGAAGTCTGACGCCGATCGCGACCTGGTTAACGCCGTGGAAGCGTTGGCCAATCACCGCACCTTCTTCACCGCCCGCGCCGCAGACATGCTATTGAACGATTTTTCGGAGCGCACTGCTCCCGTGCAGCCGGCTGCCCCAAC
>Ga0070762_10000437_pt1 | contig 17435 bp, 13 predicted proteins | sample HubBroMetageREF2_FD_66726 | JGI IMG/M metagenome (GOLD analysis project Ga0070762, IMG submission 66726) | Reference soil microbial communities from the Hubbard Brook experimental Forest, New Hampshire, USA - Hubbard Brook CCASE Soil... | ecosystem: Environmental > Terrestrial > Soil >...
GTAGTTTCTTGTTTGGCGGAATGGGAGGAGGGAGAATTCTTAGGACAGCAAGACGCTGCCTGCCTGCAACAGGCAGCCGTGCAGGGGTTGACGTTTGTTACCTACGATCGTAGGACGATTCCCCCGTTGCTCAAAGCCTGGGCGGAAGAAGAGCGAAAGCACAGCGGAGTGATTTTTGTAGACGAAAAGACCATATCGCCATCGGATACGGGTGGCCTCGTACGGGCCTTGAGCAATCTTTTGAGAAAAACCGCCAAATGGGACTGGACCAATCGAGTCTGCTTCTTGCGCCGTTGACCGACCATCGAAATCAGTTATGTCGTTTAAGCAAGATGCCCAGCGACGAACGGGCAGCCTCAACTGCGATTTCATTATTTCATTTTGCGACCACAGATCGATGAGAATCGGTAACGGTACGCGCTGTCATAAAAACGTAATACTAATGGTCGTGAATGACAGCAAAATACGAACGAAAGGTGAATAGAGAAGGAGAAAATGATTCGTCGGGTTTAGTCGCAATTTGCTAATTTCCCTCGATTAGAACCAACTCCGGCAAGTTCTGGTGAAGTTGGTTGTTCGGCTGTTAACCGAAGGGTTGCTAGTTCGAATCTAGCCCGGGGAGCCAACTTCTCACGGTATCATCCATCCCTTGCAGTCTATCGCCCGCCGCGCTCCGATTGGGTAACTGCAGAACGTTCGGAAGCCGCTGTAAAGACCAGTTGACAATATACGTTATTTGCGTAAATACTTACGCTTTATGCGTACGTCACGCATTCTCGACGCTCTCTTTCCTGCGACCCGGCAGAAGCTCCTATCGGTTGCGCTCCTGTCGCCTGAAAAATGGTGGTACCTGTCTGAACTTGCTTCTCATCTCAAAACTTCTCCTTCCAGCCTACAACGGGAGCTCGATTCACTGACAGAGGGTGGCGTTTTGGAGCGGAAACAGGACGGGAGGAGAATCTACTACAAAGCCCAAGCGAATTCTCCGGTCTTCAACCCGCTTCGAGAGCTGCTCTCAAAAACAGCGGGCCTTATTCCGGCGCTGCAATCCGAGATCGCGAAGTTCCACGGCAGGATCCAATGGGCGGCAGTTTATGGCTCGGTTGCGCGTGGCGAAGAAGGATCTGACAGTGACATCGATCTCTTGATGGTAGGCGACGTGGCGACGCTCGATCTGCTTCCCGCACTGCGGCGGATCGAAGAGCGCTTCGGTCGCGAGGTGAATCTCACTCGCTACTCGGAAAAAGAATTCAGAGATAAGATTCGCGCCGGTAATCACTTTCTGAAATCGGTGATTAAAGATAAATTCGTAACTCTCATAGGTTCTCTGGATGATCTGGAAAAAACTACTAGCAGAACATAAAGTTCACGCCCACAGCACCAGCAAGAAGGAGCTTGATGCCCTCCGCGCCGTCATCACGCGAGACCTATCAGATGCAGCGGTCAAGGGATTGTCGGAAGACCGCAGATTCGCGACCGCGTATAACGCAGCCCTTCAAGCAGCCAAGATGGCGATCGCGTGCGCTGGGTATCGCCTTGCGAACGCGCCAGGGCATCACCGTTTGACATTCGACGCGGCGCGTCTTGCGCTTGGCTCGTCGGCCGTCCGGTCTCTCGATTACTTTGAAACCTGCCGACGGAAACGAAATGTCATTGATTACGACCATGCGTTCGTGGCTACAAGGACCGAAGCCGCAGAGATTGTTGCTGAGGCCCGGGCATTTTTCAAACTTGTCGAGAACTGGATCGCGGCACATCATCCGAAGCTCATTCCTTGATTGGAAACGGCCTGGTGCTCTGGCCCTCGTGACCGCGTTTTCAGATTTGCAGTTGCCAATGCACGACGCGCTCAAGTCAATCTCAGAACTTGGGTGCAGGATTTGGGTGCAGCTAGAAAAGTAAGAATGGCTCCCAGTTTCTTGTAAGCGACACCAGATAGGGCTTTTAGATTTTGGACCTCATCGGCTGTTAACCGCAGGGTTGCTAGTTCGAATCTAGCCCGGGGAGCCAACTTCTTATTCCTCCGCATACTGCAAATTGCCAAACGTCAGAACTTTCGTTGCGAAAGACTTAAGAGCAAGGAATTCGTTATCCTCTTTTTTCCTTGGTATTTCAGCGACCCGTCTTGGGGCAAGAGTTCTCCGCACCGGTTTCACGCGCCCCAGGAATGGTGGCAACAACGCTGGGGCACCAGGTCGAAGCTGGTTGGTTGATCTCCGGAGGTTCTCCTGTCGCCTCCAGTGCCGGTTATTTCTCGCGCTCAGCTCGAAGTTAGAGCGGTGGGACAGGCACCACGCGAAGATGCGAATACTATGTCATACAAATGACTATTTGTAGTACAATTGGTCCATGCGATTTGCAATTCAAGCTAGGCTGGATGACCGATCGCGGAAGAGACTCGCTGTTCTGGTGCGAGAATTGGGTTGGACTCCTTCGCGGATCGTACGCGAGGGGTTGCGTGTTCTGGAAGCGAGCTACTTGCGGCGCAAGAAGGCAGGCGTCATCGGCCTGGGTAAGTTCGAATCCGGTGTGCGAGACCTGGGATCGAACAAAAAGCATCTAGGGAAATTTGGGCGATGAAGCCGGTCCTGCTCGACACAGGTGTCATAGTTGCGCTGCTGGACCGCAGCGAGAGTTTTCACAGGACGTGCGCTCAAACAGTTCGAGAAGTGGAGGCACCGCTCGTGACTTGCGAAGCCGTCATTACTGAGAGTTGCTATTTGTTGCGCAACTTGTCAGGCGCGTCGGGGGCGGTGATCGAGAACATTGCCGCCGGGATTTTCCAGGTTCCCTTTCAGCTTTCTCGAGATACTGCCGGTGTGAGACAAGTAATGCAAAAATATAAGGACCGGAAGATTGATCTCGCGGATGCCTGTCTGATTCGTTTGGCGGACGAGTTTGGGACCGCCGACATTCTGACGCTGGACCGGGATTTCGCGATCTACCGCTGGGGCAAGAACAAACCGTTTCGAGTGCTGCCGAGCACGAATTTGCAAGGACCCGGAGCAAGGCCTTAAATTAAGCTCAGATTCAGTCCCACCGCGGGACAACTGCGAGCGATCGGTCAACTCCTTTCTTTCAACGGAGAATCGGAAACTGAAAGTCCGCAAATCGATTATGGTAATCGATCGCCAAGTCCTTTGGTTCCTGTGTCGCCCATCTCTGCAAACAGCTGAGCCGAGGCCTAATCCGGCCATACGATCCTCACGAGACAGATACAGTTCCGTCGCTGTGGCGCGAGGCAGACAGAGGAGTAAACCGGTGAATGCCTAGTAGGATTTCCTTTGCATCAGGCCACGGAGCTAGGCAGAAAGTTCGATGCGTGTCAACGAAGGGGAGCCATCGTCCTTCTTTTTTGTTCCAATGATTTATGGACGTTTTTTCCGTCCTCCTATTTCGCTCGAAGCCGAACACAGTAACAATTCACTCTACGACTTTTGGCGGGAGAGCCGTCGACAGAACAAAAGCCATTCGCGTTTATGACCATACTGAGCGGACTGGCTTAGGCTGTTTCTGCCGTCTTCCATGGAACGGCGGAAGCAGACCCCCGTGGCGAGAAAATTCCAACAGCCTGCTGCGAGGTTTCCTGATTTCCCGTCGCGCTTCGAAAAAGGCCTCTGTTGACATAGCTATGTTAGATAGCTATCATACAGAGCATGAAGGTAAGCGTGGCAGATGCTAAGAACAAGCTTCCCGAACTGATCCGGGCCGCCGAGGATGGCGAAACCGTGACCATCTGCCGTCGTGGGGTGCCTGCTGTGGATCTTGTCCGAACGAAAAAGCCCACTCGCAAGAAGCGGCGCCTGGGGACCCTCAAGGGTACGATTCAAGTTCTAGAACCGGGATGGTGGAAGCCCATGTCCGATGATGAAGTTGAGGCCTTCATCGAAGGACGAGACTAAATGCGGTTGCTCTTGGACACGGTCGTCCTGATCTTCGCAGTAGAGTCACCGGAACGACTCACCAAGCGCGCGACCGCTCTTTTGCGAAATACGGAAAACATCTTGGAACTGAGCGCAATTTCTCTATCCGAAATCGCTTTCAAAGCGGCGCGCGGCAAATTAAGACTTTCCGCCGCTGATACGCACCGGGCGCTTAAGGAGCTGGACCTCCGCGTACTCCCTTATACGGCGCGTCATGCGTTCTATCTATTCGATCTTCCGCTACACCACGCGGACCCATTCGACCGCCAAATCATCGCCCAAGCCGTGTGCGAAAAGATCCCGGTGGTCACCTGCGACGAGAAGTTCGGCTTGTACAAAGAACTCAAAGTCCTCTGGTAACTCTCAAACCACGGTGCATACTTCCGCTCTGGCCTGAGCCCTGCGAAAAGCTCTCCTGAGCCATTCGTGTTTCGCGATCCGATCGCAGAACGGCGCAACGATTGGCGAACTGGAAAAATGGCCAGTCGCTCGCGACGCAGGGCTCCGACCCTGGAGATAGCCTCTGCGACGGATGGCGCCCTGGGTTCTTGTGTCGCCGGTCGTTGCAAACCGATGAGCCTAGGGCCAATCCGGCCGTACAGTCCTCACGGCGCAAAAAGAGCTCCGTCGCGGTGGCGCAAGGCAGATCGGGGAGTAAACTGCTGAATGCCCAGTAGAATTTCCTTCGCTTTGGGCCCCGGAGCGAAGCAGAAAGTTCGATACGTGTCAACGAAGGGGAGCCACTCTTCTTTTTTTACCCTCTGGAAGATCAGATCGAAGGGCTTTCCATAGGTGGGATCAATACATGCGGAGTCACTCAAGATCGCTTCTTACCGGATCGCGTTTTGCGCGATGCAACGGGCCGGCGCGATGGCATTGGTGAACGTCATGCGGATTCCGTGCTTCGGCCGCAGAATGACCATCGGACGAGCTTCGATCGTTTGGCCCGGAGCCAGTTGAAAATCGTATTTTCTGAGCAGATCGCTCAAAATCATCAGGATTTGCAGCATCGCGTAATTTCCACCGATACATCCTCGCGGCCCGCCCCCGAATGGAAGGAAGGTGAAGGGCGCGCGCAGCTTGTCGCTGGCTTTGGTGAAACGCTCCGTATCGAAATTTTCCGGATTCTGCCAGTAGCGCGGAGCATGGTGCGCACCGTACACATACACAATGACCGTTGAGCCGCGGGGTATGGCGAGGTCGCCTATGTGGTCGTCCGCGATAGCCATGCGGTCGATCATCCAAAACGGCGGGTACAGGCGGAGCCCCTCGCAAATGACCTGGGTCGTAAATTCAAATTTGGGAACGTCGGCGTAGCTCATAGGAGCTTCGCCGAGCACGGAATCAAATTCCTGCCTTACCCTTTCGAGACAATCCGGACGCGAGCTCAAAAGATAAAAAAGCCACGATAGCGCATTGGACGATGTTTCATGGCCGGCGACCAGAAGTTGCATGCTCTCACTCAGGATGAGTGAATCGCTCATGCCCTGGCCATCGCTGTATCGCGCATCTATCAAAGTCTGCAGCAGATCGTGGCCGGGAGGCTCGTTACGGCGCTTCTCGATGTATTCGAGCAGAACGGCGTCCGCGCGGGTTCGCATGTCTTCGTGCCGGCGCAGTTCCCCCGAGACGGCGAACCAGGGATTCAGATAGGGCTGAAGGGTTTGCCGAACAATGAATTCCTGTACGGTGCAGATGGTATGGCTGACAAGATCGATGTCTTCTTCCTTCAACCGTGCGCCAAATAGCGATCGGGCAACCATCGCGAACGTAATTTTCATCAGCTGGGGGTAGATATCGACGGGGCCGCGACGGGCCTGTGTGTCGAAATCGCGCAGCGAGTCGGCAAGGGAGTCCTGCATGATAGAAGACAGCGCATCGAGTTGCGTTCGATCGAACCCTTTCTGGATGAGACGCCGCTGTGTGCGCCAAGCTTCTCCTTCCGTCGTGAGAAGACCCTTACCCAGGAAGTGGCCCATGCGCTTTACTTGAATATGGGATTTTTGGTAGTTCTCCGAATTGGTCTTTAACACATGTTGAATGACAGCGGGATCAATCGTAACGATGGCCTCTTTGAGACCACCCAGATAAAGCCGGAATGTATCACCGAAGGTTTCGTTATAGCTGGACAAGACCTGCACGGGATTGCGGAACATTGCGCGAGAGTCCGCAAAGCAGCGAAATCGGGAAACAACGGGGATAGGAGCGGATGAGCTCATAGCCAGCCCTCCCGGTACGTGCCGCGAACCGCAGGTGATTTCACGTCATTTGTAGGAAGCGATAGCCAGACCATAGTTAAAGATAAAATGCTCAGAATCAGTTTGCGTTCCCTAGCTGCTTCAAGAGTATCAGATGATGCCGGATCGCCTGGGTCATGGTGGGGTGCTGCCGATAGGGGACCCCAAACTCTTCGGCGGTCTGCTTCACGATCCTGGTCAGCGGAGCATAGTGGGTATGGCAGACGAAAGGGCACAGGTGGTGGACGATGTGATGGTTTAGCCCGCCCGCGAGCCAACCGACGAGCGGGTTTTCCGTCGCATAATCGGCCGTGGTCGCGAAGATGTGATACACGCCGTTGTCAAACTCACCACGGTCGGTGGGAAAGTAGGTGGTGTCAATGGTGTGCGTCGTCTGGAATACAAGCGTCACGGCTAAACCGACGAACAAATGGACCAGGAGGAACGCTCCGGCGACCAGCAGAGGTGATTTCCCCAGCACCATCACCGGCAAGACAAGCATGTAAGTGAGGTAGAAGCCCTTGCCGGCAAAGAGAATGGCGTATTCGCGCAGGGAATGGTTGGCGCGTTTCAAATAATCGTGGGACGGGAAGAAAAAGCTCTCGAAGTCCCTGAAGAACACATAGTCGAGAGAGAACATGGCATAAAGGAACAGCGCATAGATGTGCTGGAAGCGGTGCCACGGCGCGCGGGATTCATAGGGGGTAAAGCGAAAGATGCCGCGTCCCGAAAGCGCATCATCTTCGCCGTGCAGATTGATGCAGGAATGATGGCCGCGATGATGGAGGATGCGCCACATGTAGGAGCTGATTCCGCACAAATCGAAGACATAGTTCAGGGTCTTGTTGACGCGCGGCACGGACGAGATGGCGTTGTGATTGCTGTCGTGGGCGATGTTCAGCAAAAGGAACGTCTGCGCGAGGCCGCCTAAAAGGTAGAGGGCAACAAACTTCCAGGAGTCGGGCCTCAGGGCATACAGCGCGATCCAAGCGCCAACGAGGACGGCCAGACCCACAGCGATCTTGACCCACATGGTACGGTCCGCTTTGTACGTGATGTCCTGGTCGGCAAAAAACCTATCCAAGCGGCGACGTAAGACTTTCGGGAAGGAAGTTGCACCGATGGGTTCTGTAATGGCCGCCGCCGCGGATTCCGATGGCACAAGATCCGGAGTTTCCGGATCTTGAGTGATCAACACTTCGGATTCCAACCTCACCAGCGCCTCCGCAGTCATGCTAATTGAGCCCCGACGCGTTCCGTACGCCGCATCCTGGGTCCTGACCCTCAGCGAGATTGGTGGCGCACCGCCGACAGCCTCGCAGCACGATTTTAATGCGGGCCACTAAACACAATCAAGGACATTCGGAACGTATGATGCCTAGTTGCAGCGTGTGCACAATCGGAGCGACGACGCATGGCATTGTCCATAACGCTTTGTTAATATATAACCTTCGATGAACCACAATGAACCGGGCTTCTTGCGAGAGACCATAGAAGGTCGGCGGAGCTCCGAAATTCCCGGTCGCGCCTTTGTGCGCCAAAAAGGAAAACAGCCGTTCCCGAAAGCGTCAAGCGACGCCTATGCCGGGAAGAAAATACGCGAACACTCTCACCGTTGGCATCCTTTCAGATCTGCACTTTCCAACTCAATCGCGGATCAGCGCACTCGCTGAGGAGAGACGTTTCGTGTACTGGCTTGTGTTCTATTCAAGATTGGAGGATCGCTGATTGATGACGGCGTCAATTTTAGGCCGCCTGGATAGGCTGGCAGATGAGCACCCGGACAAACTCCTTTATTCGTACCTGGATGTGAACGGCGACCCGATCGAAAGCTACACATACGCGTCGTTTCTGAACCGGGTGGAGGCGATCGCCGGACATTTGTGGAAAGAAGGTCGTTTCGCGCCGGGCGACCGGCTGCTGCTTGCCTACCCGCCCGGGCTCGAAATGATCTGCGCATTCTTTGGTTGCGTGCGCGCTGGATTGATCCCCGTGCCGGTGTATCCCCCCAGTTCGCGTGGATTCCAAAGCGCGCTATACAAGATGGTACACATCGCAAAGGATTGCCAGGCGGCTGGGATCCTAACGAGCAGAGACTACCAGGCATCCCTGAAAACGAATCTCGCCAGGAGTGGAGTCTCGGCGTGCGGAATTGACGTGGATTACATTTCTGGTCTTCCATGGATCGCCACGGAAGATTTCGTGGACGCGATTTCGGACCGGCCAGCTGTCGATCATTCGAAAATCTTGTTTCTCCAGTACACGTCGGGCTCGACGATGGAGCCCAAGGGTGTGATCGTAACGCACGAAAACATTCTGGATACGTGTCCGCTGGTGATCGACCATCCCTCGCCGATCGTCGTTTCCTGGCTTCCGCAGTATCACGATATGGGACTGATCGGGTGCTACCTATATCCAGCGGTGAAAGGCGGCACAACGTACGGGTTCTCTCCCACTGACTTCATTCAGCGGCCGATCTTGTGGTTCGATGCGATCACCGCTTACCACGCCACCGCAACAGCTGCGCCCAACTTCGCCTACGACTATTGCCTGCGCGCCGGGAGGCTTTCCAAGGAGAGCCTGGAGGCTTGTGATCTCAGCTCGCTGCGCGTTCTGATGTGCGCCGCGGAACCCGTAAAGCCGGATACCTACAGGCGGTTTCTGGAAGCATTTCAGTCCTATGGACTCAAGTCCGAGAGTTTCTATGTCGCCTACGGGCTCGCCGAGAACACTCTGGCGGTCTCACAGGGCGGCCGCAACATCGTTTCCGTCGACAAGCGTGCCCTCGCACTGGGGATGGCCCGCATGACTACGGAGGTCTCTGAAATCGGCGGCGCGACGCAGATCGTCAGTTGTGGAACGCCGCTGCCAGGTCTCGACGTGAAGATCGTGGATCCGGAAGGGCACTTCGCTCTTAAGCCGGAGCGTACCGGCGAAATTTGGGTCGCCGGAAGCGGTAAGTGCCGAGGTTATTGGAATAATCCGGAATTGACCCTGAAGCAGTTTCGTGCGCGGCTGGTGGACGATACCCCCTATGACGAAGGCTACCTTCGGACCGGCGACATAGGATTCTTCCACCGCGGCGAACTCTACGTCTGCGGCCGCATCAAGGACATGATTATTCTCCGTGGGCAAAACTATTACCCGCACGACATTGAGAACGTCGTGGAGAAATCATCCGGTCTGATCCGGCACAACTGCGTCGCCGCGTTCCAGATTCAGGAAGACAGCGAACCCGCGCTGGCAATCGTCGCCGAAGTGAAAAATCCCAAGGCGCTTCCCGACGCACGAAAGATTGCCGCCGCGGTGCGAAATTATCTCAACCTGGAAGTGGCGGTGATTTCCCTCATCGCGCCTCGTGCCATCCCCAGAACAAGTTCGGGGAAGATTATGCGCCACAAGGCCAAGCAGATGTGGTTGGAAGGCAAGTTCACCGTTCTTTCCGACTTTTCGCGGGAGAAGGAACCCGGGAACTCCCCGTGCGATCCCGACATGCATTCCACTTTCGCCGAATTGAAAGCCCGATACAACCTGACAGGTCGGGAATCATACAACCTCGTCGAAGCCGGCCTGGATTCCCTGGATCTTGTTGTGTTCATGCATGAGCTCAAGGAACTCCTGAAAGACAAAGGCGCCGAGATGCTGGCGCGGCAGGTAGATATTGGCGTTATTCAGCGCGTCGCCGTAGCCGAGCTGTTTGGACTAGCCGAAAAGTTGAAGCGCGCTCCCGAAGATGCGCTGGTTCATCTGCGTCATTCCCTGGCGACTTTCCGTGATGAGCAGCGCGCTGCTGAGAAGCAGATGATGATCAACGACAGGAAGCTCATCTTCGAGCCTCCCGTGCTTGTGCCCATGCCGGAGACACCGGTGCCGAATCAGGTGCTGCTCACCGGCGGTACCGGCTTCATAGGGCCATTCCTCATGAAGAGCTTGCTGGAACAGACACGGGCGAAGATCCATGTTCTCGTCAGGTCTACAGACGAAAAGCAAGGTAAGCAGAGATTGAGGGACGCGATGGAGTCAATCGGACCCTGCGCCGTGGGTCTGATGGAGATGTTCGAAGCTCGGGTGATACCCGTTTGCGGAGATCTAGGGCAGCCAAAGCTGGGCCTGACGCAGGACGAGTGGGAATTCCTCGCGAGTGAAATCGACACGGTGTTCCACAACGGTGCCACCGTGAACTACCTGTTTAACTACGAGCTGATGCGTGACGCGAACGTGCTGGGAACCAACGAGGTCGTAAGACTCGCATTCGAGGGAAGGCGCAAGGAATTCAATTATGTCTCGACTACCTTCGTGTTTGGCTGGGCGGTGAAATCAGTCCTGAATGAGACCGACCTGAACGAGAATATGGAGCTGCTCGATTTTGGTTACAGCCAATCGAAATGGGTAGCGGAACAGGTGGTAGTGGACGCGCGCAGCCGGGGACTTTCCGCGCGGATTTTCCGGCCTGCTCTGGTGAGTCCTTCTGTCACGGGCGGAGGCAACAACTTCGATATCGCCGTTCGCTTGGTTGCCTTCATGGTGAATCACGGCATTGGCGTTGACACTCTCAACCAGGTCAGCTTTGTTCCGGCGGATATTGTGGCGAACAACATCGTCGCGATCTCTACCACTCGCGGTACGGCGAATAAGACTTACCATGTCACGCGCGACGATTATTCCAACATGATGGATATCACCGGGCTGATTACCAAAGCGACGGGCCGGCAATTCGAAACATTCAGGCTTCCCGACTTCGTTCCCGAGCTGATCCGGCGATGTCGCAAGGAAGATCTTCTGTTTCCGCTGCTGGATTTTCTGGTGGGCTCTGTCGACAACATCTCCGCGATGGAATTCAAACGCTATGACAGCTCTTCTTATCAAATGGCCCGCGATGCCTCCGTGTGGGGCAAAGCGGATCCCTCTCTGGAAGATACGGTCAACGGCATTCTGAAATTCATGTATCGCAAGGGGATCATTTCGGTCGCGGCTCGTCGGGTCAACGCGGTGGCAGCCAGCGATGGGCTTGTGGACTGGACAGACGCAATATCCGCTACTGCTTCTTAAACACTAGCTTCTCCGTTGCGCGCTGGCCCGTTTCCAACGTGCCGGTCGTGGATAGTGTCATCTGCTGCCCGTCCGCGGAAACCACCCACCTATCTTTTTGCGTGACTTGATTGTCCCGCTGATAGCTCGCGTCCACCGTATGAGGATCGACCAGTTCAAGCGTTACGGTATCGTTGCGCGAGTTCTTTAGATCGTATTGCTTTCCGTCAAAACGTGCGGTATAGCTGAAGTCACCCAGAAAACGGATCCCCCCGCTTCCATCCGCTTCGATTTTGAGCACCAAACCTTGCCGCATACGGGTCTTACTGAGATCCTGCGTCCATTCGCCTGCGAAGAGGTCATTCGGAACCTTCTTACCTCCACTGCGCGTCCACACGGTGATTTTATCGGGGTGGCCTGCGGCCGCAGTTATGCTGGTCAGCTCGTTCCCATCATTCGAAATCTTTTCGCGAACCGTGGCCACCGCAGCTCCATCCTTCTTTTCCTTGACCTCCGCCTGCCTCTTATCGATTCTGCGCAGCTCAATTTGATTGAACGAGAGATTGCCCGGTGCGGGCGATTGGTGCCCGTTCGAATTTGCAGTGAAATCAAGATGGGTTTCGCCGGACATCACCACATGCGAGCCGTCATGCACAGGTGTAATGGTGAGCCGGTTCGGAGGATCTAGACTCGATTGCGCAGAGGCGAGCGTCCAGGTACCAACGCGCGGATCGGTCGCTCCAGTTTGCAAGGCGGCGAGCAGTCCGAACAAAAGTAAGGTGCGGATAGTTCCTCCTAAATTGGTGGCGAAAAGCTTAACAGATTCAGACAACTCCGTAGCTGAGTGTAGCGCAGATGTAAACTCACGAAACCGATATCAAAGGTAGGAACCGATTACGGATGGAGCGTCTTTTTCGCGCCTGTGGTTTTTAGGTGCCACCGCAGAGTTTTGCTGCCGACGATCTTGTCTGATATGACATTATGATAGCCATGCATGCGCGCCGCTTTTGGGTGTCAGGGATCGTCCTCGCAGCAACCGTCGCACTTCTTCCATTCTCTTTTCACGCGGAGCGCCGCTTGGAGACCGCAACCCGTGTCGAGGGGAGTCAGGCTGAAACTGTCCGAGACGAGCTGGATGCTCGTTTTCACTCGCCGTTCGTGGACCGCGTTGTCCTGGTAATCGAAGGCCTCCCGCCTGCTGATTCGGACGAAGGCGGCCAAGCGTTGGGAACCATCGTGGCAGCACTGAAAGAGCAGCCCGGCGTATCAGGAGTGGTGTCCTATCTCGAGTTGCGCGATCCGATTTTTCTGGGCCGGGGAGGTGGAACGTTTGTTCTCGTAGGACTCACGTCGACCGGCGGTCCCGTCGAGTCGCTTGTCCCGGAGATTCACCAGCTGGCAAGCGCGCTTGAAAATCAACTGCGCGGCCGTTATCCGGCGGTGAAGATCGAACTCACCGGCGAGATTCCACTGAATTTCGATATTCGGAAAGCGAGCGCCGCCGATGTGCATCGCGGTGAAAGCCTGGTGATTCCCGGAACCCTGGTGCTTCTGCTGGTGGCTTTTGGAAGCCTGATGGCCGCCCTGATTCCATTGGCGGTTGGCCAGCTGGCCATCGCAACCACGTTGGCGATTACGGGATTCCTGGCGCAGCGCTGGCACTTGTCCATTCTGGTTCAGAATTTGGCCACCATGCTCGGCTTGGGCCTGGGAATCGACTACGCGCTCCTGATGATCAGCCGCTTCCGGGAAGCGATTGCCGCCGGGAACGACGGACCCACGGCCGGGGCGATCGCGGCACGTCAGGCAGGTCGCACGCTCTTGATTTCAGCCTCAACCGTAGCCATCGGATTTCTAGCCCTGTTGACGGTTCCGATCAGCGAAATCCGTTCCATCGGTGTCGCGGGATTCCTGGTGACGGGAATGAGCGTGTTGCTTACGAATACTCTGGTTCCGGCGGCGCTGGTATTGCTCGGCCCACGAATTGATCTTGGCCGAATGCCCTTTACTGCAAAATTGGATGCGCAGCACGCCGCACGTACGGGAAATCGCTGGCGGCAGTGGGGAAAAGCAATTGTCGCGCATCCCTGGCTTGCCCTCTTGTTGGCAGGCACTCCATTGCTTTTGCTCGCCTGGCAGGTCAGACGACTGGATACCAGTCTCCCCCGAGGGGATTGGCTTCCGCAGGCGGCGGAATCAGTCCATGCCTTGCACACTCTTGAACGGATGGATCGCGGCGGCGTGGTTGAATCGTTGCGCGTCATTGTGGAGCTTCCAACGGATTCCATCGCGCAAACTGACGCGGGGTGGGATGCGCTGGATCGTATGAGCAAGCGCCTCGCGACCGACCCTCGCTGTGACCGCGTGATTTCTATCACTACGCTTGCGCAGAGCAACCGGTCTTCCCTAACTGATCTTTCGCGGGAGACACGTCGAACGTTCTTGAGTGGTGACGGACGAGCGGCGCTGGTCGAAGTGTTACCTGCCGGTTCGGTTTCCCTGCGCGAACAGGTGAACTGGGTGCGCGAACTCCGTTCGAGCGGCGCGCCAGCTCTCACCGGAGTGCCTGGCGCAACCCTTCTGGTTGGGGGCATCCCGGCGCTCAACGCAGATTATGAAACGATCATCAGGAGCCACTTTCCGCCTGTAATGGAGCTGGTAGTGGGAGGGACGCTCTTTGCTCTGCTCTGCGGATTCCGATCGATCTTCGCCGCCGTGAAGGCGATCTTGCTCAACCTGTTCTCGGTTGCGGCGGCATTCGGGGCATTGGTTGTCGTTATCCAGGACGGACACGGAAGCAGGTTCCTGGGAGTTCCTGGCGGAACCGGGAGCGTGTTTCCCCTTGTTCCGATCGTCGCCTTTGCCATCGTCTTCGGACTAAGCATGGATTACGAGGTATTTCTGGTCGCACGCGTTCTGGAAGCCAGAAGGAGCGGCCTGAGTGAAATGGATGCGATCCCGGAAGGTATGGCGAGAACCGCAGGCCTGATTACCAGCGCAGCCGCGATCATGATCGTGGTATTTGCGGCATTCACCTTCGGAGATTTCCTAGTGGTGAAGATGATCGGATTTACGCTGGCGATTGCCGTGTTGATTGACGCGACTCTCGTTCGCATTGTGATCGGTCCCGCGCTCCTGCGCATTGCAGGCGATTGGAACTGGTGGCCCGGCGGGCTCGCCAAAGCGCGCACGGCGCCAGTCGCGGCAAGTCGCGAATGAAATCTTTTTGCGATGACATAAAACATCGACGAGCCGTTAAAACCATCCAACGTGGAATCCCCAGATAAGATTGTCACCAGGGAACGCGGCCGGCACTGGAAAAGAAACCTCCCGTCGGCCCATCTTGTGAAAGCGTCGCGAGACGAACTGCCGCGGCTGCACCCTGTTCAACCGTTTGGTAACCGCGGTGCTCATTCAGATCGGTCGCGGTAAATCCGGGCTCGGCAGAGTTCACTTTGATCCCCGTGTCGCGCAACTCGAAGGCGAGCTGCACGGTAAGCATGTTGAGGGCGGCTTTGGAGGCGCTGTAACCCAGGTATTTATATTTCGTGAATTCCCAATTCTGCTCACTGCTTTTTGCGAGTGATCCCAGCCCAGATGAAACGTTTACGATCCGACCGGCGGACGCTTTGCGCAACAAGGGAAGCATGGCCTGCGTCACAATCAAGGCACCGAAAAAGTTCGTGCGGAACGTGCGCTCCAACGTTTCCAGTTTGACTCCGCCGGGAAGCCCATCTCCCGTCAAATCCGCGATTCCCGCATTGTTGACGAGGATGTCGAGATGGTCAAAATCTTCGGCTATTTTCACGGCGGCGGCCTGCGCGCTTGTCTCTCGATCCACATCGAGCTCAACAAAGCGCGCGTCCATCTGCTCGTCCGACAGTTTTGCTGCTGCTTTGCGGCCAAGCTCGGGGTTGCGTGCCCCGAGTATCACCGTGTGACCAGCGCGGCCGAGTTGGCGGGCAATTTCGAACCCTATGCCTTTGTTCGCTCCCGTGACAAGAGCGACCCGGCTATTTGCTTGCTGCATAGCGACCCTCGTTGCTCTTGGTGTTTTCAGGCTCGAAATCGCGAGCATGGGCAAGATCGTCCATGAGTCCAGTCTGCGTTGGTCGCCAACCCAACCACTTCTGCGTGAGCGCGCTGGACGCCACCAAGTCTAGCCCAGCGAACAGCCCAAGCACACCAAAGTGCTCCCCTGCTCGCTCATCAGTAGACACGGACACCGTCGGCATCTGCAGGCCCCGTCCGATCGCCGCTGCGATTTCCCTGAGCGGCACGCCCTGCTCGGCGACCGCATGATACTTGGCTCCCGCAGTACCCTTCTCCAGCGCCAACCTATAGAGGCGGGCAGCATCGAGCACGTGCACCGCGGCCCAGCGATTGCGCCCGTCGCCGACAAACGCCGAGACACCTTTCTGGCGGGCGATATTGATCAGGTAGCTGACGAGGCCTTGTTTCAGTCGGTCGTGCACCTGCGGGAGGCGCACCACCGACGCTCGAACCCCGCGTGCCAGCAGCGACATCGCTGTCACTTCCGAAGCGCGGGGATAGGAAGTGGAAACGGGAACTGGGCCATCTTCCTCAGTCGCAACGCGGCCCGAAGCGAGAAGCGCAAGTCCGGAGGTGACGAGCAGCGGCCTGTCGGAACCTGCGAGCGCGCCGCCCAGAGCCTCGATGGCGCGCTCGTCGATCTCGCAGTTCTCCTTGAATTTCGAGAAGTCATGTACAAACGCCGTGTGAATCACACCATCTGAGTTGGCCGCACCGCTGCGCAGACTTTCGAGATCCTTCAAGTCTGCTTGAAGCACTTCGGCACCAGCCGCAACCAGGGATTTGGCTCCCGCATCAGAACGAGCTAACCCGATCACCGAATGCCGCGCGTTGATAAGCTCCTTCACAACAGCCGAACCGATAAAACCCGTGGCGCCTGTGACGAAAATACGCATTTTTTCTTCTCCTCTTAATTTCGATATTTGATGGGCCCAGTCTTGCAAGCTCGTTTGGCGCGATGAGCCGCAGCTGCGTGGCGGCTCGCGCTCGGGACTACGTCACCACGGGAGCGCGCCGTCCTCGTTTGAGAACGTGCCCGTCGGACCATCCGGACCGAGCAGCGCGAGTCGCACCGGTTCGCGCGCGCCTTCGCCGACTGTCCGCGTGCCTGTATAGTTGTTGAGGTTCGTCTTGGTATAGCCTGGGCAAGCGGCGTTGACCTTGATCCCGGTCGACTCCAATTCGATTGCTATGGCGAGCGTCATAGCGTTGAGAGCCGTCTTGGACGCAGCGTAGCCTGGGCCGAAGATCGAGCGGTAGGCGTAGGCCGGGTCCGAGTTCCTCGTCAGCGAACCAACTCCGCTCGACACGTTGACGATGCGGGCTGCTGGCGCCTCGCGCAAGAGAGGCAGCATCGCCTGGGTTACGGAGAGGACTCCGAACACGTTGGTTTCCCAGATCGCATGCACTTCATCGAGGGACACGTTGCTCGGGCGGGTCAACTTCGCATACTCCTGGACGGACATGTCCGGCTGCTTACTCGTATTCGAGATAGCGGCGTTGTTGACGAGCACGTCGAGGCGGCCAAGTTCCTTGCGGATGCGCTCCGCTGCAGCGGCGATCGAAGCCTGATCCGTCACGTCGAGCTGCAGCGCGCGTGCGTCCGGCCCAACCTCCTTGGCCGCAGCCTCGCCGCGCCCGAGATGGCGCGACCCGACCAGCACAGTGAAGCCGTGTGCCGCAAGATCCTTCGCGATTTGGAGGCCGATTCCTTGATTAGCCCCGGTGATCAGGGCGACAGGTTTGTTCTGCATCGTAATCTCCTTATGCAACTGTTCCCTTCGAGTCAGCGTCTACGGACGGCATGATGCGAGGGCAAAACCCCGTTGCTACCGTTACAAGCCCTCTCACTGTTCCTACTTCCTAACGCGAAAAGGATTCCCCGACCATTTCTTCGCTTTTCTTCCACAGCGCTTCCGCGTTGTTTGGATCGAGCGCATAACCGCGCACGCCTTCGCTTACGCCGCTGATCGTCACTCCCTCGGGCACGATTTCCCCCACATGGCAGTTCTCGCAATAGCGCCCACCGATCTCCTCTGCCGGCGCGACCACACCCGCCCATACGGACGTCGCCGCTCCCTGCGGGATCGTCTTCCACGCGAACGGCTTCTTTCCCTCCGCGGCGAGCTGATCGTCCATCTGTTTGATCATGCCTTCGATGCGGCTCGGGTCCATGTGCCGAGCAAGTTCGGTA
>Ga0070762_10000444_pt1 | contig 17363 bp, 13 predicted proteins | sample HubBroMetageREF2_FD_66726 | JGI IMG/M metagenome (GOLD analysis project Ga0070762, IMG submission 66726) | Reference soil microbial communities from the Hubbard Brook experimental Forest, New Hampshire, USA - Hubbard Brook CCASE Soil... | ecosystem: Environmental > Terrestrial > Soil >...
GTACATGCATCTGGCGCTGCGCCGGCAACGGAACATTGCCAAGGTGGCCATGGCCCGAAGACTGGGAGTGCGGTTGTACTGGATGTGGCGGAAGGGCTGGGAATATTCAGACTGGGTCAAATTCGGTTCGCACGCGGGACAGCTCGGTATCGGAAATGGCGTGCAGTAGAACGCCGTCCAAGTGAATGGGCATCCCGCTCCCTCGCGAGAGGGAGTTTGAACGAGTAATTATGGTCTGAAGCTGGGATCGAAGAGATGTGTGGGTCGGACCGAAACCGACCGAAAGATTACGGGCGAGCCGTGGTCGTCGACAGGGCCAAAGAACACGACGGACAAGGACAATCTTTGAAGTGAACGGAGACGTGCGCTCATAAATAGCTTGACAGAGCCGACGTTATTAGAGATTTCCGATTACACGACTACACTGGAGTCCCGTCCTCGGACGATGTGCATTTGCACTAAGTCCGAAACTGTCGCAGATGATGGTCCAGATGCTGATACATCAACGCCGCCCATTCCTCTGGAGTCAGCGGTCCGAAAAAGAAGTGCGGATGGCTCGTGCATGCCTTAGGGCCACCCGCTGCAAAGCGGTCAATGAATTCGCGTAGCCGTTGCCTCTCCATCACGAAGTCCCGCTTATCACTCACCACCAAGCTTTTGTCCGTCCCCACATTGCGGGGCATCGGTTTCTCGTTCAGGATCATAGACTTCTTCGCGAACCGCCCCAGCAGCCGCCCAATCAATATCCGTGGCGGAGTTCTGTCCCCCAGCGCCATCTCCATTGCCGCGGAGCAATGCGCCAGCGTCTGCGCTGGATTCATTATGCCCCACTGCCGCTCGCTATCCGGCCTCAGTAGCGCCATCCGCTCCTTCACTTCTTCCACCGCCGCCGCTTCAAATAGATTTTTCATTCGTTAGCCCCTTGCCGCACACTCCAACCTCCGCGAACTCCCGAAGCTTGTGGCGCTGGCCACTGGCTGATATGTCCCACCCCGTGGCCAGCTAGAACAGTTCGGAACGCCATAGTCACGAAGTATAAATCAAGCGCGTCAGCGTGGCCGGGTCCACATGCTTGATTAGCGCTTACCGGGAATCGTTATCACAACGATGTGAGTCGAGGGACTGGCGCATTAGCGACGGCAGAGCGATTCCATTACATCAGCCGATCACATCAGATATAGTGTTCGACTGGGCTTTTCCTCACGACTCGGAGGAGTAAGGCAATGCTTAGATCGATCGCTGTCGTAGTTGGCAGCTATCTGTTGTCTATCGTTCTGGTGTTGGCAACAGATCCATTGCTTTCCCGCATTTTTCCTGGCGATTTCGTGAAAGATCGTGTTCCCTCCGACACAGCACTTTGCTCGAGCACCGCGCTTTTCGTGCTTGCCTCGATATTTTGTGCATGGATCTGTGCGCGCTTCGCTCCGGGCCGAGTCGGTCAGCATGTGCTCTGGTTTTGTATCGTGGGGGAAGTGATGGGGATCGCGGCGACAATTCCAAACTGGAGCAAAGGTTGGCCACACTGGTACTGGCTGTCGTGGCTGTTCACGTGGCCTTTCAGCTGCTGGCTCGGGCTGCTTCTTGGGGCGCGACGGACTACGCAGGAATCCGCGCGATAGACAAGCGTAATCAGCGTGTTCGGAGAGCCTTCTGCCCGACACTTGCTCCTCAGTCAAGCTGGCAAACATCGTGCGTCCGGCAAGGAAATCACACACTTGTGCAACCCACCCGGAGTTTGTTTGCTTAACTTCTGATTGACTAATGATTGACTAATCACGAGTTAAGCCAGCAGTTGCGAAGTGAGAGGGCTGCATCCTTCTAGGACGTGAAGAAATCCGATGGGCGGTTCGAGCTTGCTCAACGCGGCCGAGGAAGGACAATTGTTCCAGCAGCGAAATACCTCGAGTCCTACGCTGGATGGCGGTTGTGCGAATCAGAAATTTTCGAGCAACCAAACATTTGCGTTCCATCCCTCCTCGCCGTAAGCCAGATAACGCCCATCGGGCGAAGCGACTGGATTGTAAAAAAACTGACTCTTACCACCCTGAATCAGGATACTGGTTTTCCCGTCCAACTCCACGCGTGCCATCGTCCCCGTGAAAGAGAGAAGCGTCGCGAGAACTGCCGCGCTATCCGACGTCCAGCCCAAGTCCGAGATCAACCATCCTTTCGGCAGCGCGACAGTCTTTTCGCTACCACCGCGCAGATCGACTACGCGAATCTGCTCCTCGAGCAAATCGCGACTGGCCACTGCGATTTGAGATCCGGCCGGAGAAATGCTCCAAGACAGATTCTTCGGTTCCCCCAGAGGGGTTCTCGCTAATTCCTTTCCCCGGCCTTTCAACGGGTCGAATTCATAAAAGCTTAACTGATTTTGTTTCCAGAGGCTCAAGACGCACGAACTGCCAGCCCGCGACGGGCAGTGCAGATAAGTGGTTTCGTCGGGCTGGGCTTCAAGTAACTGCTCGGGCGTCCCGCCTGCGGCGGCGACCCTCATGAGGCGCAAGGATGTTTCATTAGCTTTCGCTTGAGAGGAAAAATAAATGATCCAGGCGCCATCAGGGCTGATCTGGGGGTCCGCCTGATCGTCTGGTCCCGGAGCTATGGCTTCTGGATTCCGCCCGTCCAAGTACAGACGGTAAATCTGGGCTCTACCCGTCCGTGTGGAAAGAATCATCATCGAGCGGCTGTCCGCGAACCATGCAGCCGGGGCGTCATTACTGTCTCCGAGCGTGAGATTCTTTGCACCCTCGACGCGCCGCCCTTTATTCTTAACTTCACTGAAGAAGACATCAATCTTTGGGTGAGCCTTGATAAGTGCGACTCGTCGGCCATCCGAACTGGCGCTCGGAATCGCAAGGTCATCACCATGCAAGTTTGTAATTTGCACTGCGCTTCCGGCGGACTTGCCAGTCCGAGGATCTATTGTCATTCCCCATAAATCCGTGGTCCCGCGCTCCGAGGAACTGTTTACGCCGAAGATGAGCCGTTCATCTGCAAGCCAAACGAGCCCGGCCCCGTCAGTCGCCCTCGAGACAAGTTCGGGGTCCGAATGCACCACGGCGTCCGCAGCTTGCTCCAAAGACCACGTGTGAATACTGGCCCCAGACTCTTGGTCAACAATATATGCGAGGAATCGGCCGTCAGGTGACCACGCGATGGCAGAAACCCTATCCGCGCTAGCACCGAGAACTTTTCTTGCGTTCTCTCCGTTGGCCTCAATAATCGAAACTTCCCGATTAGGGACCTCCCGATACGGGGCATCGGAGGTAACGACAATGGAAGAATCGCGGGGCGATATCGCGAATGCCCAACACCCCGTTCTTAGCTTACGCGGGACGCCGCCAAATATTGATACTACCCATATCGAACTCCCCTCGGTTCCGCCGTGAACGTTGAGCAGCATCCTCGCCCCGTCGGGATACCACAGGACACCTTCGACGCCGTCGTGTAGTTCCGCTGGCAAAGAAACGTCGTGTAGCTCCCCCGTCGCGATCACGCTAATATGCAACCCCTTACCGTCGATGTAGGCGAGATTCTTGCCGTCCGGTGAGATCGAAGCGTTTAGAACACGGTTCTCGAATGCGTTGTGGGTCAGTTTTCGCTCGCTGAGCGGCCCTTTAGGCGCATGCTCGAAAATGGCTCGCCAGTGGAAGCCGGTCCAACCCAGCGCAATAGCAACTAACACGGCAACCGCTGCGCCCGCGTAAATCCGCTTCGTGCGGCGCGTAGCCGATGTTTCCGACGGCGGAACCTCGATGGCCCGCGACGACGCGGAAATATGTGCCGAATCCGTATCGCGTTTCAGCCGCTTCAAGTCGGCGCGAACCTCCGAGGCGTGTTGATAACGCACGTCCCGATCTTTTTCGAGCGCCTTGTTAATGTTGCGATCAAGGTCGGCCGACAAAGACGGATTCAGTCGCACTGGTGGCGTAGGCTCGCGATTCAGAATTGCATCGAATATCAGGCCAGGGGTGTCGCCGCGAAACGGCAATGAGCCCGTCGCCATTTCGTAGAGCACAGCGCCGAAGGAAAACAAATCGGTGCGCGAATCGAGTTCCTTACCACTGACTTGCTCGGGCGACATATAAGCCACGGTGCCCAGAGCCGAACCGGGGCTGGTGAGATGCTCCGGCAAATCCTGGGTCGCGGCGGTCACCTCGCCCCCTCGCTCGGGATTGCCGGAAACCTTCGCCAGACCGAAATCCAAGATTTTGGCGATCCCGCGGTTGGTGATTAAAATGTTGGCGGGCTTGATGTCGCGATGAATGATGCCCTTTGCGTGCGCAGCAGCTAGCGCGTCTGCGATCTCGATTCCGAGCGTCAACAATAGTTCCTGTGGCATTGCGCGGCCGTCGATGCGGTGCTTCAGCGTGACGCCATCGAGAAACTCCATAGCTATAAAAGATTGTCCGTCCTGCTCGCCGATGTCGTGAACGGTGCAGATGTTGGGATGATTCAGCGCGGAAGCGGCTTGCGCCTCGCGTTGAAAACGTGCCAGTGCGTGAGGATCGCGCGCAACTTCAGGAGGGAGAAACTTGAGGGCCACGAAGCGGTGCAGCCGGGTGTCCTCGGCCTTATACACGACGCCCATTCCACCACCGCCCAGCTTCTCCAGAATGCGATAGTGGGAGATTGTCTGGCCGATGAGCGAGTCGGTCGCTGACATGTACGCGCATCTTAGGTTGGGCCAGAAGACAAGTCAACGAAGAGGAGGCGAAGAGGAGGCGTGGTTGGCTAAGCCCTGGTTGGCGCGGTTATCGGAAACCGACCCACTGTCTTGTGCCGGTATGTGACAGCTTTTCGGAGAGCGGATCGCGGCACTGGCTGGCCGCGGGTGGGCGCGTCATGCGGCCCGTTCACGTTTCGCGCCGGTGGGCCGATTTAGCCTACATAGGAACGGCACACACCAAGGGGGGTAAAGCACAATGACGATCGCAATCGTTGGACCAGCAGGAGCAGGCGCAACTGCAGCGGCGTCGGCGCTTCAACCGCCGGCACCGTCCACAACGGCAGCGGCGCCTGGCGAAGACAAGGTGACGTTATCAGCGGCGGCGCAAGAGGTGCCGCAGCGGCTGTCCATGCAAGTGCCAGCGCCGCGCAACCAAGGGCAGTCTGTAGCGCAAATCGCGACGCGGCTAGCGATCAGTGCAAGTTCAGTACGGAGTTACTTGGGCACGCCACCGCCCACGGCGAAATAGCTCACGAAATTTCGTTGCTGGAAGCGAACCAGGCGGCGCCCGCCTGTCTGTGTTTGGAGTAGCAAAAAATGTCGCAGTTTGGGCGGAATGAGTGTGGAGGACGATTTCCGTTCCGTGGAAAATCCCTCGACTCGGCGTACGGCGGTGTCTCATAAGTCCGCTGTTTGCAGGGGGCTAGTTGGCGGCCTGTTTGCAAGATTCCCTGTGTCGTTAACTATCTTTTAAGCGAGACAGTTGTTCCCGGTTCGACGGAGGAATGAAATCGTGAAGAAATTCAGCCTGGTAATTTTGTTAATCGGAGCGAGCGGCTGTGTGCTGAACACGCGCGCGGATTCGACGTTGGTGGCGAGTTCGACCGCGACGACCAATTCGAGCAGCAGCGCGACGCTCGTGATTTCAGGAAACCCCGCGTGGGCGTCGCCGCTGGCAGGCTCGAGCTGGATTTCGTTTGCGAATACCGGCGATCCGTCGGCTCCGGGATTCACCGTGTTGCCGAACGGAACAGCGGCGACCTTTACCGACACATTTAATTTGACCGGAACAATTACGAATGCGAACTTGAACGTGCTGGCCGACGATACGGCGTCAGTGTGGCTAAATGGAGTGGAGTTGGCTTCGGGAAATTTGGGCGGGTCATACCCCACGTGCTCGTCGTTGCCGATCGGATGCCTTACTAGCACGATGGGCAGTTTCGACTTCGCGCAGTCGCAACCGTACTTGCAGGATGGCACGAATACACTTTCGTTCGTGGTGTATCAAGAGGCGGGCAGCTCCTACGGCCTGGATTACGCGGGGGCGGTTACGACGCCGGAGCCCGGCTCGCTGCTGATGCTGGAAACTGGGTTGATTGGAATTGCACTCACGGCACGACGCAGACTGCTGAACTAGTCTTAGCGGCCTCGCGCAGTTCGCTTTACGGAGTTCTACATCTCTGGCAGCAGAGCGCCGTCCTCTCGGGCGGCGTTCTGCTTTGTGCCATCAGCGTCTGGACAAGCCGGCAGTTTCGCGGCGTCAGTGGATGTGATCTTTTTTCGGCGACGAGGAATTGTCCTCTTCGTCCAGTTCGTGCTCGGCTTCCAGCCAGTCTTCCAGCGTGTATCCGCCGTACACTCCGCCGTGGCGCTCGTGGATGCGGTAGGCACGCCGCTGGATTTCATTCAAACTGTGAGTTTGCTCGTGTTTAGGGCTGTTTTCGGGTTTGCGCGGGGTAAAAGTGGGCTGGAAGATATCGGTAACTGCAACCTCGTTTATTTCCTTCATATCGGGCCTTCCTTCTGTTCTGCGTAGCCAACTTCTGGTTACAACTATTAGACGATGCATGTGACCGCGCGGTTGCGGAAAAATCGCTTGGTCGTTTGGGGCACAATTTTCATAAGCAAAAGCACAGGAAGGAAAGATAATGTGGTGCCGTGATTCGGCGGCGCGAAGATCGGGGATGGAGAGTGTGGAATGAATATGCATAGACGAGAGAGGTTAAGCGCGCTGCGTTTCATGGTTCTTGTTGGCGTGATGGTCGCGGTGGGACTGGCGCCGACTGTTACGTCGGGGCAGATTGTCGGAGCGCAACAGTCAGCCGCAACCCATAGCGCAGCGCCGCCGGCTCAACTTGCTGCACCGATCACGGTTGAGCACGGGCCGAATACGGCGGCGCAACAAGGCAAACCTTATGTGATCTTGGTTTCGCTGGATGGGTTTCGATACGACTATCCGCGCATTTATCATTCGCCAAATCTGGACGCACTGGGTGCGCGGGGAGCCAGCGCGCCAGAGGGAATGATTCCGGCGTATCCTTCGATCACATTTCCGAACCACTACACGATCGTCACGGGCCTTTATCCCGAGCATCACGGGATCGTCGCGAACGCTTTCTACGATCCGGCGCGCAAGCAGGTTTACAGCTACAAAGACGAGCAGACCGTGACCGACGGCACGTGGTACGGCGGCACTCCGCTCTGGGTGCTGGCGGAACAGCAGGGGATGCGTTCAGCGTGTTTTTTCTGGCCGGGGTCGGAGGCGGACATTCAAGGCACGCTGCCGACGTATTATATGAAGTATGACGCAAAATTTCCGAATCGGCAGCGTGTGCAGCAGGTGCTGACATGGTTGCAACTGCCGTCTGAACGTCGCCCGCATTTCATCACATTATATTTCAGCGATGTGGATAGCGCGGGGCATGCCCACGGGCCGGACAGCCAGGAAGTCGCTTCAGCAGTGCGCGAGGTAGACGACGAGATCGGTCGGCTGGTGGAGGGCGTCGCTAAACTCAATTTGCGCGTGGATGTGTTAGTCGTGGCGGACCACGGAATGGCCAAGGTGGAAGACGACTGGATCAATTTGAGCGAGTATTTCGAAACGCGATTACTAGAGAAGGGCGTCGAGAGCTATATGTATCCGCGATCGGAGGAGGCGGCCGAAAAAGTCTTTGCTGCATTGGACGGGAAGAGCGACAAATTCAAGGTGTATCGCAACAGCCAAGTACCGGCCGGCTTGCATTTCGATGGCAATTTGCGCGAGGGCGATCCGGTGGTGGTTGCCACCGGGCCTTATTTGATCCGTGTGAATGCGCCGCCGGCTGGTGCAGGGGATGTGATGCATCCTGCAGGGCCGCCCGAAGGGATGCACGGCTACGATCCCGCGCACATGCCAGAGATGAAGGCAATTTTTTTCGCCGCAGGCCCGGATATTCGTCGTGGCGAAAAGGTGCCGCCGTTTGAGAACGTGAATTTGTATCCGTTCGTCGCACAAATTTTGGGCCTGGATATTTCGCATTTGCCGACGGGTAAGCTGGATGGTGATTTGAAAGTATTGCAGCGGATTTTGATTAAAGCACAGTAGGGGGGAGGATTTTGTTGACTACAGAGATTCGATTGAGTGAAACAGCGGCGCGCGTGCTAGGCGCATTGGTTGAAAAGGAAATCACCACGCCGGAATATTATCCGCTTTCGTTGAATGCGCTGGTGAATGCCTGCAATCAGAAATCGAATCGCGAGCCGGTGATGAATCTGGACGACGACGCGGTGACTGCGGCCCTGCGCAGCCTGAGCGATTTGGAATTGGCGGGTGCGGCGGATACAAACGACAGCCGCGTCCGTAAGTACGAGCATCGTTTACAGGAAGTTTTCAATTTCACTCGGCCCGAGACGGCGGTTCTGTGTGTGCTTTTGCTGCGCGGGGCGCAGACTCCGGGCGAGATACGCGGGCGCGGCGAGAGGCTGCATCATTTTGAAGATTTGAGCGACGTGGAGGCGGCGTTGCAGAAATTGATGCAGCGCGAGCCGGCGTTGGCGAAGGTGTTGGCGCGCCAGCCGGGGACCAAGGAGTCGCGGTATGTGCATTTGCTTTCGGGGGATGTGAAAGATTCCGCCGGGGAAGGCGCGATGGTCGCGCGCGAGTCGGTGAGCGACATTTCCGGTGGTCACGCGGCAGTCGGTGGGACGGTTGCGCGTTTGGAATGCGAGCTTGCGGCGTTAAAGAATGAGATCGCAGAGTTGAGACAGGAATTCGCGCATTTTCGCAAACAGTTTGAGTAGTGCGCGGTTCGCACGCCAGCACTTCGCGTCATAATCTCACGGCGTCGGCGGCGGATTGCGTTCCCCAAACTGCCGCTGGTGCCAGTAGGGGTACGCCAAAGTTACCTTGCTGGCCGCGTCCAGCGCAGCTACTTGCGCCGGCGTCAGGTTCCAGCCAACCGCGCCTAGGTTCTGCCGCAACTGCTCTTCGTTGCGCGCCCCCATGATTATGTTAGCCACGCTCGGCCGTTGCAGCAGCCAGTTCAGCGCGATCTGCGAAACCGACTTGCCGGTCTCCTCAGCGATGCCGTCGATCGCATCCACAACCTTATATATATGCTCGTCCGCGACCGGCGGTCCGAACTCAGCAGTCTTGTGCAACCGGCTTTCTTTGTGCAGCGGCTGATTGCGGCGGATCCGGCCCGTGAGCCGTCCCCAGCCCAGCGGACTCCAAACCACGCAACCAACCCCCTGATCCAAGCCAAGAGGCATCAGTTCCCATTCGTACTCGCGACCGATCAGGGAGTAGTACGCCTGATGAGCGACATAGCGCGCCCATCCAAATCGTTCGGAGACGTCGAGCGACTTCATAAGATGCCAGCCAGAAAAATTGGAGCAGCCGATGTAACGCACTTTCCCGCCTTGCACCAGATTGTTCAAAGCGCTGAGAGTTTCTTCCACGGGAGTGAGGCCGTCGAACCCATGCATCTGGTACAGGTCAATGTAATCGGTTTTCAGGCGCCGCAAGCTGGCTTCGCAGGCGTGTATTAAATGATAGCGCGAGGAGCCGACTTCGTTGGGGCCAGCGCCCATTTTAAATGTGGCTTTCGTGGAGATGAGAACTTTATCGCGGCGCCCGGCGACGGCTTGGCCGAGAACTTCTTCCGACAGGCCTTCGTGGTAAATGTCCGCGGTGTCGAACATGTTCACGCCGACTTCCATGCAGATGTCCACCATGCGCGTGGCTTCGGAGACATTCGATTGTCCCATGGCGCGGAAGACTTCGCTGCCGGCGCCGAACGTCGCGGTGCCGAGACTGAGGACTGGGACTTTTAGACCCGAGCGGCCTAGCGTTCTGAATTCCATGATTGAGTGGCTCCTTGAATATTCGCCCGGTTAGATGGCGCTACGCGGCGTAAAGTTTCCGCGAGATTCTCGCAGGTTGAGAGAGTGGCGAGCAATATTTTATTTCGTGGTGCTAGATGTGATGGCCCAGGCTAGGCCGTCGGGGCCTTGGCCGGTGGGGATTTTGCCTGAGACTTCGAGCGTGTGCAGATCGATCACAGCTACGGCGTTGTCGCCAGACAGCGCTACGTAGGCGCGGGAACCGTCGGGAACGATCAATATGCCACCCGGACCTTGGCCAACGTCGAGCATTTTGGTAATCGTGCGAGCAGCGGTGTCCACGATTACCAGCTCGCCAGTGGCGGGATCGGAGATAAGTGCCAGCTTGCCGTCCGGGGTGAATTTCAAGCGATTGGAATGTTTCGTGCGGACATCGACGGTGCGAAGCACTTTGCTGGTGGCGACTTCGATAATGGAAACGGTGCCGCCGCCGGCGTTCGCAGCCCAGACTTCTTTGTCGTCCGGCAAGATGTCTATGCCTTCAACGGCTTTGCCCACCGGAATGTTCGTTTCCTTCCAGCCGGAGGGGTCGGAACTTTTCTCGATGGCGGTGACGGTGCCGGAATCCACGTTCGAGGTAAAGAATTCATTCAGATATTTTGTGCGCACCAGCATGTGCGTGCGATTTTGGCCCACGCCCAGGAGCCAGTCGAGCTTGTTGGTCGCGGGATCGTAGCGCGCGATTAGTTTATTGAGCTCGGCGGTGAAATAAAATTCGCCATCGGCGGCGAGGATTCCGTGCGGGCGTCCCAGGGGTCCGAGATCCACGCGATGGATTTCTTTTTGCATGGCGAGATCAATCACGGAAAGAGAGTGTCCGGGATCTTTGGCGCCGTAATTCGTGACGACAGCAAGCTTGCCGTCAGCCGAGGCAGCGATTTCGTGCGGCCCTTCGCCGGTAGGAATGCGCACCACAACTTTTGAGGTCGCGGGATCTAAAATAGCCAGCGAGTTTTCCGCCTTGTTGAGCACCAGCAGGGCGGGGGAGGGAGTCGAGGTTTGCGCTTGGAGTGTTGAGGCGCACAGGATTGCGGCGATTATGGCGGCAGTAATTGCGACAGTGCAGGATCTCATTTTCATGGGCGGGCTCCGATTAAGATTACGGAGGAATGATAGCACCGGACATTCGGCGCCGTGAAATGTGCGCTTGCACCGTCGCCGTTGACTTTGTAGCGGCCGCCTATTTTTTTGGGCGGGCGCTTTTGACTTTCCCGAGGCGACGCGCCGCGATGCTCCGCACATCCGGGACGTGCCACGGTTTTCTGACGATGCACCAAGCATCGTCAGCCTGATGCTGGCGTCTTTGCCTCATGCTGGCCCCGCCGCAAGCGGGGATCTCGCTTGGGGCTATCCCCTCCGTCCGCATCGTGCCACAATCGCACTTTTGACCGTGCTCTTAGTCGGTACCCTTGGTTTCGACGTACACGAGTTGGAAGGTTGTGCCGGAGCCATTGGGCTCGACGCCTACGGCGTGTTGTTTGTCTTTCGTGCCGGCTTTCAGAGAGATTTCGTGGGGTTTTGGTTTTTCGTCATCGCAGGTTAGCTTGTTCGAGTTTTTTGCATCGTCGGAGCTGGTGGTGGCGGATGGGTTGCTGCAGTCGAGAACCGTACCGTACTTCGCGAGTGCCTTGCGGTAGAATGCGGCGACTTTTTCGGGCGCGTCCGGAGATTCCATTTTTAGCACGAACAATTTGAAGCCAGTGGATCCACCCCACAGACCCATGTTCAGGCCGGAGCTGTCGTTTGAGTCGTCTTTGTGGCGGCGCGCCCCGGGATAGATGGGTAGGCCAACATCCTTGGCGCTAGCGTTTTTACCAAGGTTGAAACCGACGCTGTCGTTGTCGCTGGAGGATTGCTGAGAGCTCGAGTCTTTCGTGTCTTGCGCCACCAGCGGCACAGCTGCGGCGAATACCACCAAGAACAGCGCGGCGCGGACGGCGTGGCGCCGGGAGTGGATAGCGAACGCACGTGAACGAGTGTTTTTTTTGTAGAGATTTACGGCGCTAACGGTTGTCATTTTTGTGCTCCGTGTGCGAACGATTATACATACGTGGAGGGCTGCGCGAATGTTCCGCGACGTGTGCCGGAACGGTACAGGAGGGCCTGCTGGCGCGTTGGAAGCGGTGTTTCAGAATGGTACGTTCGTAATATTGCGGCGGGCGGTCGTGTAAAGCATTCTGGGGTTGGAGGAAATACCGCCATGAAAGCCGCAGCTTCATTGTTGGTCGCAGGGTTGATGTGGGCAGGGGCAGCGCAGGGGCAGCAATCGGTGACCCTGCAGATGCAGTGCCGGAATTTGGGTGGTTCGGGGAATTATATTGGCGCCAACGAGGCCTATGTGAACGGAATGGCGTGCCATGCTGTTTCGTCTGCGGCAACCGATGCGGCAACTAACGCCGTGGAGCCGACGACCTTGGCGCAGACGCAGCCTTATTCTGGAGTGCCGAGTTACGCGTATGCTTCGGCGCCGGCTTTGGCTGATGCGTCCGTAAAGTCGCCGGTTGCGCTAGGTCCTTCGGTGTATATCGAGCCGATGCAGGGGTTGGACGGATACCTGTCAGTGGCGTTCGCACGGAAACATGTACCCCTGGCGCCTGTTGTGAGCGATGCGCATGCGACTTACGTGCTGCACCTTTATTGGGGCAGCGAAGACGCCGCCGGCAAGAACGCGAAGCATGATGGTACGCCGACTCTGCAGTTGATCGAGCGCAGCTCCGGGACCGTGGTTTTTGCTTATCCCCTCAATCGCACGAACACCTGGCATGGCGAGAAGGTTACCGCCGAAACCTTCGCCAGCCAGGTGCGGGAGTTGGTCGCGAAGAGGTAAGCACTGAGGGAGCTTTAGATTTACAGCTAAGGTAGGTCCCGCACGATGATGCGGGACCTGCCTTTTTTTATTTGCAGCGAGTGCGGCGCACCTCTGCTGCTCACTGACGTGATCATGCGAAGAGCATCGTCATCCTGATCCCGCAGAGGCGGGAGAAGGATCTCTCTTGTTGTCCGTCAGCTCCACTCAGGCGCACGCTTTTATTTTTCCGGGCACGCGAAGATTAGACCGGCGTAGCCTTGTAGGGCGCTGGCTACATTGTGATCGGCGCACTCGGCGTAGGGACACGTGTTATCCGCGAAGGCTTGGTCGTATTTTCCGGATTTAATTTCGGGGACTCGTTTGGCGCCGAGGGCCTGGGCTTCACGGTCTTGTTCCGGGGTGAGCTGGGCGAGGGAGAAATCGTCGCCGAAGGTTCGGGATTCGACCGTTGCGGCGAGATTCCAGAATGCGGCGAGACGGCTGTCGGCGAGGGTGAGGGCCTCGAAACGCAGGGAGGATTCATCGGGGAGTTCGAAGACTCTTTGTCTGGTGCCGCAGCGAGCGACGATCGTTTGTGAGGCGGAATCTTCGTCGGACGCGGCAGCGGTTTTGCGTCTGGCGGCTTGGATCATGGATTCGACGTCGTCTTCTGTGAAGGCGCAGAGGTCAAAGTGCAGGGCGACTTTTTTTACCGTGGTGTTTGGGACGACGCGTTCGATGGCGCGGACGGTCACGTGGTGGGGGCACGCGGGGCTAACGGGGGCAATGCGGATTTCGCGAACTTCGACATCGGTGACGCCTTGGGGCCGGACTTCAAGGATGTGATCAACCCATTTAGGGCCGGTCTGGAAGATGGCTTGGGTGACGACGTAGAAATTCTCTAGTGGGGGTTTTGGTTTGGGTTTATCGGTGGCGGCCGGCAGCGTGGCGACGACGATTAGCGATGCGAGCAGCAGGGAGTTGGAGCGGCGTCGAGGGCGTGCTGGGTGAATCGCCATTGCGTGAGTATAAGGCAGCGGCGGCGTGAACCGGAGTCAACAGTTGAAGATTGATGGTTAAAAGCGTGATCACACGGCAAGTAGAATTTCTTGCCGCACAGAACGCGGACGGCGGCAACTGCAGCGCGATTCAAAAACTGTGCTGAACCTGTTCGTCTCAACCGGTGCAGGTTTTAGTGCGATTTCGGTGAGCTAGTACTGGTTCTGCAGCAAATCCGTCCTCCCGCGCAGCTGTTTTCGACGCGGCTTTGCGCTACATTTGAGCGGAAACTAAAATATGAAAACGTATACAGGATCGCGACGTCTTAGCGGGTCTAGCAACGCGGGACTGGCGCCATTTTTATTTTCTGTGTGCTCGCGTCGGGCAATTCTAATCGGTGGTGATCAATTATTAGAAATCGGCGCAAATGATTGAAACTAAACAACGGCGACCCATGCTAATCGATGGCTTTTCGGCGTTTTTGCCGTGGCGCCGGTTTTCGCGAGCCGAAGGCAACAAAAAAACGCCAATCCTGCAGAGCGGGATTGGCGTGCCCAGGAAATACAGCGCGGCATGCGCGGGAGGGAGTTGCTGAGTGCGTGTGCCGCGCCGGTTTTTGGCTAGAGGGAGCGTAAGAAGTTCAGCAGCTCCTGTTTTTGATTGGGGCTTAGGTTGTTGAACTGGTTGATGACGCGATTGGCCTCCGAGCCGGAGCTGGCATGGGCTTCGATGGCGTTAAGCAAGCCGCCATTCGCGGGACCGGAGCGACCGTCATGGAGGAAGAATATCCGCTGGCCAACGCCCCAGAGAGGCGCGGTGCGGAATTCATCGGGACCCGCCGAGCCTTGCGCGACGTTATCGGCGAGACCCGACCCCATGTTATGGACGAGCAGGTCGGAATACAGCGCAACCTGCTGGTTGCTCAGACCGGACGTCAGGTTTGAAGGACCGGTCTGCAGCGAGGGAGTGTGGCACGCGGTGCAGCCGATCTGCTTGAAGATCGCCTGGCCTGCGGCAATGGACTGCGCGGAGGGATTGCCCGGAATTCCCGTTGTCGAAGGAGCAGGAGGACCGAGGAAGCGCATGAAGTTGGAGAATTCGATGATGTCACTGGGGATTGCATAGCCGGAGCTGGCGAAGTTGGTTTCGTCCTCGGGAGTGGCATTGTAGAGGCAGGACGAAGGTGGATTGGCGCGTTCGTTCGGGAAGGCCTCATTGGTGACGCCCATTTCAACGTTGTAAGCCTCGCCGGAAAAAATCACCAGCGACTTGTTCTGAGCTTTCCAGCCGAAGCGGGTGATCGAGCCGTCGTTGCCGGAGTAATTGGGATGGCCGGAGATGCCGAGCTGCTGTTTAAGCGAGGCATTGGCGGTCATGTTGGCGACGATCGTCGCGTCGGGAATGTTCTCGATCAGACCGGCGCCGAAAGTAGGAGTGGGGATACGGAAGATCAAGTTGCCGATCCTATTCATCTGCTCGAAGTTGGGTTGCGGCATGACGCAGCCTTCGGCATCCTGGCGGCCAGCGATGGAGAAGACGTCGTGAACGCCGCCATCGGGAGTGTTAGTGATGCTGCCGCTGGCAGAAACGGCGAAGGGGAAGCGAGCTTCGCGCACGGGGCCATCGAGTGTGATGAAGAAGGGGACGGAATTCGCGCCGCCATAATCGGTAGCGGCAGCGACCTGCGGATTCGGCCCTACGAAGGGGTAATACTGCGTGCTGGGGCTGGAGCCGCCGACGGCCGGCTGCCCGTGGCAACTGCCGCAGCTATTGGAATTGAACCCGGGACCAAGGCCGACGCCGGGTTCGCCCGCCATTTGGCCGCTGACGGAGTCAACTTGCAGGAAACGCGAGAGGCCGTCCTGAAAGAATTGAAGTTGCGCGGGGGTGAGGCTGGAAAGCGGCGTGCCGGCGTTGACGGTGCCGGCGCGCGGGCCAGGATCCTGGGCGCCGCCGGATGAATTGTTGGGCGTGGAATCCCCGCCGTGCCGGCCATCGCCGCCCGGACCAAAGTGATTCTGAGCCCGGACGTGCGGGCTGGTGGCTAACGTGAACAACGCCAGAACGGAAATGGACACACTTCGACTAAAGCTTGCCATTTTAAACCTCCTCGGGCGGGGCCGCGGGATGGAACAGATACACTCCCGGCTACTGTTATTCCGAAGTTAAATGCTGGGGAAATTAACTTGTGGAACGATTGAGACTGCGGTTCGCGTCAGTACATCGAGAATACGCGAACTGTGATGGGCGAGAGGATAGTGCGGTGAAGGGGCGGGGTCAACGTGTCTAGAGGACAGTATTGGTACAGGGCAAAACTGTGGGCGAAAGGCGTGCGTTACCTTGGTAGGTGATGTAGTAGATGAGTCAACGGTTGAGAGACTAGCGGAAAGCGGGGAGCTTGTTGAGGAGTTTGCCGAGTAGGGATTTGGTGGTGCTGTCTTTGCGGTCGCGGCCGTTGTGGGCGCTGAAATCGCGGCCGGGGATGCGCGTGGGGTCGGGCGTGTGCGGCGCGGCGGTCTTTTCGATGTGTTCGGGAAGAGGAGCCAGGAGACGGACGATGTGGCCGAGGCGTTCTTGTTTATAGGGCTTGGCCATGCAAACGATGGCACCGAGTGAATGCGCTTGGGAATAATCACTGGGATATGCAGAAAAAGTGGTGAGGACGACGGGCACGGCGCGCAGGCGCCAGGTCGCTTTCACATGACCGCAGAGATCGTAGCCGGGACGCTCGAGGCCCTGGCCTTCGACTTCGGCGACCAGCAGCGAAGGAGTGAAGAGATCGAGCACTTCGCGGGCTTCGGTAGCGTTGCTGACGGCGATCACGTCGTAGCCCTCATTTTCCAGATACATCTTGAGCGCTTCGCGGAGCTGAGTGTCCGAGTCCACGGCGAGCACCATGGGCTTTTTCGCCGGGCCTGTGACTGTTTCAGTCGGTGCAGGCGGAGCGTAGATATCGTTGTGAGCAGCCTGCTGCGCCGCTTCTATTGCGGCGGAAACGTCTTCGGCGGGCGCAGCGCTGAAGGTGATGGCCACGCCGCGCAGGCCGTCGCCGAGTTCGGTGATGCGAACGACGCGTCCCTTTTGCTCGTGGTGAACGGCTTTGGGAGATTTGCTGTAGGGAAATACGACGGCTACTTGCATGCCGCGAGAATAACAATCGAGCTGGGTGTGGAAGAGGATGCCGGAGCGTGAGACGTCGAAGGTGGTGGCGATTTCCTGATTGCCGGTGCATTCCGCGACGACGGTGCGGACGCGAATGGGAGCGGAGATGAGGGCGCGGCGTTTCTGACGGCGATCCTGCGGGCGCTCGTGAGCCGAGGCTCCGGTGGCGGCCGGGGCGTGGTGGCGCTGTTCGGCGACGAATTCCTCGGCGACCGCGCTCATTTCGGCGACGACTTGTTTGGCGGCGACTTCGGAGGCGCAGGGGTCTGCGCCGTCAGCGCACTCGGACGGATCGCTGGACGTGCCAGTGGCAGATTCGCGGGCTGAGGCGGCGATGGCTTCCAGGTCCATAACTTCGGTGAGAAATGGAGCGGCAGGGCGAACGGCCGCGACAGGCTTTTCTACGATGAAGAGTTCGGCGCGACGTGAATCGGTGGAGTCGGCAGTGATGATGGTGGCATCATCCTGAAAAGCGGAGGCGATGACGGCGGCGGCGCTGCTGAAATTCTCGCAGTGCGTTGCCGAGTCTTCTATCGTTTGGAGCAGGATGGCCAGGACGTCGTCGGATTCCGCGGCATC
>Ga0070762_10000445_pt1 | contig 17322 bp, 15 predicted proteins | sample HubBroMetageREF2_FD_66726 | JGI IMG/M metagenome (GOLD analysis project Ga0070762, IMG submission 66726) | Reference soil microbial communities from the Hubbard Brook experimental Forest, New Hampshire, USA - Hubbard Brook CCASE Soil... | ecosystem: Environmental > Terrestrial > Soil >...
GCCGCAGCTCGCTCCAGAAGGCTCGACGCGAAGAGTCATCACGGTCTCCCTCTAAGGTGCTCGCGATAATCGTCCGGCGTGAGCGGCTGGTCAACCGCTTGAACCCGCTCGCGAATTCCCTCTGTGATCTGGGCCCCTCGCCAAACTATACATATTCGCTATCGTTAGAGTGAATGTTGACTGTGGATATAGTTAGTGTAAGTATTCCGCCACGCGCCGTAAGAGCGCACCAGAAACGCAAGGGGGAGCCATGAAGATCCAAGAATTGTGGTTGAGTGTTTCGGCGGTCGCGCTCGGTTGGTGCAGTACCGCTGTCGCGCAGACGGTGACGTCCGGTTCCAGCGATATCGCCGAGGTGGTAGTCACTGCAGAACGCCGGCACACCGATCTTCAGACAACGCCCATCTCCGCGACGGTCATCAGCGGCGGGGATCTCGCCAACCTTGGCGTCACCATGGTAGATGCGCTGCAGTTCGCGACACCTGGCGCGGTGATCGACAACTTTGGCCAGGGCAATGACTTCAACATTCGCGGCGTCGGTAAAGGCGAACACAACTCTCAGACGACGGTGGGTGTAGTCACCTACCGCGACGGCGTCGCAACCTTTCCAGGATATTTCCAGGGAGAACCCTACTACGACGTTTCCAGCGTCGAAATCCTGCGTGGGCCTCAAGGTACGTTCGGCGGCCAGAATGCCACCGGCGGCGCCGTGTTGGTGAGTACAAACGATCCGGTCATCGGCGGCGATGTGGGCGGTTATGTGCAAGCTCAGGTCGGCAACTACACCGACTTTGGCCTGCAAGGCGCGGTCAACCTGCCGATCAGCAGCACGTTGGCGGCGCGCATCGCGTTCGACAGCGAGAGCCGCGACACCTTCTATCACGTCACCGGCCCAAACGGCGGTGCTTACAACGGCAATCCCGGCAATGTGCGCATTGGCAGCGGCCGAATCAGCCTATTGTTCAAACCCGACGAATCGCTGACGATTTCTCTCAAGACTGATTTCGATTATCTGAATTTCGGCGCATACCCCGCCAGTCCGTACAATTCCACCGAGGATCTCTTCAACATTGGTGTGAACTCCCCGCAACAAGGGCTCGACCGGTTTGGACGCACGATCTTGAAAGCGGACTATGTGCTGCCGGATGGCATCACCTTGCGTTCAGTCACGGGCTACCAGAAAGGCGATACGCAATATCAGGCCGATTTGGACGGCACCAACATTGCAAACGATTATTTTGCCGACAATGTGTGGGAAACGCTCTGGTCCGAGGAGTTCAACGTCATCTCGCCCGACCACGGTTTCTTCACATGGATATTCGGAGCCTACGCCGACTACGACAATCTCACTTTCGTTCCCAACTATTATTTCCTGATTGGTCAACCGCCGGGGAACCCGCTCACCGAATACCGCCTGCAGGGCACCAATCCGACCACGGCAGTCGCCGGCTTCGGTCAGGTGAGCTTTCAACTGACGAGCGGCCTGCAGCTTCAAATCGGCGCCCGCTACACCGATGCCAAGACCACCAACTATGTGCAAGTGCTGCAGTATGGGTTGCCGCTGCAGGACCAGCAGTCGCAGAAATATACGAATACCTCGGGCAAAGTCTCCTTGAATTGGACCATTGATCCGAACAACTTTGTTTATACCTTCGTTTCGACCGGCTTTCGTCCCGGCGGCTTGAATGTTCCGGTGGGTTTAGGGACGCCGGAGGCGTTTGGCTCTGAGAAGTTGACGAACTACGAAGTGGGCTGGAAGAACCGCGCCTTCGATGGACATCTGCGCACGCAGATCGATGCCTTCTATTACGATTACAAAAATTTCCAGGTCACCGTGGGCTATCCGACATTTCCGACCTTCGGTTTCGAGCTGAACAATCCGAACCCGACGCACATCTACGGTTTTGAGGCGCAAACTCAGGCGGTATTCGGCCAGTTCTCCCTCGACGGCGGATTGGCCGTAATGCACAGCTCTCTCGGCCGGTTTTTCGCCACCGATCCGCGCATCGTGTCGGTTACGCCTTGCGATCCGCAGGTCGGACCCACGAGCGCGTCCTGCGTCGATTTGACCGGACACTCCCAAACCTATGCGCCCAACTTCACCATCAATCTCGGCGCGGAGTACAAGTTCTTGCTGAGTGACCAAGACTCACTCACACCACGGCTGAATGATGGCTATGTCGGGCCGCAGTGGGCGACCCTGTTCGAAAACGAGTCGCAGGGAGACCACTTGTCGGGGCGCAACATCGCCGGTGCGCAATTGGCTTGGCAGCATGCGCGCTACGTGACGACGCTGTACGGGACCAATCTCACCAACCAGCACTATGTCGAGGCCCTGAACTCCGGACTTAATTTTGCAGGTCCACCTCGTCAATACGGCCTGCGATTCCTGATGAGCTTCTAACGGTGAACCGGCGGCCGCCTTGCTCGGGCCGGCGGCCGCGGTTTTAATTTCACGTACTTAGCATGCGTATGCAACCCTATGCACTGACCGTTGACAAGTTTCTCGATCACGCCGCCAAATGGTCGGGAGATCGTGAGATTGTCACCGCGGATGCCGGCCGGCCCGCACTGCGCATCGGTTACGCCGAGCTACGCGCGCGAAGCAATCGGCTGTCGGGCGCGCTGGAAGCGCTTGGACTGCGCGGCGGCGAGCGCGTCGGCACGCTTGGCTGGAACACTCAGCATCATCTGGAAATGTATTACGCGCTCATGGGCAGCGGCATCGTCTGCCACACGCTCAATCCGCGCGTTACGGTTGCGCATCTCGCCGCCATGATCAACGAGGCGGAAGATCGCGCGCTTGCGGTGGCGTCGAACCTCGCGCCGCTCTGGTCGCAGTTGTCGCCGCTGTGTCCCAACATTGAACACGTGATTCTCATGGACAGCGCAGGGCCGCGCGGCGAGGTGTTTGCAGGTCACGAGGCGAGGGTCTGGGGCTACGAGGAATTGCTTGCGACGCACGGTGCTGCAAGCGCCTGGGGCGTCTTCGCTGAAGAGACCCCGGCGGGTCTTTGCTACACGTCAGGCACCACGGGTGCGCCCAAGGGCGTGCTCTATACCCACCGCTCGAATTACCTGCACACGTTGCGCGCTTTGCAGGCAGACGCCATCGCGCTCTCCGGCAGCGATGTGCTTTTGATTGCCGTGCCAATGTTCCATGCCAACGGGTGGGGGCTGCCTTTCGCGGCTCCGGCGGTCGGCGCCAAATTGGTTTTGCCGGGCCGTCACACCGATGGCGCGAGCTTGGCCGCGATCATGCGCGCTGAGGCCGTCAGTGTTGCGGCGGGTATTCAGACCGTGTGGCTGGGAGTGCTCGATCACCTTGATGAAGTGGACGGCGAGCTGCCTGACTTGAAGCGCGTCTTGATCGGCGGCGCGAATTGCCCGGACGCTTTGATTCGACGCATGGAGCAACGCCTTGGGGCGCGCGTGCAGACCAGCTGGGGAATGACCGAACTCTCACCGTTGGGAACGATTGCGCCGCTCGACACGCCCCTCACAGAGACGCGAGCTTCCGGCCGGCCGCCCATGGGGCTCGACTTGAAGCTGACCGATGCGAGCGGCGTCGATCTTCCTCACCAGCGTGGTGTGGTCGGTCACCTTAAAGTCAAGGGTGCCAGCGTGATCGAACGCTATTTCAAAGCCAACGCAAGCGCCTTGGACGCGCTTGGGTTTTTCGATACGGGCGATCTGGCCAGCATCGATGAGGCCGGCAATGTCTCCATCAATGGGCGCTCGAAAGACCTGATCAAGTCAGGCGGCGAGTGGATAAACCCGGCAGAAATCGAAGACATCGTGGGGACGCATCCAACCGTGGGTCTCGCGGCGGTTATTGCCCGGCCGGATGCCAGGTGGGGCGAGCGACCGGTTCTGATTGTAGAGTCCCGTCAAGGGATTCCGCTGGACGCTCTCGAGCTGCTGGAGTTTCTGCGCGGTAAAGTAGCGAGCTGGTGGCTACCCGATCAGATCCTCGAGATCGATGCCATGCCGCTTGCCGCGACGGGTAAGATAGATAAGAACCAATTGCGCAGTCACTACGCAAATGGGAAACTCAGTGCACGTGAAACAACCAGTTAAGCGATTTCAGCGTCTCGAGCTTCGCTGTCTGCAAAAGGGCTAGATAGGTGCCGAAAGCTCCGAAGCGCCAACGGCGCAGCAAGGCGCAACAGCGCGCCGAAAGCTTGGAACAAATCCTCGACTCCGCGGAGTACCTGTTCTCAAAACACGGGCTCGACGGAGTTACGCTTCGCGACGTCGCGCTGCGCGTAGGCATCCATACGACTCTCTTGCATTATTATTTTAAGGATAAGCGCAATTTATTCGAGGCCGTGTTCGCCCGGCGAGCGAGCATCACCAGCAATCGCAGAATCGCGGCGCTCGAGAAGTACGAAGCCGAGGCAAAGGATAAGCCGACGGTTGAAGGCGCGCTGCACGCGTTCTTGGACACCGACTTGGATCTCTACTATGAGGGCGGCGAAGCGTGGATGAACTATGGCGCGTTTGGCGCCCGGGTGAGCAACACGCCCGAAGGGGCCGCGCTGATGGATGTTTACTTCGATCCGGTGGTCTTAAAGCTGGTCAGCATTTTGAAGCGCGCACTGCCGGATTACCCGGACGAGGATATCTTCTGGGGCTATCACTTCGTGACCGGCGCGCTCATGAATACGCTGGCGCGTACCGGACGCATCGATCGCCTCTCCGGCGGGTTGTGTCATTCGGATGATTTTCCCGCCGTAAAGAAACGCATGGCCAATTTTATGGCCGCCGGATTTCTGACCCTCAAAAGTCGCTGATCGTTTCCGTGTCGAGCGCGCTACCTGCAGTGGCTGCCGGCAGGGGATAGCGGCGGCGAAATGACGCCGACGTTCCAGTTCCACGCCACGGTGCCACTCGATCGGCGCCGGCACACGGCCTCTTCATGCAGCGCGTACATTCCGGGGAAAGGATCAACGGATGCGTGCGGCGCGTCCGTAAAATCCATGTAGGCGTGCTGCGATCCATAAGCGGGCCAATCCGGTTCCATGTTAACCAAAGCGAGGCGCCCGCCATAGCCCGATCTGCGAACGCCTAAGCAGTCCAAAATGGATATTGTTATTTCGGGCAATTTCAGTTTTTCGGCGGTGCTAAGCTTACTTCCATGCCTGTTTATCGCGTCCGCATAAGCACCTACATTCGCCAAACCACGGCGCATGTTCCCACCTGCCGCTTCGTTCAGTATGGGGCCTCTGAAGGCAAGCATCCTTCCGGCGATGAGTTGGTCGATCGTGAGGCGGCCGATGCAAAAGCGGTGTTGCTGGACTTCGAAATGCATCAAACCCAAAGTTTGCCGGAGCGTTTGTACAAGGTGTGCCGCTGCGCCGGCGGTCCTGCCGACGAGCATTATTAGCGCGAATTTCGGCTAGGCGCGATCTCAGCGAAATAGACGCGGCGCGAAGTCGTTCAGATCGCGTCGCCAGGTTTGCCACTCGTGCGCGGTGCCGTTGGACTCGAAGTACTCCAGGTGCACGCCGGCCATGCGCAGGGCCACGACCGCGCCGCCAATCCCGCTGCGGAACTGATCGGACTCCGCGCTGCCTACACCGAGCCAGAGCAACTTCACGCGCCGATTAAATGCGGACGCATCAGCGAACGCGCCGCCGTAGGCGGTTTTGGCGTCGAACACTTCTGGAGCCCTGTTGCCGCTCAGATTGCCGGTATTGAGGCCGGGAATGATGGGGCCGCTGAACGAACCGATATAGGCAAACATGTCCAAATGTTGCAGCGTGATAAATAAAGTCTGCATCCCGCCCATCGATAACCCCGCCATCGCCCGATGCTTCCGATCAGGAATGGTCCGGTAAGAGGCGTCGATCATCGGTATCAGATCGTGAACGACGACGTCTTCGAACGAGGTGAAGGCAGCGTGCAGGTCCTGTAACCAGGCACTCGATCCGCCTGTCGGCGGCGAGGTTCCCGCCCGCTGTGCGTAGCCGCGATCCATGACGACGATCATCGGCCGCGCCTTGCCGGCGGCAATGAGATTGTCGAGGATGAATTGCGCCCGACCCTGGCGCGTCCAACCCGTTTCGTCCTCTCCCGACCCGTGCTGCAAGATGAGCACGGGATAGCGGGTGCTCGAGTGTTCATCGTATCCCGGGGGGGTGTACACAAATGCGCGGCGCCACTCGCCGGTGGTTTTTGACAGATACCACTTGGCGCGGACTTCGCCGTGCGGAACATTCTGGATGGCATAGAAATCGGCACCGCTCTCGGGTACCTCAATTCCGCTGGTTTCCTTGCCGTAACCGAAGTAGGTCTCACTGGCGGGGTCATTGACGGCAACGCCGTTGAGCACAAACCAGTAGTAGTGAAATCCGGGAACGCTCGGAGGAGTGGTGACACTCCAGGTACCGTCCGTCCCTTTCGTCATCGGAAAGGGGCCCACGCCCAATCCGTCGCCGCCTGCAACCTGCAGACTGGTGGCCTCCGGCGCCTTGAGGGAAAAAGTAATGCGGCGGTCCGAATGAATGCTGGGAGTCTGTGCGCCCGGCACATTGGTGGCGGCCGGCACCCCTTGATCTTCGGCTCGTGTCGATGCCCGAAACCCAAGCGCAAGCACGCCTAAGACAGCGATCGCAAAAGGATATTTCACCCTGAACTCCCCATTTGGTTGAACCCCCGCCGGCAATTTCAGAGCCGGCGCCAGTATATCGCCTGCCAACGTGATCGGACGCATGCGGCGCGCTGGCTTATGTCTGATACGATGCCAGGAGGATTCAGAACACGGATCGGTTATGCGTGCAGCCTTTGCCGCCATAGTAGTTGCGTATTTCATCACCGCGCCTCACGCAAGCGCCGATGAAGTCGTCATGTCTTGCGCGGTCGAAGAGTCGGGACCGAACCACGCTCGCCGGGTGTGGGACCTGACGTTTGACCAAAAGAATCAACTGGTCTATATCGCCAAAACCACGTCCACCGCCGCCATTACCGACACCAAAATCACCTTTCGAGTGGATTTAGGAAACGGCGTACCGTTGAGTTTTGCGATCGACCGGGCGAGCGGATCTATCCGCGTTACCGGCAGTGCCGGTTCCTTGTACAGCGGCCAATGCAAAGTGGTCGATTCATCGCGCCGCGGCTGATCGTTTGCGCCGCAGCTGATCATTCGCGCCGCACTGATCATTCAGGCTTGAAAAATTCCGACGTCCGCGCCTCGCTGGCAGCCCCGACTTTGTAAATTGCTTGTCCTGAGGCGCGTTCGCTTCGACTTTGGATAAGTTGCTGCAAGCGGTCCGCTCGGTTTCGCAGCTCCTGGCTTTCCTGGCACAGGATGAGTTTTCGCTCCCGGTCCGCGCCGTCGTTCAATCGCTTCGCTTCCCGTGCGCGTGAGTCGGCGCGCAATCTCAAGGACCTGATTTCGCCCCACAGTTCGTCTACAGGGTCTTCGCCGCCAACCGACCGGACCAGGAAACCCATGGCGTCGACTTCAGAGTCGTCTACCGCCATCTTGGACTCTAAGAGCGGTTCGCCTTTGCTCTCGATCGCCTCGAGCGTTGCCCGGCGCTTCGAGCTGACCAGCAGGCCGGTCGCGCGGTCTCGGATCAAGAAGTAGTAAACGAAAACGTCAGGCATGTAAGACCAACGCAAGGCGCGATTCGGCGTTGACGTGGCAGCCCAAACAATGCCGATTTAGTGGCTCAGCGGCGCCTTCCCAATGAAGTCTTTCAACAGCGTTTCAGCTTCCTGCGTCGTCAGACGCTCGGCTTCTCGCAGAATCTCCGCCGGCACCCACTTCGGATACGCGGTGAGATGATTCACGTGCTTGCCGGAGGCCGTGTGTTCCTGGCGTACCTGGGCCAGTTGGTCGGGGTGGAAATGACTTGCCAGCTTGACGATGGCGGGCCAGAGCCGCCGATGTACAAGGGTCACGCGGCCCGAGATGAATCGGCACACCAAAATGTCGGGAGAATCTTCAATCTGCTGCAGGATGGCAAAGATCTGATGACCTTTGGCGTGGCCCCACCAACTGCCCTTGATGGGTTCACCCGCAATCGCCTCCGTTAGACGCGGCGCGGCACCCTTGGCGGAGACGAGAACAATTCCGTGCCGCCGCACGAATGCCATCGCCGCATCCGCGTTCATTTCAGCGTTGCACCCGTCAATCTTCCTATCGCCCCCAAGGTGGTTTGCGCAGCATTCAGCCCCAGGCGAAAGTCGGCATCGGAGTAGGTGACATAATCATCCGTGGGTTGATGCCACTGCGGGTCCCATCCGGCGCCGATTTCTCGTCCGCGCTCGTTTTCGCGCAGACTGAGTGCCGGCACGAGATCCATGAAGGGCGTGCTATCGGTATTGGTCATATGCGGTCCCACGGCCGCCGGGTAGTCGGTCGCGTAGGCTTCGTTCGCGGCGTAGAACGTCCACGCCAATTTCTGTGCGCCTTCGGCCGCTTTGGAAAGCGCCTGAAACTCGATATTGACATCCGCTTCCGGGCGCTGCTGCTTCGACACTGTGCCGTCGGCGCGCGGCATGCCGTGATCGAAGAGCATCATGTCGTGCTGAATCATCCCCAGCCACTTGGGTTCCGGGTATCGCCCCGACCCCGCGGGTTCCTCTTTTCCTTGCAGGGCGGCGCGCTGCTCGACGTAGGCGCGCGCGCCGTTGAGACCGGTTTCTTCGTTATTCCACAATGCAAAGCGAATGGAGCGCTCGGTCTTGACGTCGGGGGATGAAAACACGCGCGCCAACTCCATGACCAACGCGGTTCCCGAGCCATCATCGTTCGCGGCCTCACCCCATCCGTGGCCATCCATGTGCCCGCCGACGATGTACATCTCCTCGGGATGCGTCGAACCGACTTTCGTGCAATAAACCTCTTCGCGCTCGCCCGGCTCAGTCGGCTGGGAATTCAGCGCGCGCAGTTTCTCGTCAGGCTGCAATTGCGGGTCGGTGTTGACGCCCGTGGGGCCGCGCAGCCCGCGAAAGCGGCCGCCGCCTGAGGCGGCGTCCGGCGAAACCGGCGGGCCGCTGGGCCGGCGGGTTTCGGTCGGCGAGTACTGGTATTTGATCCTCGAGATATTCGAGCAACCGTAACTCTTGAGCTGCGCTTCGATCCAATCGACCGCCGCGCGATTGCGATCCGTTCCTTGGCGTCGATCGCCGAATTTGGTCAAGCCCTTGATGGTCGCCTTATATTTTTCCAGATCCAGTCGCCCCACGAGGACCTTGACCGGGTCCGCCGGTTGCGACGCGGATTCGCTCGTGGTGGGCGCCGCGAGCGCCGGAATCGTGGCTGCCAGAATAATCGACGCTGCAATCGGCGCGGCCCTTCGAATCATGTGCGATACCTCTTGGTTGGTGCGGCATAGTTTACATGCCGCGCTACTAACTCTGCAGGATCGAGACCACCGCCGCGCGCGCACTGGGCGAGTGCAGGGGCAGGGCGAGGACATCTCCGGGCCGGGCCCAGTCCAGCGCGTAGCGCGCGGCGTCGAGTTCGTTGTCGCGGACCGGCAACGCCGATTCCCGCAGTCCCAGGCGCAGCAACTCATCGCGGATAATGCGCGGAATTTCGCCGGGCGCGCGGCCGCGCAAGTGCGCCTCGTCTTCTTTGACGACGATCAGGTCGGGATTGAATTCGGCCGCCGCGCGAGCCAATTCGGCAATGTCTGCATCCTGGCGGTTGCCGGCGTGACCGAGCAGCAGCGCCAAGCGACCCTTGCCGCGCAATTGCGTCGCCACGGATAAAAATCCCCGCAATCCGTCCGGATTGTGCGCATAGTCAATCAAGACGTGCGCCCCCTTGAATTCGAAGCGCATCATGCGCCCCGGATTATCGGAGGTTTTTGCGCCGAACGTCGCGAACACCGCCGCGATGGTGGCTGCCGGTATTCCCAGCGAGACCGCCACCAGCGCGGCCGCGGCGAGATTGGCGATGTTGTAGGCGGCAATGCCGCCGATCGAGAGCGGCATCGCCGTCACCAGGCCCAGATCCTGCTCAAGACCTGCATCGTGCAGCCACAGCCGTCCATCCCGCACACCGCAAGTCGATGCCCCCTGCGCACGATACTCGCGTAAGTACGATTGATCCGCATCGTGGGCAAACCAGGCTGGTTTCGATGCCACGCCATGGCGCAGCGCGAGCTCGCGGGCCTTCATCCGCAGCAATGCGTCGTCGGCATTGAGTACCAGACGGCCGTGCGCTGCGAGCACCGCGGCGACGCTGAGCTTAACGTCGGCCAGTCCGGCCTGATCATCGATGCCGTACTCGCCGAAATGGTCGGAACTGATGTTGGTGACCACCGCGGCGTCGGCGCGCGATACGGCCAGGCCGCGCCGCAAAATGCCGCCGCGCGCAACTTCTAAGATGGCGGCCTCGGTGCGCCGGTCGCGCACAACCAAGCGCGCGCCGGCCGGCCCGGAATAATCCCCGCTCGCCAGTGTCTCGTCTCCGATGTATACACCGTCGGTGCAGTTGTAGCCCGGCCGCCAGCCATGCGCGCGCGCGCAGGCAGCCACCAAGCGGACCGTGGTGGTTTTGCCGTTGGATCCCGTCACCAGCGCGGTCGGAATATCCGATAGCTCGTCCCAAGGAACTTCAGCCGTTGACGGCAAGAGAGTCAGCGCAAATGTTCGGCTGCCTTTACCGGCCCCTAAGGTCAATTCGGTGTCGTCGACAAAGTGCGGCAGCGATTTCATCCTCGCGGCGTCGATCAGCGCGCGCAGCTTCGGCGCCGCCTCGACCGCGGAGAGCTGCCTGAATCTTGCCAGCGCGGCACTTTCTTCAATGACGGGCAACAGTCCCGGGGTGAGTTCCGAGGCCGGATTGGCGCCGTCCACCACCGCCGCCACCAGCGCATCCTGAAGACCGGCCCAGCGTTTGGGATCCCGCTCCACCAGAGCTGCGCACAGTGCCCACTCATTGAGCTCGGTGGCGAGCAGCAATTGATCAGCGGGTGCGGAGAGGGCCAATAAGATGCCGCGCGCGTGGCGGCGGGCGACGCAGCGGCGATCGGCCCAACCGAGTTGCTCGCCGACGCGCTCGACCCGCGCGCGCCAGGCGCCAATATCCACCTCATCGAGGGTGGCCCGCACGACATCGAGCACGGCGCCGCTCGATGCAAAGAATAGGTTACTTCCCGTTAAGCGCCTGGAATCCTCAAACGGCAATTCGGGACGAACGTTCAGTCGTCGCTCTCCGGCGCCAAACGCACGCCACGTTCGTCGCGAATCAGGCCATCCATGTTGAATTCCGGACTCATGGCCGCCGCTTCGATTTTGTCCGCAGCGGGTTCTGCGATCGGCCGCAGCGCGCGCGGCGCAGGCGTCGCCGCGACGCTGCTGATGGATTTGAATTTCGTGATCTGTTTCCACGAGCGCACCAAGGCATCGGCAAAAACAAGCAACAGATCGCCCGATTCGCCCATGCGCAACGCCGCATCGATGGCATCTTGTTCGTCCGGAATGATCGAGATCGCGCTCTGTGCCACGCCCACATCGCGCAGCGCCTGGGCTTGAATTCGCGGCACTTCGTCGGCGCTTCGATCGCGCAGGTTGTCATCGCGGCGGCAGATGTAGTGATCGAAGCGGCCGGCGACCGCTTTGGCAATCGCCACGAGATCCTCGTCGCGCCGATCCCCCGGGCCCGCCAACACCACGATGCGCCGTCCCGTGACGTCCAGCCGCGACGCCAGGTCGGCCATCATCCCGACCGCGTGCGCATTGTGGCCATAGTCGAACAGCACTTTGAAGGGATGCTCATTGAACACATTCATCCGACCCGGGGCCTGGAAGAAAGTGGAATCGAAAGTACGCAGGCCCTGGCGAATGGCGTCCAGCTTGATGCCCAATGAGAACGACATGGCGGCCGCGAACATCGCGTTCTGCACATTGTGTGTTGCCCGGCCTTCCATCGTGGCGGGAATCAAGTGTGTCCACAGCAATGGGATGTGGCCGCCGTGATCGTAAAGCGTAATCATTTGGCCGTTGACGCCCGCCTCGAGGGCGCAGGCGCGGCCGCCGGCGCGGATATGCTCGCGCACCAATGCGTGGTGCGGATTCATGGTCACGTAGCAAATGCTCTTGGCTTCCGTGTGGCTCGCCATTTTGAGCACCAACGGATCGTCGGCGTTGAGCACCGCGCAATCGGTGGCGACCTCGACGACGATGCGCTTCAATTCGGCCAATTGCTCGAGGGTATCGATGCCCTTGAGCCCCAAATGATCGGCCTGGACGTTGAGCACCGCGCCGACATTCACCTCGGCGACGCCCATGCCGGCGCGCAGCAAGCCGCCGCGGGCGGTTTCAAGCACGGCGATATCGATCTGCGGATCGGCCAGCACCATCCGCGCGGACACAGGACCGGTCATATCGCCCGGCACGGTCCTCTGGCCATCGATGTACACGCCGTCGGTGGTCGTCAGTCCGGGCGTGTAGCCTGCCATCTTGGTGATATGCGCCAGCATGCGCGCCGTGGTGGTCTTGCCGTTGGTGCCGGTCACGGCGGCGATGGGCACGCGCACGGAGGTGCCGGCGGGAAATAACATGTCGATCACCGGGGCAGCCACATCCCGGGCTGTCCCTTCACTGGGTGCGACGTGCATTCGAAACCCGGGTGCCGCGTTGACCTCGCAGATGCCGCCGCCGATCGCTCGGTAGCTCTCGGTAATGTCCTTGGTGAGAAAATCCACGCCGCCCACGTCCAGCCCAATCGCGCGAACCGCGCGCTCGGCCATCTCGCGGTTGTCGGGATGGATGATGTCGGTCACGTCCGTGGCGGTACCGCCCGTGGATAGATTGGCAGTCGAGCGCAACAGGACCACTTCCCCCGCACCGGGCACGGAATCCGACCTCATATTCACGCGCTCGAGCATTTTGTGTGCCTGCGCATCGAGCTCCAGCCGGGTCAGCACTTTTTCGTGGCCTACCCCGCGGCGCGGATCTTGGTTGACGATGTCGATGAGCTGCTCGATGGTGTGCGTGCCGTCGCCGACGACATGGCCGGGCGTGCGCCGGGTTGCGGCCACGAGATTGCCGTTCACCACCAACAGCCGATGATCGTCGCCCTCCAAAAAGGTCTCGACGATGACCGAGCGCGCGTGTTCGCGCGCCACCGCGTAGCCCTGCGCGACTTCCTGGTCATTGGTGAGCCGGATCGAAATGCCGCGGCCATGATTGCCGTTGTAAGGCTTTGTCACGACCGGGAATCCGATGCGCTTGGCGGCGCGGATGGCTTGCGCGTCGCTTTGCACCAGCTCCTGCTTGGGCACCGGCAGTCCCAGGGTCGCCAAAATCTTGTTGGTCTCCTCCTTGTCGCTCGCCAATTCGACCGCGATGTGCGAGGTGCTGCTGGTTACCGTGGCTTGAATGCGTTGCTGAAACTTTCCATGGCCCAGTTGCACCAACGACTGGTCATTGAGACGCAGCCAGGGAATACCGCGATGCTCGGCCGCGCGAACCAGCGAGGACGTTGAGGGCCCGAGCGCCCGGCGTTGCGCGAAGCGAATGAATTCATCGCGCGCTTCCTGCCAATTCCAGTCATCGGGCACCGAGCCCTCTGGCCGGAGAGCGACGGGCAGCAGCGAAGACAGCAGCCTAAGTCCAAGATCGCCCGCCGCGATGCCTTCGTCGCGCTGCGCGTATTCGTACACGACTGTATAAATGCCCGGAGGACCTGCGCTTCGGGTCTTGCCGAAGGTGACCTCCTCGCCGGCAATATTTTGCAGCTCGATGGCCACGTGTTCGAGGACATGTCCGAGCCAGGTGCCCTCATCCTCGCGCATGCGGCGAAAAAAGCCGCCGGGCTCTCGATAGGAGCAGCCGTGCTGCGCGAGGCCAGGCAGCGCGCTGGCGAGCGCGTCGACAAACTTGCTGCCCAGCCGGCCGGTGGGCCAGGCCTCCAAGGCCCCCAAATCAAGTTCCAGGCGAATGACGGGAAAACGTGCATACAGCGATGGACCCACATAGACGGAACGGTCGAGGATTCGCATGAGTGCTTCGCTTTCCTTAGGTTTTTACTCTTTGGCGGCCCCGAGCCCGCCGGCCGAAGCCACTCGGGTGTGCAGGTTGAAAGTCGCTCCGGCCACCAGAATATGCAGCCGCAGCCCGAGCACGCAAACCGGCTGCCCCTCGCTGACTTCGCCGATGGAGGAGAAACTCACTTCGGAGGCATCGACAATGGTGACGCCGCCGCTGCCTTGGACTTCAACCGTTTCGTCAGGACCGATGAAGGCCGCTGTGTCCTCATCGAGGCCGATGCCAACGGCGAATGGATTGTAGGCGAGGGCGGTGATGAGCCGTCCTAAGCGATCTCGTTGGCGAAAATGCTGATCGATGATGAATCGATTGGTCAATCCCAAGCCAGGCGCGAGCCGTACGCTGCCGGAGATCACTGCGGACCCTTCATCGCCGAAGGCGATCATGTGTTCGCTTAAAATGCTCGCGCCCGCGCTGGTACCCCCGACCGTGACGCCATGCGCATTGCGCACGCGGATCAGTTTCGCGACCGGTGTACCGCCCAGCAATGTGGTGAGGCGAAGCTGATTACCGCCGGTGAAGAAAATGCCGCTCGCCTGCTCGAGGCGGCGCAGGCGGCCGGGTTCCTGGCAGTCCCGCCGGGTGTCAAAGTCCATCACCGCGACTTCCGCGGCTCCAATGTCCTTAAACACCTGCTCGTAGCGCGGCCCCGTCTCGTGCATGCGGCTGGCGGTGGGAATGACGACGATGTTGGCTTCCGGGCCGCCGGAAACGCGCACGAAACGCTCGAGGATTTGGCGATCGTTTTCCTTGTTCTCGGCGCCGCCGATCGGAACGATCCACCCGCGTGTCTCGCCGTCGGGAATTTTGCTTGGCATTATTTGCGGTGATTCCTAATAGATGAGCAGCTTGAATGATGACGGTTTCCGCGCCGCCTGTCGTGCCTGCGTGGTCAAGAGCTGCAGGCGTGAGATACAGTCATATGCGCATGACGAGCGAGCTTTAACTTAAAGTTAACATAGTTGTCATAACATATTGATAAATAATGATTTATACAGATGAATAGTGATTCTTCATCAGGCTCACCCATGACCTTGACCGAGCAGTTGTGTGCGATTTACTCCAGCCGCGGTGCCGGCGCCTATTTCGGCGAGGTGGTCAGCACCCTGGAACACAGCCTGCAGACCGCTTATTTTGCGCAAGAAGCGAACGCCTCGGATGCGTTGGTGGTCGCCGCGTTGCTCCATGACATAGGGCACCTGATTGATTCGGCCCCAGCGGATTTCGCGGACTGGCACAGCGATGCGCGGCACGAAGTGAGCGGCAGCAACTGGCTGGCGCAACGATTTGGCCCCGAGGTGTCTGAGCCCGTACGCCTGCACGTACCCGCGAAGCGCTATCTCTGCGCGACGGATCCGAGCTTCTGGGCCCAACTGAGTGCGGCATCCGTGCGGACGCTGGCGCTGCAGGGCGGCCCGATGTCGGGGGAAGAGATCGCGGCATTTCGCCTCGAGCCCTTTCACCGCGACGCCGTCCAGCTACGCCACTTCGACGATAGGGGCAAGGTTGCGGGGCTTCGAATACCGGATTTCGCGCATTATCGCGGACTCATCGACGGCATGTCTCGACACTGAGGCTTAAAAGAGTTTACCGTCTGGACTGGGCTTCAAGCTGGAGCGGGCGTACACAGTACCGGCGCACCCAGATCATGAATCAACAGGGGGCAGCGCGCGATGGCGGCAGAGGACGTAATCCTTGAGACGCACAGTCTGGTTAAGGACTTCAATGGGTTCGTCGCGGTCGATGGCGTCTCGGTGCGCGTCAGACAAGGCGAGATTCACGCCCTGATCGGCCCGAACGGCGCGGGCAAGACCACCTTCTTTAATTTGCTGACCAAGTTCCTGCAGCCAACCTCGGGCAGCATTTTCTATCGCGGCAAGAATATCACCCGTGAACAGCCCGCCGACATTGCGCGCCGCGGCGTCGTGCGCTCCTTTCAAATCTGTGCGGTCTTTCCGCATCTCACCGCTCTTGAGAATGTGCGGGTGGCCCTGCAACGAAGTTTGGGGACTTCCTTCTATTTCTGGCGCTCCGAGAGGAGCCTCGCCAATCTCGATCGGCGCGCCATGGAGTTGCTTGCCGAAGTGCACCTGCAGAATCACGCCCGCACCCTGGCCGCGGATCTGCCCTATGGCCGCAAGCGCGCCTTGGAACTCGCGACCACCTTGGCGCTCGAGCCGGACTTGATGCTGCTCGACGAACCCACTCAAGGCATGGGGCATGAGGATGTTTCGCACGTCACTCGATTGATCAAGCAAGTCTCGGCCAACCGCACGGTGCTGATGGTCGAGCACAACATGAGCGTGGTCGCGTCCATCGCCAACACGATTTCCGTGCTGCAACGGGGCCGGGTCATTGCCGCGGGTCCCTATGCGGAAGTCGCCAAAAACCCCTTGGTGATTGAGGCCTACATGGGCTCGTCGAGCGACGAGTTGCCGGCAACGGCGCCATGAGCCGCGAGATGCTCAAGGTCGCCGATCTTCAGGCGTGGTATGGCGAATCGCACATCCTTCATGGCGTGGAATTTTCGGTCCAGGAGGGTGAGATCGTCACGCTGCTCGGCCGCAATGGGGCCGGCCGCACGACCACCCTGCGCGCGATCATGGGATTGGTTCCCGCGCGCAAAGGTTCGGTGCTGATCGAGGGGGTCGAGTCGGTCGAGCATGCGCCTCACCAGATCGCCCGAATGGGCGTAGGGTACTGCCCGGAGGAGCGCGGTATTTTCGCAGCGCTGTCGACGGAAGAGAATTTGCTGTTGCCGCCGCGGCTCAAAGGCGCTCAAGGGATGCAGCTCGAGGAAATTTACGCTATTTTTCCCAACCTGCTCGAGCGCGCCGGGAGTCCGGGCACCCGGCTGTCGGGCGGCGAGCAGCAGATGCTGGCGGTGGCGCGAATCCTGCGGACCGGCGCGCGTTTGCTGCTGCTGGATGAGATCTCCGAAGGGTTGGCGCCGGTCATCGTGCGCAAACTCGGCGAGGTGATTCGCGCCTTGAGAGCCAAGGGGATTACGGTGGTCTTGGTCGAGCAGAACTTCCGGTTTGCGGCGCCGCTGGCGGATCGATTCTACGTGATGGAGCGCGGCAAGATAGTCAAGCAGTTCGCGCAGTCCGAGCTGGCCTCGCAAACCGGATTGCTGCAAGAATTTTTAGGCGTTTGAATTAAACTTAAAAAAGGATGACGAGATGACGCGCAAATCAACAATCGTAGTGCTGGGCGCGCTGCTTGGCCTGTACGGCGCTTCACAAGCGAGCGCGGCGGCAGACCAGGTGGTCATTGGCGATATCGACGATATGTCGGGCGTCTATG
>Ga0070762_10000447_pt1 | contig 17288 bp, 14 predicted proteins | sample HubBroMetageREF2_FD_66726 | JGI IMG/M metagenome (GOLD analysis project Ga0070762, IMG submission 66726) | Reference soil microbial communities from the Hubbard Brook experimental Forest, New Hampshire, USA - Hubbard Brook CCASE Soil... | ecosystem: Environmental > Terrestrial > Soil >...
TTCAGGTCACGCCGATGACAGCCGCAGATGGGCAATTGGCGTTCTTCAACATGTCAGCCTATAACCGGCGCCTTCGCGAACACCACTCCGCGGCGCAGATCGCCGAGATCGCAGCCGCGGCACTGCACTCCCAGGCGTGAGCCGCCCGGTACTCGTCACAAAGCTGGAGCTCGCCGACGCAGGTAATCCGGATGCAGCACGTCGAAGATCGGCACATCCGGGACCGCTTCTTCGAGCAGCTCGCGCAGCTCCGCGGAGTCAAAGCGGTGGGACTGAGGGGCTACAGGGTTCACAGTGATCGCCTCCAAGGCAATCGCCTCGAGGGTCTGAAGGTGAATGCCCTGGCGCCGGTACCACTCCGGGCCGCGTTTCCACAGGAACACCCGGGTCGGGTCAGCGACCACGAGCACGAGCTCGCGCCGGCGGTGGTGCACCGGGTGCAGCAGGCTGCGCAGGAAACGGTCCGGCAGCGCGCCCGCGACGATCAACCAGTGTGCGTTCGGGTTCGCGTCGAGCATCTCAGCGATCTGCTCCGCCTCGCTGGAGAGCACAAAGCGGGGCGCCAGCACGAGCGGGTCGGAGTCCTCCGCCACGAGCATGCTCGTGCGGCCGGAGCTCCTCGCGGCGAGCGCACGCAGGCGCCGGCCAATCGCAGTGGAGTCATCGACCCTCGGCAAGCGCACGAGGTCGACCGCGTCCCTGGTCTGTAACGCGACCTCAGAGGCGTCACGGCTGAGCACAGCGCCCGTCGACATCACCAGGCCGTCGGCCACCTCGGGCGAGGACGCCGCACGCCGGTTGACCGCGCCGTCGATCAAAACGTGCTCGGCGCCGTGCGCGAGCATCGTGTCGCTGACCATCCGCACGTCCGCCGCGACGCTCGGCCCCGCGACCTCGATCGGCCCGGCATCCCGCAAGCGCGCGATCAACACCCTCCCCAAGGGAGTGCGCAGGCCCGTGTCCTGGAGCAGCTCGTGCGGGAGGGCGCTGGCCCGCAGCAGCACGTCTGTGGTAGCCACGATGCTCCCCGCCGCCAGGCGCAGGCGCGGCTTCTCGATGCGCGAGTCGATTACGTCGTGCTCCTCGCCGTCGCGCCCGACGGAGGTCACCCCGACGCGTCGGCCCCCGTCCTGGAGCTCGCGCAGCAGCGCCACCAGCGCCTCGGTCTTGCCGGTGTTCTTGGCCAGCCCAGCCAGCGCCAGGCGGCGGCTGGAGGTGGTCAGCTCGCTGAGCATGCGCGATCAGCCAGTCGCGGACACCCGCGCCGCGAGCTCCCGCACGATGAACGTCGCCAGATGATGCGGTTCGGTGCCTTTCGAGAAGCCAGCGTCGTAGCCGAGCTCCTTGGCCAGCTCGTTGGACACGCGCGGCCCTCCACAAGCCAGGATCATCCTGCCGCGCACGCCCTCAGCCTCGACCATCTCCACGAGCTCGGTCAGGTTGTGGACATGCAGGTTCTGCTGGGTGACCGTCTGCGAGACCAGGATCGCGTCCGCGCCGACATCGATCGCCTTCGCCAGCAGCACGCTGTTCGGCACCTGGCTGCCGAGGTTGTAGGTCTCGAACGCGCGATAGCCCTCCAGCCCGTGGTGACCGTGGTAGCCCTTGAGGTTGAGCATCGCGTCGATCCCCACACTGTGCGTGTCCGAGCCAGTGCTCGCGCCGACGACGACGACCTTACGCCCGAGATGCTCCTGCGCGAAGGCCTCGATCTCGTCCTCGCTCATGTACTCGATATCGAAGCCCTCGCCCTGCAGCGCCGCGAAGTCGACCGTCCGCGTGCAGCGCCCGTACATCACGAAATACGTGTAGCCCTCGGTCAGCTGCTCGTAGTGGACGACCTCCGGCTCCGCGAAGCCCATGGCGGCGGCAAGCTCGAGCGCCGCCCTGCGCGCCGCCAGCGAATAGGGGACGGGCAGCGTGAAGCTCATCTGCACGAGGCCGTCGTCCAGGTGGTCGGCATACGGCCTGACCGCCGCCAGGTCCACCTCCTCACGCATGGTCGGCTCCCAGCGCTGCGAGCTCAGGCATAGCTGGCCTCGCGCATCAGCTCGACGACCGGGTTGAAGTAGCTCGCCTCGGTGTCGACGATCCCCTCGATCCCGCGGCCCTCGTCGAGCTTGCGGCTGACGTCGCCGAACGTCGCGTCCTCGATCGCCTTGAACAGGCCCGTCTGTGCGATCCGCTCCAGCAGCGCGTGCGCGCCAGCCAGCACCTCCTGGGCCCGCGTCTGGATGATCCCGCCGCGCTTGAACTCGATCTCATCTCCCAGGTCGCGCGCGGCGTTGAACACGTAGTCGACGTTCTGCAGGCCGAGCACGCGGTCGTGGACGTGCGGCGTGAAGATGCCCTCGGTGGGCACGCCGATCGTCTGGATGCCCTGGCCGGTGGCGACCGTAACGAGGTTGAACAGCGCGTCGGCGGCGTGCGTGCGGAACAGGTTGCCGTCCATGTGCCTGGTGGGCGGCATGTACTTGACAGGGCAGTCCGGGAACAGCTCGCGGGTGAGCTGCGCCTGCGCCCACTCGTACAACAGCCCGTTCGTGACGGGCACGTCGATCTCAAACGCGTCCCCGAGCGCGATCTGTGAGTCAGCTACACCAGAGCTGCGCGCCAGCTGGTGGTTGATGAACTGCGACGCCGTCACCGACGGGGCCGCCTCGATCGCGTCGGCGGTGCGCAGGTAGTTGTCCTCGCCGGTGTTGATGACCACGCCAAAGTGGCCGTTGATCATGCGGGAGACGCGTTGGTCGATCAGGCCGCGCACGATGTTGATGTCGCGGTAGAGGATCCCGTAGAGGGCGTCGTTGACCATGTTGTCAAAGCCCTCCCACGCGCCCATCACGGCGATCTCAGACATGCACAGCCCCGAACAGAAGCTCGACAGGCGGATGTAGCGTCCGTGAAGCTCCGACCACTCGTCCATCGCCTCCCGCATGATGCGGAAGTTGGCCTGCGTGGCGAACGTGCCGCCATAGCCCTCCGTGGTGGGGCCGTAGGGGACGTAGTCCAGGAGGCTCTGCGCGGTCGAGCGGATCACCGCCACGATGTCCCCGCCGGCCTGCGCCACGGCCTTGCCGTGCACCACGTCCTCATACACGTCCCCCGTGGCCGTCAGCACATAACGCTGCGGCATCGCGCCCGGCGCCGCGAACGGGTCGCCGAGGCGCTCGCGCATCGCCCGGCGCTCCTCGAAGCGTCCCGCGATCTCACTCAACCTGGCGGCGCACTCCGTCGTCACGTGCTGGTGGACGGCGCCCTCCTCGGCCCGCTCCAAGGCAAGCAGGTCGAGCTCCCGGGCGTCCACGGCCTCAGCGATCTGCTGGGGCGAGTGGCCCGTCTGCAGCATCCCGTTGCCGAGCCAGTAGGCCACCCCGCGACCGAGGCCGCCGCCCTCCTGCACGTGATCCACGAGCACGTTCGGCAGCGGTGCCTCCAGGTCGTTGGCGCCGTCGACGCCGAGCAGGCGGGTGACGCTCCGCTCGACCGACACCGTCGTGCGGCCCGCGATCTGCTCGGCCACCTGTGCGGCGATCTGCGTGGCCGCCTCGCGGCACGCGGCCACCACGCCCGGGTCCAGGGCCAGCTTCGAGTGCACGGGCGAGCCTGCCCCGGTGCTCATCCCAAATCCCTGACGATCGGGAACGGTATGACCTCGCGCAGGGTGTCGCGTTCAGTCAGGATCATCACCAGGCGATCGACGCCCATGCCGCCGCCCGCCGTTGGCGAGTAGCCATACTCGAGCGCGCGCGTGTACTCCTCGTCGTTCGGGTGAGGCACGTCGCCGTCGTCCACCGCGCGGCGCTTGCGCTGGTCGACGAAGCGCTGCCACTCGTCCACCGGATCGTTGAGCTCGGTGTCGCCTGAAACGAGCTCGATGCCGCCGATGACCGCGTCGAAGTGCTCACCGAGCTCCGGGTACACAGAGTGGCGCTTGGTGATCGGGAACGGCTCCAGCGGGAAGTCGAACACGTGCGTGGGTTGGTTGATCGTCGACTCGATCTTCTCCGAGTAGATGTCAGCGACGACATCCGCCCACGTCGCTGCCTGCTCGACAGGCCGATCGAGGATCTCGGCGAGCTGCTCGCGTGTGGACTCCATGAAATCCAGGCCAAAGCGCTCGAGGATCAACTCGCGCATCGTCACGCGCCGCCACGGCTTGGCCAGGTCGATCTCCTCGCCGCCCCGTTTGATCGTCGTGCGCCCGAGCGCACGCTGGGCGACGTCACGGAACATCTCTTCGGTGACCGTCGCAACGTCGTTGTAGTCGGCGTACGCGCACATGAACTCGATGATCGTGAACTCGGGGCTGTGCTTGGGGGAGATGCCCTCGTTGCGGAACACCTTGCCCATGTCGTACACGTTCTCCATGCCGCCGACGATGCAGCGGTTGAGGAACAGCTCGACGGAGATGCGCAGGTAGAGGTCGCGGTCGAGGGCGTTGTGGTGGGTGGTGAAAGGCCGCGAGCCAGCGCCGCCGGCGAGCGACTGCAGCGCCGGCGTTTCGACCTCGATGAAGTTGCGTTCGTTCAGCCACTTGCGGATCTCGAAGACGATCTTGTGACGGGTGATGAACAGCTCGCGCGTCTCCTCGTTGGCGAGCAGGTCGAGCTCGCGGTAGCGGTAGCGGGTACCGGTGTCGCCGAGCCCGTGGTGCTTGTCCGGCGGGGGGCGCAGCGCCTTGGTCAACAGCGTGCACTCCTGGACGGCGAGCGCCAGCTGTCCGCGCTGGGTCACATAGACGCAGCCGTCGATCGCCACGATGTCGCCGATATCAAGGCCGAGGATGCGGTCGTAGGTCTCCTGCCCGAGCGCGTCGACGCGCACGACCGCCTGCACGGTGCCAGACAGGTCGCGGATGTCCAGGAACGCCGTCTTGCCATGGCCGCGCCTGGAGATCAGGCGGCCGGCGATCTGGAAGCGCAGCTGCGGGTGCTCACCCTGCTCCAGGTCTGTCGGGTCGTGTGCGCCAAGCACGTCGGCAATGCGCGTGCGCTGCTCCCACAGGCTGACCGGCGGATACGGCTCGATCCCCTGGGCTCGCAACCGCTCCATCTTGGCGCGGCGTTCATCGAATTCGACAGCGCCGTTTCCCGATGCGCCGTCTGCGGGCTCCAGCGCGGGTTGCTCCGCCCCGGTCGCCGGCGCCCGGTCGTCCTGCTCCTCCTGTTGTTCCCGCACTGGCATGTCAAAGACGATCCTCTCAGGTGCGCTGCGCTTGTCAAGCGCTCGCGCCGGAGGACAATCGCACCGACGCAAGCTCTCCAGAACGTTAGCGGCGTACCGGTCCTCTCAGCTCTCGCTCCGGCGATGGCCGCCGTCGGTGCAGCGAGAACGCGAATCAGCTGGTGACTCCGCAGTAGGCAAAGCCGTTGCGCTTGGCGATCACGGCGAGCTTTTCCTGGAGCTGCTTGCCAGCGGTGTCGATGCGGTGCACTTCGTTGATGTTGTCGGCCTTTGCCGCGGCGGCGAGCTTCGTCGTGTCTTCGGCCAGCAGCCGCATGCCGAGCAGGATCGCGTCCCATTCGGTTTCTTCGGCGGTGGTCGGCTTCAGCTTGCTGAGCGTGGCGACAGCGCTGTTCTCGACCGACGCGATGCCGGGCGCAACTTTCGCCAGCACCTGCAGCGTCTTCGTGGTCGAGCTGGAGACTTCGTGCAGGGCCGCGTTGGCCGCTTCGCGCTTCACCGCAACCTTCTGGCACACCGGGTCCGCCGTGGCGACCAGGGCCGAGGTTTTATGTGGCTGGCCGCTGCTGTTGCTGCTGCCGCAGCCGGCTGCGAGGAGTGCCGTGAGCACGGTAGCGGCGGCAATCGGGGCGAAACGAAGTCTTTTTGACATGGCGGGTACCGGCTCTCCTACAGTCGACATTATTGGTGTCAGCCGGGAGAAACGTACACATGGAAAATCGTTTTAGCGAGCGATTGTCGCGATCGTTTCCGACTTGCGAAAATGCCGGCGGGGCCGGCGGCGGGCCTGCCGGCTCAGGCCATCGGTAGCGACATACCGACGGGCTTCAGGCTCTCAGCGGGCGTGGGCGCAGCGGACGCGACCTCGACCAGCGGTAGCACCGGCAGCTCGTAAGGCGCCATCGCGATCAGGCCGCGGGCTATCTGGTGGATGGCCTGCGAGGCGGGGTCGTCGGGGTCCTCGATCACGAGCGGTACACCGTCGTCGGCCTGTGCACGCAGGGGCATCGTCAGCGGCACCTTGCCCAACAGCGGCACGTCGAGCTCGTCCGCAAGCTCCTGGCCACCGCCCTCGCCGAAGATCGTAAAGCGCTCTCCCGAAGGCGTCGTGAAGCTCGACATGTTCTCGATCACGCCGCCGATCTCCAAGTCGACCTTGTGCGCCATGTGCGCCGAGCGGCGCGCGACTTTCTGGGCGGTCTGCTGCGGGGTCGTCACGATCATGAACTGCGCCTGCGGAAGCAACTGCGCGAGCGTCATCGAGACGTCACCAGTGCCCGGCGGTAGGTCCACGAGCAGGTAGTCGAGCACGCCCCAGTCGACGTCCTGCAGGAACTGCGTGAGCGCCTTGTGCAGCATCGGCCCACGCCACACCACCGCCGCGTCCTCCTCCACGAAGAAGCCGATCGACATGACCTTCACGCCGTGGGACTCCAGTGGAATGATCTTGCGCTCGGCCGACACCGGCGGGCGCGTCGCGCCGAGGCCATACATACGCGGGATCGAGTAGCCCCACACATCCGCATCGAGGATGCCCACGCGCTTGCCCTCGCCCGTCAGCGCTGCCGCGAGGTTGGCTGTGAGCGTCGACTTGCCGACGCCGCCCTTGCCCGAGCCGATGCACAGCACGTTCGATACCTGCGCCAGCGCCCCCGCCGGCAGCGAGCCGCGCCCAAGCTTCTGCTGCAGCGCCTGCTTCTGCGTGTCGGTGAGGACGTCGAAGTAGACGTTCACGTGCGTGACGCCATCCAGTGCCGAGACGGCCTGCGCGACCGATGTCTGGAAGTGGCCCTTGATCGGGCAGCCCGGCGTGGTTAGCGAGACGGTCACGTCGACGACGCCGTTGGCGCCGATGTCGATCGAGCGCACCATGTCGAGCTCGACGATCGAGCGGTGCAACTCGGGGTCGATCACGACCTCCAGTGCCTTGCGGACCTGCTCTTGGTTGGTCACGGGCTCATTGTGGCAAACCCTGGTCGAGCTACCCGGCGAGCGCACCGAGGACGCGTCCGGCGAGCCGCTCGTAGCCGGCCACGCGCAGCTGCCCGCAATCCCCCTTCGGTCCGAGCGCCGCGATCCATGCGTCCGTGTCGCCGTTGACGCTGGCCATCCTCGCCGGGGCCGTGGTTTCAGCATTGTTGTGGGAGCCGCGATCCGCAGACGGCCCGGCTGGCTCCTGTGCGTAGTCCTCGATCTGCAGACGGCCGTTCCGTACGTGGTAGAGGTAGCGGACGGGCGGGTCGGTGTCCGCGACGATCGCCTCGAGGGATCCATCGGGTAGCGCCGTCTCTTCCCCCAGCAGCGCCGGCAGCAGGCGAAGCAGGACATCGAGGTCGACCCGCTCGCGCTCGTGCGGTGACGACCACACGTGGCGCACGCCCCATCGTGTCAGCGCCGCCGCTATCGGCAGTAGCTCACGCCCAGCATCGGTCAACTCGAGCTCGACGCGGGGCGGCATCTCCTTGAAGCGTGTGCGCCTCACCAGCTCGAGCGCCACCATCTGCTGCAGCGCGCGCTCCAGCACGCCCGTGCTGATCCCGGGCAAGCGCCTGTGCAGGTGGGTGAGCCGCATCCTGCCGGGCGCGAGCGCCAGCGCGATCGTCAGCGTCCAATGATCGCCCGTTGCCGTCAGGGCGCGTGCCAGCGGCGTCCACGCGCGGACGGCCCGGGCACGTGGAGCGATGTCGTTCTCCGCTGCACCGGGCACCGCCAGAGTCTAGGTTTGGTAGACGCGATAAAGCGAGCGAATCGCCGTTTTGTTCCCGTCTTTTCCGGGTCGCCCGATCGCTATCGCGCTGGCCTTTAAAGTGACCCGCGGGCGGTGGGGACCGCCCGCGGGTCGAGGGGAGGAGAGGGTGCTACTACTGCCGGCGGGATATGAGGCCGGCAGACTTTCCCGAGGTGGCCTCTCCGGACCGCTCGGGGGAAGCTCATTGCCCCTACACGAGGCTCAGGATGCGCTCCTGGACCTTGTTGGCGATGTCAGGCACGCGGTTGGCAAGATCGCCACCGTTCTTCGCCAGCGCGTCGCGACGCTCCTCGAGGTCGTTCACCGTGCTCTCCACAGTGCTCTCGAGCTTGCGTCTACGCTGACGCAGTTCGCGCTCAACGCGTACGCGCGCTTTGCGAACCTCGCGCTCGAGCCGGTTGCGGGCGGTCGCGCCGCGGCGCTCGAACTTGCGCAGCTGCGCCTGCGTCTTCGTCGGCGAGGAGTACGTTGAGACCGTGTCGCTGACCGTCGAGACGATGCGCTCGCGGGCGATCAGGGCCGCACCGACCGGAATCAGCACCGCGCGCTCGGCGTAGTCGCCGAACACGTCCGCTGTCTCGCGCGTCGCCGTCTGAGCCTGGCGGACCGCCGACTCGCTGGTGTGCAGCGCACGAGTGCGCGCACCCTTCGCGTGCGTGGACTTAGCTTGTGTCGTTCCGTGCGTGGCCTGTGTCGCTCCGTGCGCGCTCGTTGCGGTCGCGCGGCGGGTCGTAGAGGCTTTCGCGGAAGCCGGTTTTTTGGCCGCTTTCGCTTTTGCTTTCGACCCAGTGGGGGAATTTGTGGGGGCGGTTGGCATCTTGAAGTCGTCTCCTAGCTCGTCCCCGCCGGCTGCGAGGGAATCGAATCGGGGCTGTTTGTCGGAGTTGGCCGCTGTCTTCAGCAGCCGAACACCTGTTTGTAACCCGCTCGTTGAAGATCGTTACACCGCGATCGTAGCATGCCGTGAAAAGCCTGTAACCAAGGGCCATATTCTTTCCTCAGCTTGTAACAGGAGGAACATGCGTTCGGCCCGTGAGAACGGGGCTCACGCCGCACGCTCTCACGGCGCGCTTGGCGCGATGAACCGAACAGCGACGTTCATCGCCCGATAGGTCGCCAGCGCTCGTCGGTCAGCGCTCACGACCTCGGCATCGTGGGCGGCAGCAGTTGCCGCAATCAGTGCGTCGTAGATGGCGCCGCCGCGCACTCCCGCCCGCACTGCCGTCCGTAGGGCATCTTGCAGACGGCCGGCGTCCATCGCGAGCCATGGCTGCGGAAAGCGTCGTTCGAGCGCCTCCAGAACGACCGCCGGCGCAATCCGTTGCCCCTCGGGCATACGGCTCAGCGCCGAGGTCGTCTCGAACGCGACGTGAGCTGGTAGCCGGGCCTCGTGCTCCGAGAGCGCAGAGCGGGCCTGACCGTGAGCCTCATGCCATGGCACCAGTGCCGCAATCACGACGCTCGAGTCCGGTGCAATCACCGCCGGATGCGCTCGACCGCCGTGCGAGCTTCCTCGGTGGTCATCGGCTCCATCGGCCGGTCAGTCACTATCACCGGGAAGCCATCTCGCTCCTCGACACGGGCGGGCATATCGGCGATCGTCAGCTCCAGCCTGCCGTCGCTGGCCGTCAGCTCCAGGTCGGTCGGGCCGCGCACTCCCAGCTCCTCCCGCAGGGCCTTCGGAACCACCAGACGCCCTACCGCATCAATGGCAACTCGCATGCCATTATATTACCAATCGAGGGTAGCGAGCTCGCTCCTCGCATTTGGTCGCTCAAGCGCGATCCGCTAGCTCGCCCTTCGCAGCTCCAGGCACGCGGGCAATCCACAGAGCCGGATCCTCCAGCTCCGCCGGGGTCGGCAGCGCCTCCGGACCGCTCCACGCCAGCGCCAGCGCCCGCGGGCCGCCCGCGTCCACGACCGCATCGCAGAAACGCCGTCCCGTCTCATACTGCTTCAGCTTCAGCTCCAAGCCCAGCAGCCGCTCCAGCACTCGCCACGGCAGCCCACGGTTCTCGCGGCGGTGGTTCATCGCCGCGCGCAAGCGCGGTAGCGACGGCAGCACCTCCGCGCCCACCGCGTCCATCACATGCTCCGCATGGCCCTCGATCAGCGACATCGCCGCCTGCATCCGTTGCACCAGCGCCCAGCGGTCCTCGCCCAACGTCAAACGCAGCAGCTCACCGTGCCTCGCGCGCTCCACCATCTCGCGCAGCTCCGTCAGATTCAGGTCCCATCCGCCCAGTTTCGGGAGGTTGGGCATCCAGCCGTTGGTCGCGCTCGCGCCCGTCGCTGCGTCGGCGCTCTCGTCCGCGGAGCTGCCGTCCGCGGAGCCGCCCGCGATCGTCACCTGCAGCCCGTCAATCAGCTCTTTCAGTATCCCTCCCAGGTACTCCCGCAGCCACGGCGCGCCCGCGAACTGCACCGCGTGCGTGATCTCATGGATGCTCACCCACAGCACCAGCTCGTCGCGGTCCACGTTCAGCGTGCGCGCCGCATGCGCCAGGTTCGGAGCCAGCAACAGCAGTCGCGGCTTCACCGACGCGTCCAGCAACGCCAGGTCGTACTGGCCCAGCACGCGCTGCGAGAGCATTCCCGCCAGCGCCCCCACCTGCACGCCCAACAGCAGCCCCGACACCGAGCGCAGCGGTCCCGCAAACGGGCCCTTGCCAGATCCCATCGGCTCCGTCAACGGCGCCAGCATCGGGCGCATGCCCTTCAAGTTCGCCGCAATCCAGCCCGAGCGGTCCACCAGCTCGAGCGCCGGCAGCTCCGTCGCCGAGACCAAGCCGCTGTAGGAGCCCACCTTGCCCGCAAACTCGCGCGTCAAAGGCTCCACCGACGCCGCGCGCACGCCCCCAAACGGCGGCGAGCCTCCGATCAGCTCTCCCACCCGCTGGGCTGTGCCCCAATCGATTACGTCCACCACCCAAGCGTAGCCACGCTCGCAGAGACGCCGAAAATCCTCGCGCGTATCCTTGACAGCGTGTCTGGCTCCAGAACCGCGCCCGCGCCGCCCAACGGCTCGCCGGGACAGGAGCTGGGGGCCACCACCGAGGTCGAGCAGGCAGTTGAGCAGGCGCTCAGCTCCGAGCAGGACGCACGCGCCGAGCAGGCCGGCGCGTTTCTCAAGCGCGCCGAGGTGCGCGACGTGCTCGCCTGGATGCGCCTGCTCGTCGACCCCGGGGACGCCGCCGCCGTCGTGCGCGCGCTCTCAAGGCCCCCCATCGAGCTGCGCCAGGTCGCGCTCGCACGCGTCATCCAAGTCGCCCGCCGGCGCAAGCTCGACCTCGTGCTCGGCCTCGCCGCCGCCACCGAGGCGCCGCAAGTGCCGCCCGAGGCGCGCGAACGCATCCAGCGCTTCCTCGAGCTGCACCGCAGCGCCGCCGCCGAGCTCGACACGCTCGCCCCCGACGTCTTCATCGCGCGACTGATCGAGCGCCTGCGTACGCGCGGGCGCGCACTGCTCGCCCCCGATGACGCCGCCCAGCAGCGCGCAAGCCTCGAGCGGTTGCACGCGCTCGCCGTCGACTTCGTGCGCGCCACGCCAAACGCCAGCAGCCGCGATCTCGCCCGCCACCTCGCCACCGTCGTGCCCGGGCCGGCGGCCGGGAGTCCCGCTCTCGAGCAGTCGCCACCAGTGCCCGCCGCCGAGGTGGCAGCCGGCGACACCGGCAGCGACGGTGACCACGCGTACGCCGACCTCGACCAGCAGGAGCCCGCCGGGCGGCTCGCCGACACGCTGCGGCTGCTGCGCGAGGAGGTGCTCGACGGGGTCACGCGCATCGGCGGGCGCCTCGGCGAGCTGCGGCTCGACACCGACCTCGACATCTCCCACGGGGTCGTGCGCTACCTCGAGCTGCTCAAGCTATCCGCCGTGCTCCAGCGTCCCAACGGGCAGAGCCTCGCCGACGCGCTCGCCGACGTCAACGTGCGCCTGCTCGCCGCCGCCACGCCGCTGCAGCGCGAGATCCTGCTCACCTCAACGCTCGACGACACGCTGCTCGACGCTGACTGCGAGGGCGAGGGCGACGATCGCGCACGGGCGCAGGCAATCGCGCCGCGCGACGAGCACTCGCTCGGCCCGTTCCTGCCCCGCCGCGGCATCGGCCTCGCGCTGTCCGCCTCCGACATCCAAACCTACCGCGCCTGTCCGCTGCGCTACAAGTTCGCGCGCGTCCTGCGCATCCCCACCGAGCAAACCGTCCATCAGCGCTTCGGCATCGTCGTGCACCAGGTGCTCGAGCGCTACCACTCCGACAAGGGCGCCACGCTCGCACAGATGCTCGAGCTGCTCGACGCGCGCTGGCGACGCGCCGGCTTCGGCGAGAGTGAGCGCGACCGCGAGCTGTTCGACAAGGCGCAAGTTGCGCTCACGCGCTATCACGCGCGGCTGCACACACAGGACTCACAGCCCGTCTGGTTCGAGCGGCAGTTCGACTTCCGGCTCGGGCCGCACCACGTGCGCGGACGCGTCGATCGCGTCGATCGGGTTGCCGGCGAGCAAGGCAGCGCCGCGGTCGTCGGCAGGGATGACCGGGCGGGGGCGGAGACGGGGGCCAAGTATGAGCTGATCGACTACAAGACCTCGCGCCCCAAGACCGCCGAGCAGCTGCGCGACGACGTCCAGTTGTCGCTCTACGCGCTCGCCGCACATGAAGACTGGGGGCTCGAGTGCTCCCAGCAGGCCTACTACTACGTCTTGGATGACCTCAAGGTGCCCGTCTCACGCGACGCGCGCGACGCCGAGTCAGTCAAGGACGTCGTGCTCGAAGCCGGCGATGGAATTCTTGCGCAGCAGTTCGAGCCAACTCCTTCGCGTAGCGCCTGCTCGATCTGCGACTACCGGATCGTCTGTCCCGCCGCTGAGGTGTGACACGCCTCAGCCGCTGACCGGAGTCACGCCGACCCGAGGCTGTGACTCGTCGCCGTGGAGTCCTCGCCAATTTCCGCTACAACCCATCCTCGCTGAGCGTCGCAACACCAACAGTAGGCCGCTGCACCTCACACTGGCACACAAACTGGTAGCCAAACAATGTCGGGCGCATGCTTGCCGCAAGGCGGTCCGCCGCACGCAGCGTCCGCACCATCATGCCTTCGCTTTCGGTCAACACCTCCAACGGCAGGCCGGTCGTGTGGTTGCGCACGATCGCGAACCCTGCCCCTCGCAGCGTGCGCAGAAAGCCTCGCCGGGTGAAGAATCGCACGTGACCGCGGTCCAAGATGCCACGCTGATCGTAGCCAAAGAGACCAAGTGCCGTGCGGCCGCGCGCATACCAGTGACCGAAGTTCGGCACCGATGCCACCAGCACCCCACGTGGCGCCAATACGTCGCGGCTCTGGTCGAGGAGTAACTCCGGTGTGCGCACGTGCTCGAGCACGTCCGCCGCGAGCACAACGTCGAACGGCCCGCCCGCCTCGGCCTCCGGTGGCAGCCCCTCATCGAGGTTGCCCCGGATGAAATGGTCGACACGGTCGCGCACGTCAGGGAGCTCGAGAATGTCCACACCCGTGACCGTGTGCCCGAGGGCGCGGAGGCGCTCAGACAAAAGCCCGCCAGAGCAGCCCAGGTCAAGGACGCGCGCCGGCGGCATCTGCGCGAGCCAACGAAGTATCACCGCATGCGAACTCGCTGCGCTGTCCTTCAACGTATATTCATCGCCCACGCTCCCCGTACCATCCGAGGTCATGCCAAGCTTGCCCAGCCGGTAACGAAGTACAGCTGAAGAGACATCCTTCGCATATTTCAGCCCGTCCACATAGCAAATCTCATCGCCATAGTAGGTTGGGATCGGAACCTCCACGATGCGCTTGCCAGCATCAACCAGCTGAATGATGATCTGCGTATCAAAATCAAAGCCGTCAGAATTGCATTCAAAAGGTATGCGAGACAGAGCCTCCACGCTGTAGGCGCGATAGCCCGAGTGAAACTCGTAAAGGTCTGTCCCCAGCATGCGATTCTCGAAACTCGTGAGAATCTTGTTGCCAGCGTACTTATACAGCGGCATGCCGCCCTTGCGCGCCGCGCCTTTGATCATCATCCGCGAGCCGAGCACCGCATCGCATTCCCCACGTGCCAGTGGCGCAACGATCTCCTCGAGGCGCTCCGGCGCGTACTGTCCATCGCCATGCAATAGCACGATGATGTCCAGGTCATGCTCAATCGCCAGGCGGTAGCCCGCCTTCTGGTTGCCACCGTAGCCGAGGTTCGCCGGGTGGCGAATGATCGTCAGCGGAAGGTCCTCAGTGATCTGCTTGTAGCCCAGGCCAACCAAGTACGTCGCATCCTGGCTAGCATCGTCACACACAAACACATCCGTGATGCGCGAGCGGAACGTCTTGGGGATGCGATCGAGAACCTGAGCCAGCGTCGCCACCGCGTTATAGGCGACAACGAGCACGCCGATCCGCGGCGAGCGAGTCGCCTCTGTGTCTATCCGCGATGTGCCCACTAGCGGGGCAACTGATGCCTGGATGGCGGTCATAGTCGATCCGAGCGGCCGAGCTCGATAGCTCGTGGCGAAGATAGGTCACCCCGATACGGCGGTCAAACACCCCGGAGGAGATGCCTCGCTGGATCGGGCACGGGCAGCCGTCGCCGCGATGCAAGCCGTGCAAAGACTGAACATACGCAGCGCCGCCAAGCGGAAGCCGCCTCGAGACAATCTCGGAACTCTGTCTCCAGCCAACGCAACTCGCAGCCGAAGGTGCGAGTGAGAAACATCGCAGAGCCGTGCTCAACATGTCATCGCCGTCTCAGCAACTGCAGCACAACAACTTGTGGGCGACGCCACTTCGCCGTCAATCCAATCCGCGAACGCGAGCAATGGGTATCGCTAGGTTTAGCGAGGTGGCCAACCCCTCAACATCATCGTCGGCCAGCCTGGCGTATCCACTGCCACTACCGGCGCGCATACGCGCGCTCGCGTCAGACAGGACCACCATCGCGCTGATCGCAGTATTCCTGCTCGGGGCCAGCTTCTATCTCTGGAGGGCTACCCTCAATGCACCGCTCGCCCTACATGGTGGAGCCAACACCCCATACAACCTGCTGGCCGAAGCGTTTCTTCACCTGAGGCTGTGGGTGGTGAAGGTGCCTGCCACAGCGCTCGGCGCAGGCAATCCATATAACCCAGCTCAGCGTTCAGCCTTCCTCTTTGGCTACCGCGACTACTCTCTGTACGGCAACCACCTCTATATATCGTGGGGCCCGGCGCCGGTCCTGGTCTTGCTGGTCCCCTTGCACCTGCTCGGCTTCGAGCCCTCAGCGAGCGTGATCATGGTGCCGTTTACGATCGTGGGGCTCGGATTCGCCCTCGCTGCCTTGCGGGTCATACTCACGCGCATAGGTGACGTAAGCCTATGGATGTGCATCATCGCGGCCTTCACCCTCACCTGTGCATCGGTGATCCCATACGTCCTACGATTCCCGCTCGTATATCACGAGGAGATCGCTGGCGGCTATTGCTTTGCGATGGCCGGCATCTGGCTAGGCGTATCCGCAGTGGTCGATGGCCGAGCATCGCTCAAACGCTTGGCGCTCATGAGCTTGTGCATCGGCTTGGCGACCGGCTCGAGGGTGACACTCGGTGTGATGGGGCTGCTGCTAGTGGCCGTATACCTGTCGCTGCGCTCAACGCGCCAGCGGCGAAGCCTGCTCACGGCGCTGGCCGCTCCATTTGGTGTCTGTGTCCTGCTATTGGCCGCCTACAATCAAGCGCGCTTTGGCAGCGTGCTGGAAAACGGCGCCAAATTGCAGATCAACAGACTCTCGACGTTTACCGCACACTTCGGCGAACTCGGCTACCTCGCGCCTGGGCTGTGGTCATATCTAATCGCCCCCCCGCGTATCGTCGCGCTCTTTCCATTTGTGCTGATCAACTATCCGCAGGTCAGCTATCCGTTCAGCCTGCCTGCTCACTACCAGCCGCTGTCCGAAGAAACAGGTGGGCTGCTGGCGATGGCGCCGATAGCGATCTTCCTCGTCGCGCTGCCCTGGATATGGCGGCGGCGCCCAGCCGCGTTGGGTTCGCTTGCGCCGCTGCTGCTCGCCATGGCGATCGCCGGCGTCGCATGCATGGTCTTCGTCGCCTTCGAGATCTATATCTCCACCGAGCGCTACGAGGCCGACTACATGACACTGCTGCTGTTCGGTGCCCTGGCCGCGTGGCTCGTCCTGTCGAGTGGTACCCGCGGCCCGCGGCGAAGACTGGTACGCACGGTTGGGGCGCTGCTGGCCGTGTGGAGCTGTGCCACCGGCATGGCCATCAGCTGTCAAGAATTTGGGAAGCACATCGGCACTTGGCGCACTTTGGCCAACCTAGGGGCACCACTGTCGAGGGCGATAGCGACTATCGCCGGGCATCCAGTGATAGGCGACATCGATGCGACTCACACTTTCGGTAGCGTTCCCAGCTATTCCAACCTCGGCACCGGAGTCAACGGCTTCTCGCTGGCCGCCGGCGAACAAGTAGAAATCACCATCGTCTCGCCAAATAGTCGAGAGGACGCACTGATCACGGACGCGGTCGCCCCGGTGCCGCGGATAGGAGGCGCCGAGGCAGAGATTCGCGTTGCGGGTCCGGAGAAGACGAGCGCCATCTACCGGCTAGCCGGCGGCAGCCGCTTGGTGTGGATTCCGATTCACCTGAACCCGGGGGTCAATCAGCTGGTGCTCAGTCCAGTACGCGCACAGAACCGGAGCTCAACGCGAGAACCAGCAGCGGAATGGCAAGCGCCGATAAGCTTCTCGGAATTCACGCTTGCCGGGGGCTGAGCAGAGCGCTTCAACCACCCTTGCCGCTTTGAAGGGCCTGGAAGCACTCATCCACGACCAGCTTGAACTGGGGAGTGTTCTCGTTGATGCCCGTTGTGTCAAAGCCGCCCGTCGCGCTCGGTTCCGGGATATCGATCCCATTCCGACGCATGCACTTCGCAAGTGTCCGGAGCTTACCGATGCCTTTCGTGGGCAGGGTGTTCGCCGTAGTGCCCGTCGAGGTCGTCGTCGACCCAGTGGTGGTCGTCGCTGCCGCCGTTGTTGTGGCGGCGGTTGGCGTCGACGCGCTGGACGACGAGCTGCCAGAGGAGCCGCCACACGCCGCCAGCCCAACGCAGGCGAGTGAGATCAGCACTGCTGTGAGCGTCTGTATGCGGCACTGACAGCCAATCTGCGGCATGGGTCTCCTCCCTCGATTTGCCTAGTTCTGCGGATGATTATCCACACGACAATCAAAATCGGGACCTCCGCGGTCCAGATATTCAGCACTGCCCACCCTGCCTAGCATTATTTCCCGCGGTATGTTTCCGACTCGCGGCCGTGGCCAGTCCACGCATGAGCCCACCAGCGGCTGGC
>Ga0070762_10000448_pt1 | contig 17282 bp, 8 predicted proteins | sample HubBroMetageREF2_FD_66726 | JGI IMG/M metagenome (GOLD analysis project Ga0070762, IMG submission 66726) | Reference soil microbial communities from the Hubbard Brook experimental Forest, New Hampshire, USA - Hubbard Brook CCASE Soil... | ecosystem: Environmental > Terrestrial > Soil > Temperate...
CGACGCGAGACTTCACCATTGAGACGTTCTAAAACGTTTCCTCGCTCGCGCTGAATAGGAACCGGCAATGAAGATGTTTCTTTACTTCGAGTAGCTGCGGTTTGGTTGCTCATCGGCCCTGCTTGATGTTGGTAGAGTTACTTCGTTTCAGTTTTAGGACATTCAAAGTAAGCAAACAATACAGTGGAGGCTGTACTGATTGTGCGAATTGATGCGATGAATTTTTTGTTGAGTGGAATCAATTGATCGCTGGGGTCAAGAGAGCGATAGGCAAGGTAGATAAGACCGCGGAAAGGTCCAAAGCGTCATCGCTTGGAGATAATGTTCGTTGAGTGAAGATGTCGCGCCAAGCCGTAACAGGCTGCTGCGCTGGGAGAGGAAGTTGGTGTTTCTGGAAGTCGCGTGGGGTAAGTCTAGCGTCGAGCAATGCGACGACTAAACATGTGTCTGAGCCAGCCGATCTGAAGAACGCGCAGAGATGGTGGTCGTTTTCGCTTTGCTGCGAGACCGGCTGGTATGAGCCCAGGGCGAATAAACTAGAGTGATCGCGCCGGAATTTCAAAAGTTCGTTGATAACGGAGAGTTTAATCGCTCCGTTATGCCAACTTTGTAAATTGTTGGTAAGCGACGCGACAGGGTCGGCAGGTGCTTCGCTGGAAAGCTTGTTTAAGAGATTTTGGCGTTCGGCAAAATCAACGGGGCGACGATTGTCGGGGTCGGGAAGATTCAGGTCCCAGAGGTCGCTGCCCTGATAGAAGTCGGGCAGGCCTGGCGAAGTTACTTTGAGAAGAACTTGCACGAGAGAATTGCGAACGCCCAATTCGGCGATGCGCTGCTGAAACGGGAGGAAATCATCGAGGAAATCTTTGGAGCGATCAGGGTCGAGAGCGCTGCGGATGAACTCGGTAACCGCGCCTTCATATTGAGTGTCGGGTGAGATCCAGTTTGAATGGACGCGAGCTTCGCGGACCGATTTGACCATGGCCAGCTGAAGCCGTTCGGAGTATTGAGCGACGCGGGCTGGGTCGAGGACGCAGGGGAGTGTAAGGTCGGCAGGCCAGGTGGCGATCAAATTTTGAAAAAACAGATATTCATCGTTGCGGGTAAGAGCTGGGGTTTGATGACCATTACCGCCGGAATACAGGATGCGGTTCCAGCGCGAAACTTTGGCGATCCACTCGTCAGGTATTAGAGAAAGCGCGGCGAGCCGGGCACGAGCATCTTCCCCGCGCTTTACGTCGTGGGTAGAGGTGGCGAGCATGGTGTGTGGCCAACGTTCGGCGCGATGCTGATTTTCTGTGTGGAAAGCGGCGAGAGTTGTGCCGAACCGGTCGGGCGAACTGCCAACTTCGTTTAGCGCGATGAATCGGTTGTAGCGGTAGAAGGCGGTGTCTTCGAGGCCCTTGGCCATAACCGGACCGCTGAATTGCTGGGCGCGCATAGCAAACTGGATTACGGAATGGCGACTGAATCCGCTACCACTGTGTTCAGTAAGCTCGCCGGTTAAAGCTTTTTCGAGAAAATCAAAGACGCTCTTATCAAGTTCCTGCTCATTGCGAGTGGCCTGGACGATGGCAGAGTGAATGTAGCGTTGATCTTCTTCACTTTTCTGGGAGCCGTCGACATAGGTGCGATACACGGGGAAACAGGCGATGGTTTCTTCGACAGCGCGACGCAAAATATTTTGAGTGAAATCGGTGGTGCGGGGATTCTGGCGGGCGATGCGAACGGCATCACGGGCGAGCGACTCCAACTCGCTGCCCATTTCGTTTTCCATGATTTTGATTTTGGATTCGCGGACGATTTGGGAAAAGGACTGAGTTTCGCCGGTGAACTCGTAATAGAAGTTGGTCAGGGGCCGTTCGGCGGCGGAGTTAACCAAGAGTCCAGTAACCTGACTGCAGAACTCGTAGCCGGTGGTGCCATCGACGGTCCAGTCGTCGCGGAGGTTTTCGCGGGCCGCGAGAATCTTTTCGACGATAAGATAGAGGGACGGGCCGCCGCTGGCGCGAAGGCGCGCTAAATATTCCTTCGGATTGTAAAGGCCGTCGATGTGGTCGATGCGCAAACCCTGCAGACTGCCGTCTAACAGCAGGCGCAAGACGAGTTGGTGGGTATGCAGGAAAACGGCGGGCAGTTCCATGCGGATGCCAGCGAGATCGCTGATGTTGAAAAAGCGTCGGTAATTGATGTCGTCTGCGGCGACGCGAAAGTGGGTGGGGCGCCAATGTTGATCGCGAACGAGCGAGTCTAAATGAGCCCACGAGTCGAGGTGGCCCTCTTTGCCTTGAAATCGTTGCAGGGCTGACTCGAGCGCGGCACGCGCCTGTTCGTTGTCGGCAACATATTCAGCGAGACGATTTTTTAATTGGGCGGCTGCAGAACGCATTTCTGCTCGACTGTTGCGAACGGAGCCGAATTCATCGGCGAGGCGCTCGAGTTCCAGGGTTTCGGTGCCTAGAATGCGGCGATAGGACGTCGGAGTGATGGGCAATTTGTGAGTATCGTAAAGCCAGACGCTGAACTCGCCGGAACGGTGGTCGAATTTCAACTGGACCTGGCCGGATTCGAGAACCGCGCCATACTGATCAGCGAGAAACGGGACTAGTAATTTGCCACTCAAATATTCGGAGTGAGAGTCCCAGTCGATATCGAACCAGCCGGCATACGGGGAATCTTGTCCCCACTCGAGCACATCGAGCCAATAGGGATTGTCGGAGCCGCCAACGCCCATGTGATTGGGGACGTAATCGAGGATGTGTTCGAGACCATTGGTGCGAAAGGCTCGAACCATATCTTTGAAAGCAGCATCGCCACCTAACTCGTGGCTTAGTGCGTTGTGATCGGTAATGTCGTAACCGTGTTTGCTATCCGGGCGGGCCTGAAGATAGGGAGATGTGTAAACGTGGCTGATTCCGAGTTGGGCCAGATAGGGGGCGATGGCGGCCGCATCGGCAAACCCGAACTGGGTTCCGAACTGGATGCGATATGTGGCACGGGGAATCATGAGTGGAGGAGAGCTCGCCGACTGGCTGCGAGCTGGTCAGTACATAAGAAAAACGCTGACGGAACGCTCCGGAGTTTCGCGGGTCTCGGCGGGTCGGAATACGCGATCGACCTGGAGCTGTGAGCTAGTGTCGAGACGGAGGCGCCAGCCGTCGCCTTCTACCGTAGTAGGCATAACAAAATTAATGGGTTCGTGGTGACCATTAAAAAGTATGAGAACGGTGCTGTCGCTCCCACGTTCGCGGATACCGGTAGTTTGCGCGCGACCGTCGATGAGCATGCCGATGCTGCGCAAGCCCGCATCACGCCAAGTTTCGTCGTTCATCTCGATACCGGAAGGGTGAATCCACGTGACGTCTTTGACGCCCAACTTTTCGTTGTACTCGCCGGTGAGAAAACGATTGCGACGAAGCACCGGACACTCACGGCGCAAAGAATTTAGTCTCTTAACGAATTCGATGGTGGACTGATTCTCGGTGGCAAGCGCCCAGTTGACCCAACTCATTTCGTTGTCCTGGCAATAAGCGTTGTTGTTGCCATGTTGAGTTCTGTGGAATTCATCGCCCGCAACTATCATGGGCAGGCCCTGGGATATGAGCAGGGTGGCGAGAAAATTACGGATCTGCCTATCGCGAAGGGCGTTGACGCCGGGATCATCGGTTGAACCTTCAAAGCCGCAATTCCAAGAGCGATTATCGGAGGAGCCGTCTTTGTTGCCCTCGAGATTGGCGTCGTTGTGCTTCTCGTTGTAGCTGACGAGGTCGTTGAGGGTGAAACCATCGTGAGCGGTAACAAAATTCACGGAGGAATAAGGCTTGCGTCCTTGATGGTTGAAGATGTCGGCTGAGGCGCAGATGCGCTTGACGAAGTCGCCGATAGTCGAGCCACCCTTCCAAAAATCGCGCACGGTGTCACGGAATTTATCGTTCCATTCGGCCCAGCCTGGAGGAAATTCGCCGACTTGATATCCACCCGGGCCGCAATCCCACGGCTCGGCAATTTTCTTGACGGTTTGAAGGATGGGATCCTGACTGCAAACTTTCAGGAAGCCGCTTTGATGATCGAAACCGTCGGGCTCGCGGGCGAGGATGGTGCCTAAGTCGAAGCGAAAACCGTCGACCTGCATTTCCTGGTGCCAGTAGCGCAAGCTATCAGTAACCATCTGGATCACACGGGGATGAGAAAGATTGAGAGTGTTGCCAGTGCCGGTGTCGTTGATGTAGTAGCGGGGCTTATCAGGAATGAGGCGGTAGTAGCTGGCGTTATCGATGCCTTTAAAAGATAGCGTCGGACCAAGTTCGTTGCCTTCCGCAGTGTGGTTGTAAACGACATCGAGAATCACTTCGATACCTGCATCGTGAAAACGGGAAATCATCTGTTTGAATTCACGAAGAGTGTCAGCGGTATCGAAAGCATAACGCGGATCTGGCGCAAAGAAGCCGATGGTGTTATAGCCCCAATAATTGGAAAGACCTTTTTCTTGCAGGGCTCGATCATTCACAAAAGTACATACCGGGAGGAGTTCCACGGCAGTGACGCCGAGCGATTTAATGTAGTCGACGACCGGGCGATGGCCGAGGCCGGCAAAGGTGCCGCGGCGCTTTCTGGGAACCGCCGGATTTAGTTTGGTGAAACCCTTCACGTGAAGTTCGTAGATTACGGTTTGGTTCCATGGAGTGGCACGACGGCCCAGTGTGCTGCTGCGCCAGCGGAATTCCGGATCAACCACAACACATTTGGGTACGTACGGGGCGCTGTCGCGTTCGTCGAAGGACAGATCTCCTTCGGGTGAGCCGACAGTGTAGCCGAAGCAGGCGTCGTCCCAACGCAAGGCGCCGACGTGGGATTGGGCATAAGGATCGAGGAGAAGTTTATTGTGATTGAAGCGGTGGCCTTGCTCGGGAGCGTAGGGGCCATAGACGCGAAAGCCGTAAACGGCGCCTGGTTGCAAACCGGCAACGTAGCCATGCCAGATTTCGTCGGTGAACTCGGGCAATTCGATGCGCTCCAGCTCTTCGGTGCCAGAATCATTGAAGAGGCAGAGTTCAACCTTGGTGGCATTGGCGGAAAAGAGGGCAAAGTTGACGCCTTGGACATCCCATGTAGCTCCGCGGGGATGGGGAAGGCCCTCGCGAATCTGGAAGCGGGGCGAAAATCCAAAGCGCGGTTTTTCGATTTCAGGACGAGCTTCTACTACGGCTTGGCCAGAATCCAGAGTTTCCTTCTCGGTCATGTCGGTCAGCGTGTGCCTATCGTTGGATTTGAGGAAGAACGGAGCCTTTTCCAGGAACCCGAGTATGGTGAGGGGATATGGAAATAAATTCCATGCAGGTAACCGTGTAGAACCACGGGAAGTAGACCCTATCACAAAGCAAGACTTAGGCGGTTATTTTCAGGAAATGTGAAGCGGCAAATGTGAGTTGTGCGGTCAAGAAATTTGTACAGCGCTTTCGGCTGATAGCTCCCTAAGGCTGGGGATTGTTAAGCGGCGTAAGAATTGACAAACATGGTCTGACGTTCATGCCACCGCCTGAAACTGGTGGAAGTAAAAACGAATCGATTCGAGGAAAGTTATGGCGACGAAGCGCTTACAAGGAATGCAGGTGGCGATCTCGGTGACGAATGGGTTCGAACAAGCAGAGTTGGAGGGTCCGCGCAAGGCTCTGGACGACGCTGAGGCGACGACTCTGGTGATTGCTCCGGAAAGCCGAACAGCGCAAGGGATGAACCACAACGATAAGGGAGACGAGTTCACGGTGGGCGAAGTGTTGGCGGACGCAAACGCGGAGCAATTTGACGCGGTGCTACTGCCTGGAGGGGTGGTGAACGCGGACACGCTGCGAATGAATCCGGCGGCGCACCGCTTCGTGCCATCGATGCAGGCGGAGAGCAAGCCGATCGCGATGATATGTCATGCGCCATGGCTGCTGGTGTCGTCTGGCTTGATGAAGGGGCGGCACATTACGAGTTATTACACGCTGCAGGATGACATTCGAAATGCTGGGGGTAAGTGGAGCGACCAGGAAACGGTGGTCGACCAGAACTGGGTTAGCAGCCGCAAGCCAGATGACATTCCCGCGTTTAACAAGGCGATGGTGCAACTTTTCGCGCAGTCGCAAGAAAAGGCGCGGAAGGCCGGGGCTTAGAGGGCTGGCAGGCGCAGACGGATGCTCAATTCTTGGGTGGATGCGAGGCTATTGATGCGAATCGTAAAGAAGCCAAAGAAAAGAAAGAACGAGTCTGGAGATGAGGGGAAACGCCTGACGCCCGATGAGCTGCCGCCTTAACAATCGATTGAAGAGGCACGCCGACGAAGCGTATGGAGATACTGACATTCCGGCACACAAGCGGGCCGACTCCGGCGAAATCCAAAATCAGAAGAAAGTTCGTTCTGAACGGACCAGAGATTCTTAACGCCAAATCCACAGACAGCGCGCCGGATAAAGTGTTCTGGGTATTGGATGCACCTCACACACGTTTGAAAATATGAATGCACTGAAATATTGCTGCTTCATCCCACTGGAGCGGACGCAGTGCCGGTGATCCGTGCACTCCGTATTAATCGTCGATGACAATCCATTAATCCGTTCCGGACTGCGGCGCATGCTGCAATTCGATTCGGAGTGGCAGGTCTGCGGAGAGGCGGAGGGTGGGTCGAGCGCGTTACGTTTGGCGGAGAATTATAGGCCGGACATCGTGCTGATGGACCTATCTGGATGGACTGGAAGTAACGCAGAGGATTAAGGCGAAGTTTCCAGGCACAAAGATCCTGTTATTGACGGCGCATATGTCGCGAGGACTGGCGGAGATTGCGTTTCGCGCCGGTGTAAACGGTTCAGCAGCGATCTCGCCAACCGAAGCGCAGGATCTAGTGGCAGATGATGAGTTGAAGTAAGACTTTTTTAGAAAGAGGCCAAGGTGAAGGAGACGTCGACATTAGTGATTAACAAGAATGCACGCCCGTTGTGTCCGCGAGATAATTGCACCATGCGTTATGAAGCGGACGGGGTGGCGGCAGAAAGCAAAGCGTATGCGGGTGAGGAAAATGCTCCGTGGTATCGGTGCAGGCTGGCTGATTGCGGCGTGCATTTCAGCCCGAATTCGGGATATTTCACGGTGGTGAATGTGCTGGAACATTTGTCGTTCGTGGATGAACCGGGAGCAAATTTGCTGCAGTGCCCGTTACATGGGACGTGGCTATATCGCTGCCGCGAGGACAACGGTTCGGGCGACAAGTTCGTGTGGCGATGCGGAGTGCAAGACTGCGATTACATTCGGACGGACGTAAGTGGTACGTGGTTGAGAGAATAGAGCGCATCTGCGCATCACCTAAAGAGATTGCGCGCGGCCGATGCTTCGCTGATCTAGTGGACTGGGGGCTGTAAGGATTTCAGGTAAGCGATGATCGCTTTCGCGTCTTCCTGGTTCATGTGGTAAATGTGCATGTGAGGACGCAAGACTTCACCTTCCGGGCCAGTTCCCTTCTGCAAGACACGCAGCGCTTCTTCTTCCGTAAAACCAGGCAGACCGACGATGGCCGGAGCGCGATCGGCCCAATTAGCGATGGGTTTCACAGGGCTGATCCAGATAGGAGCGCCTTGGAGCCAAGCCTCTGGCTGCAGTTCCCCTTTTCCATCGCGAGGAGTGTGGCACTCCGGACATTTGGCGACTTCCTCGACGAGATGCTTGCCGCGTTCGATGTTGCCATTGGCGGCGGGCGACGCTGTGGAACTTTTCAAAGGTCCGAGTAAAACGAAAGCGACAGTGACGGCGGCGACGAAAATGGCCAGAAGAATTTTCTTTTGAGTCTCGTTGCGCATTTAGGCCTCCGCTTGAAGGAGTTGGGAGTGTGCGACGGAATGGCCATAGAATCGCTGGGGCGAGAGGAGGAAGCCATACGGTGTGAGCGTTAGAAATTTGAGGGAAGGTTAGGAGGGAACGGAGCAACGATTGGCTGGGTGACACGATTAAATCGTTGCAGAGTTGGAGTTGACGTTAGAGGACCTGGCCCTCATCACTGTGGAGATAAAAGCGTTTGTAGCAGGTGGCGGAACGAAATGGAAAGAAGTGAAATGCGCGCACTACGTGGCGCTCGATGATACCGCGGGCTCTTTGCCGGAAAATGTCGCTGCTTCGACAATGAGGACAAGTTTGTTGTTCGCTTGGTCTTGATCCACCGAACCTACCAGTAGAGGCGAGCGGCATCGCGGCCATTCAAATACTCCCGTGGGCTAAATCCCGGCTGGCCTTGGGGCACAGCCAAACCGTTACACTCGATCAATGAGGGTTTGATCGTCTTGCGCCGGAGCGTTCCAAGTGAGCGCGCCGTTGTCGTGCATGGTGTGAATCAAAGCCATGTCGATATCGGTGGGCTCGAGCGGGCAGCGGATAACTCCGGCTGCACCGAGATGCAATGCTTCCAGATACTCTTCCCACTCGCCGGTGCACAACATGGCTACAAAGCGAAGTTTGGGAGATGATGCGTGGACCGAGGAGAGAAGTTCTCGATACGAACCGTCAGAAAGCCGCTCCTCGCAAAAGACGACAGCGGGCTTATGTTTGGACAGAACTTCGCGAGCCTGGGCGAGATTCGACGCGCAATAAGTGTTAAGCGGGAGGCCGTCAAAGACTTTTAAGAGCGATTTACGATTTTCGGGCCGACACGAGACGATGAGGACTGGTAAGAGCTTCTGCATACGCAACACCCCTAACGTGACGTTTTCCCGAACCGTCGCCTCTGTGAGGTGCATTTGAAGGGGCTGGGTTCGAGTAAATAAGCTGTATTAGACTTTTTAATTTAAGGAAGTAGTGGGGACAATGCGGAAGATTGTGTAGAGGATATTACGGAGTTGCTGTAAGAAGTTAGCTCCTTGAGCGCACAAAAGAGGTGATTTAGGCCAGACTGCGCGCAGAACTCTGCGCTAATTGTACGGTATCAGGCAGAGCAGGGGAGTTTGCGGAGTCTGGAACGCGAGCGATGATGGTGGTTCCCTGGCCTTTCTGGGAAACAATCTCTAACTTGCCCTTCAGTTGACGAATGCGCTCGCGAATTCCGAAAAGCCCGACGCCGAAGCTGGTGCCATCACCATCATCGACGGTCAGCATGCCCTTGCCTTGATCGCGAATTTGGAGCCGGATTTCGCCATCCTCACGCGTGAGCGAAACACTGGCGGTAGTGCTTTGAGAATGGCGATGAACGTTCAAGAGGCATTCCTGCATGACGCGAAATAGAGCTGTTTCCGTGTCACGATCGAGACGTCCGAGATCTTTGGTGACGTTGACATCTACATTCAAACCGCTCCTCTTGGCGAAACCCAGCGCGTAAACAGAGAACGCGGATTCGAGGCCGATTTCGTCGAGCAATGGAGGGTGGAGTAGATGGGAAATGGTGCGCGTCTCGATGATGGCACGATTCAAGAGGTCGGAAATTTCGAGCACCTGCTCGTGGAGAGACGGATCTTTTTCGACCCGATGCGAGATCATGTCGATGCCCATCTTTATGCCAACTAAATATTGACCTAACCCGTCGTGCAGGTCGCGAGCGACGCGGCGGCGTTCGGCGTCCTGGACGTGCATCAGACGTCCGGCCAGACGACGCAGGTTTTCTTCAGCGGAGCGCAATTCATTATTTACATTTTCCAACTCGCGGGTCTTGCGATAAAGCTCGACGAAGATGGAGACCTTGGCGCGGAGCAATTCAGGGACGACGGGAACCGAAACATAATCGACAGCGCCGCGTTGATAGCCCTGGATACGATCGAGGTCGGTTAAGTGGACGCCGGAGATGAAAATGATGGCGGTGTTTTGATAGCGAGGATGCTGGCGAATGAGATTGGCGAGTTCGAAGCCATCCATTTCCGGCATGCTGACGTCGAGGAGCACGAGGGCAACATCGGTTTTCAGCAAATGGGCGAGAGCTTCTTTGGCGGAAGTGGCCTTGATGAAATTTTCATCGAGATCACGAAGAATCGCTTCGTAGCTGAGGAGCCGCGTGGGCTGATCGTCTACCATCAAGATGTTTACCCGGTCACTCACATTCATCCCCTGAGGATTGCTCCTTATCTGTGCAACCAAATACGCAGTGCCGACAGCAACTGCTCGGTGTTTACCGGCTTGGCGAGATATTCCGAGGCGCCGGCTTCGAGACATTTCTCGCGATCTCCTTTCATAGCTTTAGCGGTGAGGGCGACGATGGGCAGCCTGCGGAAGAGGGCATTTTGACGGATGACTTGCATGGTCTCGTAGCCATCCATTTCCGGCATCATGATGTCCATGAGCACGATGGCCATGTCTGGGGTATTTTCCAGAGTGACGATGGCTTCCCTGCCCGTTCCCGCGGTTAGGACAATCATGCCGCGACGTTCTAGGACGCTGCTGAGGGCAAAAATGTTGCGGACGTCATCGTCGACGATCAGGACTTTCTTGCCGACAAGCGCCTCGTCGGAACCGTGCAGCTTTTGGAGCATGCGCTGTTTTTCGGGAGGCAGAGAAGCAACGACACGGTGCAGGAAGAGAGCGGTTTCGTCGAGGAGACGTTCGGGCGATTCGACACCTTTGACGACGATGCTGCGGGCGAGCATGTGCAGACGGGCGTCTTCCTCAGCGGTCAGTTCTTTGCCAGTAAACACGACGACTGGTAATTCACGCAGGTCCGGGTTCTGTCCTAACTTCTCGAGCACTTCGAAGCCGGTCATGTCGGGAAGACGCAGGTCGAGCACCACGCAGTCGTAGGAATGCTCGCGAACGGCGGCGAGAGCTTCGGTGCCGGTGGAAAGTACAGTGACTTCAACGTCGTCGTAGTCGAGGAGTTCACGAATGCTCATTTGCTCTGCGGCATTATCTTCGACGACTAACAATCGTTTGAGGCGCGGCGAAGAATACTCTTTGATGCGTTCGAGTGCGATGTTCAGTTCATCTGGAGTGGTGGGTTTGGATACGAAGGAAAATGCGCCGCGAGCCAACCCGTGTTGACGATCTTCGTCAAGAGTCAGGAGTTGAACAGGGATGTGGCGGGTATTGGGATCTTGTTTCAGGTGATTTAAGACGGTCCAACCCAGCATGTCGGGTAAGAATACGTCCAAAGATACAGCGGAAGGATGATATTCACGGGCGAGAGACAGGGCATCGGCGCCGCGAGTGGCGATCAGGACTTTGAAACCTTTGTTGCGGGCGAGGTCGCCAAGAATCTGGGCATAGTGAATGTCGTCTTCGACGATCAGGAGAACTGCGTCGCCGGGCTCAAGATTTTCGCGGTCATCTGGTAGCCGCTCCGGCAATTCGGGAATGGCAATGCGTGCGATTTGGCGATTCGCGGGTGCGGAGAGCTGACGCGCTTCGGAACTGGTAACCGGAGTCGCCGCACCTGCGTAGGTCTTTGGGAGATAAAGAGTAAAAGTGCTGCCCGATCCGGGGCTACTGCGCAATTGAATTTCGCCACCCAGCAAATTTGCCAATTCCCTGCTGATGGCGAGGCCCAGTCCGGTGCCGCCGTATTTGCGGCTGGTTCCTGCGTCGGCTTGTTGGAAGGCCTCGAAAATAATTCGCTGTTTTTCTTGCGGGATGCCGATACCGGTATCGGAAACTTCGAAGGCAATGACAGAGGTGGCGCTGCCGAGAATGGGATGACTGTCGCTCCAGCCGCGAGTGGCGAATGAAACGGAGAGGCGGACGCCGCCTTGTTCGGTGAACTTAAATGCGTTGGATAGAAGATTCTTCAAAACTTGCTGCAGGCGCTTGGAGTCGGTGACCAAGCTGCGAGAAAGATTTGGGTCAGCATAAATATCGAACGTGAGACGGCGATTTTCTGCTTCATGGCGGAAAGGACGGCCAACCATTTCGAGCAGACTGGCGAAGAAGACTTCCTCAGCGTCGACGGAGACGGTGCCGGATTCAATTTTGGAGAGGTCGAGAATATCGCTGATGAGGTTGAGGAGGTCAGTGCCGGCACCATGGATGGTTCTGGCAAATTCAACTTGTTTGGCGGTGAGGTTGCGATCGGCATTGTCGGATAGTTGCTGTCCAAGAACGAGAATGCTGTTGAGCGGGGTGCGCAACTCGTGAGACATGTTGGCCAGGAATTCGGATTTGTACTTGGAAGTGAGCGCGAGTTCCTTGGCTTTTTCTTCGAGGGCGCGCCGAGCCTGCTCGATTTCCTGGTTCTTGCGTTCGACTTCGACGTTTTGTTCGGCCAACTGCTGGGCTTTTTGGGCTAGCTGTTCGTTGGTCTGTTGCAATTCTTTTTGCTGAGTTTGCAGCTCGGCGGCCAATTGTTGCGATTGCTTCAGGAGGCCTTCGGTCTGCATGGTGGCTTCAATACTGTTCAGCACGATGCCGATGCTGGCCGTTAATTGCTCGAGAAAAGCCAATTGCGATGCGGTGAATTCGCTGAGGGAAGCGAGTTCGATAACGGCTTTGACGCGATCTTCGAAAAGAATGGGCAAGACGATGACGTTTCGCGGGACGGCACGGAACATTCCGGAGCGAATCGCGACGGTATTTTGCGGAATCTCTTTGATTAAAACGTGGCTCTTCTCAGCGGCGCATTGGCCGACCAGGCCTTCGCCCACTTGCAATTGTTGGAGAGCGCCATCCTGGCCGTCGTCAGCATAAGCGGAGAGCAACATCAACCTGCTGACGATGTCGCCTTGCATCTGGTAGATCACGCCTTGCTGCGCATTGACGAGCGGGGCAAGTTCGGACAAAAGCATGCGGCCGACAGTGGAAAGATCGCGCTGGCCCTGAAGCATGCTGGTAAAGCGGGCGAGGTTGGTCTTGAGCCAGTCCTGCTCGGTGTTGCGATCGGTAGTGAGTCGCAGGTTGTCGATCATGGTATTGATGTTGTCTTTAAGTTCTGCGACTTCGCCGCGCGCTTCCACTTGAATGGAACGAGTTAGGTCGCCCTTGGTGACGGCAGTGGCGACTTCGGCGATAGCGCGGACCTGGTTCGTCAAATTGTCTGCGAGTAAGTTGACGTTACCGGTGAGATCTTTCCAGGTTCCAGCGGCGCCGGGAACGTTGGCCTGGCCACCGAGGCGGCCTTCGACGCCGACTTCGCGAGCAACCGTGGTGACTTGATCGGCGAAGGTGGCGAGCGTGCCGGTCATATTGTTGATGGTTTCTGCGAGCGCAGCGACTTCACCTTTGGCGTTGACGGTGAGTTCTTGGGTCAAGTCGCCATTGGCAACAGCGGTGACGACTTTCACGATACCGCGGACTTGTTCGGTGAGGTTGGCGGCCATCACGTTGACGTTGTCGGTCAAGTCTTTCCAGGTGCCGGCGACCCCAGGGACCTGCGCCTGGCCGCCGAGTTTGCCTTCGGTGCCGACTTCGCGAGCGACGCGGGTGACTTCTGCGGCAAAGGCGTTGAGCTGGTCGACCATGGTGTTGATGGTATTTTTGAGTTCGAGAATTTCGCCCTTCACGTCTACGGTGATTTTGCGCGACAAGTCGCCGCGGGCCACGGCGGTGGTCACCTCGGCGATGTTCCGGACCTGGCCGGTAAGGTTACCGGCCATGGCGTTGACGGAGTCGGTGAGGTCTTTCCAGGTTCCGGCAACACCGGGAACGTTTGCCTGACCGCCTAAGCGGCCTTCGCTGCCGACTTCACGCGCGACGCGGGTGACTTCCGCAGCGAAGGAGCGGAGTTGCTCCACCATGGTGTTCAGAGTTTCTTTGAGCTGGAGGATTTCTCCGCGGACGTCGACGGTAATTTTGCGGGACAAGTCGCCGCGCGCGATGGCGGTGGCAACTTCGGCGATGTTTCGGACCTGGCCGGTGAGGTTGCTGGCCATGAAGTTAACGTTATCGGTGAGGTCTTTCCATGTGCCACCAACACCGGGGACTTGGGCCTGACCGCCGAGTTTGCCTTCGGTACCGACTTCGCGAGCGACGCGGGTGACTTCACCGGCGAAGGCGTTGAGCTGGTCGACCATGGTGTTGATGGTGTTTTTGAGCTCGAGAATTTCGCCCTTGACGTCGACAGTAATTTTGCGGGAGAGGTCGCCTCGTGCGACTGCGGTCGTCACCTCTGCAATGTTGCGAACTTGCGCGGTGAGGTTGCTGGCCATGAAGTTAACGTTGTCGGTGAGGTCCTTCCACGTGCCACCGACGTCGGGCACTTGCGCCTGGCCGCCGAGTTTACCTTCGGTGCCGACTTCGCGAGCGACGCGGGTGACTTCACCGGCGAAGGCGTTGAGCTGGTCGACCATGGTGTTGATGGTGTTTTTGAGTTCGAGAATTTCGCCCTTCACGTCGACGGTGATTTTGCGAGAGAGGTCGCCGCGCGCAACGGCGGTGGTTACTTCGGCGATGTTACGGACCTGGCCGGTCAAGTTGCTGGCCATGGAGTTGACGGAGTCGGTAAGATCTTTCCAGGTTCCGGCGACGCCGGGCACGTCGGCTTGGCCGCCGAGTTTGCCGTCGGTACCAACTTCTCGGGCGACGCGGGTGACTTCTGAGGCGAAGGAGCGAAGCTGATCCACCATGGTGTTCAAGGTGTCTTTCAGCTCAAGAATTTCGCCCTTCACGTCGACGGTGATTTTTCGGGAAAGGTCGCCGCGCGCGACAGCGGTGGCGAATTCAGAAATGTTGCGCACCTGGCCGGTCAAGTTGCTGGCCATGAAGTTGACGTTGTCGGTGAGGTCCTTCCAGGTTCCGGCGACGCCAGGCACTTGGGCTTGGCCGCCAAGTTTGCCTTCGGTGCCGACTTCGCGAGCGACGCGGGTGACTTCACCGGCGAAGCCGTTGAGCTGGTCGACCATGGTGTTGATGGTGTTTTTGAGTTCGAGAATTTCGCCCTTCACGTCGACGGTGATCTTGCGGGAAAGGTCGCCGCGGGCCACGGCGGTGGTTACTTCGGCGATGTTACGAACTTGGCCGGTGAGGTTGCCGGCCATGGAGTTCACGGAGTCGGTCAAATCTTTCCAGGTTCCGGCGACACCGGGCACGTTGGCCTGACCGCCGAGGCGACCCTCGCTGCCGACTTCGCGTGCGACGCGGGTAACTTCACCGGCGAACCGATTCAACTGGTCCACCATGGTGTTCAGGGTTTCTTTGAGCTGGAGAATTTCGCCGCGGACGTCGACGGTGATCTTGCGAGACAAGTCACCCTTAGCGATCGCGGTGGCGACTTCCGCAATGTTGCGCACCTGGCCGGTCAAATTGCTGGCCATGAAGTTTACGTTGTCGGTGAGGTCTTTCCAGGTTCCGGCGACACCAGGCACTTGGGCCTGGCCGCCAAGTTTTCCTTCAGTGCCGACTTCGCGAGCGACGCGGGTGACTTCTCCAGCGAAGGCGTTGAGCTGATCGACCATGGTGTTGATGGTTTCTTTGAGCTCGAGAATTTCGCCCTTCACGTCGACGGTGATTTTGCGGGAGAGGTCGCCGCGCGCGACAGCCGTGGTGACTTCCGCAATGTTACGGACCTGCGCGGTCAAGTTTCCGGCCATGGCGTTGACGGAGTCGGTGAGGTCTTTCCACGTGCCAGCGACACCGGGGACAACTGCCTGGCCACCTAGCTTTCCGTCGGTGCCTACTTCGCGGGCTACACGCGTGACTTCCGACGCAAAGGAACGCAACTGATCCACCATCGTGTTGATGGCTTCTTTTAACTGAAGAATTTCGCCGCGCACATCGACGGTAATTTTGCGGGAAAGATCGCCACTGGCCACGGCGGTGGCCACCTCGGCCATGTTGCGAACCTGACCGGTGAGGTTGCTGGCCATCAAATTGACGGAATCGGTGAGATCTTTCCAGGTTCCGGCGACACCGGGCACATGCGCCTGGCCGCCCAACTTGCCGTCTGTTCCGACTTCGCGGGCCACACGGGTGACTTCTGAGGTGAAGACGCCCAACTGCTGAATCATAGTGTTGACGATGGAAGCGGTGCGAAGGAATTCGCCTTCGAGTGGGCGATTGTCGACTTCGAGACGAACAGTACGAGTCAGATTGCCCTGAGCCACGGCAGCGATCGCACGGGTAACTTCCGTTGTCGGGCGTAACAAATCTTCGGTGAGGGTATTCACCGAGACTTCCATCTCGCCCCATTCGCCGCGAGAGACCGCAAAGCGAACGCGTTCTCGCGTCTTGCCTTCTTTGCCAACGGCTTGGCCCAATCGCTTGAGTTCGACAGCCATATGCTGATTGGCGGCAACAATGTCGTTGAACATATCGGCGATTTTGCCGTTGATGCCGGTCCAAACTACAGGCAGCCTGACGGAAAAGTCGCCATCACGGACTTTTTGTAGAGTCTGGAGAATGACTTCGAGAGCGGGAGGCTGACTAACGGAGATTCCGTTACCCCCATTTCGTTTTGAATGCTTTTTTGGCGTTACGGGAGGAGAAGCGTTTTCAGTCATCGGCTGCATCCGCGCGAGCGCGGTCTCTCTCCCATACCGGGAAGGATGTGAACTGGAAGCTCTTTTCTAGCAGTTAGGCGGGTGAGCAAGCAGTAGGGTCTTTACTGTATTTTGGCGTTACTGATTGGATCGTTGGCGGACGAACAGTTCGCGCGAACGCGCACTATCAAAAACGTATTGCAGCTTGCCGAGACATCGATTGATGCCCCATTTCACGCCGGCCAACGGGTTGAGCGCGCTTGGCTAGCTGCCGGCCGAAAATCGATTTCACCCGACACCTTAGAGTTTTAGCGGCGCGAACTACGTCGAACTGCATGGCGAGCTACACGGATTAGCTGAGGCCGCGCATAACAGTTTTGGTGGATACTTTGCAAAGCAGGTGCAGTTCTCTTTCCTAGGATATCAATGCGCTATATGTGTCTGGTGACTGACTACGATGGCACCATCGCTGCGGACAGCCGCGTGTCTGCGGAAACGGTTGCAGCACTTGAAGCGCTACGTAAGTCTGGGCGTAAGTTGATTATCGCAACGGGAAGACTACTGCCGGAATTGCTGGCGGTTTTTCCTGAGGCTGAGAAACTATTCGACCGAATCGTGGCGGAAAACGGAGCTGTGTTGTACAGGCCAGCGAGCAGCGAAACGAAGGTGCTCTGCGAACCACCTTCGCCGCAATTTGTGCAAGAGCTTCGGCGGCGAGGACTTCCTGGGTTGGCGGTGGGACACGCAATCGTGGCGACGTGGCGACCGCATGAAGACGCCGTGTTGCAAGTGATTCGCGAGCTAGGGCTCGGGCTTCAGGTGATCTTCAACAAGAGCTCGGTGATGGTTCTGCCTTCCGGCGTGAACAAGGCTTCGGGGATGATTGCAGCGCTGGAGGAACTGGATCTTTCTCCGCACAACGTGGTGGGTGTTGGAGACGCG
>Ga0070762_10000452_pt1 | contig 17249 bp, 12 predicted proteins | sample HubBroMetageREF2_FD_66726 | JGI IMG/M metagenome (GOLD analysis project Ga0070762, IMG submission 66726) | Reference soil microbial communities from the Hubbard Brook experimental Forest, New Hampshire, USA - Hubbard Brook CCASE Soil... | ecosystem: Environmental > Terrestrial > Soil >...
CCTGAATGAGGTTGCTGAAGCAGTTCGCGAGCCGGAAAAATGGCTGCGATGACGATGCCGGTGCGTTCGGTGCGCGTACGCGCCGGCATCGTAGAATTAGCTTTATTGTAGCCAAAAGCTCGCCAGCGTGTCCGCCACGCACGCCTCGCAATTGAACCATCGTAACCTTAGCTGTTACCTACTTCGCCACGTCACATTTAGTGAGATGTGATATACTGACGTCACGCTTAATACTTCGGTTGTATGGTGCGATAACTCTGGTGTGTTCGATCTGAGAATTCCCGCCTTCAGTTTCCCCTCCGTACGTCTTCAGCGTAATCAAAACATAAGACTGGCAATACCAGCTGCCGCACGCGCTGGAAATTAGTGTGCGCGCCGCGATCGCTTATGCCAGAGAAAGCAAAATGCAGAATTTTTCAGAACTCCCGATTTCCCTTTACGTCAAAGATCGTTTGTCGTTCGCTGGTTTTTCCGTTCCTACGCCGGTGCAAGCGGCGGCTATCCCGCAGGCGCTTGCCGGCAAGGATGTGCTCGCAACCGCGCAGACCGGCACTGGCAAAACGCTGGCCTTCCTGATTCCAATCATGGAGCACCTGCTCAACCACAATGCGCCGGGAATCGCAGCGCTGGTACTGGTTCCAACCCGTGAACTGGCGATGCAGGTGGCAGATCAATACGATGCCTTGCGAGGCAAGCAGCTCAAGCCCGCCGCCCTGGTCGTCGGAGGCTTGTCCGAAGGACAGCAGCTCCGCGCCATTCGCAACGGGGCTCGCCTGGTCGTCGCTACTCCGGGCCGTCTCGAGGATTTCCTCGATCGCAGACTGTTTAGTTTTCGCGAGCTGCGGATGCTGGTGCTCGACGAGGCAGATCGGATGCTCGACATGGGCTTTCTTCCCGCGATTCGAAGAATTGCGTCAGTCCTGCCCAAAGATCGCCAGACCATGTGTTTTTCCGCAACACTTGAAGCTTCTGTCGTCCATCTGGTGAACGATTATCTGAGAAACCCGGTGCGAGTCGCACTTGGGTCGACACTGAAACCATCAGAAAATGTACGGGTGCAAGCGTTTGAGGTCGATGCTGATCACAAACAGGAAGTGTTGCATCGACTGTTGGCGAAAGAAACCGGACGCTGTCTGGTCTTCGCGCGCACTAAACGCGGAACCGAGCGCCTGGCCAAGAATCTGAATCGCGAAGGCTTCGCCGCCGCCATGATTCACGGCGACCGCTCGCAATCTCAACGAACCGCTGCGCTCACAGGATTTCAGCAGGGGCGCTATCGCATCCTGGTCGCAACCGATCTGGCCTCGCGAGGCATTCATGTACAGGATATCGCCCACGTCATCAACTACGACTTGCCTGAAGTGGCGGAAAACTTTATCCATCGCGTTGGGCGCACCGGCCGGGCCGGCGAACACGGCGTCGCTTCTACCCTCTATGGCAGGGAGCAGCGGTCCGACTTGTACCAACTGGAGCGCACGTTGGGAATCCGGATGGAGCGAATGAGTTCCACTGGCGACGGGCAGAAACATCAGTCCTCGAAGCAGGATACGATGCGCAGCGATCGCAACCAATCCGATCGAGTTGAACCCACTTCCCGGTCGAGAATGGCTCGACTGCCAGGCGAGGTTCTGCAAGTTCAAATGCAGAATTAGTCAGGAGCGAAGGCTACGCGACCGCCCCGCAATGCACTCCCTTCAGCTCTTGCGTGAGCTGGGAGACTGTCACAATGCGAGCAAATCGGCGCCGCAGGGCATACTCGGTTCGCTCGCGTATGGCATCGACACCCAATTCTTCACCCGGTTTATCCCAGTTGGGTATTGGAAAAGTCATGGTCGCTTCGGTGACGAAGTCCACTGCGTATCCAAGATCAGCCGCAACCCGGGCGGTGGTTTCGCAGCATTGCTCCATCTGAATGCCGGAAATGGTAACTCGCCGCACGCCTTTCTCGATCAGGTAGGGTTGCAGCGCGGTGCTGGTAAAACAATTGCGAGTGTTCTTGATGAAGACCGGTTCGCCGCTGCGTGGCTCGATAAAGTCCATCAGCTTAAAAGAAGGGCTGTCCGTGGCGAAGCCTTCGTCGCTGTCGGTATGAAGAAAGAATACGACCGGTAGCTCGGCCGCGCGATAAGCGGCGATCAGTGCGCCAACATTCCTTTCAAACGCAGGATTGTTTCGGCGCTCCCAACCTGGACCAGCTTTAAAAGAATCCTGAACGTCAATCACGAGCAGAGCGGATTGTTCGATCGGTACCTGATTGGAATCGAGCATAAACCCTCCTCATCTCATTACCATGCTACACATTTCAGGAGTTGGCGACGAGGGCGCTGCTCAGGCATTTGGGGTATACAAGCACGACTCAACGCGAAGCGAGCAACTGCAGAGCGACTTTAGCCTGGCGATTTCTGTGAGCCGCTTTGCGCAGCCACTTCTCGGATTCAACCCGACTCGCAGGTACTCCGTCTCCATCACGGTAGCGCAGGCCCAGGTTGTACTGAGCGGCAGGATTACCGGCTTGGGCTGCCGCCGTTACCCAGCGCGACGCTTCCGTGCAATTCTGACGAAGATAGCGTCCCACTTCGTACGCCATGCCCAGAGTGAAAGCTGCCGAATCGTCTCCATACTTCGCCCGGCGTCGCAGTCCGTTAATTTCATAGCGGCTTAATTGGGCGACGACAGCGGATGTCGTCGGATCCGTGATCTGTTCGTGGCTAACCGCAAAGTTAGGGATCGGAGCGGCCTGGCGGGGCTCCGTACTTTCGATCCTTTCGGCGTGATGGGATGAGGGTCGGTCCGAATGAACCGATACAGGCGCGCTGGCAGTCGCAGCTGCCACGGCGGCGGCAGGACTCGAAACCGACGCGCGCGCGCCTTGAAAGGGCTGATGCCACCATGTTGGAAGAAGCAGCAGGCTGGCGACCACTGCCAGCAACCAAACCGGAGTTGCAATGGCAATAGCGCGAAGCGACCGCAAGCTGAAATTGACGCGGATAGTCGACGCACGTTGAGTCCAGACGCCGAGGAGACGGTTGAAAGTGGCTCCGAGGTTACGCGACCATCCCTGCGACGCCGGCTTTTTATCCCTTCGAAGGCGAAAGTCAGCTCGGTAACGAGCAGCCACGTCCCTGAAGCGGATGATGTTGGATTGAATATGCGTCTGAGTTGGAATACTTATGGCGCGGACCACTTGAACGGCCTGGAGGATGAAAGCACCATAGAGCCGGCTCAGCCTGCTCTGGAAATTGAATGAAGATAGACGCCACGCCGGATTCTTATCGGTTCGAAGGCGAAAGTCAGCTCGGTAGCGAGCAACCGCTTCATCGAGGCGGATAATGTTGGTTCGAATATTGGCGCGAGTTGGAATAATTAGGGCCCGGCTCACTCGAATAGCTCGCAGGGTGAAAGCACCATAGAGCCGGTTCAACCTGCTCTTGAAGTTGGAAGATACAGCCGGTACCACCTTTTTGCTGTCCGGTGACTCGTGTCTGACGAAGGAAGGTTCAGCGTGCGCAACCTCAGCTCTGGGTTCCGCCGGGGGCGTCGGTTCGAGTTCCAGCGGCGCAAGAGGAATCGGCGGCACTTCGAGCTTCGCGGCAGGTTGGCGAATTACAGCTCCACGCGAGAGCTTGGGCGACAGCAAACGCTTAACGGTGACATCCAAATTCAGGATGCCAGTTTCAATTGCCTCCTGCGCCTTGATTCGTTCGGTCCGAGTTTCATCGTCAACAGAGCGGGTGCTGATTGCGCGAGGCTGACTGCGGGCTCCGATCACCACGGCTGACGGTAGAATCGTCGGCTTCACCATCTCCCGCTGCGCCGAAATGGCCGTCTGCTTTTCTCCCAATGGCGCGACGGCTTGAACAATGATTTTGCTGCTATTTACCTGAGGATGCAGCTGATCGTGCAGACATTGCAGAACCCATGCCGCTGCCAGCAATTTCTCAAACGAAGGGCTATCGAGGGTGAGTTGCTGGTTGGTACCAGAGCTCGATGCCGCAGCCATTGGCGGACGGACCTCGCAAAAGGGGATTAGTTACCAGGCGCAGAATCACGAATTGCGCCCTATCGACAGATCATACACCCGTTTGTTCATCCCAGAACCGCGGAATTGGACGTCTGTGGCGTGGGGACAAGCGTTTTTTGCGTCAAAAGACGGGACTCCCGGGTCTGATTTGTCAGTAAGCCCCGGTGGCTCCAACCAAGGCCTGAGAAGAGAAATTCATTGGCTGAGGTATTCTTTCAGAATGCGCCCTCTGTCACCGGCCCGCGATCACGCGTTGGTACAAATCGTAGACTCCGCGCTGGCCGATGCCACTCGTAGAAGCGGAGAGTGGCTCGTTTGCCGTCCCGGGTGCACGCAATGTTGTGTGGGAGTGTTTCGTATAAATCAGCTGGATGCCGCGCGGCTTCGAGAAGGACTTGCGCAACTTGAGCAATCCGCACCGGAGCGAGCACGCCGGGTGCGCGACCGCGCACGGGAAGCGGTTTCCCGGCTGTCGAAGGATTTTCCTGGCAATTCAGCCAGTGGCTTATTAGATGAAGGCGAAGATGCGGAAAAACGTTTTGCTGAGTTCGCTAACCATGAACCTTGCCCCGCGCTCGATCCCGCGACTGGACTCTGCGAACTTTATGAATCGCGGCCTATGACGTGCCGAGTCTTTGGACCGCCGGTGCGGTCCGACGACGGGCTGGGTGTTTGCGAGCTTTGTTTCCAGTGTGCCACCGACGAGGAAATTGCAGCGTGCGAAATGAAGCCGGATCCGGATGATTTGGAATCGGAACTGGTTCAGGAGGTCGAAAAAGCTACCGGGGTCCACGGCGAAACTATTGTTGCATTCTGTTTAGCATCTTGATACCCCTGATTGAACAACTCAGGCGACAATTACCCTTGTCAGTCCGCAACTCGATGACCTCTCAATTTGATGATCCGGCATTTTGACGCCTTAATCCTCGGCGGTGGCGCTGCTGGATTGATGTGCGCGCTGGAGGCGGGTAAGCGCGGACGCCGAGTTGCCGTGCTCGAACGCGCAGAACGCGCGGGCAAGAAAATTCTCATCTCGGGCGGCGGCCGCTGTAACTTCACCAACATTCACTGCCGTCCGGAAAATTTTATCTCGGCCAATCCTCACTTTCCGAAATCAGCCCTGGCCCGGTACACTCCATCGGATTTCATCGCCCTCGTCGAGAAGCATCACATCCCCTATCACGAGAAAACGCTTGGTCAACTTTTCTGCGATCACTCCGCTGGCAACATTATGGACATGCTGGAAGCCGAATGTCGCCATGCCGGGGTTTGCCTGTTGGTGAACACTTCCGTTCAAGAAGTGCTGAAGACAACAGAATTCATTGTGCGCGCGGGAGAAACGGAATTTCGCGCCACGGCGCTGGTGGTCGCGACCGGAGGCCTGTCGATTCCAAAGATGGGTGCAACTGGACTTGGCTACGACCTGGCGCGGCAATTCGGACTGGCGATTCGCGAACCCCGACCTGCGTTAGTGCCATTTGTGTTCGACGATGAAGACCGCAGCCGCTACTGCGGTCTGGCTGGAATCTCAGCCAAAGCGAGCGTGTGCTGCGGTAATCAGCGCTTCCGGGAGAAAATCCTCATCACCCATCGAGGCCTAAGCGGACCCGCGATTCTGCAGATTTCGTCCTACTGGAAACCGGGCCAGCCAGTTGCGATCGACTTGGCGCCGGGCGGTGAGGTCACAGCACAGCTTCGCGAACCAAATGCTCCAAGAAACATCGCGAGCATGAGGTTAGCACTGCACCGATTTCTGCCAATCCGTTTTGCGAACCGATGGCTGGATTTCTATCCGCCGGCCACTTGGACGAACTCAGGACTCGCTGAATTCGAGCGCCAGGCGCACGGTTGGATTGTGCGCCCGGCCGGAACCGAGGGCTTCGACAAGGCCGAGGTAACCGTGGGAGGCGTAGACACCGACGAACTATCGGCGAAGACGATGGAAAGCCGAAAAGTCCCGGGTTTGTTTTTCATCGGAGAAGTCGTCGATGTGACGGGACACCTCGGCGGGTTCAACTTTCAATGGGCATGGGCTTCCGGGGCCTGTGCCGGACGGGCCCTTTAACCCATTGCATGAAAGAACAAACGGGATCACCTAAATTTTTTCGACGCGAATACGTCCATTTCGTGCAAGGAGGAATCCATGGACCGCAGAGATCTCATAAAGCATCAGCTTGAAACAGGCTACGCTTTGGGCTTACATGGGGGAAATTTTCCCCTTCTGGCGCCCGGCCGATGCGCACCCCGGCCTTTACCAGATCAGCAGCGAAAAAGCCTTTCGCGCAGGATGGCAAACGCGAACTTTTGAAGAGACTGCTCTGGATTGCCTGACTTATTTCCGCTCACAAGGTGAGACCTTGGACGGAGCGACTATCTTTCCGCCGACAAGGACATCACACTTTGTGACCGAACCGCGATCGAACCGAGGAAGTCAGCGACTACCGCGAATATGACGCTTTTTGAGGCTGACGCTAAGCCAAAACCGCCTGATACTCCTCGTAAGCGCCCTTGAAGTCGGTGATCTTGTGGTCCGCCTCGAAGTGCCAAATTCTGGTTGCGACCTCATCGATCAAATCATGGTCGTGCGTCACCAGCAGCACGGTTCCGTGATAACGCTGCAGAGCGATGTTGAGCGCATTGATCGACTCCAAATCAAGGTGATTGGTTGGTTCGTCAAATACGAGAACATTCGGTTTTTGCAGCATGAGCTTGCAAAAAAGCAACCGCGCCGCTTCGCCGCCGGATAGAACGTCGGTGCGCTTCAGAGCGTCCTCACGCGGGAAAAGCATTTGACCCAGCAGGCCGCGAATTTCCTCGTGCGCCGCCGATGGATCCCACTGATGAAGCCACTCGAACGCTGTCATGTCCCCCTGAATCAAGGCCCTGTGGTCCTGCGCGAAGTATCCGACCGCAGCCTCGTGTCCCCAAATCACTTTTCCACCAGTGAGGAACGATCCGCCATAGCCGCTGGTCTTGCGCAGTTCGGCATCGGGGATCGTCGGAGAACTTGCCAGCAGCGCATTCAGCAGAGTGGTTTTACCCGCACCGTTGCGCCCCATCAATGCGATCTTTTCTCCTCGGGTTACACTCGCAGTGAAGCTCCGGATGACCTCGGCCTCGCCGTAAGATTTTGTAACTCCTTCAAGCTCAAGAATGTGTTTTCCCGAAGGACGCTTCTGCTCGAACTTCAAGAACGGACGCTGGATGTTCGACTTGGCAAGTTCCGTCACCTGCAGGCGTTCGACTTCCTTGCGACGCGACTGAACCTGGCTGGAGCGCGTGCCCGCTGAGAAACGCGCGATAAATTCGTTGAGCTGAGCAATCTTCTTTTCGCGCTGCGCGTTTTGCCCTTCGATCTGCGAGCGGATCTGCGTCTTTGCCACCACCATATCGTCGTAGGTGCCTGTATACGTGATGATGGTTTGGTAATCGATGTCCGCGATGTGGGTGCAAATGCTGTTAAGAAAATGGCGGTCGTGCGAGATTACGATCAGAACGCCGTCATAGTTATTCAGAAATCCCTGCAACCAGTGGATCGAGTCCAGGTCCAGGTGGTTCGTGGGTTCGTCGAGGAGCAGCGCGAGTGGATGCCCGAACAATGCCTGCGCCAGCAGCACGCGAACTTTTTGTCCGCCTTGCAGTTCACCCATTTTTCGCTCATGCAGGTCGTCGGGAATGTCGAGCCCTTGTAACAAAATCGAAGCATCAGTTTCAGCAGTGTAGCCATCTTCTTCGCCGACGATTCCTTCCAACTCCCCGAGCTTCATTCCATCCTCATCGGTCAGCTCCGGCTTGGAATGAATTTGATCGCGTTCTTCCATCGCGGCCCACAGCCGCTTGTTACCCATCATCACGGTATCGAGGACCCGGTAGGCGTCGAAGGCAAACTGATCCTGGCTCAGCACGCCGAACTTCTTCGGACGCACGACAGTTCCCTTCTGGGGATCGAGGTCGCCAGTCATGAGCCTCATGAACGTAGTTTTTCCCGCGCCGTTCGGTCCGGTCAGGCCGTAGCGCTTGCCTGGCGTGAAGGCCGTCGATACTTCTTCAAACAGAACTTTGGCGCCGTAGCGCATGGAAACATTGCTTACTGAAATCATGATTTCTCAAGGGAACTGCGGAAAATTTGCCCAAAGGCGGGACGCAGCTGCTGTCACTAGAATATCACGGCGGATGGTTCGTTCGTCGATTTCCTGAGCCCAAGCGCAATCAGAGATCACGTGTTAGCCTTTTCTGGCTCGGCACATATTCGACGAGGAATTCATGAACGACGCTCGGCCCTCTCATCTTGATCTTCAAGCGACCGCGAAACAGGTCATGCTGGCACACGGCTTCGAGCCGGATTTCTCCCCGCAGGTTGCGCAGCAGCTTGCGGAATTGAAAACCCATCCGCCGCAAGTCGCGCCGGGTGGCAGTATCCGCGATCTGCGCAGCCCGCTCTGGTCGTCGATCGACAATGACACGTCGAAGGACCTCGATCAGATTGAAGTAGCCGAGCGCCTTCCCAACGGAAACATCAAAGTGATGATCGGAATTGCCGACGTCGATGCTTTCGTGCCGAGAAATTCTCCGATCGATGAACACGCCGCGAAGCAGACGACATCGGTTTACACGGGTGTGCGAATTTTCCCCATGTTGCCGGAAGAGCTTTCCACCGGCACAACGTCTCTCCTCGAAAATGCAGACAAGTTGAGCGTCGTAATTGAGTTCACGGTAGACGCCGCGGGCTCAATGAGTTCGAGCGGCGTTTATCGAGCGATCGTTCGCAATAAGGCGCAGCTTGCTTACAACGGCGTGGGAGGATGGCTTGACGGCACCGGCCCCGCTCCGGCGAAAGTCGCCGCGTCCACTGAATTGCAAGGTCAACTCAAATTGCAGAACGAGGCCGCGCAGGCGCTCAGGAATCAGCGCTACCGGAACGGTGCACTCAATCTCGAGACCACCGAAGTCACCACGGTAATACTTAATCAACAAGTCGTAGACGTTACCAAGCAGGAGAAGAATCCGGCCACGGATCTGATCGAAGACTTCATGATCGCAGCCAACGGAGTTGTCGCGCGCATGCTGGAGAAAGTGTCGTCTCTGCGTCGCATCGTGAAGACTCCCGAACGCTGGGACCGGATTGTCCAACTCGCCGCCGAGCATGGTGGAAACTTGCCTCCAGAACCGGATTCCAAGGCTCTCAACGACTTTCTGCTCAAGCGAAAGGCGGCCGATCCGGATCATTTTGCCGACGTGTCGCTTGCAGTTATCAAACTGATTGGGCCTGGAGAATATGTTCTGGAGCGGCCCGGCGATCCCGAGCAAGGCCACTTTGGCCTTGCGGTGCAGGACTACACGCACTCGACCGCTCCCAACCGGCGTTTTCCGGACATCGTCACGCAGAGGCTGATCAAGACCATGCTCGCCGGACAGCCTGCTCCTTATTCGGATGACGCGCTAGCTGCCATCGCCTCGAACTGCACCACCAAGGGAGATGCGGCCCGGAAAGTTGAGCGAGAAATGACAAAGCGCCTTGCAGCCGTAGCAATGAGCAACCGGATCGGCCAGGTGTTCGACGCACTCGTCACCGGCGCCTCTTCAAAAGGAACTTTTGTTCGCGTCCTGCAGCCGCGCGTAGAAGGGTTGCTTGCCCAGGGACAAAAGGGCCTCGACGTGGGAGACAGGCTGCGAGTAAAACTAATCCGCACGGATGTTCAGCGAGGATACATCGATTTCGCCCGCGCGTAGGCGGAGCTCACCCTTTTTTCTGTTCAAGCTCAGCCCATCGCGAGTAAAGTTCATCCGCGATCTTCTGCGCTTCGTCCATCTCGGCGTGCGCCCGCACCAGGCGAGGGCCATCACTCGCAATCGCCGGATCTTCAAGCTGCGCACGCTTCTCCTGCAGCACTTGCTCGGCAACCTCGACACGCTGCTCGATGGTCGCATACTCGCGCGCTTCCAGATACGACAACTTTTTCTTCACCGTGAGTGGCTCAGCGTCAGTCTTGGTTCGCCGAGCTTCGATTCCGCCTGAACTGGAGGCCTTTGGCTGTTTTCGTTCGGCCTGCCATGCCTCCCACTGCGAGTAATCCGCAAAACTCTCTGCCCCGCCCAGGCCGTCAAGTCCAAGCACGATTGTCGAAACGCGATCCAGCATGTAGCGATCGTGCGTAACCAGCACCAGTGCGCCGCGATACTCGAGCAAGCTTTCTTCCAGAATTTCGAGAGTGGGAATATCGAGATCGTTCGTGGGCTCATCCAGCAGAAGCACATCCGCAGGCTGAAGCATGAGTTGCGCAATCAGCACTCGCGCCCGTTCGCCGCCGGAGAGCCGCCCGACGGGTTGATTGAGTTGCTCCCCGGTAAACAGGAATCTCGCTGCCCACGACGCCACATGAATCACGCGATCCTGATAGATCACCGAATCGCTGTCCGGCGCCAGAGCGCGCCGCAGGGTTTCATCCGGATCGAGCCGACGAGTTTGATCGAAGTACACGATTCGCAACCAATCGGCTCGTCCAATTTCTCCGGCTGATGGCGATAGTTCCCCGCGAAGCAGCCGCAGCAGCGTAGTCTTGCCGCTGCCATTTGGACCAACTAATCCGACCCGCATCCCTGCGGTGATCACAAAGTTTAGGCCGTCGAAAAGCGTGCGTCCGCCAATTTCGTAAGCCATGCCCTCCATTTCGATAAGCCGCTTAGTCTTTCGGTCGGTCGCGGAAAAATCGATGTTCGCGGTTTCGGTGCGAGTCCGGACATTCAGATCCGCGAGTTCATTCATCAATTCGCCGGCCTTGTCGATTCGCGCTTTCGATTTGCGTGTTCGAGCTTTGGCCCCCCGACGCAACCACGCGATTTCATTGTGTACCAGGTTCTCCAGCGCTTCCTGGCGCTTCGACTGCGAGTGCAAAAACTCTTCTTTCTTTTCCAGAAACCTGGTGTAATTACCACGCACGCGCAGCAACCCATCCGGATAAGTGCGATTGAGTTCCGCCATCTCAGTGGCGACATTTTCCAGGAAATAACGATCGTGGCTTACGACCACACAGGCGAACGGCGCATCGCGAAGAAGCGCTTCGAGCCACTCGATTCCTGCCAGATCCAGATGATTGGTCGGCTCATCCAAAAGAAGAATATCTGGCCTCTGCACCAGCGCTTCGACGATCGCCAGGCGCTTTTGCCAACCACCCGACAACGCACCAGCGGCTGTTTCGAGTTCGTCGAAGCCGGCGCGGCCAAGAGTTTCAGCGAACAGAGTGCCGCGCTCCGTCGTGGAGATGGCTGCGCGCTCCAGCGCTTTCTCGACCACCGACCGAACCGTTTCTCCAGATGCAAACTTTGAATCCTGCAGAACGCAAGTGAGCCGAACGCGTTTGCGAATCGCGATTTCACCGCTATCCGCCTCTTCGTCACCCGCTAAAATTCGAAGCAGCGTTGATTTCCCCGAACCATTTGGACCAATCAGTCCGATCCGGTCGCCCTCGGAAACAGTGAATGAGACGTCTTGAAAGAGCACAGTCGATCCGAAAGCTTTCGAGATGCCCTGTGCGTTTATGATCGGCGCCAACTACTTGTGCTCCGCTTCCCTTTGAGTTGCGCTGAAAGATTTCGCGGACTTGGTCAGGTTCGAAACGAACGACCTGTTCCCCGCCATTTCCTTCAGCAATACAGTGACATGAAATTCAAAGATAGCATGGGGAACACGACGACGAGGTCAGGACGCAAGATGACAGCAGCTTCGAAAAGCGGCAGAGAGGCAGAAAAAGCCGGGAGGGTCAGGAATGGCCCATCCCGGCTGGAATCTACGATCCGATTAAATGCTCAGAATCTACGGATCGGTCACCTTGACGAACTTATTTGCCGCGATACACGTGCCCCAGTCGCTGTCAGACATCACATACATGCCACTGCCCCAGATCGCTGGCGAGTTCCCCGGCGAGTTGAAATCAGGTGCTGCGGCGTTGTAGTCTCCCCAGCGGCCTTGGGTATAAGAAGCATTGTTTTGGCAACTGAATTCACCCGAATCGTGAAATGGGGTGGCCCAGGTAACGCGGTTCGATGTGTAGAACGTGCCAGGAGAATCGCTACCGCTGGAGTAATTGGCATACATTGTCCAATTGTTCTCCTCGGTTGCTGCAATGTCTCCGAACCAACCGGCGCCGCCGTGGCCAGCGCCGCAGTAGTCGCAGAACTCCTGCTCGATGGTCACGCCGGAGATGGTGGGACAGGCATCCGTAAACGTCCCGGTGCAGCCCCCGCCGTTGTCGTTGAGGAACGGTCTGATGACCCAGCCGAGGGCCGCGCTGGTGCCGCCGTTCGCTGTATCAATCATCGGAAACATTCGTCCCGCCGAGTACTGCACCATGCCGGAGATCCGATTGTCGAGGGTCTCAATGCAATTCGTGCAGAATGATGCATTGTCAGCATCGGCCGGATAGTTGTAGGCGCTGGTGCTGCCAAATCCTGTAAACCAGCCGCTGACCACGGGTCCAGGTGTACCGGTTTGAACTAAGGCATTGGCGAATGACCAAACCACCACCCCGCTGCACGGGCTGCCACCGCACACCCCGCCGCCATTCGTATTGATGGCACCGACGGCGAACTCTGTGCGTGGTTTCTCGTGGTAATTCGACACGTTCACCGGTTGGATGGTATCGAGTATCGTCCCACCCACGCTGAATCCGCTGCTCGTGTAGTACGAAATGCTCTTGCCGTTATAAATGCCGGCTTTAGGCAAGAGATTGCAAATTACTTGAGCGAATCCCGCCGAAGTGTACTGGTTATAGCACTGGTAGATGCCCCCCTCGTTCGCGTCTCCGGCCCAATTTTGCCCGAGTGTGGGGTAATCGGCCAGGGTCGTGCCACTCGGAGTCGCCAAGTGGTAAGCGAACCAGCCACTTGACGGGCTGGAGGTCTTGCTCGCGGCCACGTCCGTCCACGCGACTCCGTTGGAATCGATCGTGCTTGCGGTCGCTACAAACTTGCCCCTCGAGAAGTCATACAGAATGCGGGGATCGAAAGTGAATGTGCCGGCCGGCCAATTGAACAAGGAGTCCAAAGTCGTCTCCACCCGGGCTCCACCGGTTTTGTTAGTGACCGAGAGGCACGCATTGGTGATCTGGGCCACAAAGCCGATGTTCACCGCCACTCCCATGTCCGACGGTACCAAGCCGCCACAAGAGTCGGTCTCGCTGGCTCCTGCAAAATCTTCGAAAGCACTCGGCGTGGGCAACAGTATGTCGTTTCTGTCGCCGGCTGCTCTCGGAGCAGCAACCCCGTTGTCTGCATCATGAGGCCGGGTGACCGCAGGCATGCGCGCTGCCTTCTGCTTGATAACCTTCAACTCCGCCTCGCTGAAGTAGGGGTTACGCGGTTCGGGTGGCTCACGATACGCCGCTCTTTCAGCCGCTGTTATGGGATGTTCTGAAACAATGACCTCCCGTCCCGCTTCTGAGACGAAGGGTCCGCCTACCCGGGCGGTGGCTTTGATTGTTTGAGCTTGCTGGGCCAGCAAAGACGTGCTGAACGCGATCAGCACAATCGTTGCCGCTAACGATAGTCCTCTCTTCATAATCAGTTCCCTCCATGGAACACTGGTAAACTCCGCAGCGCGCGGAGACAACCCCGCCCGTGAATTCCTGTTAAATGCCGCCGAAGCCCCGACGCCAAATGGTTCCCAGGAAAAGAGCAGTAACTGGATTTACTGTTTGATTGTGTTGAACTGTCACCATCCTTCAATTACAAGGCGGACCCCCATGTTTTTCCTGACGTATGCCAACGCTCATCGCTTTAGCTTTTGGCAACGTGCTTCGCGACCTGGGTCCCTGTCGCGTAGCGCAGAGGACTGTCTACTGCCGCCAGTAGTAATGCAATGGACTGTGGGTGATTTGAAGGTGAATTCTAGGTGAGTCGTAATGTCATTGAAAACAAATATAGATACATCTCACGCGCTCTGGACGCCACGCGATCCCGATCTGCGGCTAAAACCCAATCCCGCAAACTCGGCCACAATTTACCTCCCGGCTTGGTCCACAGGACGTCGGTTTGTAGACAATGCCGAGGCGCGCTGCGACCTAGCCGATGCCGAGACTCCGATGGGCGTCGCGCGCCCAGGATCAGTTCGCTTAGGGGGCTCACGAAAACAACGAGCAGCCCGATTCCTGGCCCTGCGACCGGACTGGACGCTTTAACTTAAAGTCCTAGCCGAAACTGCCGATGAACGCTCAAGAGAAATTAATGGGTACGCAAGCTCAAGCAGTTTCCGTTGAAGAGACCAGCCCCTGCATCGCCAGGCAGCCAATTCTGACCGCTGAAGAGAGCGTAGTCGGCTATGAGCTGTTTTTTCGCGAGGGTCCCCAAAAACAACAGTTTACTTCTGATAATGAGACCGCAACTTCCGCGACCATTCAAATGTTGAATTTTGTCGGACTGAATGTGTTGTGCGATGGGCGCCTCGCATTCATCAACTGTACGCACCATATGCTGTTGTCGGACTACTTCACGCTCTTGCCTCCCCACGAGGTTGTGATCGAGATACAGGGAGATGTCCCCGCGGACGAAAGTGTCATACGCGCGTGTCGACGTCTGCAACAAGCAGGATATTCGATCGCTCTGGACAATTTCGTGCCGGGAGACAAGCGGGAAACCCTCATTCCCCATGCCCGCTTCATCAAAGTCGATATTACTAAGGTTCACTGGGAAGATAGCTCGGTTCTGGCCGGGCTCTATGGTAACGAACAGTGCCGCCTGGTGGCACAAAAGGTGGAAACTCGGGAACAGTTTGCCACAGCGGCAAAGAGTGGCTTTACGCGGTTTCAAGGCTATTTTTTTCGCCGTCCCGAAAATCTCCGGGTCAGACAGATCCCCGCAAACCAGACTACTTATCTTCGCCTGCTGGCTGCAGTCTCAAAATCCGAAGTAGATTTCGTCGAACTAGAAGCTCTCATCAAGCGCGAGCCCTCGCTGTGCTACCGCTTGCTGCGGCACTTGAACTCTCCGCTGTTGGGGCTGTCCTCGCCGGTCCTGTCGATCCGGAACGCGTTGACCTTGTTGGGAGAACACGAATCCGTCCGGTGGATACGAATGGCCACCACGCTGGTTATGGGACAGGACAAATCCTCCGATCTGGTTCTATCATCGCTGGTTCGTGCTCGCTTCTGTGAACTGATCGCCCCAAAAGTGGACCACGGTACCTCAGACCTCTTCTTGATGGGCATGCTCTCCCTGATCGATGCCATCTTGGCCATACCGATCGGGATGGTGATCGAGGAGTTATGTCTCGATCCCAACATCAAGGAACAGCTACTCTGTGCTAAGACGGCCAAGAAAACTCCGCTTTCGCCAGTTTACGATCTCATGGTGGCCGGGGAGGCTGGCGACTGGGAATCAGTTACCCGTTTGGGAAAACAACTCAATCTGTCTTTATCGTTCGTTGGCAAAACATCGAACGAAGCGATGCGCTGGGCGCACGAAATCACATCTGCCTCACGCCATTGAGCGGAGTAGCGCCACACCATCACACCATTCGCAGATTTGGTGGACCTGGTCGGGTTCGAACCGACGACCTCTTCCATGCCATGGAAGCGCGCTCCCAACTGCGCCACAGGCCCACTGAGGAAGAATCCTGATCCGGCGCAGAAACGCGGATCAGGCAAATCAATTCTCGCTTACCCCGTAAGGTTAGTCAAACGCCGCGCAGACGAAACCGAGATTTGCCTAGTCGTGCCACTTCGTCGGTTTTACGAAAACTACGAAAATGGGTATGCTGAGTGACGACCTCATGAAACTCTGCTCTGCTTGCGTTTGGTGTTGGGCAATACTTTTTCTGATTGGCAGCGCGACGGGTCAGGCGACGCCTTCCGCCCCCGCGCCTTCGACGACTCCAGTTCCCTACGCTTCGGTCAGCGAACTGAATCTGATGCTCCAGCAGTTGGAGCAGGTCGCACAACAGACACAGGTGGATCTGGCCAAGCTGCGAATCGAGAAATGGAAAACCGATTCGAACACTAAACACGGCACTCAATCGGATGTCGACTCCATCCAGCGCAACCTGCAAATGGCGCTTCCGGAAATCATCGGTCAGGTGCGCGCTTCCCCCGAAAACGCAGCCTCAACTTTCAAGCTCTATCGTAATCTCGACGCACTCTATGACGTGATCGGACCGGTTGTCGAGTCGGCCGGAGCGTTCGGCTCGAAGGACGAATTTCAATCGGTGCAGAACGATTTCAACGATCTCGAGCGATCGCGGCGCGCCCTGGCCGAGCGAATGGAAACTTTGGCCTCCGCCAAAGAAGGTGAGCTGACACGCCTGCGCGCCCAGGTTCACGATCTGCAAGCCGCAGCCCCGCCACCGGCGCCGGTGAAGAAGACAGTCGTCGACGACACCGAGCCACCCAAGAAACCGCTGGTGAAGAAAAAGCCGGTCCCGAAACCTCCCAAGCCAACCACGCCGGCGACGCAACCGAGCACGACGACAGGTTCCCAGCCGCCGGCTCAGCAGACGTCGCCCCAACCGTGAGCCAGGTCAAAGCTTCTGTCCTCTCGCCACTTGCCCTGGTAGGAGGAACGTCTTAGGGTATTTGCCTTCGCCGCAGAACCTGAATGAGCCAAACTCCTCGTACCACGGCCCTTCGGGAAGGTCTGGCTGGGATTCCATCCAAAGTCGCAATCGGTTGAGATCGTCGAGGCCGATCTTCCGGTCGTGCATGCGCTCGACCAGATGGCCACCGATGGCGGCGGGGAGCCGGGACCAAGTTTCGATCTTCATTCAGCCCACCCTATTCAGCCCACCCTGGGACTATTCGCCAAACACGAAGCGGCCTAACTGGTCTCCCAACTGCTTGACCTGCTCGGGGTCTTGGGCTGCGCGGAAGCGCTCCGCTAATAGGCGGCGGGCCTGGACGCGGAGAGGAGTGTCCGCGCCGCACGTGCTTGAGCTTCGCTTGACTGGACGGGCGGGCCACCCGACCCCGGGTAATAGTGACATCGGTAACTCTGGGTTGGAACTTCGCGTAGGTCCGCGGAGTCTATTAAGTTTAGGGCGAATTGAGGGTTGCGATCGGGGCTTGGTTGGCGGTTAGGACTCAAATTTTGGCGAAGGCTTGGGGTCGAAAAGCACCTATAATGGAGGTTACGCCATGAGTGCCATGGCAGGAGCAACCACGGTGGGTGATTTAGCGGGAGCAATCGGCATCCGGACGCAGGAAGCGGCGATCGTCGCCGAACTGAAGGCCGGATCGGAGGAAGC
>Ga0070762_10000454_pt1 | contig 17206 bp, 12 predicted proteins | sample HubBroMetageREF2_FD_66726 | JGI IMG/M metagenome (GOLD analysis project Ga0070762, IMG submission 66726) | Reference soil microbial communities from the Hubbard Brook experimental Forest, New Hampshire, USA - Hubbard Brook CCASE Soil... | ecosystem: Environmental > Terrestrial > Soil >...
TAAAGTAGGGAATCAGGGGACGCAGACTTTTCGGCAGCATCGGCTGGTTAGATGCGATTCTACCAGCACGAGCTTCAGTTTCGGCGCATCCGTTCCATTCGTACCAAGATCCGCGGCCCCAGCCGATCGGTGAATGTGACTACGCCCGCCGTCAGCAGCAACACCACCCAACTCCCTAGAAAAAACCAGGTGGAATCGATCAAGTAGGAGTAAACCCTGTCAACGTTCATTTACACCTCTCGCGAAGCGGCCGGTTGTAAATTTCGGTCAATCCCTTGAGCAAATCTCCTCAGCAAATCCTTCGATCCGTTAGTTGGGCTTTACCGGTCGCGTGCTTGTATTCGTCCACAATGTTGCGGATTGCATTAAGCCTGCCGAGCGACGTCAAATGTACATCCGAGAGCACTTGTTCGAGCTGTGACATCCAGCATTCGACAGCTCTCTCTACGCCGAGCGCCATTTCCGCCGCAATGACATCGATTACATCGCTTGGGATTGCTATAGCCGTCAAGGTTCTATCCGCCTTTCCTGATCTGTGGAACGAAGCGACCCACTCGAAGGGAGGGAACCCCCTCGGTCCCTCCCTGTCCCTAATCTACTGATTGGGCGCTTGTTCCGAGTGGGCTCCTTGCTCCTGCATATGTTGCTCGAACCTTTGCTCCCGCTTGGTGATGTACTGAGCCAGCTTGGTTTTCTGGTCCGCGGTCAGAACCTGGTATGCCTCTGACGCAACCCGGGCATGCTGCACTTCAAGTTGCGCGTGAATCTGCGCCCCCTGGTTTGCAATTGCCGTCGCCTTGGCTTCATCGAAAGTGCCGCTCTGGATGAGCTGCATCATCTGCTCATGGCTCTGCATTTCTTGCTGGAACAGCGGCTCCAGCGCCGGCTTCTCTTTTGCTATGATTTGCTTGATCTGTGCCTGTTGCGCATCGCTGAGATCCAGATAATCAGCGAAGAATCCCATCATCGGGCCGCCAAAGAAATCGCCGCCACCGTGCGGTCCGCCAGGACGCTGAGCTATGGCGACTCCAGCCACCAACACGACCGCCAAGGCCGCCAACGAAATCCTGCTACGAACAAATTTCATAACCTCTCCTGTGAGCATTCCCCGTCGATCGGAAAACCTCAAATTGCTTACAGTCATAGAAACACTTTTCCCGTTCTTTGGTGGTAAAGAGTCGGTCAACCGGAGTAAAGTTTTGTAAAGGGCGATAAGCGCTTGATTGACAATTCTTTACCACCTTTGTGAGCGCGGCTAACTAAAATGAGAAAAGTGGATCGCATTCTGGTCATCGACGACGACGTGGAGCTTTGCAGCCTAGTCGGTGAGTATCTTGAGCCCGAAGGATTTCAGATCGAAGCGGTCCACGATGGCAACCGCGGCCTGGAGCGGGCTCTGACCGGAGATCACCTGCTGGTGGTGCTGGACGTGATGTTGCCGCGGATGAACGGCTTTGACGTTCTGCGGCGCATTCGGACCACATCGCGGATCCCCGTCCTGCTGCTCACGGCGCGAGGTGAGGATGTTGACAGAATTGTCGGCCTGGAGATTGGCGCCGACGATTATCTTCCCAAGCCCTTTAATCCTCGTGAATTGGTGGCGCGCATCCGGGCGATTCTGCGTCGGACTCAAGTTGGAGAAAAGACCGGAGAGCGAAGCGACGATCAAATTCCCGACGTGGTACGCGTCGGTGAAATTGAACTGGATCCCGCGACTCGAATCGTTCGCCAGAATGGCAAGCCCGTAGAACTAACTTCGGTGGAGTTCAATCTGCTGTATGTTTTGTTGCGTGAAGCCGGACGGGTGGTGACGCGCGAGCATCTTGTGGATGCCGTGCTCGGGCGCAAGTTTTCCCCCTTTGATCGCAGCATCGATATGCACGTGAGCAAGGTTCGCAAGAAGCTGGGTGACTCTGACACCGGCAGCGATCACATCAAGACGGTGCGCGGGGTCGGATACATCTTCGCGCATCCCCGAGACCATGCCAGCGGCGAATTGACAACGGCACGAGGCGAAGAAACATGAGAAGCCTCTTTGTCAGAATCTTTCTCTCGTATTGGGTGGCGCAAGCGCTATTCCTGGTGTTGGCTATTCTGGCTACTTTAGCCATTGGTCACTCCGGTGAGATTTCCAGTGTGCAGGCGCAACAAGCGAGGTTTCTGAATGAGGCGGTTCAGGCCTATCAAACCGGAGGCGAAGAGGGTGCTCGTAAATATCTGAGAAGTGTCCGCGACTCCCAACATGTCAGGCTGTACCTTTTCGATGAGCAGGGTCGGGAGCTGCTGGGGCGGCAGCCACCGGAATGGATTGAGCGCGCGGAGCGCGGCCAGACTCATACCGCTGACACACTCTGGGGTCGTCTCCGGCCCATGCAGTTGCTGCGCGAAGTGACGACGGCCGCCGACGGGCATCGCTACACTCTAGTCACTGAACTGCCCCCCGAGCAGCACACCCTGTTTGGACCGCACGGCGTGCCTGGCCTGGGTATTCTGATCGCGATTATTTCATCTGGCCTGGTATGTTCCATCCTGGCGCGGTATTTGACTTCGCCCATCGTACGGCTGCGCACGGCGACTCAGAAACTGGCTTCCGGCGATCTGACTGCGCGCGCTGGCGTGCCCGGCTCTAGGCGGCATGACGAAATGGCGGAATTAATGCGCGACTTCGATCGCATGGCTGAACGCCTGGAAAATCTGGTCACTGCGCAGAGCCGATTGCTGACTGACATTTCTCACGAACTCCGCTCGCCCCTGGCGCGTTTGAACGTAGCTTTGGAGTTGGCTCGTCAACGCAGCGGGACGGATGCTCGCAGTGCGCTCGATCGTATCGACCGCGAAACCAACCGCCTCAATGAGCTTATCCAACGATTGTTGACCATTGCCCGCCTCGAAGCTGGCGATGAGTCGATCGAGAAGCACCCCGTCTACCTCGAACAGATCATCAATGAGATTACCAAGGACGCTGCTTTTGAGGCGCAAAGCCGACGCTGCCAAGTCCAGGCCACGATCGTGGATGACTGTGTGGTCATGGGAAGCGCGAGCCTGTTGCACAGCGCCATCGAGAATGTTGTCCGCAATGCCGTTCGCTATACCGAGGAGGGCACGAGCGTCGAGGTGCGTTTGGAGCAGGGTGTCAGATTGCCGAATTCGGGCGCAGGGTTGAACCACGAAAGGGTGGGCAACGCTGAAGCGGTCGTGCGAGTGACCGACTCGGGTCCCGGCGTGCCAGAGGATGCTTTGGACAAACTGTTCCGCCCGTTTTATCGCATCGACGATGCCCGTGGACGGCAAACCGGCGGCGTTGGCCTGGGTTTGGCCATCACGGATCGTGCCGTGCGTCTCCATGGCGGCACCATTAGAGTATCGAATCGGCCGCAAGGCGGTCTGATGGTTGAGATTCGCTTGCCGCTATCTTCCGCTGAAAAGGAAAACGACCTCGACCCGCGCAACGTTACTATCCTGTCGTGAAACCTGTTGAACATTGCGCGATGGCGTGCCATTCAATTTCCATTGTCATTTCGAGCGCGGAGTCGAGAAACCTGCTTTTCCGCGACAGCAGTGCCATAGAGGAGTCCAGCTTGGGGCCGGGCAAAATCAATGCGAGTGCAACACCGTCCTAAGCAGCGTTTCTAAACCGTTCCATGTGATCTGCACACCAATGCAGACAAGCACGAAGGCAATGATGCGCAGGATCCCGTGCGCCGTGGGAGGCGAAATTCGCTCGGTGATTTTTGGCGCATACCGGTAACACAAATAGACGGTCAAGCTCAACGCCACCAATGCCACCAGGATTCCCAGGTGTGCGATGACGTTCGCCAGCGCACTCGATTTCACCGAAGCGTGCGCGGTCAAAGTCAACATGACCACGATGCAACCCGGCCCGACGGTGACGGGAAACGTCAGCGGGTAGAAAACCTGCTGCTCTATCGATGAGAAGTTCACCGCTCCCATCGCTGTGCGATCGGGGCTGCTTTCGCTCTGCTGTTGGTTGAGTAAGGTCCATCCCATGCTGGCGAGCACCAGGCCACCGGCTACCTGCACTACGGGAAGTGATATCCCGAAAAATTCCAGCAGCCCGGTTCCTACCACCTCAATCACCAGCATGAAAATGGTCGTGCTGATGGCAATTTTCTTTGCCAGATCGCAGTAAACGGAGGCGGGCGCGTCTCCCACAAAACCGAGAAATACCAGCGCCGATCCCAGGGGGTTGATTACCGGCAGGAGCGCACTGAATCCGATCGCGAAGAACTTGAACAGCAGCAACACCATCGCCATGGCAGAACAGCATAGCACCTGCCCTTGCCGCTATCTCGATTGGCGGCGGGAACCTGCAACGACGAAGCAACTTTCCCCCCGGTTGGCGGTTCCAATCAGGATGAGAAGTTTGCGCTTCCGGTATACTCCTTGATACACGAATAAGGTAATCTTTGATCTCCAAGCGTATGCCGCGAAGGTTTTCTGTCCGCGTCCGTGAGATCTCGAATCGAACTGGGAGAAAGAATGGGGATGAAGGTCCGCTTCCTGCAACACGTGCTACTGCCGGTTTTGCTTCTCTGCCTGATGGCTTGTGGCGGAAATAATTCCGCGGTGAACTCCGGAGGCGCCGGTCTTCTCTTTGTGACCGCGCAGGCCAATACGACCGTTTCTGCCTTCGTGGTGAATCTCACAAACGGTGCTCTGACGGCGAACGGAAACAGCGTCGGAACCGGGGCTGTGCCTTCGGCCATTGCCATTACACCCACGATTGACACCTTGTTCGTGGCCAATAGCGGTGCCAATAGCATTTCGGCGTACACCATCGACTCCTTCGGCGGTCTCACTGCGGCCAGCGGAACCACGAATACCGGGACTACCCCCGTGGGCCTGGCGATCGATCCCGGCGGAAAATTCTTGTTCGTGGCCAACCAGGGTTCAAGTAGCGTTTCCGTATTTTCGATTAACGGCACTACTCTCACTGCCGCCCCGGGTTCTCCGTTCACGACCATTCCCGTTGGCTTCTCGTACCCGAACGGCACTCTCCCGACGGCGGTCGCAGTCAGCAATTCTGGAAATTTCCTATACGTTGCGAACCAACTGGCGAATTTCGTGTCGGCCTTTGCCATCAATTCCACGTCCGGCGCGCTGACTCCGCTCGGTGTGCCGTTTTATAGTGAGCCACTCGGGACCTCGCCGTCGGGCCTTGGCATTCAGCCCAACGGAGGTTTTCTCTACGTCATGAACGCCGGAGCCAACTCCAATAACATCTCCGTGTTTGCTATCTGCGATAACGTCCTCACGAGTTGCACTAACCCGAATAATCCGGATGGCACGCTGACCGAGATAGCTGGCTCTCCATTTCCAGCCGGACTCGGCCCGGTGGCAATCACGTTCGATCCAAATTTTATCTTCGCCTATGTCGTCGATAAGGGGTCGAACACGGTTTCTCAATATTCCTACGGTACGGGAAACGGGGTTCTCACCCCGCTTTCGCCCGCAACCATTTCGACCGGCTTGACTCCCGTATCGATCGCCCTTCGAGTCGGAGCCACAGGAACGAACATAGGGAACACGACCACCAATCCGACCGATTGGGTCTACGTGGCCAATAGTGGCGCAGGCACGATTTCGATTTACACGCTAAGCACAACTACTGGCTTCTGGACGTCTCCGGCATGCCCTTCACTACCTTCGGGCAAACCTCAGCTCTTGCCGCGCGGTGATGCGTTGGAGAGAGCACGAGTTTACTCGTGCCGCAAAGCGGAAAACAACGTCTGGACTCTAGCCCTGAGGTAAGGATTCGAACTCGCTACGACTTCGTCGCAGCGTGCAGAAGCGGCTGCAGTAGCCCGGCGGATCCTAAGTCGGCACTTTCAGAACCAGATATCCGCCCACCAGTGCGAATATCAGATCGGGAGACCACGCCGCCAGGACCGGCGGCAGTTGGCTGATATTGCCCATCGCTTCAAATAGCCCAGCGACTGTCCAATATACGACTGCGATCCCAACCGCTACGGCAACCCCAGTGATTGCGCCGCGGCGTCCTGCCGAAAGCGAGAATGGAATCGCGAGAACGGCCATGACCAGCGTGATGATCGGGAAGGCCAATTTCTTTTGCAGCTGGACCCTCAGCCGTACGACATCGAAGCCGCTTTGTTGCAGGTCGCGGATGTAGCGGCGCAGTTCCTCGTAATTCATTTCAGAGGACTGCTTCACTTCTTTCTTAAAGTAAGTTGGCGGCTCACTGACCGCGGGGAAAGTAGCTACCTCGAAGGTGCGATAGTTTTCGATGGCTGGCCCCCGCAGATCGCGCTCCCATCCTTGGGTGCAAACCCAGCGGTGTAGAGTTTCTTCCCAGTGCGCTCGCTCGGCATAGATTCGTTTTGTCAGCTGAAAGGTCGCGGGATCGAACTGAAAAACTGCCAGCCTGCCGAACTGATCGCGATCGGAATCGAACAACTCGTAGTAGTAAATATCGGAATGCTGTCCGAAAATCCACTTCCGATCCGGATTCAAATAGGTTTGAGCCGGCTTGCCTTTGATCTGGTTGCGGAGCGCGTCCTGGCGCTTGTTGGCGTGCGGCAAATAAAACTGATCGGCGAAGAAAAGGCCCGTGCTGAGGATGGCCGAGGCTACCAAGAGCGGCGTGACGATGCGGTAAATGCTCATCCCCGCCGTCTTGATGGCAGTGACTTCGTTGGAGCGCTGCATCACGCCCAGAGTAATCAGAACCGCCAGCAGGATGCTCAAAGGCGTAATGTTGTAGACGAAATAGGGCGAGACGTTCAGCAGATATGCTCCGACTACCAGCGGCGAAATCTGATTGCGTAGTATGTCTCCCAGCAACTCAAAGAGTGTGAACACGAGCAGCAGCATAAGGAATGCGGCCACAACCATCACCAGATTCATGCCAAAGTCGCGCAGCACGTAATCGTCCAGGATCATGGGAAAGCGGGCGCTGAAGACGCGGCGCCGCGTGGCGGCTCGCTGAAAAACATCTTCCGCGCGGCTGCGGAACGGCATTCCCGCGTCACGCATTCCCGCTCCAAAGGGATGCCAGAGTTTGCGCAGGGAAGAGATTTCAAATGGCCTGTGCTCTGCGCGCCAAAGCAGAAAAGCGCCGCCCAGAAAGAAAACAATATTCGCCAGCCACACTCCGAAGCCGGCCGACAGTCTGCCTTGCCGCGCCAAAGAAACTCCTATCAGCGACGCAGAGTAGTAGGCGAACACTAACAGGATGGCGAGCACGAAGCCTGTCGATTTGCCGCCTTTTTTCGACGACAAGCCGAGGGGAATCCCGACCAGCGCCAATACCAGGCACGACGTAGGCAGAGCGAACCGGCGATGGAACTCGATCAAGTACCAGCGGTCCAGCGCCGGATCTTTCTGATTGTGAGCCTGCCGCCACAGATCCCATGTGCCCATCTGCGAAACCGGCACCAGTTCCTGCTCTTTCGCGCTGTCGGCCTGCGGCACCGGAATCGGAATGTCCGTCTGTTCGAAAGTTGAAATCTGATAGTGGTCGGGGATCTTTGGGTCGATCTCGTGCGTCGAACCGTCGGTGAGGTGCAGGTGGAGAGTTTCAGGCCCCTCGCTGACGAGAATCCCTTGCCGTGCCAGAGTGATTCGCGGCGAAGATGGAACGCTGGTGTCGGCTATGAACACGCCTTTCCAAATGGCCGCGCCTTGCGCAGCTTTGACATTCTGGACGTAGAGCACGAGTCCCGGAAAGCCTTCGTAGAAAACGCGCGGCTGAACTTCGAAGGACACCTGCGCGGATTTCAGGCGATCCTGCAAATGGACCATGGCGGCCTGGGACGCGGGCGCAAGATAGACTCCGTTGCCCAAAGCGAGAATCCACGCGATCACGGCGAAAATGGAAACGATGCGCAGAAAGCTCCACACGCCGATGCCGCTGGCCCGCATCGCGGTAATCTCGCTGTCGGCCGCGAGCCGACTGAGGCCGATGAGGATTCCGACCAGTACGCCTGCCGGGATGCTGATGGTCAGAGTGACGGGAACGATAAAGAAGAAGACTTCAGCGACGCTGGGCAGCGGCGCGCTGTTGCGAACGACCAGTTCGAGGATTTGTCCGAGGTCGCGGGTGAACAGAACGAAGGTGAACACTGCCACGCCGATCAGAGCATGAGCCGTGACTTCGCGGAGGATGTAGCGGGTCAGGATCCGCATGGCCGGGGGCTAAAGCGAGTCTAGCATGTGGGGTAAGCGTTCTCCGCGCTTCGAGAGATGGCCAGCGGCTTTCCCGCTTTGGACCCGGTTTGCTGATTAGTACCGGTACCCCCCTCCCCCCTGGTCGAGCGCAAAATATAGAAAACAAACGATCTTCGCGTACGACTATGTGCTAGATCTTTGAGTTAACAGGAGTTACGCGCAAAATCTAGAGAACATTGGGGTTAGGGCTAGTACGGCATCCGGTTTTGGGACGGCCGGCCTCGCGCCAGATCAGATTGTCAAAGACCGATGATTATCTTTGAGATAATCTATACGTCTATATGTTACCCAAAGTGATTGGCGTAAATCAAGAAGAAAGCGGAGGAAGCGGCGGTCGCGGTTTCAAATCGGGAATCTCGCGCCCCACCCTCTCCGCAAAGTACGCGGAGAAGGATGGGCCACCCACTTTTGTTGGTTACTTAGAGTTGCGGCTAGGGGTTCTCTTTTCCGCCAGAGCCCTTTACTTTGATCGGAGCGGATTTCGAGGCTGCATATCTAGAATCGCCGCTGTATTTCGCAACGATTTCCTCTATGTCCTTTGGCGTTCCGGGTACGACGACATCGGTCAACGTCGCTTTCGCCGCCGTCACATTGAGTAGCACGCTGATGGAAGCATGCAGGTCGCTGCTGATGAGATCGGGAGCGCCGTCCCCGTTGAGATCAGCGATGGTCACTGCGTAGCCTTGCGACTGCGTGGTGTTGTATTCACGGACGGCTTCGAAGATGCCGTCGCCTTTGCCCAGGAGCACGCCGACTTGTGACGGATGATAGTAAGAAGTCACGATATCGGGAATGCCGTCGCCGTTCAGGTCGCCAATCGCCAAGCCGGAATCGGGCCCGCCGACGCTGTAAGTCACCTGCGGTTTGAATGTGCCATCGCCGTTCCCGAGGAGAACGCCAACATTCTGGTCGCCGTAATTAGCGACAACAATATCCTGCTTGCCGTCGAGGTTCAGATCTCCGGTGGTGACGAATTCGACCTGGTTGCCAGTGCGGTAGGTTTTCTGCGCCTGGAAAGTGCCATCCCCGTTGCCGAGCAGGACGCTGACCGTATTGTCATTGTCGTTGACGGCCGCCAGATCCAGAAAGCCATCGCCGTTGAAGTCGGTAGTGGCCATAGAGTAAGGCCCACTGCCGACGTTGTAGGGAACCGGCGCTTGGAAAGTTCCGTCGCCTTTGCCGAGCGATATTGAAGTTGTGTTTGCGAAGTAGTCGATGGTGGCAAAATCTAAAATGCCATCGCGATTAAAGTCTCCACCAACGATCGCAACCGGCAAGCCGCCAATGGTGTCGGTCATCGGCGCCTGAAAAGTGCCATCTCCCTTGCCGAGAAAGAGCGCAATCGTTCCGTCCTGGCTCATGGCGAGCAGATCGACAATGCCGTCGTTGTTGAAATCCCCCGTAACGATTCCGCTGGTGAAATATCCGGTCGTATAAGAGACCGGCGATCGAAACTCTCCATTTGCCTTGCCAAGGAACACTGCCACGGTACTCGGACCGAACGCTGCGTTGGCCGACGCGACATCCGGGAAACCGTCGCCGTTGAAGTCGGCAACTACAGACAGAGCTGGCATGCCGGACGCGTTGGTTACCAGCGCGTTGCCAAAGCCGTGTGACACGGTCTTTGGATCGAGCGTGGCCGTGCCCAAATCGGTGCTCGTGGTGATGTCGGTAACGTCGACCGTACTTCTTGGCGCCGCCAGTCCGAAACCGAGGACGCTGGCCGTGAAATCGTAGTTCGTGGGGTGCTTGACATTTGCTTTGGCCGTAAGTACGGTGGCGCTGCCCGTCTTCCCAGTCACCTTGAGCACTGCCGGTTTGGATCGGACTATCTTGGGCGATGCCGCAGTTCCTCCGTATACCGCCGTCACGGAGTGACTCCCTGGTGACACGATCAGGGTCAAGGTCGCGGTGCCCGTTTTGTATCCTTTCGCCGGCTTCTTACCCACCACTTGCACGCTTCCCAATGGCGCCTTGCCATCGAAAAAGGTGACTGTGCCTCCGGTCGCTGCTTTATTGTTGGTCATAACCGTTGCAGTCATCGTGATCTTTCCCTTTACCTTGGCTGGATTGGGGGAGACAGAAAGGGCGATGGCGTTAACCGAGGCAGGACCCGACAAAATAGGAGACTCCTGGGCCGTAAGCGCAGCGCAAAACAAAGACAGACCGGCAACCAGGACTGCGGGCAGCTTCAACCGATCGAAAGATTCCTTGAGCTTCATCTAAGACCTCGGAAGGGGAATGGGAACTGCTTAAACGACTACAGGCATCGCGCGAACCCTCGGAACAGCCCGTTGGACAAGTCTCGAGGCCAGGTCGAAGTGTAAACGGCGGCCCGGACTGCGTCCACTAGGTGTAATCGTTCAGACCGACACGTTGTGCAATCGTGGTCCTCAACGTGCGTAAAGGACGCGGAGAAGGATGGGCCACTCGTCGTGAATTAACAATCGGTTACCAAGAGCCTCGCACCGCCCCCTAATCGCGGACCTCCTCGCTTACCGGAGCGCACAGGTCTCTTGACGTTGGCCCTCCCTGGCCGTCGTCCGAGAATATCGAAAACGGCAAATCACCTCCAAGGTTTGCGAGAGTGGGCGGAAGAGGCCGCAACACCCAAGCTCCTTTGGTAAGTACCGCCATCTGATCCAAGATTTGTTGAACGCTGGCATCCTTAGCCTCCAGTTCGTAGAGCCGGGGACGCGTGGAGCTGAGAATGCTGCCTGCGGTCCCTTTGTCAGGATAGAGAAGATACCGAATGTGCTCAGATTCCCCCTCGAAACTGAAGCGGGCTGGTGCTAAGCCGCCAGCGCGACATTGTCAAATAAAAGTTTGACGAATATCGGTCGCCCGAAAAGGAACGGTCGTCGCTCGCCGAACGACGAGAATCAGCGGCTGCTGTCATGGTCATTAACGTGCTCTCTAATCCTGTAATAGCGTCGTTTCTAAACCCCTCTTAGGCGATGCACGAAAGGGCAGTCCTCCCGATGAAGGCTCTTACCGTGATGTGCGTGGACGATGACGCGGGGATCCGTGAGCTGTATGGAGCCCTGCTCGGCCAGAATGGCTACGAGGTCATCGCTGTTACCAGTGGCCGGCACGCACTTCACGTGTTTGAGTCCAAGGAAAAAGAAATCGATGCCGTCATTTTGGACTATGAGATGCCTGGAATGAATGGTTTGGAGTTGGCCACGTGGTTGAAGCAACGACATCCTACGCTCCCAGTCCTTATGGTCTCAGGCTCGCATCCGGATCTGGAACAGATGGCCCCGTTTGTCGACGCTGCGATTGGGAAAGGCGTTCCGTTACGGCATATTCTGGATCGACTTCAACTTCTTCTAGCCGCTTGACGATGTCACATTCGGTGACACCGTCTCAAAAAATATGCACGGGATGGATGCCGAGCCGTCGGCGAAATGCCGATTATTCGGCTTTTAGAAAGAGGGCTCCTAGCGGCGGCAAGGTCAGATTCAAGGAGAACGGCCGTCCGTGGGCTGGCTTTTCCTCGGCCATGACTCCGCCGGCATTCCCTATGCCACTGCCGGCATACTCCTTGGCGTCGCTATTCAGAAGTTCCCGCCAGTAGCCTCCCGACGGAACTCCCAGGCGATAATCAACCCGGGGAATCGGCGTAAAGTTGCACACTACGACGATGTTCTGGCTGGGCGACCGGCTCTTGCGCAGCAAGGAGATGGTGCTCGCGGCGTTGTCGTTGCAGTCGATCCATTCGAAGCCTTTTGGATCTGCATCGAAATCGTGCAGGGCAGGCTCCTGAGCATAAATGCGGTTCAATTGTTCGACCCAACTCTGCAGCCCGCGGTGAACCGGATACTGCAAGACGTCCCATTCCAGGCTCGTGTCATGTGCCCACTCCCGCACCTGCCCGAACTCGTCGCCCATGAACAGAAGCTTTTTGCCCGGCTGCGCGTACATGTAAGCGAAGAGCAATCGGAGATTGGCGAACTTCTGCCATTCGTCTCCGGGCATTTTTCCGATAAGGGAGCCCTTGCCGTGGACAACCTCGTCGTGCGAGAGCGGGAGTACGAAGTTCTCGGTGAAGCTGTACAGCATGCGGAATGTCAGCTGATTGTGATGAAATTTCCGATGGATGGGATCGTGAGCGAAATATTCCAAAGTGTCATGCATCCAGCCCATATCCCATTTCAAGCCGAAGCCGAGCCCGCCGAGATAAATGGGCCGCGAGACCATCGGCCAGGATGTGGATTCTTCGGCGAAAGTTTGAATGCCGGGATACTCTTTGTACACTCCGATATTGAATTGGCGCAGGAAATCAATGGCCTCCAGATTCTCGCGTCCGCCGTACTTATTGGGAAGCCACTCGCCTTCTTTGCGTGAATAATCCAGATAAAGCATGGACGCCACAGCATCCACGCGCAGGCCGTCTACGTGATACTTGTCCAGCCAGAACATTGCGCTCGAAAGCAGGAAGCTCCGGACTTCGTCGCGTCCGTAATTAAAGATGAGCGTCTTCCAATCGGGATGAAACCCCTGGCGCGCATCGGAGTGCTCGAACAAATGCGTGCCGTCAAAATAGGCCAGCCCATGCTCATCAGTAGGGAAGTGCGATGGCACCCAGTCCAGAATCACGGCGATTCCGCGCTGATGCAGCAAGTCCACCAGATACATGAAATCCTGCGGCGTGCCATAGCGGGCCGTGGGCGCGAAATATCCGGTGGTCTGATATCCCCAGGAGCCGTAGAACGGATGCTCCATTACCGGCAGTAATTCCACGTGGGTGAAGCGCATGCGTTGCGCGTAGTCGGCCAGCCGCGTCGCCATCTCACGATAGTTCAACGGACGGTTGTGTTCTTCTGGAACCCGCATCCATGAACCCAGATGGACTTCGTAGATGGAGATCGGGGCGTGCAGGGAATTTCTGCCTTCCCGATTTTGCATCCAGCCATCGTCAGCCCACTGATAATCGAGATCCCACAGTACGGAAGCGGTGCGAGGAGGTTGTTCATGAAAGAGCCCGAAAGGATCCGCCTTGTCGACGACGTATCCGTTGTGCCGCGAAACGATATGAAATTTATAAACTGAACCTTTGGACACGCCGGGGATGAACCCCTCCCAAATGCCGGAATTCCCGCGAACACGCAAGGGATGGGAGCTTGGGTCCCAGCCATTAAAGCTGCCGATGACGCTGACTTCGGCCGCATTCGGAGCCCACACACTGAAACTCGCTCCCCACTGATCTCCCATAGAAGTTAGGTGGGCCCCCAACTTTTCGTAGGCGCGGTAGTCACGTCCCTGGTTGAAAAGATAAAGATCCTGCTCAGTCAGAAATCCCATTTCAGAGCGACCTCGAAGCCAATGTTGGATTCGTCATTAAGGATCAGGGTTAGCCGCGAAGGATCAGAATTAGCCGCGCCTTGTTAGTGTACCGGAATGAAACTGGTTGAGACGACAAGGCTTTTGGGGAGTGCCTCATGATTTCCGCCATTGCCACTCTGGACGCTCTGCAGGCGGTTCTCAGCGGTCTCGCGATTTGAAGTGTGGCAAAGTCTCGGCAACCAAAGTCCTAAATCGCGGAGTTCGCAGAGAACGGCCCAGAGAGCGCAGAGAAAACACGCTTAGAATGGATTCAGGCGGTACCGGCTTTTCGCGAGCCGTTAGAAATCCGATGTACGCATGCTAGACTTCTACCAGGGTTCTCGGCTTTTCCGCCGGGGCCTTACCATATTCAATGTCTGTACTGCGCGTCATCATCCTCTGGCATCAGCATCAGCCCTTTTACAAAGATCTGGTTACGGGTGAGTACCGTCTGCCTTGGGTTCGCCTGCACGCCCTCAAAGATTATTACGGCATGGTGAAATTGCTGGATGAATTCCCCAATGTCCACCAGACCTTTAATCTGGTCCCTTCGCTGATCACACAAATTCAGGACTATGTGGCGGGGACGGCGCAGGATCCTTTTTTGAAGGTAGCCGCTACGCCGGCGAAAGATCTGACTTCGGGCGAACGCCGCTTCGCTCTGCAGTATTTGTTTCAGGCGAATCCTCTCCACATGATTGGCCGCTATCCGAGATACCATGAGCTTTGGGAGCGTTTTCGCAGTGCGGGCGATTCGGCCGAGCGAGCCGAAAAATACTTTCAGACACAGGACATCACGGATCTGCAAGTTCTCTCTCAGGTCGCGTGGTTTGATGAATTCTTTCTCGAAGACCCCGACATCGCTGCGTTGATCAAGAAAGGTCGCGGATTCTCGGTCGAAGATCAGGCGCTGGTGATTGGTCAACAGCGTGCGTTGTTGGGCAAAGTGCTGCCCGCCCATGCCAAGGCCGCCCAGCAGGAAAGAATCGAAATCTCGACTTCGCCTTTCTACCACCCTATCCTGCCGCTGGTTTGCGACACAAACATGGGGGCTGTTTCGACTCGAGGACTGCCCTTGCCGCAGAATCGCTTCCTTCATCCCGAGGATGCCCGCCAACAACTCCAGCGTGGATTGGATTTGCATCAGCAAGTTTTCGGGGTGAAGCCGGTCGGCGTGTGGCCGTCCGAGGGCAGCGTTTCAGAAGAGGTCTTGGCCATCGCGCAAAACCTTGGCGTGAAATGGATGGCGACGGACGAAGGCGTCTTGGGACGAAGCCTGGGGCTCAACTTCGGGAGGGACAGCGAAGGCCGTCTGTCTTCTCAGAACGCAGAAAAGCTGTACAACATCCATCGCTTCGAGAGTGGCTCAACCCAAATGCACCTGGTTTTCCGTGATCACACCATCTCCGACCTCGTTGGATTCGTGTACTCCGGAATGCCGGCGCAGGACGCCGCTAATCATCTCATCCATAACATTAAGCAAGCCGCTCAATCTGTTCTTAATCAAGGCAAAGATGCTGTCGTATCGGTAATCCTCGACGGTGAGAATGCATGGGAATATTATCCCCAGTCAGGCCGCGAATTCCTTCGCCGCTTCTACGATACCCTGCAACGCGAACCCGGTGTCGAAGCGGTTACAGTATCCGAGGCTATCGCTCGTCATCGCGACTTCGGCAAACTTACCTCACTGGTTCCGGGCTCCTGGATTAACGCGAATTTCAACGTCTGGATCGGCGCTCCCGAGGACAATCGCTCCTGGGATTATCTCTACCACGCCCGCACCTTCTATACCGCTAACGCGCCCCGCGCAAGTGAGGCGCAGCGCAAACTGGCTCTGGAAGAGCTGTTCATTGCTGAGGGCAGCGATTGGAACTGGTGGTACGGCCCCGAGCATCACTCGGCCAACGACCGCGAATTCGACGAACTCTATCGCAAACATCTTTCCAATGTGTATCAGGCTCTGGGCGCAACCCCGCCGGATTATCTCGCGCATCCAATTAGCGGCGTGGAGGCCAGGCCGCAGTTCACGCCCCAGACTCACTACATTCATCCCCACATCAACGGCGAGATGGTCCGCTACTTCGAGTGGATGGGCGCCGCGATCCACACGGCAGATCACCGCGTCGGCGCCATGCATGGCAAACAGTTTCTGGTCGATTGCGTTTACGCTGGAATCGATGAGAGCAATGTCTACGGACGGCTGGACTTCGCGGGCAAGCCTCCGGCAGCCGATTTCGACTTGGTGGTCAATGTTGAGTCGTGGGCTGCGGATGAGAAACGCCCCCGGCGCGCGCTACGCGTCGACGTCCGAGTTGAAGCAGCAAAACTGCAATCATGGAAGGTCGGTTTGTCAGATGGGGAAAAACCTATGGCCACATCAGAAAGCCCCTCCGAAGAAGTCAAAATAGCACTCTTGCGAAACTTCGAGTTCAAGCTTCCCCTGGCTTGGTTGCTGGCTAAGCCCGCATCTTCCGCTGCCAGCGCTGGGAGAGTAGCTACCCCGGTGACGACCCTGCTGCGTCTGCGCTTCAGTCTGTGGCAGAATCGTCTGCCGGTTGACGCGCTCCCGCTCGAGGGATGGATTGAACTCCGCCTTCTCGGTGAAGAAGACTTGGCCGCGCTAGCGTTCTAGCTTTTCGCCGCACCCAATTGCCTAAGCCCTCCAAGCCCACCCAAAGTCCAGAGCAAAGACAATCAACATCAAGTCCTGCAGATCGCCGGTAGTGGACAAGTTTCGTTTTACACAGGAGAACTGCTAGGATGCTAGCCCAGAAGCCGCTCCCTATACGATTTCGCTTTCCGAAGATAAAGACTAATCCCCAGCGACTTCCAAGAAGGCCCAAACGCATGACCCTAGTCGCGGCTTTCCGGTGTCGAACTGGCGGGATTCTTTTATGTGGCGACCGCGAGGAGAACGATGGATACAACAAACGGGAAGTAGACAAACTACAACGTATCCCATCCACAGAGTTGCAAACGTGCGATATATTTCTTGCGGGAGCGGGGAATGCGGACCTAATTAGGATTTTTGAGCCGCGAATCCGCGAATCGCTCAATCGATCGTACGCTAGCGGTAGGGATATATTCGCCGAGCATGAAGCATTACTGACAGCAGAACTAGCAGAATGCTACAAAGGGCGAAATCAGGAGATTAAGAAAAACGAAGATGTCGAGTTTATTGTCGTCGTCGCTCCGTCTGTATACATTCCTAATCGCGTCCCGATGCTTTACCGCACGAATGGAACAAAGCTAATACCTGCCCCACTCTATTGTGCCTGCGGCACAGGGAAACCAATTGCGGATTACTTTGCAGATCGGTTGTTTCATTATGATCGTATGGAACGTGGAGCACTAGCGTTCTTAGCTGCATTCATACTGCGAGAAGCGGGAACTTCGGCCTCGGGCGTTGGACTTGGGAATGACATGGTATTTATTAGCGACGGAGATCATTCGTTCCGCTATGTATATAAGGAAAAAATAGAGGAGTTACAAGCTGCAATCCCAAAACTGCAAGACTGCATTATTCCATGTTGGACGAATATCGCTATCCCGGATTGGTTACTCGCCTAGCGCCTTGCGGACCATCTCACTGTCAATCGTAGAAGCCTTGACGGTCGGTTTCGGCATCAGGGCGACTAATTCCTCAAGACTCCAAACGTTATCGGTTAAT
>Ga0070762_10000455_pt1 | contig 17205 bp, 10 predicted proteins | sample HubBroMetageREF2_FD_66726 | JGI IMG/M metagenome (GOLD analysis project Ga0070762, IMG submission 66726) | Reference soil microbial communities from the Hubbard Brook experimental Forest, New Hampshire, USA - Hubbard Brook CCASE Soil... | ecosystem: Environmental > Terrestrial > Soil >...
TCCGGATGTTGCGTGAGACTGGTTACGCCGACCGCGTGCAATCTTTCCATGAAGGCGTTCTCGCCCACGTATTTCAGTGTCTTGACCGCCGGGATGTTAAGCGAGTTGCCCAGCGCATTGCGCAGCCGCAGAAGACCATAGTGGCGGTGGCTATAGTTCTGAAAGGTATGTTGACCGCCACCGATGGATTCCGAGAGTTCGGCGTCGTCGATGAGCGTAGCCGCGGTCCAACCGCGCTCGAGCGCTAGCGCATAAAGTAGGGGCTTCATGGTCGATCCCGGCTGCCGCGGCGTCAGGACCGCGTCGTAGCCGTGGGCCGCAGCGTCGCCCGCGCCTCCGGCCACCGTGGTTTGCCCCACTACCCAACCCAGGATTTCGTTGCGCTGGTGGTCGATAACGAGGACTCCGCCGTCATGGACATGGCGCTTGGCAAGATCGGCCAGTGCGCGGTCCAGAATGTTTTGCGCGGTGATTTGTACATGCGGATCGAGGGTCGTGCGCACCTGCGGCGTGACCGGTCCGGTTCCGGCCACACTCAACGCATGGCTCACAAAATAGCTGGCATCGAGTGCGGCCTCCGAGTCATTGAGAACCCACGGTTCGCCGCGGATTTGGCCGCGTTGTGCGGCGGTCAAATCGCCGTGCTGCTGCAAGCGGTCCGCGAGTTGCTCGAGCGCGCGCCGCGCCCTCGGAGCATGATGTCGCAGGTCCATGCCTGCGGGTGAGCGCACGAGCACGGCAAGCGCAACTTGCTCGCCCGGCGACAGGGTGTCGAGTCCGCGACCGAAATAGAAGCGTGCTGCCTGAATCACGCCGCGGCGCCGTTCGGCATAGGGGACCTGATTCACATAGAACTCAAGAATTGCCGCCTTCGATTGGCGCGCGTCCAAGCGTGCGGCCTCGAAGCCCTCCACCCACCGCGACCATGGATTGCGCGGCCGCGGATGAAGCATTCGCACGACTTGTTCAGTGATGGTGCTCGCACCTCGGATTGCGGCTCCCTGACGAACGTCGAGCCAAAGCGCGGCGAAGCGCGCCGTCCAGTCGACGCCATGATGTTCGTAGAAATGCTGATCCTCCGCGAAGATGAATGCCGTTTGCAGCAGCGTCGGGACATCCGCGAGCGGCACCACGTCGGTGGTATTCCAAGTGTTCTCGAGTGTATAGCTTAACGGCGTGCCATCGCGCGCAAGTACCTTGGATTTGATCGCCGTACCGCTAAGCGATCGCAGATCGTCGGGAAAGTCACGCAGGGAAAGCCGTGTTGCAACCGCGAGAGCCGAAACCGCCACGAGCACACAGCCGAGAGCCAAGCGCCATCCCCAAGGCCGCCGCGAGAGCGACGCCGCTCTCGGTTGATCTGCCGACACTTGGCGATCGGCAGGCATCTTACTCATCGCCGACCGTTACCTGGGCGGGCAGACCTTTGCCGTAGACATCTGGGTCATACATTTCCTCGGCTTTGGTGGGCGAGGCGCTGAATTGGCCATCGGCCATGGCCTGAGCGCCATAGCTCAAATGATAGTGTCCGGCCGGCAGATAATCGGCATAGAAGCGGGCAGCCTCGTGTGTAAGTTCGCGGTGATAGAAAGACCACAGCGCGATTCCATACTCACTCCAGTCCGAATACTTGAACCAAAAAGATCCGCCTGCCGCCTGGAACTCAGCCGCGTCCGCATCCACTGTGGAAGCGGTGGCGAGCTCCCGATTGACAGGTTCCAGGCCGCCGGGCACCGGATCATCGACGACGACAAAGTGACGTGCCGCCGGCAACGAAAGATAAACATCGACGCGCACGAGTTCACCGCGCTTGACCCTCAGAGGCGAGCCGAGAAGTTGCCAGTGGCCGTCGCGCTGTGCGCTGTATTCGCGGTGCACCTCGATGCCGGCATTGGTCTCCTTGGCAGCCTGATCGGTAAGCGAATACGAGAGGCGCGTGGCGTAATAAAGACGGCCGGTACCCTCACGAGCGATGTGCAGCGTGGCCTTGCGCCCCGCATCCGATGCGCCGTTCGGCCGGCTGACGAAAGCGGGCGGATCGCGAAACTCATTGAAATTAGCGCTCCCGATGGCCACTCCATCGAGCGTCGCGCTGGCCTTAAGCGCTGGTGTCTCTTTCTCATAGAGCGCGGCATACTCGGTGAGCGCCGATGTGCAGAAAACATTTTCCTGCGTATTTTCCCAATGATCGCGGCTGCCCCGCGTTTGCGTGATCGTGCGCACCAACTTGAATGGCACGTCACCGACGAAGGCGGCGCCCTGCGGTGTATTCCCGTAGTGCAGAAGCGAATTCAATATCGCGCAGTTGCTGCGCATCGGCGTACTCAAGGTCTGGTAATAACCGTCGTCCCAGTTTTCCGTGAACTGAAACTCACCGCCGCTCTGATTGGCGTGCGCGAGAATTCGTTGGGCGAGCGAGTGGGCCAAGTCGTCGGCGCCCTTGACCTTGACAGCGGCGTCAAGGTAGGCAGCCAGCCCAAACAGGTCCATCTGCGGTGCATACTTCTCATAGCGCTGCAAATCGGCGAGCGAGACGCGGTTTCTCTCGGCGAGCGCCTGCAGCGCAACCGCACGCACGCTCGACACCATGCCTTCGCTGTAAAAGCTCGGGGCGGTGTTCGAGCGCAGCAAGGCCTGTAGGTAATCGTCGAGGCGCTTCTCCACGTCATCCGGCACGCGGTAGCCGGCAGCGCGCAGATGATTGAAGGCGAGCGCGGTCGCCGCCGAAAGATAGGGGCTCACGCGCGCATTATCCGGAGTCCAAAATCCCATGCCACCATTGGGCGCCTGAAAACTCGACGCATCATCGAGCAGGGTCTGCGGCAAAGACTTCGCCTCCGGCCACTCGAGATCTGCAGCGAGATAGCCGCGCAGCTTAAGATAATTTGCCGCCATGAGCGCCTTCGTTAGCCGCTGCTCCCAGCATAGATACGGATAGTCGCGGACGTAACGCATGGCGCCGTCGAGATTGCCGATAACGCTGGGGGCCAATGTCACCGAGACATCGCCGACCGCCGGCATCATGTCGGCGGGGAACTGCAGCGTCTCATCGACTCCCGGCGCAAGGGTCGTGCCGTAGCTCGCGGCGACGTCGAGCGACACGCGCTTATGGACGGGCAGGGATTGGGCAAGCGCATCCTTGTCGAGCGTGTCCGAAGCGACGGCTGTGAGCTTGAGCGTGCCGTCGCTTACCGTCGTGACGGGCAGCCAAATCGTTTCGCGCTTGAAGGGGGCCAGGGTGATGGATTGGTGCGTCTGCGCCGATCTTCCATCGATCGGTCCAAGCGCTTTCAATTCGACATCGATGGTGCGGGTCTTGTCGGAGCGATTGAGCACGCTGAAGCCGGCTGTGAAACGGTCGCCCGAGGTCAGCTGATTCGGCAGCACCGGACGCAGCTCGGTGAGTTTCGAGCTTTTGAACTTGTAGTCTCCGAGGCCTAAGCGATCGCCCGGGGTCGTGGCGATGGCAAACACACGCCAACCGGTAAGGTTGTCGGGCAATTGAAAAGACACGGCTGCGGCGCCGTGTTTATCGGCCATCACCGACGGGTTCCAATAGGCAACGTATTGGCTGACGCTGCGCATATCGAAACCCGCGCCGCCATCGCCGCCCGAGTTTGCGCCTTTCTTCTCGAATTTCTGCAAGCCAATGAGCCGCGTGAGCAGGCTGTAGTTCACGAGATCGAGATTGTCGAGGCTATAAAGGCCGCGGTAGGGATCGAAGTATTTCTTACCGTCTTGGATCAGGTCGAACACCGCCTCATCCAGAACCGCGACCGCATACTCGATCGGCTGCTTCGAGGACGGCTCGCCGTGAGGAGTCGCGCTCAGGCTGAGCTTGACGGTCTCGCGCGGCTTGTACGACGGATGGTCGCTCTTGATGCGGATCTCGAGTGTCTTGTAGGGATCGGCCACCGACACTTTGAGATACCCAATGCGGTAGGTAGGGCGACCGAGATCAATGCCTTCCTTATCGAGCGTCGTGGCGCCGGGCACCGGCGCCACGCGGGGCGACATGACCACGACCGACAGATAAAACCCCGGCACGAAGTCGGGCTCGATCGTGAATTCAACGACGGGGGTATTGCCCGAAAGGGCCTGGACCCAATGCTTGATGATGCCGAAGCGCTCCACAGTGATGAGCGCCTGGGCGCCTGGAAACGGATTCTTGACCAGGTAGCGCGCGCGATCGCCCACCTTGTACGAGTCTTTCTCCGGCACGATACTCAAGCTCATATCGGCGGGTTCTTGCCAAAGCACGCGGCCCTTGCCGGTCACCCACAAGCACAGCTCGGTGGTGTGCGAGCGGCCATGGGTATCGTTGATCGTGGCCGTGATGCTATAGAGGCCGGGACGGCTTGGTGTGAACGTGCACGCTTGTGGGTCTATCCCCGATGTGCCGGTGCAAGCGCCATCGTCCTGCCATCGTGGCTCGTAGCTCGTCAGAAACGCAGCGCCCGCGCCCTTGACGCGAGCCGCATTCACGACTTCGACCTTGATGGAAATGCTCACTGGCACGCCCGAAGCAATTTTTCCGCTCTTGTCGACCACGACGTATTGAACGGTGGACTGCTTGCCCTCCTCGAGCGTCCAATGCTCGCTGCGCAATCCGACGAAGCGGTCGCGGCCGCGGAATTCCGCGTTGCTTCGATTGGCCACGTACTTGCCCCGTTCATCGCGCACCGCACTCTCGACCTCGAGCTTGGCGCTCAACATGTCGGCGTTGGGCAGCGTGAATTGTGTGGCGAATTCGCCCTTCTCATCGGTGGCGGTATCGGCTTGATGAACGGTCAGCACATCGGGCCCGCGTTGCGAGGAGCACGTGCCGCTCGGCTCGAGGCTCGCGAACTGGAAACCGGCGGCGGCCGGATTGGTGATGTCGAGCGGTTGCGGGAAGAGCCGCGCGGTCACGCGTGAGGCCGCGTTCGCGTAAGGTCCGCCGGCGTGCAGGGCCGCTTGCGTCGTCACCTGAACGGAATCACCCGGCTGATACAACTGCCCGTTCAGGGTATTCGTCACTTGGAAGGGTGCCGTAGTGAAATCGGCGATCAACACCCGCATCGGCATCCAGGAGCCGGATTGGCTCATGCCGCTCGAGGGATCAATGCTTGCGGGTCCTTTGAGGCTGAACGTGTACCAGCCCACGGCGCCCGATAACGGCACACGGAACGAACCCGCGTAAGCACCGAATTCGGACAGACTGACGTCGGACTCGGTTTTCACGATCTTGCCCGTGGGGTCGACGATGTCCAATTGATAACCCGAGCGCTGTGTCACCGGTTCCAAGGTCAGGTTGTTTTGATTGCGTAGATACAGCTTGTATTGCACGGTGTCGCCGAGCTTGTAGACGCCCTGAGCCGTCGTGCCCCAGGCGTGGATGTGGTCCCGCTCGCCGCCATAGGCTGACCAAAAAGTGCCGCGCGAGGCGCGATAGGTATCGACTGTGAACGGCGCGTCGAGCGGCAACAGCGCCATATCGTTGGCTGCATCGACGCGCACCATAAAGGTATCGGTGGGCGTCAAGGGAGGCGCCGCCGCGTGCTCCAGAAGATTGCGGCCGAGGAGCAATGCGATCCCATCGCGGCCAGTCACGGCTTGCGCCAATACGGCTTTCCCGGCCGTGAGTCCTTGATAATTGTCGCGGTAAATGCGGATCTGCGCATTTGCGACGGGCGACCCCGTGTCGAGCGAGGTGACCCAGACCAAGGTGTTGTAAGCACCCATTTTGACGTGCACCTGGAAAGGCGTCACCTCGGCGAAGAAATCGCGATCCGCGCGGCCGCTCGCGATGCCCGGATCCACGTCCGCCTCGTCGAAGTAGCGATAGCCCTGCACGGGCAGCGGAGTCGGATGCGGTTGCAGCGTTCCGGTCACGACGCCGGATTGTCCATCGAGTAAGCCGCGAATCTTTGCGGGAGCCGCGTACGCGATGTCCCATGCGGGATCGACCGGTTGGTTGAAATTCAGGTCCGCGGCATTGCCGGCACTCGTGAGCTTGCGGTAATGGATGTCGATGTCGGTGAGGTTGGTGACATACAGCGGCATGGCGGTCGGCGCGTTCTTCTCGAGCACCGCGACGGGGTGCGTCACTTTGAGCCTTGGCGGTCGATGGTCGGTCCGAAACACCATGGCAACTGGGCCGCCGAGCGATCGACCGAATTCGTCGCGCACATCTTTCAGACTCACGATCGAATAGGGCTGAAAGGCGCGCAGATGTTCAGGCAGATCGACCGTATATTCCGTGCCGCGTTTATGCGGGGAGTTCAAATGAGTCATCGGATAGATGTTGGCCCACGGGTCGTAGTCCGTGCGGCCACTGAGCAAATCCGGATTGAGCACAAGATGAGCTTTGATTTCCGGGGCGATCACGGGCGCGGAGAATGCGAGCGAGACCCGGCCCAAGGGATTACACGCGGGTTGCGCATCGGCGGCTTCGGTCGCGGCGATCAGTGTCGACATCGTCCCGACCAAGCACCGAATTCCGAGGAATCGAAACTCGGGGAAGGTGTCGAATGTCACCACGGTGCGGCGTTCGACGCCGAGCAACGGGCCCGCGTAGCTGCGAAGTCCTGGCACGACTTTGAGCCGAGCCTCGGCGTCAGTCGGCAATTCTCGGGGCGGTGATACGAGCCAGACGCGTCGCGCCTCGATCCGCTGACCGGCGGCGTTGCTCCTGGTCATGACTCTATCATCGCTCTTGACCGCAGGCGTGCCGCCGGGGATAAGCACCGCTCCCGGTTCGCCTGGCAGCGGGAGCACGTAAAACACTTCGCGGTCGTACGGATCGGGCGTTGCCAGTACGCCTGCCTGATCATTGAAGCGCAGATTCGACTCAACGGTGTCGTGAGTCACCGCTTGATTGAAAATCAATCGGATCACAGGCGTCCCCGGAGACCGCCACCTTGTGAACGAGTATCCCTTGATTGCAGGGCGTTCGGTCGTGAATGCCCAGCGGTACTGGTCTTTGAGTTTGGCCCCATCCTGCGCCACGAATCCGGCTGCTACGGTAACGCTGTAGCGAGTGGCGGGCGCTAGGGCTTCTGCCGCATTCAGCTCGCAAGCGAGAGAGCGTGGGTCGAGCCAGTGCCATTGGCAGTTGACCGACGGAGAAACGGTGACCGGAGAGCGCGCGGCATCCACGGCCATGAGCCCAAGGGCGACGACTGGGCGATCGAACGTCACCACAATTTGCCGAACGGGGCTGGGAACCTGGTCTCCTTCAGGAATCACTCGGGCGACCTTGAGATCGGAGTCGGTCGGCACCACAGCGCTGTCAAAAACGCCCCACGCGGCCTGTGCCATGAGCATGCCTGCCGCGGCTAGGGCCGCCAAACCAAGAGAACCCATCTTGTTGCCCATGTGAATCCTTTCTCCCAACCGACTGCCGATCTCTGGACGCAGAATAGAGCGACATTCTGGAAATCTTGGGGCGCAACTATGGCAAAGCGCTCGCAGTTTGACTGTGAAGAGGGGGGTTATCGCCGCTTTTCACGGCAGGTTGCCAGCACCAAGCCTCGCAGCCAGCGATGCGCCGGATCGGCGTCCAGTCGCGGATGCCACATTTGTGAGACCGTGATTGTCTCGGTGCGAACCGGAAGCGGGAAGCTCCTAACTACCGAGAGATCGGACTTGACCTGATGCCCCTGCGTCGCGTTAAAGAACGAACTAGTCACCAGCGCCACCAGATCGGATACGCTCGCAACCGCTAAAGCTGCTCGGAAGCTCGGCACTACTACGACGACCGTGCGCGAGAGGCCAAGTGCCGCCAATGCTTCGTCTACCGGGCCACTCTCGTGGCCGCGGCGCGAAGCGACGACGTGGCCAAACGAGGCGTATCGCTCGGCGGTGATCTTTCCTCTCCCAAGCAAAGGGTGACCGTCCCGAACCGCACAGACGAAGTGATCGCGGAATAGGGTTTGTAAGCGTACCTCTGGCCCGGACTTTCCGAGCACGCCGATCTCCAGATCTACCAACCCCTCGCGCAGCGCTCGCACGTCTTTGTCGGGCTTGGGCGCGAAACGAAGGCGCACGTTCGGTGCCACCGCTGTTACCGCCGCGACGAGCTGTGCCGCGAAAATCTCAACGAAACCCTCGTTGGCGCGGATTGTGAAGCCCCTTTCCAACTCGGTGAGATCCAAAGAGGCGACGGCTGGACGCAGTACGGTTTGAGCATCCTGTGCCAGGTCACGCACGCGCTCGCGCAATTTGGCAGCGTGTGGCGTTGGCACCAATCCTCGACCTGCGCGGACGAGCAGCGGGTCTCCCGTTGCCGCCCGAAGTCGTGCAAGCGTCCTGCTCATCGCCGACGCACTGAGGCCCAAGCGCCGGGCTGCGCCCACCACGCTACCCTCGGCGAGCAGGGCATCCAACGCGATTAAAAGGTTCAGGTCAATATCGGCCATGCGTCGAAAGTAGCCTACTCGACCATGGCGTTCGGTGCACGTATAAAGTGCGGCCGATGCGTCTTCCGCAATTATTCACGGCCGCTATTCTTGGCTACCTGGGTCAGATCGATAGCTTGCCAAGGAGAATTGCAAATGCCAGCTCTACCGCCTAACAAACAGCTCCTCCTCATCGGTGCATCGCGCGGCCTCGGTTTCGCCTTGGCTGAGGAGTACCTCAAGCGCGGCTGGCAGGTTGCGGCCACCGAGCGGAGCAGAACCACATCAAAACTTCACGATCTACTGGGAAGCGCCGGAGATCGACTCGAAATAGAGACCGTGGACATCAACGCTCCGGATCAGGTTGCCGCGCTGCGGGCGCGCCTGGCATCGAGAAAGTTCGACATGCTGTTCGTCAATGCCGGCGTCGGTACGCGTGAAATGCTCGCCGACATTTCGACCGACGAATTCATACGTATGATGGTAACCAACGCCCTGAGTCCCATGCGTGTCGTCGAGAGCTTGCAGGACCTCGTGTTGCCAACGGGCACGATCGGAATCATGTCCTCGGGACAGGGCAGCATCACAAACAATGAGAACGGACATTACGAGATCTATCGTGGAAGCAAGACGGCGCTCAACATGTTCATGCGCAGTTTCGCCGCCCGGCACGCCGATGATTCGCGAACGCTACTGCTCTTGGCGCCGGGCTGGGTGCGAACGGAACTGGGAGGAGCTCAGGCGCGTCTGAGCGTCGAGGAAAGCATACCCAACCTCGCGAATGTCATGGACGCGCAGGCCGGAAAAGCGGGCCTTCAATATCTGGATTATCTGGGTCGAAGGGTTCCGTGGTGAGCGTGAACATGCGCATCGTCGCTGTCGAGGAGCATTTCACCTTTCCCGATCTCCTTGCCCGGATCGATCCGGCCACATTGGATCGGAACGGGTGGCCTGTTCCCGGATCGGCTACCTTCAATGCCATCAATCCGCCCGCGCTGGCGGATACGGGTCGGGAGAGGATTGCCGCTATGGATGCTGCCGGTATCGGTATGCAGGTGCTTTCAGTTCCAGGACCGGGAGCAGAGATTGTCTCAGGTCCGGAGGGCATCGCGATCGCTCGAGAGTTTAACGACAGGATGGCGCGACTGATTTCCGCGGAGCCTGAACGCTTCTCAGCCTTTGCCCATCTTCCAATGAGGAGCGCCTCGGCTGCAGCCGACGAGTTGGAGCGCGCGGTGGTGGAGTGTGGGCTCAACGGCGCATTGATCAGTGGCACCGTTGACGGCAAGTTTCTGGACGCGCCCGAGTTCGAGCCGGTACTCGCCCGCGCCGAGCGACTCGGCGTTCCCCTGTACATTCACCCGGGTGTGCCGCCTCAGAGCGTTCGCGCCGCCTATTACGACGGACTCCCCGGAGAAGCCTCATTCATGCTCGCCATTGCCGGGTGGGGCTGGCACGCTGAAGTGGCCGTCCACATCCTGCGTCTTGCGCTGTCCGGTACGCTGGACCGCCACCCGCGCCTGAAACTTCTGATCGGTCATATGGGCGAATGTCTGCCGACAATGATGGAGCGGGTCGAGCGGGTCTTTAGCAGCTACAGCCGCACCCATCTCGATCGCAATGCGGCGCGGGCCATCGTGGAGCAGGTATGGGTATCGACCAGCGGGTTCTCGAGCACCGCGGCATTTCTGGCAGCGTTCATGACCTTTGGCGCCGATCGCATTCTGTTTTCGGTTGACTATCCTTTCGGCAACAACTCGGCAGCCGTCGCTTTCCTCAATAACTTGCCCGTATCCCCTGAGGATCGCGAGAAAATTGCGCATCAAAACGCCGACGCATTACTGCGGCTGATGCCTGGTGTTGCGCTTACTTCTGCTGCAACGCCGCTTCGGCGATGACCCTGGCATCTGCGCGGGCCGTCTTGTAGTCGGCTTCCGCCTGGTCCTTGCACGCCTTTTGAGCATCGCCGCTCTGTGATTCGCAAGTCGCCAGGGCCACTTTGCGGTCGCCATCGGCTTTTGCGACGGCCACATTGTAAGTTTGATGTGCGGCGTCGTTGTTGAATTTAATTTCCTGGTTATTGACCTTCTCGTAAGATTTATCCAGTGCGCTTTGCGCGCGTTCTTCGCTCTTCGTTACTTCGTTGTTGGCCTTGTGCTCGGCTTTGGCAACGTCCTGCGACACGTCTTCCGGCGACTTCGACTTGTTGCAGCCGGCCAGCACCAAAGCAGCGGCCACGAAAGTCGGCATCAGGTATTCACGCATGCAATTCCCTCTTGTTATGGATACGCGGTCGGCCTGCGCGTGGGTGCCTCCTGAAGCGCTGCCGACAGGCATCATACTAGGATCGCTCGCGGCTACGCGGTAGTCAACTGGCTTCGATGCCTGCCAGACGCGGCAACAATCGTTGCATGTTGCGGCGTCCGTGGAACATGCGCGACTTGACGGTGTTGGTTGGGCAATCGATCAACTCCGCTATCTCCTCGCAGGAGTGCCCGAAATGGTAGAAAAGCTCGAGCACGGTTCGTTGCTCCTCGGCCAGTTGTACGAGCGCGGCTCCGAGCCATTCACGGTCGTCGCCGTTAGACCAGGGTTCATGCGTCGCCTCGACGAAATCTCGCATCGGTTCCTCATGTGCCTCGCGACGGCTACTTCTTCTGAGCGCTTTACTGCCGACGTGGTAGGCGATGCCCATGATCCAAGTGGAGACTCTCGAACCACCCTTGAAAGTCCGGGCGCATTGCCAGACCGCCCAGAGCGTGTCGTTGGTGATCTCCGCTATCAGCTCGGAGCGCGGCGTGATCCGCCGGATAAAGCGCGCAATGCGAGGGTAATAGCGCGCATGAATCTCGTTGAATGCGGCTTCATCTCCGGCCGCAATGGCGGCAATGAGCGCGCGATCCAGATCGTTTCCGGGAACCGCCTCCAATAAACCTGGGCAGCCCGATTCTATCCGGACGCTAGCCGGTCTAAATGCTGCGAGCGCGGCCTGATCGGTCTTGCTCACTCCGGGATGTAAATCATTGTGCATGGGGATCTCCAGTAGTCGTTGACTTGCCGATAGGCTCAGCCGATCACGAGACGAACAGGGACGTTGCCGCGAGTGGCATTCGAGTACGGGCATGCCGCGTGCGATTTCTCGACCAGCGAATCGGCCTCGGCCCTAGGAAGCCCCGGCAGGTGGATCTTCAGTTCGACCTCAGTCTCGAATCCTCGCCGCGTGGCCCCCACACCAACAATGGCTTCGACCTCCGTGCCTGTCGGCAACGGGATGCCGTCGCGCGTTGCCACGAGCCTCATCATCGCCAGGAAGGAGACGGCATAGCAGGCCGCGAACAGGTGCTCGGGCTCAACGCCGCGGCCGTTTGCGCCGCCCAGCTCGCGCCGCGGTGTCACATTCAGGTCCAGCAGGCCATCGGAGGACACGGCCCGGGCATCCCGGCCCGCGGTGGCCTTCACGTGCGCGCGATAGAGAACGTTGTCAATCAGCGACATTCGCACAGCGTAAGTGACCCTGCTCCGAGGGTCGTTCGCTCGGTGTTACCATTCGGTGACGAATCCGTTTCCGCAGGTTTCGACCCCGAGGCTGCCAATGAAGTCTTTTGCTCGATTCCGACTGGACCCCGTCAACCAGTGCCTGTGGAGGCGGTCTGAGGCAGAGCACGAGGAGCGTGTTCTACTGGCGCCGAAGGCCTTTTCGGTCCTGACCTATCTGGTCGATCACGCCGGACGCCTGGTAACGCACGATGAGCTGCTGAATGCCGTGTGGTCGAGCCGTGTTGTCGAGCCGCAAACGGTGAAGAAACATATGGTCGAAGTGCGCACCGCACTTGGAGACCGCCCGAAGAACTCTCTTTTCATCGAGACCTTGCCCAGGCGCGGCTATCGGTTCATCGCTCCGGTATCTGAATCCGTCGATGCGGATCCGATCGTATCGAGCAGAGCAGCACCAAACGCGCTGGTCGGGCGCGGCGCGGCTCTGGAAGAGCTGCATGAAGCATGGCAACACACTGCGGGCGGCGAACGGCAGATCGTGTTCATCACCGGGGAACCCGGCATCGGTAAGAGCGCACTGGCAGAAGTATTCAGAGAGCAGGCTGCGCTCACGGGGAACTCCGTTCGCATCGCGTATGGCCAGTGCATAGAAACTTATGGAAACAAAGAAGCATATGGCCCGATCCTCGAGGCGCTGGGACGATTGTGCCGCGGTCCCCGGGCCGAACCCATCATCAAGATCCTCTTCGCAGAAGCGCCGACTTGGGTGACACAACTTCCGGCGCTGCTCACGCGGGAGAATCGCGAGATCCTGCATCGCGAAATCGTGGGCGCGACCCGTGAGCGCATGCTGCGCGAGCTCGGTGAAGCATTGGAGTCGATCACCGCAGAGACTCCGCTGCTGCTCGTGCTGGAAGACTTGCAATGGGCGGATGACTCCAGCGTTGACCTCATCGCCTCGCTGGCACGGCGCCGTTCTCCCGCGAAATTCATGCTGATCGCCACGTGCCGTTCGATTGAGCTTTGCGCTCCTAGCATCAGGGCGCTGATTCCGGATCTGTTGGTTCACCGACTCTGCCACAAGGTGGCGTTGACTCGTTTGCGCGAAACGGAGGTAGAGGAGTATCTGACTGGCCGCTCGCCGTCCGGTCCCCCGCCGGCGGGACTATCCGCACTCGTCCACCGCCACTGCGAGGGCAATCCTCTTTTCATGGTGGTCGCCCTGGAGCATATGAGGAAGCGCGGACTTCTCATCAATCTCGGCGGCCGGTGGGAGCTGCAGACTCCTCTGGCGGAGATTGAATTCGAAGTGCCGGATGACCTACGTCATATGATCGAAGCCCAACTGGAGCGGGTGTCCGGACAGGAGCAGAATGCGTTGGAGCTGGCGAGTGTCGCAGGCCCGTCATTCTCCGCAACTCTCTTTAACGGCGCCGCGGCGATTGAGGGGCGCGATCTGGAGGATCTCTACGAAGAGCTGTCTCGCCGACATCACATTGTGAAGTGGGTGGGCAGGCAGGTTTTTCCGGATGGGAGCGGGGCGGAGCGCTACGAATTTGTCCATGCGCTATACCGTCAAGTTCTCTATGACCGCCAGCTTCAGGGCCGCAGAGCCAAGCTTCATCGCCTGATTGGCGAGCGACTGGCGACGCTTCACGCCCGGGATATCGAGGAAGTCGTGCCGGAGCTGGCGTACCACTTCGAGCAGGCCGCCGAGTGGCCGCGAGCGATCGAGTACCTGCAATGTGCGGCGGATATTGCCGGGCGCCGCTACGCTCATCAGCAAGCCGACGCGATGCTCACAAGGGCATTGGAGCTGGTGATCAATCTGCCCGATGCGCTGCGTATGCGGACGGAACAGCAGTTGCTCGCATTGCTCGCCGCGCGTCGGCGGGCGGAGTGGGACGTGCGCGTCATCGAGACGCTTGAGTGCCTGGTGGCGCACGCGGCAGACTGTGGTCTGATCGATATACAGGCGCGGGCGCTGGTCGATCTGTCCTCCTTTTTGTCGTTGATCAGCGCGGAGCGCTGTCTGGAAGTCGTACAGCGCGCGCTGCGACTCAGTGCACAGCAGGAGCCGGCCATGCGCACGCGGACCCGCACCGCCTGCGCGTTCCGCCGCCTGTCGGTGTGCGGATGGAGCGCCTACGATGCACTGGAATTCCGGGAAGGACTCGTGGAGCTTGGCAAGCACCATGGATTACCCGCCGGCGTTGCCGACCTGGTTGACGAGAGCTTCATTCGCTTGACCTGCGGAGAGTATCGCGAGGCACGGAAGGTCGCGCTCGAGGCGCGTGCGAGGCTGCTCGAGCTTGGGGCAAACCCCAATTCGAGAATCGAGTATGAAATCGGCAGCGCCCTCGCGGCATTTGCCCTCATCTTCCTCGGAGAGTGGGACGAGGCACTCAAAGAGTACGGCGCCGCGATCGTCAGCGCGGAGAGGAACGCCAACTATCATTATCTTCAGTGGCTGCTGGCCCAAAAATCCTGGTTGCATCTTCAGGCCATGGATTTCAAGGGCGCACTTGCGATTTGCGAGTCGGCCCTGTCGCTGACGCGAAATTCGGCTCTTCTCGCCGGTCCAGACTGGCCCACAGGATTTCCACGCCAGGTTCGCAACGTGTTGATTTGCTCGGCTTTGGCGTCCGTCGCCGTGGGCGATTACGCGCGGGCACTCGAAGATTTTTCGACGTTGAACCGTGAGATGGACCGCCAAACGGTGTTTTTCGATTGGTACTGGCGCATGCCCGCCGCGTCGGGCATGACCGAGTTGTGGCTCGCAACGGGCGATCGCGATCGCGCGCAACAGGAGGCTGGACGCTTTCTCGAGATCTCGCGCGCCACTGCGGATCGCCACTGGCAGGGCCTGGCTTGGGAGGTCAATTCTCGTGTGGCCCTGGAAGAGCGTGATCTTCCCCGCGCCCGAGATTGCATCGCTAACGCCTTATCCACCTTGCAGGGGTTCGACTCGCCTTTGGCCGCCTGGAGAGTCAACGCGACCGCAGCTCGCATTGACGAGGAATCGGGGAATCTTGCGGCGGCCCGTTGGCACCGCGATTTCAGTCGCGTCACAATCCTGCGGCTGGCCAATTCATTGCCAGAACAAGAGCCGCTGCGGGAGAGTTTTCTTTCCGCGCCGGCTGTTGCCGGGATTCTCAACGGGCAGCGATGATCGAGCGCATCGACGCACGTAAGGTACGCGCACCTCAGTTCAGCTTCTCGAGCAGTGCCGCGAGCTCCGACTGCTGAGCCGAGTTCAACCGCGCGAGCCGCGCACCGAACGCCTTGGACAGGAGCGTAAGCCCCCGCGCCATGGTCTTGCGCCCTTCGGGGGTCAGCGTGAGCCGGTGGCGGCGCAGATCCGCGCCATCGATTTCACGGCGCAAGAAGCCCGCCGCCTCGAGCCGCTTGACGTACATCGTCACGCTGGGTTTCGGCATGCAGAGAACGGCGGCCAGTTCCGCGGGGTGCGGACGCGCGTCGACCTCGGCGAGCACGAACAGCTCCTTCGTCTCCAACCCGAGTTTGGTGATCTCTGGGGCGACGCTCGTGATCACCGACGACACGAGACGGTAATTGAGGGACCAAATCTTGCCGACGTCGGTTTTGTGCATGGGCACTTGCGCCATTTATTAGTTTAATAGTAAACTATCATTAATCTGAACTAGCGTAATATTGTACCATGTACCCACGCGGAGAGCACCATGCCCCTCGATCACTACATCACCCTCGGCCGTTCAGGCCTGCGTGTCAGCCCATTCTGTCTCGGCACGATGACCTTTGGTGAAGACCTGGGCTGGGGCTCCAGCGTCGAGGAGTCGCAACAGATCATCGACCGCTTCATCGAGCTCGGCGGGAATTTCCTCGATACCGCAAACTTCTACACGAAAAGTCATTCCGAAAAGATCATCGGCGACCACTTAGGCCGCCACAGCGCCCGGCGCGACCGGCTTGTCATCGCCACGAAGTTCAGCGGCAATCTGTATCCCGGCGATCCAAACGGCGGCGGATCGGGGCGCAAGTCCATCATTGCGCAGTGCGAAAACTCGCTGCGCCGCCTGCAGACCGACTACATCGATCTGTACTGGTTGCACAACTGGGACGTGCACACGCCGATCGAGGAGACGATGGCCGCGCTCGAGGACCTGGTGCGCGCCGGCAAGGTGCGTTACCTCGGCGTGTCCGACACCCCGGCTTGGAAAATCGTCGAGGCGAATGTAACGGCGCGCTTCCGCGGCTGGTCCGCATTCATCGGATTGCAGATCGAATACTCCCTGCTCGAAAGAACGGTCGAGCAGGAGCTCGTGCCGATGGCTCTCGAGCTGGGCCTTGGCATCACGCCGTGGTCGCCGCTCAAGAGCGGGGTGCTCAGCGGCAAATACACGCGCCAGAATGCCGGCCAGGTCAAGGCAGATCGGGGCCCCTTCGCAGACAGCCACCTCACTGAGAGGACCTACGCGATCGTCGATGAGCTGAACATCATCGCCAAGGCGCACAGCAGTACGGCCGCGCGTGTAGCGTTGGCCTGGGTTCAGTCGCAGCCCGGTGTGACTTCGACGATTATCGGCGCGCGGCGACTCGCCCAGCTCGAGGACAACCTGAAGGCGCTCGACGTGAAACTCTCGGCCGAGGAGGTTGGCCGGCTCGACGCGCTGACGAAGCCGACTTTTGGCTTCCCCCAAAGCATGCAGCCGTTTTTTCCCGCCATCCACAATGGCGGTACCTCGGTGAACGGCATCTCCGCGCCGTTGTCGCCTTTTGGGGTGGGAAAGGGCGACAAGATCTACTGACTCTCGCGTGAGGTCATGGCCGGGTGAGCGCCCGTTCGACCCGCTAGGGCGCACTCGCACGGGTTCCTTGCGGGTTCCTTGCGGCCATGTTCCCTCGAGAGCATATTAGAGTGCGTTTGAGAGCATACTCAGTTTTGCCCTCAATCCATGACGCGTTGCGACGAGATATACGCTCATAGCAACCTGGTCTAAATGATGTGGCTACCGGCTGGTACTCTATTCGGGATCTCGATTCGGGTCCCATGATCTTCAATTGAAGCAACAATGACCGACATTCCTCTCTATGCAGGCGCGGGATTTCTGGTAGGCACCATGGTCGGCCTTACCGGCGTCGGCGGCGGATCGATGATGACGCCGATATTGATGCTGGCGTTCGGGCAATCACCCTCGGTTGCGGTGGGGACGGACCTCCTGTTCTCCGCGACCACGAAGCTCGTGGCGACTGCCTCCTTCGGTTTTAGTCGGCGTGTGGACTGGGCAATTGTAGGACGACTGTTGCTCGGGAGCGTCCCAGGATCGGCGGCGGTGGTAGTCGGTCT
>Ga0070762_10000457_pt1 | contig 17172 bp, 12 predicted proteins | sample HubBroMetageREF2_FD_66726 | JGI IMG/M metagenome (GOLD analysis project Ga0070762, IMG submission 66726) | Reference soil microbial communities from the Hubbard Brook experimental Forest, New Hampshire, USA - Hubbard Brook CCASE Soil... | ecosystem: Environmental > Terrestrial > Soil >...
GAAACCGTTTGTGTTGCTGTTCCTGTCGGCGATGGAGAAAGTATTGCAGGATCAGGGTTACCGTGTGCCGGCGGGAGCTGGCGTGGCGGGGGCGATACAGAATTATTCCCATGCGGAGACCGCGGCGGCCGTAAGCCGATAAAAATAACGAAAAAAGGAAGTAAGGACGCCAAGAGGAAGAGGGGAATTGTGACGACACGGCCGGTACTTGCGAATGCTGGGGCGATGAGCCAGTTTGTCGGAGCGTTTGAGGTGACTTCAAGTTTGAGCGGAAAAGTATATCAGTGCCGGTTTTCGCATATGTGGAATGGCGTGGCGACGCGGCATAGCGATACGATCGATACGAAATTTTTTGTAGAGGGCGGCGCGTACGTGGTGGGATTGGCGCACACGGCTTTCGTGAAATTCCGCGAGAAGGCGGGGCGCGATTTGACCGACCGGGAGGCGAGTTTTGTTGCGGCCGAGTATCTGCGGGAGAGGCTCGAGGAAGAGGATGAGCGGCCGCTTTACGACGTGCCTGAAGCGGATGTGCTGAGGCTCATCGGACAGGTGGGGATCAAGTAGGACCACGTGAGAGACGCCCCGCTCGTCTGCCGACGGGAACTTCGCCCGGAAGACCTCAAGTCTCTTTTCGGCAGCGCTCAGGCATGGACAGGAATTACCGCGTGGGGACCGGCGCTCTGGTCAAACCGCTGTTGCCAGCGATATGGTCAGTCATTGGCTTCGGCGTGGAAGGCGGCCAGACGGGGATGGTGCAGGCCGTCGCGGCGGACAAAGTAGATTACAAGAAACATCAAGAGTGAGCCGCAAACCATAACGGCGACGGCTACCTGAAGGCCGAGTTGCAGGTCGCTGGCATCGGAGATTTTCCCCACGAGTTGCGGCCCGAGAGCTCCCAAAAGCTGGGTGACGAACATATAGACGCCTATGGCGGTGGCGTGGGCGCGTTGCGGCGTCAAATCACACAGGACCGCGGTGACTGGGCCGTGATACCAGGACATAAAGAAACCGCCAATGAAAAGAGCGGTGAGGAAGACCCACTTTTCGTCGGATTGAATGGCGAGGAGGACAAAGGGAGCGGCCAACAAAAAAGCGGCGGCGATGACGAGGATACGGCCGTAAGGATATTTTTTCTGGATGCGGTCGGCGAGATAGCCACCGGCGAGCACACCGAGCAGCAGAGAGAGCAAGGCGACAACGGCAAGAGAGAGGGCCGCCTCGCGAAGGCTGAATTCCTTGTAGTTGACGGCAAAATCGGTGCCCCAGGTGAGGAGCGAGACGCTGGCGAAGGTGATCATCGTTCCGGCGACAATCATCGCAAGATACGCAGGGACGCTGAGCAGACTGGATAAGGGGACGACTTCCGAGCGCGGCCGGCGCGGAGGCTCGGGCAATCGGAGGACGAGAAGCCCCGGGATGAAGCAAATCAAGCCGACAATAATAAATGTAAATTTCCAACCGTGAAGTTCGCCCATGATACCGCCAAAGGCGAGGCCTGCCGCTCCCCCGAGGAGCATGCCAGCGGCGAAAATAGACTGAGACATGGCGCGGCGTTGATAAGGGAAGGAATCGGAAATCATGGACTGGGCGGCGGGAGCGTAGGCAGCTTCGCCGACACCGATTAAAGCCCGGGCGACGAGCAAAAGCATAAAGGAGGAAGCGAAGCCGCAGGCAATAGTGGCGAGGCTCCAGACAGCGACGCCGGCAGCGATGATTTGCGTGCGGCTCCAGCGATCCGCGAAGAGGCCGCAGGGAATACTGGCGACGGCAAGCACAACGAGCAACCAGGTTTGCAGGGAGCCGAGTTGAGCGTCGGATAAGTTCATTTGCTGGCGGAGTAGCGGTAGAAGAGGAACAACGACCTGGCGATCGGCAAAGTTGACAAAATTGATCAAAGCAAGTACAGCAAGAAGGCGAATTTGGTAGGAAGATAGCGGAGTAGGATTCGACGCCATAGTTGGTTTGCTCAACTGGCCACGAGAGACCTGGATCGCAAGGGGCTGAAAGATTATATACCGCGCATGAAAGCCGTCACGACTCCGAAGACTACAACAAGTAGCCAGTTGACTACCGTACTTTCTTACGGGGCGATCCTGCTTTTAGGGTATTTCGTCTTTCTGATTGCGGAGCCTTTTCTGGTCCCGCTGGCCTGGTCGGCGGTGTTGGCGATTTTCTTTTATCCCCTGCACGAAAAAGTATTGCGGAAAATGAAGCCATCGGCGGCGGCGGCGACGAGCACGCTCGCGGTGACCTTGCTGCTGATTGTCCCGGCGCTGGTGGTGCTGGTCTATACGGCGCGGGAAGCGCTGGATGCGACGGCGCGGCTGCAGAGCGAGTTGATGGTGCATGGACAAGGGCCGGACGAGGGGCTCGTGATGCACGTCGAAGAATGGGTCCGGTCGCGGCTCCCTGAATCCTGGCGGGGGATGGATATGTCGGACCCGGTACAGCAGGCGGCGGAAAAAACTGCGTCGTTCCTGGGGGCGAAATTTACGGGGTTGCTGAAGAATCTCGTCAGTTTCTTTGTGGATTTGTTCATCATGATTTTTGCTCTGTTCTTCATGTTTCGTGATGGCGAAGACATCGTACATGGAGCGAAGCACTTGCTCCCGTTTGATGAGGACATCCAGACGGACATGCTGGAGGAATCGAAGGAGCTGATCTTCGCGAGCGTGGCGGTGGGTCTGCTGGTAGCGGCGATTCAGGGAGTCCTGGGCGGGATATCGTTTGCGATTACAGGAATTTCTTCGCCGATCTTCTGGGGAGCCTTGATCGCGTTTTTCTCTCTTGTGCCGGTGGTGGGTTCGGCGCTTATTTGGGGGCCTGCCGCGCTTTGGCTTGGATTCACCGGACACTGGGGAAAGGCCTTGCTGGTGGTGGTGATTTGCGGAGGGGTGTCGACAGTCGCGGACAATATCGTCCGTCCGATGTTGTTGCGGAACCGCACGCGGCTGAATGAGTTGCTGCTGTTTATTGGTGTGCTGGGGGGATTGGAAGCGTTTGGGCTGCTGGGGCTGGTGGCCGGGCCGACGATTGTGGCGGCGGCCATGGGGGTGTTCCGGGTGTATATGGAGCATCGCGATGAGTTGGCGGCGAAGGGTGCGTGATCGGCACAGTCTTGTCTCCCAAGCTGGTAGGGGTTTGGCGCTACGGAGTCAGGCAGGATCTTTCAAAGGGCAACGGGGTCTTGCGCTTCCCGGGCCCAGGGATTTCCATCCCAGCCGAGTGCCGGCAAGTTGGCCATTCAAGGAGCGAGGCTTTCAAGCTGGGAAACGCTGACGGGGAAACTACCGTCGGCGCGGCATGGGTGTGCTAGAGTACCCGGCTCGGATGAGTTCCAAGACACTAAAACCCGCCGCTGAACATGCAGAGCTGGCGCCGACGAAACTGCGTTGGCGCTGCGAGCTCCCGCGCATACCGTTTGAGACGACGGCACAGGCGGAATTGCGCGAAGGCTTCATCGGGCAAGAGCGTGCACTGCGCGCTTTGAAGATGGGCGTCGAATTGTCGGCGCCGGGTTACAACGTATTTGTTTGCGGACTGGCGGGAACCAGCCGGGGCGGGACGATCGCCAAGATGATCGAGGACTTGCATCCGCAGACGAAACCCTCCCTGGATCGTTGCTACGTCAATAATTTCAAGATTACTGACCGGCCCAGACTGCTTTCCCTGCCGCGAGGGCAGGCGAACGCGTTCAAGAAAGATGTGCAGGCGGGAATTGATTTTCTGCGGCGGCGGATTCCACAAGTATTTGAAGGCGAACCGTTCCAGAGGCAAAAGGGGCGGATCGTCGAGCGGTTTACGGTGCGCGAGAAAGAGCTGATGGACGATTTCACGCGGCGCATCGCGCGCGAGCAGTTTGCGCTAGGGCACATGCAAGTGGGAGCGGTGGCTCTGCCGGAGATTTTTCCGGTGCTCGAAGGGCAGATGGTGCCGATCGAGGATATTTCGAAGATGGTGCATGAGGGTAAGCTCGAGTCGCCGGTTGCGGAGGATATTGAGAGAAAGTACGAGCAGTTCCGGCAGGAATTTACAGTGGTTTACCGGAAGACGCTGACGTTATCGCGTGAATTGGCGAGCGAGCTGAGTTATTTGGAGCAGGAAGCGGCCTCGGTGCTGGTGGACGGAGTCATCGAGGAGCTGAAGGAAAAATATCCGGGGGCCAATGTTTCGGAGTACCTCGAAGAAGTTCGGCACCATCTGCTCGACAATCTCGATCCGTTCAAAGAGCGGGAAGGCGAAGGGGAGTCAGAGGGGGATACACCCGACGGGTTGCCGAAGATGCCCGGCTCGGGCGGGCCGGAGCGCGACCCGTTCCGCGTGTACGGCGTCAACGTGATTTTGGCGCACAGCGACGACGAAGGCTCGCCGGTGATTTTCGAGACCACGCCGACGTACGCAAATCTGTTTGGGACGATTCAGCGGGCTTATGACACGCGCGGCGGCTGGACTAGCGACTTCATGGACCTGCGCGGCGGTTCGCTCCTGCGGGCGGACGGCGGATTTTTGATTATGTATTCGCTCGAAGCGCTCTCGGAGGTGGGAGTTTGGCGCGCGTTGAAGCGGACGCTAAATCACAACCGGCTGGAAATCCAGCCCCTGGAGATGTTCTACCCGTTCGGGGGAAGCGCGCTGAAGCCGGAAGCTGTGGAGATCAACGTCAAGGTGATTTTAATTGGCGACCGGCAGCTGTACGAAATGCTGTACGAGTACGAGGAGGATTTTCAGAAGATTTTCAAGGTGCGGGTGGAGTTTGACGAGGAGATGCCGATGAGCGACGGCGTCATCGCCGAGTATGCGGGGCGATTGCGGACGCTCTCTGAGAAAGAGGGTCTCTATCCTTTCGATCGCGGTGCTTTTGCGGCGATGCTTGAGTACGGAGTGCGAAAGGCGGGTCGGCGCAACAAAGTAACGGCACGGTTTGTGGACATAGCGGACCTGGCGCGCGAGGCGCACTACGCAGCGGCCGCCGCGGGCGAGAGAGTGGTGCGCGCGGCGCACGTGAGGGACGCGCTGGCTTCAAAGATGGAGCGGCACAACCTGATCGAGACGCGAATCCGCGAGATGATCGAAGAAGGCACGCTCCTTGTGGACGTGACGGGAGAGCGCGTAGGGCAGGTGAATGGGTTGAGCGTGCTCGAAATCGGGGGATATTCGTTTGGAAAGCCCGTGCGTATCACGGCGTCCGCAGCTCTTGGCAAGATGGGCGTCATCAATATCGAGCGCGAAGCAAATTTGAGCGGCCGGTTTCACGACAAGGGCGTGCATATCATCTCTGGCTATTTGCGGACACTGTTTGCACAGGACAAACCATTGTCGCTGTCGGCGAGCATATGTTTTGAACAATCGTATTCGGGGGTGGATGGAGACAGCGCTAGTTCGACGGAAATCTATGCGCTGGCTTCGGCACTCTCCGGAATGCCGCTGCGGCAGGACATCGCCGTGACGGGATCGATGAATCAGCAGGGAGACATTCAGGCCATCGGCGGAATCAACGAAAAGATCGAGGGATTTTTCGATGTGTGCAGGATCAAGGGTTTGACGGGAACCCAAGGCGTAGTGATGCCGGAGTCCAATGTTGAGGACTTGATGCTGCGGGAAGACGTGATGGACGCAGTGGCAGCGGGAAAGTTTCATATATGGCCCGTGGGCAGAGTGGAGCAAGGCATTGAAGTTTTGACGAGGTCGGCGGCTGGACGCCGGAATGAGGATGGGACATTCGAGCCGGGGACGATTTTTGGTTTGATGAACGACAAATTAAGTGAGATGGCGAAGACGCTGAAACAGTTCGATTAGCATTTCCTCGGGATTTTCAAACCACAGGGATCCAAGAGACAAGAAATAGAGCGACGGAATTTCCACCCTAACGGAAAAGACAGGCAAGAATGTCTGTCTGCTACTCGTGCGTCGGCGGAGCGATGTAGGCCTGCCGATGGTCAACGCGATAGGCTGGGGCAGGCGGGGCACCGGAGGCGGAGTTCGTGACTCGCACCTCGATACCGTGGAGTTTCCCGTCGTCGACGGGTGGAAGGAAACCCAGGTTGTATTCGTGGCGAACGAGTTGCGCGATCTCGGTGAAAACGTCAGCAAAATCCTTGGCAGTTCTGGGAAAGTAAGCGCGGCCCCCATTGGCTTCTGCAATCGTCTTCAGCACTTCATCAGCCTGGGCAAATCCTTCCTCGACGGCTTGGGCTTTTTCCGGAGCGGCCGCGGCTTTCTTCGAACGCTTGGTTTCGACAGGCTGTGCGCCGCGAAGTTCGCCGCCAAGAGAGATGGCCAGCACGCGGACGTCGGTCGATTTGAGGCGGGCAAGAAGAGTCCGAGCGGCGGCGGGCGGGGAAGTGTCGAACCCCGTTGAGAGCAAGACAAGCGATTTCTTGCCGGGAGTAAGCGCGAGCCAATCGAGGGCCGTGGAAAGGCTCGCGGCGAGATTTAGCTGACCGAAGCCGAGATTGAAGCGCAACTGGTCGAGCGCGCCTGCGGCGCTCGATTTGTCTGGCGTGAAATTCAGGATTGGTTCAGCTGCCTCGTTGTAACGGGCGATGGCCACGCGGTCGGCAGGCGAAAGGCCATCGAGGAGGGCGTGGACAGCCTGAAGATGGCCACCCTGGAGGAGATAAACGGCCGGGCCGGCCTCGATAAGGAGCAGGACTTGGGCGGGTTCGTCGATGCTCAGGAAATCCGTGATGGGTTGCTCGGCACCATTATCGAACAGGTGGAAGTCTTCGCGGCGCAGGCTGCCGACGAACTGCCCGTTAGAATCGGTGACGATGACTCCTACATCGACGCGGTCCACAGTGATGCGGATGCCGGAAGGAGGCGGTGCCGGTTGTTGGGGAAGAGCGGGAGGCGAGAGCAGGAGAGTGCATGGGAAGATTAGAGCAGCGCGGCAGCGTGAAGAAAGAAACATGGACGAAGTTGCCATCGTAGAATGGCAACCGAAAACTGAGAAGCCCTGTCCCGCGGATAGTTTCCAGGACGCGGAACAGGGCTCGGGATTTCTGGCCAGTCTAAGCGGATGCTCAAGCTAAGAAGGCTTGGTCGGAGCCGCCGCCGGCGCTGCGGCCGGAGTAGCAGCGGGAGCCGCGCTCGCGCCCACGTCCTTCGGAGTGGACAAATAGCCGGTGGCCTGGTTCTTGCCGACGTCGAAAACAACGATTTCGTAGGGCGCCATGCGCGAGGCGCCTTTAACGTAAAACTGCACGGGTTCGCCGGCGGTCTTGTCTTTCTTTTCGATGGTGCGGTCATCGACCAAGACGGTCAGCGTGTACTTGGATTTCTTCGGATCCGTTTTAGTGAGGGTGAGCTGGGTCGGTCCGACCTTTTGGCCGTTCTTCGCTTTCGTGATTGTGAATTCGTAGTAGTTGCGGTCGCCGCGGCGCCTCAATTCTTCGAGGTCGTCGTGATTGCGGGCGATGAGGCCGCTCATTACGCCCATGTCGCCGGTGGCGCGCGCGAGCTTGCCCTTGGTGTCTTCAAGATCCGTTTTCGTCGCTTCGATATCTTTTTTCGCTCCGCCTACTTCGGTGGCTACCGCGCCAATTTGTTCCTGGCTTTCCTTTTTTACCTGAGACAATTGGGCGGTCAGCTTCTGGTCGGATTCCACTTGTTCTTTGCGGATGGATTCGGCCCGGCTCTTGGCCTGCGCCAGCTCGGCGACGGTCATGCCGACTTTTTGTTCTGTAACTTCGATGTGGCCCTTCAAATCGGCGAGACGCGCATTGGCCTGTTCGAGCTGTGCGGTCAAGACTTTGTCTTGGTCCTGTTCTTTGGCGAGGTTCTGCTCGAGCCGGGAAATCCCGGTGTAACCGACATAGCCGAGCGCGCCCATGACAATAATAAGCACGACGAACAGCGCCGGAATCCAGCGCGGCGTTCCCGTCGATTCGTAACGATAAGACTCTTCCGGACTCGGCACATTTGGAGAAATGCTCATTCCCCCTCCTCAGTCATGGCTCCAGGCTAGGTTCTGGATGCCGATAAAATTATCTACCGCAACCCGCGCCGTGTCTATGGGCGCGGCTAGCGGGCCCTGCCTCGCTGCGATCCGGCTTTGCTCCCCGATTTGCGGCCCGGAGCGCGCTCGGGCCAGCGAGCGAAGATGGAAGTGCTCAAACCGCCGCGGGGAGTAAATTCACCGCGCACCACGCACCATTCGGGACGAACAGCATCGACGATATCATGAAGTATCTTGTTCACCGCGTTTTCATAAAAGATCCCGAGATCGCGATAGGCGAGGAGGTACATCTTGAGAGCCTTGAGCTCGATGCAGTCCTTTTGCGGCATGTATTGGATGGTGATAATGCCGTAATCCGGCATGCCTGTCTTGGGACAGACGGAAGTGTATTCGGGAAAGCGCGTGGTGATGACGTAGCCGGGGTATTGGTTGGGCCAGGTATCGAGCTTAGGTAATTTTGTTTCGATGCCCGCGCGGGCGTGGTCCGCTGTGTAGTCAGCCATGACGGTTCCTATTGTACTTTGTTAGATGACTCGGAGGCGACAGCCTCTTGCCGAAACAGGGCACATCCCCTATTCTCTTGCCAAGAGGAACCTCCAGAAACATTCGATGAACTGTCCAGCGTGTCAAGCTGTAGCTTGCCGGCGTTCCAGGCGGCGGTCCATCTCTGAATATTTGTTCGGCGCTGTAGGTGTGGTTCCGTGGCGCTGCATGGTTTGTGAAACACGCTTCCACGCGCGGGTAATTCCGATTCGGCAGCTTCGCTATGCGCGATGCGGCATTTGCGGCAACCCGGACCTGCAGCGAATCTCCGCGGAGAAAGTTTCCGGACCTACATCCGCGCTAGGGCGCTGGCTGGGGCTGCTCGCAGTGCGGTGCGAGCCGTGCCGGCACAAGTTTTTCTCGCTGCGTCCCATGTTGCCGGCAGAACGGGCAACCGGTGTAGCGGCCGAAGACGGCGCCGCGAAATACTGATTTCGTACCGCGCGAGTCCCCCCTTCAAAGTACTAGCCCAGAGCAGTCCAGTACCTCACTCCCCGTACCATTTGCAGCCTGCCCCCGAAACGCAAAGCCTTTTAGGCTCTTTGAGCCCAGGAGGGGTCGATGGAAACGAGCATCCGCGTGCTGGTAGCCAACCGTCCGCGGCTGTTACGGGAGCTGGTGCTATCGACTCTGTCCGAGCAAGAGGGGATCAGCATCGTGGGAGAAGCGGAGAACGAGCAGGACGTCCCTTCCATGGTGGCGGAGACAAAACCGGATTTTCTACTGATTGCGCTGGATGAATCGAGACGGCGTCCGCCACTGTGCGACCAACTTTTAAAGAAATTTCCCGGGCTTCGGATTATCGCGGTGGCCCCCAACACGAACATCGGAATTTTCTACTGGGCGTCGCTGGAGATTCATTCCACAAAAATGGAAGCAAGCGAAGAGTCCCTGCTGGAAGTGATGCGTGGCAAACCGACGCGGACGGGAGGAGGATCGTGAGGAAAGCGACCCGATTTCGCAATCAGAGAATGCATTGGACGAAATATATAGCCCAGAGAGGGATGCTCCTTGGTTTGTGCATTTGCTCGATAGGATCCCCGGTGGCTCTACCTCAGGAAAGTGGCGCGGGCAGCGGAACGGTCAGAGAGCAGGAGGCGAGAAAGCAAGCTTCGCAAACGGCGGCGAATAGAAGTTCCAGGCCTTCCCTGGATGTGGCTACTGACAACCTTGATCGCGTGGCAGCCACCGCCGAGCAGATCCTGGAATTTTTGGGGAAAGATGCCGGATTGATGGTGGAGTTCAAACGGATTTTGGCTCAGGACGCCGGGTCGGCCGGGCAGCTTTTGGATGAAACCGACTTGACGGATGCGGCGGTCATTGCACGGCTGAACGAAGATTTACGAGCGCGGGTGCTGGCGACGCGGCTTTTGCAAAGATACGGTTATCTGCTACCGAAGGTAAATCCGGATTCGGACCTTGCCGCCGAACATAGCCTCGTATTGCAAGACCGCGCCTACGCGATAGCCCACTCCATGGAACGCAACGCTGAACCGCGCACGTTGCCGCCAGCGACGCAGACGGCCGGCTGCGACCCGGAGATTTCCTCCGATTGCGATTTTCCTGCCCGCGGAACGCGTCGCACCTCTTCGCCAATAGGAGGTGAGGAGCAGCCGAGCCGCCCCGCCGAGCTACCGAATCCGTACGAGGGCTACCCATCAGCGCCATCGCGCACGGACACGCCGCAAGCACCACGAGAGTTGCGCGCTGATCTGTCCGCTTCCGATACCGGAGAGACGTTGCTGACCTCGCTAGGGCAAGGAAGCCTGGACACATCAGGAAATTCCGCAAATCTTCGTGCCGGAGGAGGGTCGCGAGAGGGAGAAGGGGCGGTTTCGAGCACCGCTGTCGAGTTTGCGCCATCGATGCCGGGAGAGCTCTCCCAGCCAGAAAATGCTTCCCCACGCATCAGCCGCAACAACGCCGAACGCAGACTTTCTAACGGCACGGCTTACGAGTTGGCAGCCGCGGCACTCGAGCCCGTTCGAATGGTGCACCGGCCAAATCCGTATGCCGATGTGCCTTCTTTGTATGACCTTTACGTACAGGCTGCTGCTCCCGCGCAGCATGCGGAGCGGTTTGGGCTGGACGTTTTCCGGCACGACCGCGCAAACACGGGCGCGTTGCCGATGGACTTGCCGGTAGGCCCTGAGTATGTCGTCGGGCCGGGAGATGGCCTTTCGATTGATCTGTGGGGCGGGGTCTCGCAAAGGCTGTTTCGAACCGTGGACCGCGAAGGACGGGTGCAGCTGCCAGAGGCGGGACCGCTCCTGGTATCCGGAAAATCGCTGGGAGAAGTGCAGGAATCGGTGCAGCGCGTGTTGCGAACGCAATTCCGCGACGTTTCGGCGGACGTCTCTCTGCTGCGGCTGCGAAGCGTGCGGGTGTATGTGGTTGGCGAAGTCGCTTCGCCGGGAGCGTACGACGTCAGCTCGCTTTCGACGCCGCTGAACGCCCTGTTTGCGGCCGGCGGAGTGACGCCGCGCGGTTCCTTGCGGAGTATCGAACACTATCGCGGGAAAACGCTGCTCGAAGAGGTGGATGCTTACGATCTCTTGTTGCATGGCATTCGGGGAGATTTAAAGCGTCTCGAAAACGGCGATTCATTGCGCGTTCCGCCGCTCGGGCCGAGCGTCACGGTCGAAGGAATGGTGCGGCGGCCGGCGGTGTACGAACTCCACGCAGAAAAAAATCTGGAAGAAGTGCTGGACCTCGCCGGAGGCATACTGCCGGCGGCAGCGCTTCGGCATATCGAAGTGCAGCGCATGAAAGCGCACGAAAAGCGGACGATGCTGAGCCTCGATGTCGGAGAAAACAGCGACAAAGATTCGCTGCGCATCGCGTTTGAAAAATTCCAGATTCAGGACGGCGATGACATTCATATCTTCCCGATTGCGCCATACAACAGCGGAAGCGTGTATCTCGAAGGACATGTTCTGCGCCCGGGGCAATATTCCTTTCACGACGGGATGAAACTGACGGATCTCGTCTCCTCGTACAAAGAGCTGCTTCCGGAGCCGGCGGAGCGCTATGCCGAGATCGTGCGCATCGCTCAGCCGGATAACCGGCCGGTAGTGCAAAGCTTCAACCTGGCCGTGGCTCTCGAGCATCCGGAAAACTCGCCAAAACTGGAGCCGCTCGACACGGTGCGGATTTTCGGACGGTACGAGCTGGAAGCTGCGCCGGAAATTGCGGTCATCGGCGAAGTGCGCGCAGCGGGACGCTACCGCGCCTCCGGGCAGGAACACTTGCGCGATGCCATTTATCAGGCGGGCGGCCTTACGCCGGATAGCTGGCTGGAATCGGCGCAGCTTTTCCGCGTCCTTCCGGATGGGACCACAAAAGTCTTCAGCATTTCTCTGCGCGCAGCGCTCGATGGAGACCCGCTGAACAATATTTTGCTCGAACCGCGGGACAGGATTCTCGTGCATCGCCAGCCCGAGAGAGTGAATCCCCCGAGCGTGTACGTACGGGGAGAGGTGGGCCGGCCGGGACGCTATCCGCTGGCTTCCGACATGCGAGTTTCGGATCTGGTCCGTTCCGCCGGCGGATTTTTGAGAAGCGCGAATCCGGAAAGCGCGGATTTGGTGCACTACGCGGTTTTGGAAGGGGCGGCAGCGAGGCCGTCGGGCGAACAGACCGTCAATTTGACGAGCGCACTGGGCGGTGAGGCAGGTGCGGACGTTTTCCTAAACGACGGCGACGTGCTGACAGTGCCGCAGCAGACACGTTGGAAAGACATGGGAGCGACGGTAACGCTTCACGGCGAAGTGGCCAAGCCGGGAGTTTACGGAATCGAGCCGGGCGAACGGCTGACCTCTCTGCTGCGCCGTGCAGGCGGAATGTTGCCGACGGCTTATCCGCCGGCGGCGGTGTTTGAACGTATCGAAGTGAAGAAGATGCAGGAGCAGACGAGACAGGATCTGATTCAGCGGATGGAACAGGAATCGACGGTGGTGAAGTCGTCTCTAACCACCAGCGGTTCAGAAGAAGCGGCGCTGCAACAGGCCGCGATACAACAGCGCCAGCGCGTTGTGGACGCGCTGCGACGGGCTCCGATCAGCGGGCGTCTTGTCGTGCATATCCGCCAGGGGCAGAAGGATTTCCCGGGTTCTCCGGACGACATCGAGCTGCGCGCGGGAGATTCGCTCGATATTCCCAAACAGCCAGGATTCGTTTTGATTGTCGGCCAGGTCTACAACTCGAATGCCATCACCTATACGCCAGGAAAAACCACGGCTTGGTACCTCTCTCGAGCCGGAGGAGCCACGGGGCTGGCCAATAAGAAAGCCATTTTCATTATTCGCGCAAGTGGTTCGGTGACCAGCGGGAGCGGCGGGATGTGGTCCGGTGGAGTTGAGTCTTCGACGATCGGACCCGGCGACACGATTATGGTTCCGGAACGGGCGGTGGTTGGCAGCAGCGTTTGGAAGAATCTGGTGGCCATTGCTCAGATTGCGCAAGCCGGAGCGCTCGCGGCCGCCGTGGCGATTCCTTGAAGCCGCGGCGCGGCAGGAAGATACGCTCGAGTGAAAAAAGAGGAAGGAGCGCTGGAAGAGCGTGAGCACATTGCCTACGGAGCTGGAAAGCGACGCAAGCCGGAACGAACAGCGTGATGCGCGCCAGCGGCTGGTCATGCAGCTTCGTCCGTTCTGGGATGCGCGCAAGCGCTTATGCGCAGCGTTTTTCCTCGGGGCACTGGTCAGCCTGGGGCTCGCTCTGCTGATTCCGTCGCGGTACGAAGCCACGACACAGCTGATGCCCCCCGAGGGGCAGTCGAGTTCGGGGATGGCTATGTTATCGGCGGTGGCGGGACGCGCCGGGGCGCTCGGAGGAGCCGCTGGCGATTTGCTGGGAGTTAAAAACTCCGGAGCCTTGTTTGTCGGAATTCTCGAAAGCCGCACGGTTCAGGACCGCCTGATCGGGCAATTCGAACTGCAGCAGGCCTATCACGCGGGAAAGATGGAAGACGCGCGCGCAGCACTCGCCGCGCATTCAAGGATTGTCGAAGACCGCAAGAGCGGAATCATCGCGGTCACGGTGACGGACCGCGATCCGCGTCTTGCCGCCGCCATGGCGCAGGCATATGTCGACGAACTCGACCGGCTGGTCGAGCAAGTCAGCACGTCTTCGGCGCGCCGCGAACGAGTTTTCCTCGAAGAGAGACTTCGCGCGGTGAAGCAGGACCTTGACAGCGCAGCGCAGAAATTCAGCATCTTTGCGAGCAAGAACACCGCCATCGACATTCCCGCACAGAGCAAAGCCATGGTGGAAGCGGCGGCCACACTGGAAGGCCAGTTGATCGCAGCGGAAGCCGAGCTTCACGGTTTGGAAGCCATGTATACGGACCAGAATGTGCGCGTGCGTGCGCTTCGCGCGCGAGTGACGGAGCTTCGCGCGCAGCTTGGAAAAATGGGAGGAGAAAGCGGAACTTCTGCGGCGCCGTCCTCGGAAACAGATGCTTCGCTTTATCCGGCCATCCGACAGCTTCCACTGCTTGGCGTGACGTATGCCGACCTGTATCGACAGACAAAAATTCAGGAAACCGTTTTCGAGCTGTTGACGCAGCAGTATGAGCTGGCCAAAGTGCAGGAAGCCAAAGAAGTGCCCAGCGTAAAAGTGCTGGACGTGGCGGTGGTGCCGACGAAAAAGTCGTTTCCGCCTCGAGGTCTGTTGACCATGGCGGGAGCCGCATTTGCATTTCTCGCTATGTGCGTCTGGATTTTCGTCCGGCGGGCCTGGCGAGATATCGATCCGCAGGATCCGGGAAAACAATTTGCGATGGAAGTGGCGGGAACGCTGCGCGCGGACGTTTTGCGCACCGCTCCGGCGGCGGCTGCGCTTGTCCAAATGCTCGGGCGATTGCGGCTGCGTGCGAATTCTTCTGAAAACGCAGCGCGCGCCCAGGAAGAGCAGAAGCCTTCGGACGGTGCGGATCTAGCGCGCGCGGCACGAAACGGCCTCGGATAGAGGAACAATGAACGGAACAGCCACAGACCGGTCTCGAGCACCTTCTGTGACGAAGGCGGAGTCTCTCGACGATCTTGCGCCGGAGCTGTGGCTTTCTGGCGCGAAAGCTCCGCCGGGGCGCACGAGGACCACCCGCAAACATACAGGGCTGGCGCGCCAGGCCGCTTATGTGGCAATCGACTTTGCTCTCGTTTGCATCGGCGGAGCAGGCGTATTTTGGCTGCGGTTTGGTTTGGCGAGTCCTTTTTCCCAGACGGCTCTCTCACCAGCGAGTCTCTTCGAACAGGTTCTGTCCGCCAGCTACCCGGGATTTCTGATTCTGTATGCCGGCCTTGTGGTGCTGGCTTGCATGAGCCAGGACCTGTACCGCACGGTGCGCGAACGGAGCGCGTGGGAAGAAACCGCCATCGCCGTGAAAGCCGTCGGATTTGCGACAGCCCTTTTGGTGCTGTTTATTTTCACTTCGGGGAACAAGGAGATTTCGCGGCTGGTGGTCCTTTGTTCAGGGGCGTGGAATGTAGTGGCGCTGGCAGGCTGGCGCTTCGGGAAACGCCACTACGTGCTGCGAAGAGCAGAGCGTGGCGAAGGCGTATCCCGTGTGCTGATTGTGGGAGCTGGAAAACTGGGCTGCGCGCTAGCGGCTTGGCTGGAAGAGAACCGGCAGCTGGGCTACCAAGTCTGCGGATTCTTGGATCCTCACCCCAACGGGGACGCGCGCGTGCTGGGATCGGTCCATGATTTGCGCAAGGTGGCGTTGGGCCAGTTCGCAGACCAATTGTTTGTCACGCTGCCTGCGGACCGCGAAATGGTCAAAGAAATTTTTCTCGAGGCGCGGCGTTTGCGGTTAAGCCTGAACGTTGTGCCGGATCTTTACGACGGACTGGGTTGGCGCGCTCCAGTCGAAACCATCGGGGGATTCCCGGTCATCGAGCTGCATGGCGAGCCGATTCCCGTGATGGGTTTGGCGGTGAAGCGCGGCATCGACCTGTTGGGAGCCGCGGCGCTGCTTTTGCTGACGGCGCCCGTAATGGCGATGGCTGCCATCTGGATTCGCTGCGATTCCGCCGGGCCGGTCTTGTATCCGGCGATGCGCGTGGGAAAGAAGGGTAGAAAATTCCGTTGCTACAAGCTGCGCACGATGGTCGAAGAGGCAGACGCGCAGAAAGACACTCTGCGCGGGACAAACGAGCGTAACGGCCCTTGTTTCAAGATGGAGAACGATCCGCGCGTCACGCGGTGCGGGCGATGGCTGAGGAAATTCAGCATCGATGAGCTTCCGCAGCTCTTGAATGTGATGTTTGGCCAGATGAGTCTGGTTGGGCCGCGGCCTCATCCGGTAGACGATTTCGAGCGCTACAGCCTCGAGCACTTGCGGCGTCTGGATGTGAAACCCGGCGTGACCGGTCTCTGGCAAGTAAAGGCGCGGCGCGATCCTTCCTTCGACACCAACATAGTGCTGGACCTCGAATACATCGAAAACTGGAGCTTGCGCCTGGACGCCAGCATTCTTCTGCGAACGATTTCGGTAGTCCTTGAGGGAGGAGGACAGTGAGTCTGCTCGAGACAGAAAGAGCGGCACTCCATAGAGGGTTCGGTCCTCCGCGATGGAGCCGCGTCCAGGAGGCAATTGCCAGGCACCCGCTGCTCGCAACTCTCTATCCGCTGGCGAGACATTCGATGATCTATCTGGCCGGGGCTGTGCTTTTGGGTTTGGGCAATTTTGTTCTGGTGCCGATGTACACGCGTTTCCTCACGCCCTCGGACTTTGGCGCCTACGCGCTAGTCGAAATTTCGCTGCTAATCGCAGTGACCACGACGCAGATGGGGCTGGGGACGACGTACCTGCGGTGGTATGCGGAAACGGAGCCAGCGAGGCGGGGAGAAATTCTTGCTTCGAGCGTCGCAGCAGGACTCGTGGCAGCGGCAATGGGCGGAGCCATTCTCGCGGTGGTGATGGGAGGGTCCCTTGGCCGGGAATGGCTCGGCGGCCACGCCCGGATTGCTTGGATCTTCGTTCCGCTGGTGCTATTTCGAAACGCACAAGGCATCTTCCTCAGCAGCTTGCAAGCGGCGCAACGGCCCGTGGCGTTTGTTCTGTCGGCCATTACGCGGCTGTTGGTGCTTGTGCCCGCGGGTTATTGGTTTGTGGTGTTGCATGGCGAGGGTGTCCGAGGGGTATTGCATTGCTGGCTGGCAGGCGACGGAGCGTGTCTGCTCATTCTTCTCGTGTTTTGTGTGCCGGGGATGCAGCTCCGCGTGCGCAAAGAGCTGCTTGGCCCGATGCTTCGCTATGGGTTTCCGCTTGTTTTTAGCGCGTTGATGGCTTTGCTGCTGGATGCTTCCGGACGTTACTTCCTTGCGCAGTACCAGAGTCTCGCCGAAGTGGGACGTTATACGGTAGGAGTCAAGATTACCAACATTCTTTCGTTGGGCTTCTTGCAGCCGTTTGGAAGCGCGTGGGCGGGCGCCGCGTTTCCCATCGCGCACCGCCCGAACGCGGCGATTACCTACACCAAGATCCTGGGGTATGCACTTCTGGTAGCTACGCTGCTTGCCGCGATGACCATTCTGTTCGGGCCATTTTTGATTCGGGTTTTCGCGGGCCGTTCGTATGCCGGAGTGCAAAAGCTGCTGCCATGGCTGCTTCTGCCGGTGGTGTTCCGGCTATTGGAATACTGGAGCAGCCTTCCAATTTATCTCAA